>Ga0209178_1000190_pt1 | contig 16439 bp, 14 predicted proteins | sample GAAS200_FD_187521 | JGI IMG/M metagenome (GOLD analysis project Ga0209178, IMG submission 187521) | Agricultural soil microbial communities from Georgia to study Nitrogen management - GA AS200 (SPAdes) (version 2) | ecosystem: Environmental > Terrestrial > Soil > Agricultural land | place: USA... | reverse complement strand
GGTGCAGTCTTTTGAAGAGGTGATAAAAGCTTTAAAATCGGGAAACGCATCACAGGTATCGCAATATTTTGACAATACCCTGGAGATTACCCTGCCCGATAAAAGCAGTTCGTACAATAAAAGCCAGGCTGAAATGGTGCTGCAAAATTTTTTCACCACCAATGCAGTGAAAGATTTTGAAATACTGCACCGGAGCGATAATGCCGGCGCACAATATTGCATTGGAAATTTAAAAACCACCAATGGTGATTACCGCACTACCATTTATATGAAACAAAAAGGCGATAAAATTGTTCTTCAGGAATTGCGGTTTGAAAAATAAAGGTCATTGAACAACATTAAAACGCCGGCAAATGCCGGTTTTTTTATTGCTGTAAATTATTCCTTTCATTTTACTTCAATATTTTTGTTTGTATGAATGACAAAACATTTGAACAAAAGTTACAACTGCTCATTAAAAATGCACTTGACGAAGATGTTGGTGCAGGTGATTATTCTACTTTATCATGCATTGATAAAAATGCAAAAGGTAAAGCTGTATTAAAAATAAAAGATAATGGAATATTGGCGGGCGTTGAAGTTGCAGCAAAAATTTTTCAATATGTGGATGCATCTTCTGCCATCAGCATTTTTAAAAAAGACGGAGAAGAAATGAAACCTGGTGAAACAGCATTTGAAGTGTATGCAAAAATTCATACTATTCTTACCTGCGAAAGGCTGGTGCTGAATTGTATGCAACGCATGAGCGGCATTGCAACCCTCACCAAAAAATATACGGATAAACTGAAAGGGTATCATACAAAATTACTGGACACAAGAAAAACAACGCCTAACTTTCGCCTGCTGGAAAAAGAAGCCGTTTGCATTGGCGGCGGTTACAATCATCGCTTTGGATTGTACGATATGATAATGCTTAAAGACAATCACATTGATTACTGCGGCGGCATTGAAAATGCAATTACCAATGCATGGAATTATATTCATGAAAAAAAACTGAACCTGCAAATAGAAATAGAAACGAGAACAATTGAAGATGTAACAACGGTAATGCGCGTGGGGAAAGTGAACAGGATTATGCTGGATAATTTTTCGCCGGAACAAATTATGCAGGCATTAAAAATTATTAATAGCGTCTATGAAACCGAAGCCAGCGGCGGCATTAACCTGGAAAATATTGAAACTTATGCTGCTACAGGGGTGGATTTTATTTCCAGCGGGGCCATTATTCACCACGCTGTAAGCCTCGATTTAAGTTTAAAAGCTCAACTTATACAATAATATGCCGAGGAAAAAGTTATATAATACGAGTGAAATAGTTTATTCGACTGACCCGGAATTCAAAACTGACAAAGCAACCGAACAAACTGTTACCCTACCTATTGATGAGCAAACGCTGAAAGTGAGGCTGGATGCAAAACACCGAGCCGGCAAATCAGTTACCATTATTGAAGGTTTTATTGGTGCTGCCTCCGCTCTTGAAGATCTCGGCAGGCAGTTAAAGGCTTATTGTGCTACGGGTGGCGCCATAAAAGACGGTGTAATAATCGTACAGGGCGACAACCGTGAAAAGATTTTTCAATGGCTGATGAAGGCAGGTTATAAAAAAACAAAGAGAATGTGATTTCGGTAAAAGATGTTTTAGAAAATTTATAAAATATCATGGCTACTTTTATAACTTTATAACCAATATCCGTATTTATGGTCTCTAAAATTTCAGAAGGCGTTAAAGTAAGCGTGGAAACTTTTTATCAGCCTGAATATAGCAACCCGATTACAAGCGAATACATGTTTGCTTACCGCATCACTATTGAAAACCACAATTCATTTCCTGTTCAGTTATTAAGAAGGCACTGGTATATTTTCGACAGCAATGCCGAGCGCCGCGAAGTAGAAGGCGAAGGGGTTATTGGCGTTCAGCCGCAAATAAACCCGGAAGAAAAATATCAATATGTAAGCGGCTGCAACCTCCGCAGCGAAATGGGAAAAATGCATGGCTTGTATTTTATGGAAAACAGCAGCAATAAAAAAACTTTCCTCGTAAAGATTCCTACTTTCGAAATGATCGTTCCATTGAAGATGAATTAACTCTTGGGCTTATATTTCGATGCTTCGTAAATTGTATTATCATCCATGGTCATTAACCCGGCCAAAGTAGTTTCAGGAAATTTTTCCAAATATTTTTTTACAATCTCGATGCCGGTAAAGGTACCTATATTGCCCGGGGCATCATCGCCGAGTTCCTGTGTTTTAGGTCCTTCGCCGATATAATTTTTAATGATGCTCTCTTCTGAATTATGCAATAGTTCATTGTTCAGAAAAAAACTCCAGATTACCGCTTCATTATTATAACAGGCATTTAATTGTTTTTCCGTGTAGCCAAAACAAATATATTCCGGCGTGTATGGAAGAAGTTTTGTAAGCAGGTACATTCTCTTTCCCTTTTCCACCATTTGTTCTATCAAAGGTCTTCCGCTGCTGCTGTCCGGATACAAGTCATCTATAATATTTCGCATACAGTTGACCGTTATGTGTTTGCTGTCAAAATTCCGGGAGAGGTAATCAGGATATTGCTCCTGGCCTTCTGCACTTTTATATAATGAAAAGTTTTTTCCCATGTGCAGTTGCAGTCCTATACCTAATCCTTCCTGCGTAATAATGTCGCCCTGTGTGCCAAATGAAGTTTCAAAATTTGCATTAATAGGTCCTATGAAAGTAATAATGGTACGGGGCAACCTGTAATTGGGAAAGTAATATTTCACAAATTGCAAGGCCTGTTTTATCTCATCACTTTGCTTGCTGAAATTGCCATACAATGCATCCGATGAATCTTTCAAAAATTTATAATCATGAATAAAAAGACGGATAGCACTGTCCTGCAGGTTTCCGGCAATCACCAGGCTGTCCATGTCAAGCCCTAAAATATTTTCAATAAAGTCGGGAGTAAAGGCAGGGTATTTTTTTAAAAGCTGGCGCATGGAAACCGCTATATTATTTGTATCTATCGCAAAAAAATCCTGGTCGAATCTTTTTGTTGGTATACCCACTTTTATTCCGGAAACATCGGGAATATTTTTATGGCTTCCACAGGAAACGAAAAACAACGGAAGCAAAAAGATCAATAATATTTTCTTCATACGACAAAGAAAAGGAAAAAAGAATGAAGGCATTGTTAATTGAAAAAACCTTTCACCTGTGTTTCTGCTAACTTTGCACCATGAAAATTATTCTTGCGCAGCAAAACTATCATATCGGGAATTTTGAAAGCAATACCAACAAAATAATTGATGCCATCAAAATAGCCAAAGAAAAAAAGGCTGACCTTATTGTTTTCAGCGAAATGAGCATCTGTGGCTATCCTGCAAGAGACTTTGTTGATTTCAGCGATTTTATCAACAAGTGTTATGAATGCATTGATAAAATAAAAGAACAGGCAGATGATATTGCAGTAATTGTTGGTGCGCCCGACAGGAACGTAGCCAAAGAAGGCAAAGATCTTTTTAACGCAGCATTTTTTTTGTATGAAAAAAAAATAAAACAGGTGGCCCATAAAACATGCCTGCCCACTTATGATGTGTTTGATGAATACCGTTACTTCGAGCCGGCCTATAATTGGAATGTAATTGAATTTAAAAACATAAAAATAGCGCTCACCATTTGCGAGGATATCTGGAACCTTGGCGATAATCCATTGTATCGCATTTGCCCGATGGATATTTTAATGAACCAGCAACCGGATATCATGATTAATATTTCTGCTTCGCCGTTTGATTATACTCATATTGAAGACAGAAAAGCAGTGATTAAATCAAATGTTTTAAAATATAAATTGCCGTTGCTGTATTGCAATGCAGTTGGCAGCCAGACAGAGATTGTGTTTGATGGTGCATCGCTGGCTTTTGATAAAGACGCTAATCTTTGCCACAGGCTTTCGCAGTTTAAAGAAGAACTTGCCGAAATAAATATTTGTTCCAATGGCAGCATTGACGGAAAAATCATCGAACCTGCATCGGCGCTGCCCAACCAGCAACTTGATCCCGCTTTTTATTCGCCCGGCTTAAACATACCACAAGTGTATGATGCGCTCATTTTAGGAATAAAAGATTATTTCTCTAAAATGGGTTTTACAAAAGCAATTCTTGGCAGCAGTGGTGGTATTGACAGCGCAGTTACGTTGGCTATTGCCTGCGAAGCATTGGGCGAAGAAAATGTAAGAGCTGTTTTAATGCCTTCTGAATTTTCAACTTCTCATTCTGTAAATGATGCCGAAGAATTAAGTAAAAATATCGGCAATCCTTACGATGTTATTTCTATAAAAAATATTTACGGGCAATTTATTAAAGAACTTGAACCATATTTTAAAAATTTACCTTTCAGCATTGCCGAAGAAAATATTCAAAGCCGCACCAGGGGAAATTTATTAATGGCAATGGCCAATAAGTTTGGATATATTTTATTAAATACTTCCAACAAAAGTGAACTGGCAACCGGCTATGGAACGTTGTATGGTGATATGGCCGGCGGGCTAAGCGTATTGGGCGATTGTTATAAAACACAAGTGTATGAATTAGCAAAATATATTAATAGAAAAAAGAAGATTATTACGCAAAACATTATTGCAAAAGCGCCATCAGCTGAATTAAGGCCAGAACAAAAAGATTCAGATAGTTTACCGGAATATGATACGTTGGATAAAATTTTATACCAATATATTGAAAAGGTAAAAGGCCCGAATGAAATAAAACAACAGGGTTTCGATGCTGCATTAGTTGATCGTATTTTAAAAATGGTAAACATGAATGAATACAAGCGCAACCAGTTTTGCCCCATCATTCGCGTTTCGCCCAAAGCATTTGGAGTAGGAAGGAGAGTGCCGATTGTAGGGAAATATTTGAGTTAGATTCTATTGCCTGGCTTCAGTGCAGAATTAATAACTTTGTAAACAAAAATTTGCTGAAATTAAAGCGGTATGAAATTTTTGATTGATGCATAATTCAACTACTGTTGTCGCTTTTAAATTTTTTACTTTTTATTTTTAACTTAATACCATGGAAGCATACATCATAGCCGGTTACAGAACAGCAGTAACTAAATCAAAAAGAGGAGGATTCAGATTTTATCGTCCGGATGATTTAGCAGTTGATGTAATTAAAGGTTTGCTGAAAAGCGTACCGGAATTGGATAGCAAAAGAGTAGATGATCTTATTGTTGGAAACGCTGTGCCCGAAGCGGAGCAAGGATTACAGGTAGGCCGCATGATAAGTGTGAGAGCTTTAGGTATTGAAGTTCCCGGTGTAACAGTAAACCGTTATTGCGCCAGCGGATTAGAAACTATTGCAATAGCCACTGCTAAAATAAGAACCGGTATGGCAGATTGCATTATTGCCGGAGGAACGGAAAGTATGACGATGGTGCCCACTTCCGGTTGGAAAACTGTGCCGGCTTATTCTGTTACCTCAGAGACTCCGGATTATTATTTATCAATGGGATTGACTGCAGAGGCTGTAGCAAAAGAATTTAATGTAACACGCGAGCAGCAGGATGAGTTTAGTTTTCATTCTCATCAAAAAGCAATGAATGCAATTCAGAATGGATATTTCAAAAGCGGCATCCTGCCCATCAGCATAGAAGAAGTGTATGTGGATAAAAATAATAAAAAACAAAAACGAACTTTTGTTGTTGATACGGATGAAGGTGTTCGCGCTGATACTTCTATGGAAGTGCTTGCCAAATTAAAGCCGGCATTTGCTGCAGGCGGAACAGTGACAGCAGGCAACTCTTCGCAAACCAGCGATGGCGCTGCATTTGTAATTGTGATGAGCGAAAAGATGATGAACGAATTAAAATTAAGACCTATTGCACGATTGGTGCAGTGCGTAAGTGCAGGTGTTCATCCGCGCATTATGGGCATGGGCCCCGTTGCGGCAGTACCAAAGGTATTGCAGCGTGCAGGAATGAATTTATCCCAAATAGATTTGATTGAACTTAACGAAGCTTTCGCATCGCAGTCTGTTGCAGTAATCAGGGAATTAAATCTTGATCCTTCAAAAGTAAATATCAATGGTGGCGCCATCGCACTCGGTCATCCGCTCGGATGTACCGGCACCAAACTCACGGTTCAAATCATTAATGATATGAAGCGGCTGAACAAAAAATACGGAATCGTGACCGCATGCGTTGGCGGCGGCCAGGGCATAGCCGGTATTATTGAAAATATTTCCTAATTTTCGTTTACGCATTACCGTTAGCATTATTGCTAAAATCTCTTTGTTAGAAAATTCCAAAAGATAAATAACAAATCACAAATAATAATTAAAGCAAAAATTAAAAATTTGCATTTATTGATTGAATGCAGTTTTTAATTTATTTGTGATTTTTATTTTAAAATTTTACGGCAAGCCCCACAGCAATCAATGATTTCAATTGCAAAGCCGGCGAATCGTGGTTAGGGCCAAAAAGTTTTACATCATCATCATATATCAAATTCAATCCGAGGGTTGCATTCAATGCTTTTGAAATTTTTGCCGTAAACATATTATTCATCATCACATCTACATTCTGCGGATTATGTTCGTAGTTTGAAAATAAATCGAGACGGCCATTATAATTAATTGTTTTAGCTGCATTCAAATCTGCGATGTAGGTAATGCTGGCAAAGGCACCAATTTCGTTCCTTACTTTTTTCCCGGGAGTAACACCATAATCACCATGTGCAGAAAGCGTATCATTGCTCACAAAAGTCCAGCGCGAAGTGGCCGGTGAAATATAAATGGCCAATCCTTTCACCGGTTTATAATCCAACCCGATACTCAGCAATAAATATCCCGGGGCCATAAAATCTGAAAGAAGATCTTTAGTGCCATCGCTATTGTAAGTATATCCTTTTGAAAACTGCGAATGAAAATTAAATAAAGCGGCCACATCCCATTTTGGAGCAATTGCATAACCGTATTTGGATAACAAATCAATACGATCATCATTTTTCCTGGTGCCAAGGCTGGTAGTATTTACTAATCCATAGTTAAGGTCGAGCGTATTATCCCAGCTATGTTTTCCCTGTTTATAAAATGCATGCAAACCGAGGTAAGTAGCCAGCGACATGGAGAAATCATCCCCGCCTGCAGCCCAGTTGCTTTGGCTGCCCTGCCCAAAGTTTAAAGTATAAATGCCGCTGGTATTCCATGCTTTGCTGCTATCAATGTTATCTTTTTTTACTTCCTTGGTAGCAGCAGCCTGCATATCTTTTACAGACTGGTCTTGTGCATAAATATTTAGTGAGGTAGAAAAAAGTACTGCCATCATTGAGAGGTTACGAATCAAATGTGTTTTCATATAAATGATTTTTCTGGGGTCAAAAGTATAGTAATCTTCCAATATCCGTCATCTATAGCTATCATTGCACTTTGCGACAATAAAAAATTTATTTTGTTTTAAATCATTTACATTGCATTTTAAATTATTCTTTTACTTTTAAAAACACGATACGTATGCTGGAGGAGTTATTACAAAAATTACAAAGCGAACACGGCCTTTCTGCCGAACAATCAAGTGGTATATTGAATACCATCAGTTCTTATGTGAAAGAAAAATTTCCCATGATCGGCGGAATGATTGATAATATTATTCCATCTGCCAATACTGCAAATGAGAAAAGTTCAGCATCATCTGGTGATGGAAATATTCTGGATAAAATTTCAAATATTATTCCCGGCGATGCGGGCGAAAAAATTGAAGACTTTGCCAAAAGCAAATTAGGCGGCTTATTTGGCAATAAGTAAAAAACAAATTAACTGCTAATAAAAACCGGGTTTATAAATCCGGTTTTTTATTTCAGGTTGTGATAAACTTTTTGTACATCTTCATCCTGCTCAAGATTGTCCACAAGTTTTAATACTTCCTGCGCCTGTTCTTCCGGTAGTTCAACGGTAGTAGTAGGAATGCGTGTAAGTTCTGCAGTGGTTATTTCAATTCCTTTTTCTTCCAGTGCCTTGCTCATATTACCAAATTCATGAAAGGGGGTGCGTATAATAATATTGCCTTCTGCATCTTCCCCAATTTCTTCGAGGCCATAGTCAATAAGATCAAGCTCAAGTTCATCCAGGTCAAGGTTATTTTTTTTCACCTTAAATTCTCCCATCTGGTTGAAAAGAAAACCAACACTGCCGCTTGTTCCCAGCGACCCATTTCCTTTTTTAAAATGCATGCGAACATTGGCAACTGTCCTGGTAGGGTTATCCGTTGCTGTTTCCACCAGCACGGCTACACCATACGGCGCATATCCTTCATACACTTCTTCGTGATAGTCTGATTTATCTTTGCCTATTGCCCTCTTTATAGCAGCTTCCACGCGGTCTTTAGGCATATTTACTGCTTTTGCATTTATGATGCATCTTCTCAAAGCGGGGTTGTTGTCAGCATCCGGGCCGCCTTGTTTTACGGCAATGGCAATTTCTTTTCCAATTCGTGTGAACTGCTTTGCCATCCTGTCCCAGCGCGCAAACATCGTTGCTTTTCGTACTTCAAAAATTCGTCCCATTATCTTATTTGTGATTGCCGCAAAACTAAAATGAAAAAGTAAAAAGTAAAAATTAAAAAGTAAAAATGAAAAATGTAAAATTGACGATTGACGATTCACATTTCACGATTGACCATTGACGATTGACAAGACACCAATCACTACATTTGCACTATGCCGAAAAATTATTCTTACGAAGAGCTATACACATTTGCACAAAAGATTTTTTTAAGTATGGGTTGTAACGAGCAAGATGCTGCGCTTGCGGCAAAGTCATTACTCATTGCTGATTTGCGTGGAGTGGATAGTCATGGCGTGGCAAGGCTTTCGGGCTATGTCCGCCTGTGGGAGGCAAAAAGAATTAATCCTGCTCCACAAATAAATATTGTTCATGAAACACCTTCCACTGCAGTAGTCGATGGCGATAAAGGATTAGGATTAGTAGTGGCGCCGTTCGCCATGAATGTGGCTATTGACAAAGCAAAAAAAGTTGGCACAGGTTGGGTAAGTGTTACTAACAGCAATCATTTTGGCATTGCCGGCTCTCATGCAATGATGGCTTTGAAACATGATATGATCGGTATTGCCATGACAAACGCTTCAGCGCTGGTGGCGCCAACGTTTTCAACAGAAAGAATGTTGGGAACAAATCCAATAGCAGTGGCTATTCCCGCAGGCGATGAACAACCGTTTGTTGCTGATTTTGCTACAACAACGGCAGCCAATGGAAAACTGGAAATGTTGCAACGCAAAAACCAGGATGCACCTAACGGTTGGGTACAAACGAAAACAGGTGACCCTTCTACAGATGCGAATGAATTAAAAAAAGGTGGCGCTTTATTACCACTTGGCGGAGATAAGGAACATGGCAGTCATAAAGGATATGCATTAGGTGCTATTGTGGATATTTTTTCTGCAGTGTTAAGTGGTGCTAATTATGGGCCGTGGGTTCCTCCGTTTCCTGCGTATGTGCCCATGCCGGAAAACCAGCCCGGGCAAGGCATTGGACATTTCTTAGGCGCCATGTGTATTGATGCATTCAGGCCTAAGGAAGATTTCAAATATCATATTGATAAGTGGATTCGAAGATTCAGGTCTTGCAAAACAATTGCCGGCGAAGAACGTGTTATCATTCCCGGTGAACCGGAAACTGAATTTGAAAACGAAAGAATGAAAAATGGAATCCCTTTGCTGGATGCAGTGGCGAATGATTTAATAAACTTAGGGGGGAGGTTTGGAATTAAATTAATACACCCTTCAGAAAAATCATGAAGGTGGATACATGCCTTCAGGGATTTCGCTTTTTTTCTAATAGCAAATAATCAGAGCTAAGTAATTTTGCATATTGATTTACTGAATCATTATGTGGCACGTTAGCATCTGGAAATCTTCTTTGGAAATTATTTCGCTGAGATATTTCGGAATTGCAGGTATCGCATTTCTTTTATGTTATGTTTTATTAAAGAAAAAAATCAGCGCAAAAAAAATACAACTTCGTTTTCCCGTATTAAAAGATTATCAGCGGGAAATATTTTATTCAGCATCTACCATCCTTATTTTTACAAGTGTGTTTTTTATATTCTTCGGAAATGATGATATCAAAAATACCACTACCTATTACACTAATATTAACCAGCATGGCAAAATATACTTCTGGCTTGCGTTTCCGCTGATGCTGCTGATGCATGATACATATTTTTATTGGACACACCGGTTCATGCACCTTTCAAAAGTGTTTAAATGGTTTCATTTGGTTCATCATAAATCTATCAATCCATCCCCGTGGGCAGCCTTTGCATTTCATCCGCTGGAGGCAATGGTGGAAGTGGGCATCATTGTTGTTTTTTTATATACCATTCCGGTAATGAAAATTCATTTATTTACTTTCTTTTTATTTCTGATGGTATATAATGTATATGGCCATCTCGGGTGGGAATTGTATCCTAAAAATTTTCAAAGAACGGTTATAGGTAAATGGATCAATACTTCTGTAAATCATAACCAGCATCATCAATATTTTAAGGGCAATTACGGTCTTTATTTTCTCTGGTGGGACAGGTGGATGGGCACGATTAGAAATGATTATGATGAAAAGTTTGACGAAGTAAAAAACCGTGTTATCATTTCCTGAATCTATTCAGCAAAATCAAATCATCAGTTACCTTTGCACCCTAATGAAATGAAAGGCTATGAACCAACTGTCTGAACAGGAAATTATCAGGAGAGAAAAATTAAAAGAACTGGAAAAACTTGGTATTGATCCGTATCCCGCGGCATTGTACCCGGTTACCCATCATGCCAGCGAAATAAAAAGGATTTGGACTGAGAATCCCAATCAACTAATCAACCCAACTAATCAACCATTAGATGTATGTCTTGCAGGAAGAATCATGAGCATTCGCGATATGGGTAAAGCCTCCTTTGCAGTAATTCAGGATGATTCGGGCAAAATACAATTGTATGTACGCAAGGATGATGTATCTAACGGTAACGACACCACGAAGTATGATATAGTTTGGAAAAAACTCATTGACATTGGCGATATCATAGGCGTGAAAGGTTTTGTGTTTACTACCAAAACAGGAGAAACATCCATACATATAAAAGACTTTACCCTGCTTTCGAAAGCATTGCGACCATTGCCAATTGTAAAAGAAAAAGATGGGCAAACTTTTGATGAAGTAACCGATCCAGAATTTCGGTATCGTCAGCGATATGCAGACCTGATAGTGAATCCGCAGGTGAAGGAAACATTTATCAAACGCACAAAAATGATTAATGCCATGCGCTCATTTTTAAATGAGCGGGGTGCAATAGAAGTAGATACTCCTGTGCTGCAAAACATTCCGGGAGGCGCTGCAGCACGGCCTTTCATTACACATCACAATGCACTGGATGTACCATTTTATCTGCGCATTGCAAATGAATTGTATTTGAAACGGCTTATCGTTGGCGGGTTTGACTGGGTGTATGAATTCAGCAGAAACTTTCGCAATGAAGGAATGGACCGGACACACAACCCTGAATTTACCGTGTTGGAATTTTATGTGGCCTACAAAGATTATTTATGGATGATGGAAACTACCGAACAATTATTGGAAGCAACAGCCGTGGCAGTAAACGGAAATACAAAAGCACAGTTTGGCGAAAATGAAATTGATTTTAAAGCGCCGTACAAAAGGATTGCGATGTATGATGCGATTAAAGAATATGCAGGCATAGATATTAGCAATATGGATGAAGCAGATTTGCGGGAGGTTTGCTCACGGTTAGGCATACACGCAGATAAGTCAATGGGGAAAGGGAAACTGATAGATGAAATTTTTTCGGGGAAATGTGAACATCATTTTGTGCAGCCAACTTTTATTATAGATTATCCCGTAGAGATGAGCCCGCTTACAAAAAGGCATCGCAGCAAACCATCTCTGGTAGAGCGTTTTGAGCTAATAGTAAATGGAAAAGAAATAGCCAATGCATACAGCGAACTGAATGACCCACTGGAACAAAGACAGCGTTTTGACGAACAGGTGGAGTTAATGAAGCGCGGTGATGATGAAGCCATGTATATTGATCATGACTTTTTACGTGCGCTTGATTATGGGATGCCTCCCACAAGCGGCATTGGTTTTGGCATTGACCGTTTGTGTATGATGCTTACCAATCAATCTTCCATCCAGGATGTTTTATTTTTTCCGCAGATGCGGCCAGAAAAAGCTATAGAAGACGAAAACACTGCAGAAGAAAAGAAACATTAATCCACTAACTTCTCTTCAAATTGCATTTTGTGCAGCTTATAATAAAAGCCCTGCTTCCGCAGTAATTCATAGTGTGTACCCATCTCTTTTATTTCACCTTTATCGAGCACGAGTATCTTATTTGCCTTACGAATGGTAGAAAGGCGATGGGCAATCACGATAGATGTTCTGCCTTTTATTAATGTATCAATGGCATGTTGAATTAATATTTCACTTTCACTGTCAATAGATGAAGTGGCTTCATCCAAAATCAATATAGACGGGTTAAACAACAAGGCTCTTATAAAAGATAACAATTGCCTTTGACCCAATGAAAGTGTAGAACCTCTTTCCATCACGTTATAATTGTACCCATTTGGAAGCCGTTCAATAAAATCATGCACGCCGATCATTTTAGCTGCTTGCACCGCCTGTTCTTTGGTAATACTATGATTTCTTAAAGTGATATTATCATATACAGAACCACTGAACAAAAAAACATCCTGCAAAACCACGGCTATTTTGCTTCGCAAAAAACTGATATCATACGCTTCAATATTTTTATCATCTATGGCAATGCTGCCTTTGTTGATATGATACAGGCGATTGATTAAACTAATAATAGATGTTTTGCCGCTGCCCGTGTGGCCCACAATGGCTAATGTTTCGCCGGGATTTATTTCAAAGGAAATATTTTTTAAAACATATTCTTCCGCATTGTAAGCAAACCAAACATTGCGAAATGAAACCTTTCCTGCAACGGGCACATTGCTGATGCCATTAATTGTTTGCGGTGTTACGTCTTCATTGTCGAGCACTTTAAAAACCCGTTCACTGGCTACCATGCCCATTTGCAATACATTGAACTTATCTGCAATAACGCGAAGCGGGCGAAATAATAAATTCAAATACATGATGAAGGCAATGATTACGCCGGCATTAAATCCATTATTGGCGCCCCACCACACCAGCAACCCTATTGAAAAAGCCAATACGATTTCAACAATGGGAAAGAAAACCGAATAAGCAAGAATGGCGCGTATGTTTGCATTGCGGTGCTCTTTGTTAATGGCATTGAACTTTTTAAACTCTTTATCTTCCACCGCAAAAGCCTGTACCACGCTCATTCCGGTGATGTGCTCCTGCACAAAAGCATTCAACGCTGCCACCGCGTTTCTTACTTTAATGAACGATTTGTTTACGCTTTCTTTAAAAAAATAAGTGGCAATGATTAGAATCGGGAAGGGAGCAAGGCTTATCAGGCTTAATCGCCAGTCAACAAAAAACATAAACAACAAAATAGATACAATGGACAATAAATCGGAAATGATCGGAATTAATCCATCCGAAAAAATATCGTTGATAGATTCTATGTCATTGATGGTTCTGGTGGTTAATGTGCCAATGGGTGTTTTATCAAATTGGCTAAGATTATAACTTAATATTTTTTTATACACTTTTACGCGCAGGTCTTTTACCACCGTTTGCCCCAGCCACGAAGTAAGAAATGCAAAATAAAATCGCATCGCTGTTTCCAGTAGCAGCATCCCGATTTGAATAACCGTAATCATTACGAGCCAGTAAATATTTTTATCTTTTATAAAAACATTTACCGTGTATTGTATCAGGTAAGGCCGCAGCGGCGATACCACGGCCAGCATTATAGACAGAAATATAGAAAGATATAATTTGCGTTTGTAGGGTTTGGTGAATGCAAAAACTCTTCGCAGTATTGTAAAGTCCAGTAGTTTTTTTCTACTTGTCGTATCAGCCATTCAGCAAATTTAAAACCAACACAGGAATTATAAACAGGATAAGTATTGACGGCAAAAAGCAATCATCAAATGGATTTAATTTGCTTCTTCCCCGCTGCGTGTATATGCTTTAATAAATAAGGCACCAAGATTTTTATGCGGCGGGATATAATCTTCAAAAGTTTCTTTCAGTTCTTTTGGTTGTTTATTAAAATACGCTTCCAGCCCTGCCCACATTTGCCTCCAGTCAATATTATTACCATTGCGCAATGTATTATCCAGTGCATCTATGATGGGTTTGTTTACATCTTTGGCTCCTGTTTCTTTAGTGGAGATGATGTGTGCTTCGGGTGCATAAGCTAAGATTTTTTTCAGGTTTTGATATCCGCCGCATGAGCCAAGCATAATGATTTTTGCATTGTCCGAAAGTTGTTCAATGGTGTATTGCAAATGATAGCTGTGGCCGCGATGAATAACGATGGAAGGCCTTAATCCAAGTTTATCCAGGTAATCAATTAAGTCTGCTTGTGCATGTGCATCCTGGTCAGTCTCATTATCCAACGGCAGGTTTGCAAATATCCATATCGGTTTTCCTTTCTTTGATTTTATTTCTATCCATTCTTTTTTATGAATGATCTGCCAGTCTTTCGACGGAAATGAAGTGAGATAACTGTTGAACGATTGCTTGCCATCCTTATCTCCATAAAAAAAAACCTGCTCAATAATTCTTCCCGAATCATCAGCAAGATAATTATAGCTTACAGTGTATACCGGGGGAATGCCGATTTCTTTTGACAGGTCAATACCATTTTTTTCGTCTGCCGAAAGGAAAATCATTTTTAAAAGTGTATAGATTTTTTTACCATGCTCATTATTTTCTTTGGTGCAACGCTGCAGGTTGGTTTCTACATTATGAAGCATGGATTGCTGTAATTCAGGATTGCTGATGCTTCCGTAAGAATCCGCCACATCCACTGCATCTTCCAGAGTTCCCGATTTTTCAAGATTTCCTACAAAGGCCTGCATTAATGTGGATGATTCTGATGCAGGCATGGTTTTCAAAAATTCATCCAGCTTTGCATATTCAGCCGCCATTTTGATGAACTTTTTAAAATGATCAAAGTTTACTTTCATCAACAATGAATCACCATGCGGCACCGGCCCCAGCTTTTGCATCATCTTATCGAAAGAATTTTTATAGCTCGATGTGTAAATAGCATTTTCGCCCAATACCATCATGTAATACAAATCATCCGCGTCCAATGGTTCGATGGCATGAAAGCGTACCGCAAGGCTGGGGCTTTCGTGCAAATCGTTGATGGGAGTTATAAAATGCTGCACGGCTTTCCGCTGAAGCATATCGAGCAATCCATCGGAGCCAAACATGGCAACAGGAGTATCGCCCATTACCAGCCGCGGATAATAACTTTCTTCTGTTTTTACCAACAATTTATAATAGCCCACACTATCATAAGTTTTATCGGAACTGCCCGCATACTTTGCCACATTTTCCATTGTTTGTCTTCCATTGATCAAATCATCCAAAAATGGAAAATAAAAAAGTGCCCGCTGGTTGAGCCTGCTGAGTTCTACTACCGTTTGCACGCGCTTATCTTTATTTCTTCTTATCAGTTTTCCCTGCGGGGTGGAAGATGCCTGTGCATACGTGTATAATTGGCTGGGGCTGTTTTTAAATGCTTCCACCACCAACGAATCAGCAAAGGGTTCATTGATGTAAGGAACAATGTTGGCTAAAATTTTATCGGGGTTAAGCCTGCAGAATTCGAGAAACAATAATTTGCGGCTTTCTTCATAGCCGGGGTTCTGATCAAAAATGCCGGAATTAATAACGCCTACTTCGTAAGGAGCTTTTTCAATAAGAGGTGCCATGCTTTGCCCGTGAATATTGACATTCATTATTTCTGCAAAATTATCTACTAACTGCGGCGCCAGTGCCGGCGCCAGTTTGTGCAGTTTCCAGTTGTCGGTAAAATCCTGCACCAGCGATTCGAGGTAGCGGAGATAGCGAATCTTATCGTTGTTGGTTACAATATCGGTGTCTATCTCAATATCATTTCGCAGCACATTTACTTTTCTGAAAATAGCATCCGTTACCTGCAGGTTTATTTCCGGGTTGGACGATACTTTTATAATTCCGTCGAGGTGGCCATCGGCTTTATCGGCGCGTACCTGCGCCGCTTTTATCTTGTCGTGAAACACCTGGCGGCTAAGCGGAATATTGGTGGTATCGTTATAAGCGCGGGTAACGAATGGGGCAAAAAATAAGAATATAAAAAAGTAAAAATTCTTCATTTCTTAATAGTTAAAGAAGCAACTGGTATCAGCAATAGTTGCAAAGGTACTGTATTGATTGTTTATATGATTAGCCTTACAAACGAAAAGCTGCGCATAAAAATTGGATTAACCTTTTTTTAAGGA
>Ga0209178_1000188_pt1 | contig 16478 bp, 13 predicted proteins | sample GAAS200_FD_187521 | JGI IMG/M metagenome (GOLD analysis project Ga0209178, IMG submission 187521) | Agricultural soil microbial communities from Georgia to study Nitrogen management - GA AS200 (SPAdes) (version 2) | ecosystem: Environmental > Terrestrial > Soil > Agricultural land | place: USA... | reverse complement strand
GGCGACCGTTGTGATGTGGGAGCCGGTGAAGTCCACTCTGCGAAAATGGGCCCAAGCGGTTGCCGCTATTTAATCGGTGAGATGTAAGCCGGTTTACTGAGATATCGAGATCGCGCGATCGAGCAATTCCATCACGTGCAGCACTTCTTGTCCGGTGCCGTGCAACGCCGCGCCCGCGCGCAACTGAATCATACATCCGGGATTCGCCGTCACGATCGCTTGCGTTTCGGTATCTTTCGCCCAGGCCATCTTTTGATCGAGCAATTCGAGTGACGCTTTCGTCTGCGTCACGTTGTAAACTCCTGCCGACCCGCAACACTGATCCGCGTGGGCCATCTCCATGAGTTGCACGCCCGGAATGCTGCGAATCAGCATCCGCGGAGCCTCGCGAACTTTTTGCCCATGCAGCAAATGGCACGAATCCTGGTAAGTGACGCGCAGCCGCACCGTCTGCAGCGGAGCGCTCAAGCCAAGCTGTGCGAGAAACTCGGTTACATCGTGCACCTTGCTTGAAAACTCACCGGCCCGCATGTGTGGGGGATCGCCCGCCGAAAAAAGATGCGTATATTCCTTCAGTGTCGAGCCGCACCCCGCGGCATTAGTCAGAATCGCGTCGAAGTCCGCTGCCCGAAACGCATCGAAGTTCTTCCGCGCCAGCCCACGCGCCACATCGCGTACTCCCGCGTGCGCCGCCAGCGCTCCACAGCAAACCTGCGCGCTCGGCACAACCACTTCGCAGCCGTTTGCCTGCAATACACGAATCGTCGCGCGATTCAGCTCCGCAAAGGTCACCTGCGCCACGCATCCGGCGAAAAACGCAACGCGCGCCCTCCGCGTCCCCTGTGCGGGAAATGTCTTTCCCAACTCGGAGAAGAAAAATCGCGAGTCCATCCGTGGCAGCAGTGCCGCGCGCTGTTCCATGCCCAGCAGTCGCAGAATTCCCATGCCTCGCGCGAGCGTCTCCAGACCCGATCGCTGGTAAGCGCGCAGCAGGCGCGCCGCAAACGCGATTCGCGCGGGATATGGCAATAGCCGCCGGTAAACAAAATTGCGTACAATCCGCGCGCCGAGCGGCCTCTTATAATTCTGTTCAATTTGCGCGCGCGCCAACTCGACCAATTTTCCGTACTCGACGCCTGAAGGGCACGCCGTCTCGCACGCGCGGCAATCCAGGCACCGGTCGATATGCGTCACAAAATCGTCGCCCAGCGCGAGTTGCCCTTGATCGACGAGCGCCATCTGCCGCAATCGTCCGCGCGGCGAATCGGCCTCGCGACCCCAAAGCCGGTAAGTAGGGCAGTGGTTCAGGCACAGCCCGCAATGAACGCATCGCGCATAATCCTGGTAAAGCGGTCGGTCCGTATCGGAAAAACCGCTCCTCTGCTTGTTCTCGGTGGTTTCTGTGACGACTGAAGAATCGTGGTAAGTCACTTCGCTAATTTCCTGAGCCGTGGGTTTGTGCATTGGCATAGTTCACTGACAGATGCGCTGGTGTTTCAATGTTCCGTTCCAGCGCCGTAGGCGCGCCACAACTTAGCCAGTGCGTGAGCGCTCGGCAGACGGGAAAATAGGATGAGCGCCGTAGCTGCGATACAAGCCGCCAGCGCCGATTCAGCATCGAGCCTCTATTTGATTGACCCGTCACGCTAAATCCCTCCAACGAAGCGGCCGGGTGCGAGGATTCCTTGCGGATCGAACACGGACTTCACTTTGTGCATAAGCGGCAAGTCCGGTCGCTCCGGTCCCCAAATGCTCAACGAGCTTTTCCACTTGCTCGGACACCACGGAATCGTCGAATTACCGCCAAGACGCGCACAGCAGTCCTCATGAATGCGATTCGTCGCTCCGGCCACGCACTTCATGTGTTTTTCGTCGTTCGCATCGGCAAAGAGCACGACGTAAATCACACCCACTCCCCGCGCCACGGCCGCCCATCGCAACGAATGATCGTCCGCCGCATGCTTCGCCGCTGCAACGGCGTGTTCCAAATGTTCCGGCAGCACCGCTATTTTCATGATCGTGCATGCCGCCGACGACTCGAGCGCAATCGGCACAAATTCCCTTATGCGGCCAAACGCAGCAGCGATCGCGCTCGGAGTCTTATCATCGCCGATCCTGCAAAAATGCGTTCCACCCGCGCCTTCAACCATCGGACGCAATTCGCTTTCGCAACGATTGAGCACTTCATCGTTCCCCGAAAAGCCCGTCGTAAGCGTCCATCCATCGCGCGAAAGCAGGCCGCCAGGCAATTCGTTCGGTTCCATGCGCCGCGCTGCATCGCCTGCAAAAAGCTCGGCGACGCCCGGGGTCAAAATGTCGAGAGTCATCGGTCGCAACGCCGAGGTAACAACGCCATCCCGGCACGCGACGGCATCCGCGGCGTGCGTAAAATGCGCTGCAAACCCGCGCACCGACTTCGGAGCAGGGAACGTCCGCAAATTGATTTTTGTTATGACGCCGAGCGTCCCGAGTGATCCGATCATCAGTTTGTGTAGATCGTAGCCGGTCACGTTCTTTACCACGCGCCCGCCGCTCTTCGCCGCCACGCCGTCGCCCGTGACGAATTCCATCCCGAGCACAAAATCTCGCGCTGTCCCATACATCTGCCGCAATGGACCCTCAACGCCCGATGCGATCGTCCCGCCGACCGTCGCCCGCGTCATGAACGGCGCCCCATGCGGCAAAAACTGACCATGCTCGTTAAGGGTTCGCTGCAAATGGCAAATCGCCACGCCGGGCTCGACACTCAACGTGAGATCGCCCGGATCGTAAGCCACAATTCGATTGAGCCGCGTTACGTCGAGCGCAATATCGTAACGTCGCGGTGCAAGTCCGATACCAATTTTCGTTCGCGCCCCGCTGACCACAATCGCAAGGTTCTCGCTCGCGGCAAATTTCACAATTTCGAGAATTTCTTCTGATGAAGTGGGCTGGACAGCGGCGCAAGGCGCAATCCCGTCAATCGCGTAAGCTGAGAGTCTCCCGGGATCGCTGGTAAGAACGCCGGAGCCGACAATTCCTTCAAGTCGCGAAATCGCCCCGGGCGCGGGACTGTTCATGCGACGGAAACCTCACTCGGCGCATCCTTAAGCGGCCGCGAGTGAATCTCTCCGCAGCCCTTCTTCGACGGAAAAATTTTCTCCGGATTCAGCAGCCCAGCCGGGTTAAACGCGTTTCGCACGCGCTTCATCAATTCCAATTCCGCATCGCTGAACATCAGCGGCATCAGTCGGTCCTTTTCCATACCGACGCCGTGTTCACCCGTAATCGTCCCGCCTGCCGCCACGCAATATTCGATAATTTCGTCCGATGCTGCCACCGCGCGCCGAAACTGCTCTTTGTCCCGGGGATCGAACGGCACAATCGGATGCAAATTTCCGTCGCCCGCGTGAAAAATATTGCCGATCTCGAACCCGTATTTCTTGCCGATCTCTTCAATGCGCCGCAGCGTGGCCGGCAGTTTTGTTCGCGGAATCACGCCGTCCTGCACGTAATAACACGGGCTAAGCCGCCCCACCGCGGCAAACGCGTTCTTGCGGCCCTTCCAGAGCAAATCGCGTTCCTTCGCATCTTTCGCCGCGCGAACCTCCCGTGCATTGTGCGCGCGGCAAACTTCGCCCACCTGTTGCGCCTGCGCCGCCGCTGCTTCGCGCAAGCCGTCCACATCGATCAGCAGCACCGCCGCGCTATCGACCGGATATCCCGCGTGAATGTACGCCTCTATCGCGCGCAGCGACCATCCATCGAGCATCTCGCAAGCCGCAGGCGTAATTCCACGCGCCGTCAGTTCAGCCACCGTTTCCGTCGCGTCCTCCACTCGATCGAAAATCGCTAGCAGCGTCTTCGTCTCCTCCGGCAGGCGCGTCAGCTTCACCGTAATTTCCGTCACCAGCCCGAGCGTTCCCTCGGAACCTACAAACAGCCCAGTCAAATCGTAGCCCGTCGCGTCCACAGCCGAATTCCCGATGCGAACCAGTTCGCCCGTTGGCAACACGACCTGCATCCCGAGCACATGATTCGTCGTCACGCCATAAGCGAGCGTGTGTGGCCCGCCGGAATTTTCCGAGACGTTTCCGCCGATTGTGCAAGCCTTCTGGCTCGAGGGATCAGGCGCAAAATGCAATCCAAGATGCGCCACGCCTGCGCTCAAATCGGAGTTCACTACGCCCGGCTGCACGACGGCGCGCTGATTCTGCGCGTCTACTTGCAGAATGCGATTCATACGGGAAAAAACGGTGAGAATTCCGCCGGTTCGCGCCAGTGCGCCGCCCGAAAGCCCCGTTCCTGCGCCGCGTCCCACGAGCGGCGTCTGAAAGCGGTTCGCAAGCGCAACGATGCTTACCACGTGCTCGGTATTTTGGGGGAATACGACGCAGTCCGGCCGCCCTATCTCGACGGAGCCGTCGTACTCATAAAGAAGAAGGTCCTCTGCCTTATAGAGGACGTTGTCAGGCCCGAGCAGCCGTTGCACTTCGGCCAGAAGTTTCGCATCCATGCTGAAACCATCTCACAAAACAGCGCAGAATGCGAATTGCAGTGTAGGGAGAGAGCAGATGCCGTAAGCGCGCTGCTCGTTTACCCTGAGTGCTTTTGCGAAGGGCTGCGCCCCTTTCGATTCGGCTTTAGTGGCTACGCCCAGGTATATCCCAAATTCTTTAATGGCAACGACCGAACTCGCTCGCCCGTCGCCGCGAAAATCGCATTCGCAATCGCGGGCAACACCGGCGGCAACGCCGGCTCGCCCAATCCTGTCGGCGAATATTGCGAATCGGCGAAATCCACGTGAATTTCCGGCGGAGCCTGATGAATGCGCAGCGGCTGCAATTCCAGGAAATTGCTTTGAACGGCGGCTCCCTTATCGAACGTCACTTCATAGCCCATCAATTGGCTCATGCCGTCAATCACAGCGCCTTGCGAGAGATTCGTCGCGGGTCCAGGATTGATGATCTGGCTTCCGATGTCCGCCGCAACCCAGAAGTTCGTCACGCGGATGCTCTTATCGGAATTTACTTTCACTTCTGCAACTTCAGCGAAATATCCAGAGTGGCTGAAATGGCATGCCACGCCCATCGCGGTGCCCTTGGGCAGCGTGCGAGTACCCCAGCCTGACGTCTTTTGTACGAGTCGCAACACGCCCTGCATCCGCGGCGCGTTGAACTCAGGCCCGACGCCGCGTCCTCCAGGCCCCTGCGAAGCCGCGAGCGGCGGATTGTCCATGATCTCGATCCGGAATTGCAGCGGATCCTTGCCTCCCGCGTGCGCCAGTTCATCGATGAACGACTGAATCACAAACGCGAGTGCATTACTCCGCGGTGCGCGCATCGCGCCTGTGGGAATCCCGCACGGAATCAGCGAATATTGCAGCGAATAGTTGGAGATGAACCTGCCGGGAAACTCGTCCGCGCCGATATCGCCAGACGGCACGAACCGTCCATCGCGCCCGTAGCTGACGAAATGATCGTGCCAAGCCACCAGCTTACCCGACGCATCGACGCCGCCCTTCAGATAATGAAATCCGCCCGGCCGGTAGAAATCGTGCTGCACGTCATCTTCGCGCGTCCAAAGCAGCTTCACCGGCACGCCGACCTGCTTTGCGATCCACGAGACTTCCGCCACGTAGTCGTTCACCAGCCGCCGCCCGAAGCCGCCGCCAATCCGTGGCTGATGCATCGTGATGTCGGAAGGCTCGACTCCGATAGTTCTTGCGGCCACTTGCAGCCCTTGTTGCGGCGTTTGGCTGGGCGCCCATAGTTCGAGTTTGCCGTCATGGAAGTGTGCACTGCAATTTTGCGGTTCCAGCGGCACGTGTGAAATAAATGGATAGCTGTAAGCCGCCTCCACAACTTTGGCCGCGCTTCCAATTGCCGACTCAACGTTGCCATCGGTCCTGAGCGTATCTTGCGGCGTTTGCTTCGAAAACGCCTCAGCAGCGTCAGCAAAACTCTTGCTGCTTTGCGAAGCCGTCGGGCCCTCGTCCCACTGCACCTTCAGGCTCTTGCGCGCTGTATTCGCGTGATACCACGTGTCCGCCACTACTGCGACGCCCGGCAGCAACCCATTTAAATCGGTTCCACCTTCCACAATAAACGCATGCTTCACGCCCGGCAGCGCCTTGATCTGGTCCAGATTCGCGCTCACCGCTTTGCCGCCATACACCGGACATTTTTGAAACACTGCATAGAGCATGCCCGGCAGTTCGAAGTCGATCCCGTATTGCGGCTGCCCGGTGACGATCTTCAGGTTGTCGACGCCCTTCACCGTCGTTCCGATAATCTTGTAATCCTTCTTATCCTTCATCTTCAGAGACGCGGGATCGGGCGGCGTCAACGTCGCCGCCTTTGCCGCAAGCTCGCCGTATCCGAGCGATTTGCCGCTTGCGGCGTGCATCACGCGTCCTGACGCAGTTGTGCATTCCGCTTCGGGCACGTTCCATGTCTGCGCAGCCGCCGCAATCAACATGTGCCTCGCGCCAGCGCCCACCTGCCGCAGCGGAACCCAGTTCACGGGTGTGGCTGTGCTTCCGCCTGCCACCTGCGGTCCGTATTTGGCAGCGTCCACGTCCGCCTGCTCAAGTCGTACATCTTTCCAATCAATATCAAGCTCTTCGGCGATGAGCATGGGCAGCATCGCCTTCACGCCTTGACCCTCTTCCGGATTTTTCGCCATGATCGTCGCGATTCCGTCAGGCGCGATTTTGATAAACGAACTCGGTAGCAACGGAGCCTGCGGCCCCCTTTGCGCAAAAACCTTCGTCACCGGCTCTACGTAATATGCAAGCAACATCCCGCCGCCTGCGATCGCGCTCACGCGGAAGAAGGAGCGCCGGCTCAGTTTCTTTACTCGCGTGTTCGGAACTGTCGTCATCGTGGCCATGGTCTCCTCCTTCAGTTGCCATGCCCGTTGCGGGATGGCGTAGGCTTTGCGGCGGTAGCCAACTCTGCCGCGCGATGAATGGCTTGGCGGATGCGCAGGTAAGTTCCACAGCGGCATATATTGCCCATCATCTGCGCGTCGATGTCCTTGTCGGTTGGTTTCGGATTCTTCGCGAGCATCGCTGACGCGGACATGATCTGCCCCGCCTGGCAATAGCCGCACTGCGGCACGTCAATCTCCTGCCACGCGATCTGGCACGGATGCTCTCCATCCGAAGAGAGGCCTTCGATTGTCGTGATTGGAACACCAGCCGCTTCCGAAACGTGCGTCTGGCACGCGCGCACCGCCGTACCGCGCAGATGGATCGTGCACGCGCCGCACATTCCGATGCCGCAGCCGTACTTGGTTCCTTTCAGGTTGAGCATGTCGCGGAGCACCCACAGCATTGGCATGTCCGCGGGCGCATCCACCGTCGTCGTTTTTCCATTCACGATCAGCTTGTAAGGCATCGAAACCTCCGTCACTCCATAGGGGCAAGAAACGATGCGAAGAATGTACTACCGCGTTCGAGCGCCAGTCAAATCGAGCAGCTTGCGGCTTGTAGTAGTGGGAATCCACATTACGACGCTGCGCCACGAGTTCTCTGCGGAGGTGGAATATTCAAGTCATCCGAAGAAACGCGGTCCAGCGGCTCGTGGTTCTCGATGCGATCCGCACTCTCGACGATGGCCAGAGGGAGTATTGCCTGAATTTCCGTTCCAGGCTCGCATGCCCGGATTTTAAGGCTGCCGTGGAATTCGATGATGCGCTCACGCATTCCGCTCAATCCGATGCCCGCTCCTTCCCCGGAGGCATTGAATTTCTCGATGAATTCCCGTGACATACCTCTTCCATAATCGCGTATTTTCAATTCGATCTGATCGCCGTCGTTCTTCAGCGCAATGTCGACCGTAGGACTCTGCGCGTGACGTAGGACATTGGTTAGGCTTTCCTGTAGGATTCGAAACAAAACTAGCTCAAGCGCAGAAGGCAGTCGACCAATGTCGGGAAGGCTGAGGCTTACGCGAATGCCACTCCTGCAGCAAAAACCATCCACGTACGACTGCACGGCTGAGATCAAGCCAAGTTCATCGAGCAGGGGCGGGTGCAGCAGATACGAAATGCTGCGCGTCTCGGCATGACATTTCTCCAAGCTGTCCATGACCGATGAGATGCCGTCGATCTCTATCCCGCTCGCTTCGTTCTTTCTCAGCCAATTTTCCAAAACCAGTTTCGCATGGGATAAATACTGCCCCACGCTATCGTGCAATTCACGCGCAATCCGTCGTCGTTCTTCATCTTGCGAACGAATGAGGCTGAGCGACAAACGCCGTAGTGAATGCCCGGATGCTTGCAGTTCGCGCGTGCGCGCCTGCAGATTGGTATGGCTCTCTTGCAAAGCCTGTTGTGCTAGGTCGCGTTCCTCGAGGGTACGTATCCTGAGGTGAACCGGAACAGCCGAGACTGCAAGGGCAAGAGCTGTCATGCTGCGATTCAGCCAATTTACCCAAGTCACGATAGTTCCGGCTGGTTCTCCGGCGAACAGAAGGCCTTCAAAAGTAAGCACGATGAAACTAGCGGCGGCGATCCATAGCCACCTGATTGAACGTGCCCAGATCAGCAGAACGATGCAAACGAAATAAAACGTTGCGATATTGATATTTGACGGCAGGGAGGTGTCGACGATCGCAATCAGTGCGGCGACCATGCACACAAGAATTTTTGCTTCTTTCGGAGAAAGGGCGGAAAACCGGTGCAGCGTCATACCATACCTATTTATCCGGATTCCCCTGAAGCGGTGTCGATGCTCAGGGCTGAACCGAATTCGGGTTAGCAAGATTTTACGTCCAATCATGTCCCTCCGCAAATTCGCGGTAGACTCTGCATCGGAGCCCGAACGCGCTTCGCGCGCGTAGTCAGTCGCGACATCGGTTCTGGAGTACGATTTGAGACAACACGGAATTTGAGCAAAAATGACACCGGAAACTACTGAAGTTCTCCTTCGAAAAACGCAGTTATTTGCGACTCTCACCGATAGGGAGATGACGCCGCTATCCGCGCGCGCAAGCAAGCGGCATTTCGACAGAGGAGAAGTGCTATTCAGCGAAGGCGATCCATGCCATGGCCTTTTCGTCGTGGCCAGCGGCAGAATTCGCATTTTCAAGCTGTCTCCATCTGGCCGGGAACAGGTGTTGGCAGTCGAAGGGCCGGGCAGCTCGTTTGCCGAACTCCCCGTTTTCGACGGAGGCGTCTATCCGGCATCGGCGTCCGCATTGGAAGATGCCGAAGTGTTCTTCATCTCGCGCAAGGATTTTCAAAACTACTGCCGCGAGCACCCCGAAGTCGCACTCAAAGTTCTCGCTGTCGTCGGTGCCCGGCTGCGCCGCCTCGTCGGGATTATCGAAGATCTCTCCTTCACAACCGTGAGGCAACGCTTGATTTCTCTCTTGCTGCGACGCGCCCAGGAGAGCGGAATCACTACAAAAGAAGGCATTCGAGTGGCATTGCACACCACTCACCAGGATTTGGCAGCCGAGCTGGGGACCGTGCGCGAACTTGTGTCCCGCAATCTCAGCCGCCTCCAGGCAGAAGGCCTTCTGGAGGTGGATGGCCGCACAATTATCGTAAAAGACCTGCCCGCTCTGAAACATGAGCAATCCGCTCAGGAATAGCCACACACTTGAGCCCTTAATACGCGTTACGACGGAAAAATTGGGAGTGACTTTAGTCACTGGCGTGAACGCGTTTGCCACCGATAATTTCACGGTGAGGGAGGTCATTATGGTATTTACCGGTGAGATGAAACTCAAAGACATCGCACTTACCAATCCTGCGGCCAGGCAAACGCTGGACGATGCCGGATTGGACTATTGCTGCGGAGGCGGCAAGTCTCTTTATGAAGCCTGCCTCCAGGCCACGGTTTCGGCGGACGAAATACTGAAGCGCTTGAGCGAAAACAGCAAGAACGTCGGCCCTGATGACGTGAACTGGATGGCCGCGCCCCTCAGCGATCTCACGGCCCACATTCGCGATAAATACCATCGCTATGTCCGTGAAGCGCTCCCGCCGGTGCAAGCCATGCTAGACAAAGTCGTGGCGAGGCACGGCCAGAATCATCCCGAAGTCGCGGAAATTCGCCGAATTTTCGTGGAAGTCGGCAATGAAATGCTCACGCACATGCGAAAGGAAGAGCAGGTCCTCTTTCCTTATATCGACGCTTTGGATGCAGCGGCAAAAACGCACGCGTCGGTCGAGCCTCCGTTCTTTCGCACGGTAAAGAACCCGATTCACACCATGATGAAAGAGCACGATGCTTCCGGAGAATTGGTGAAGCAGATTCGCAGTCTCAGCGGCTCCTACACGCCTCCAATGAGCGCCTGCACCACTTTTAGGGCACTCTACCAGAGCCTCAAGGAATTCGACGCAGACCTTCATCAGCATGTGCATCTCGAAAACAACATTCTTTTCCCGCGCGCGGTGGATTTGGAGGCCGCTGAAGGGAACGCATCGCGATAACATAGTTTCTTCGATTTGGATGCCGGGACCGAGCTGTCCCGCGCAATCGTGTGGCAGGCCGGCCGCAACTCCAGCATGCCGATCTGCGAGCAGCCCTCGACATTTTGCGCGATGTCGACGCTTCGGAGGACAGTGGGTCCTCCTTACGGTTGCGGGCCGCAAAATGCGAGCGGTTCCTGACTGCATCCACGAGTAGAGCCCTGCCCGAGCGTTATGGGAGGAATGCATGGTGCGGTTCGACGCGGCACACAGAGCTGTCCATTACCCTCCCGATCGCCGCTTTCGCATTTGGATCAGGCCGTCCATCCTGATCGGTATAGGTATCTTCATCGCTGCCACAATCGCGGCCGCCTGGATACAGGTCGCAATCGCCGGACTCCCTCGCGTTCCTGAAGTCCCGCAGATCTACCCAAACAATTTCGCGGGCCCGCACGGCTTTCCCGTATGGGTGCGCTACTGCCACTTTTTCAATTTCCTTTTCGTAATGATGCTGATTCGCAGCGGTCTTTCTATCTTGGTGGATCATCCGCGCCTTTACTTCAATGACGGCTGCACGCCGGGTAGCGAATGGATTCGCCTTACGCCATTGAAAGTCCCGCGCGACCGTCTCTGGACCGCAAAAGACGACGCGCGTTACATTTCTCCTCTCGTCGGCACGCCGGGCTATCGCCACACCATCGGCATTGCGCGCGTCTGGCACTTCATTGACGTACATGGATTCATCATCACGGGAATCGTCTTTATCGGCATGCTTTTCGATACCGAGCAATGGCGGCGCATTGTGCCCACTTCGCCTGTCGTGCTTTTGCAAGCGTGGAACACGTTCGTCCACTATGCGACATTCCACTTGCCGCCCGAACCCAATGGTTTTTACGGCTACAACGCGTTGCAACAGATCGCCTATTTCACTGTCGTGTTTGTGTTCGGCCCGCTCGCAATCGCCACCGGCATCGCGATGTCTCCCGCCGTCGTCAACCGTTTCCCGTGGTACGCACGGATTTTCGGCGGTCGCCAATCCGCGCGATCCATCCACTTCCTCACTATGTTCAGCTTCCTCGCATTCTTGGTCGTTCACGTCACGCTGATTGTGATGACGGGATTCGCGCGCAACATGAACCACATTGTGATGGGCACCGATGATCGAAATCCTATTGGCATCTACCTCGGGTTTGTCGGCATCGCCGTCGTCGTCTTCTCGTGGGTGGCGGCGCATTACATCTCTTGGTATCACCCGCGCGGAGTGCAGCACGCTCTCAAGTCCGTCACCTATCCAATGCAGCTTTTGACGCTGAACCGCCTCATGCCCAGCCAAAAATATACGGAGAAAGAAATCTCTCCCTTCTTCTGGCCAAATGGAAAGATGCCAATCCGCGATGACTGGAAGCAGTTGGCGAAAAACGGTTTTGAGAATTTCAAGTTAAAAGTCGGAGGCCTGGTCGAGAATCCGGTCGAACTCTCTCTCGCCGACATCGAGCGCCTCGGCGAAGTCGAATACATAACGATGCATCACTGCATCCAGGGATGGAGCGGCATTGCCAAATGGGGCGGCATCCCCATGCAGAAGCTTGTCGATCTCGTGCGGCCAAAATCGCAAGCAAAGGTCGTCGCCTTCTTCTCCTTCGGCGAAGCTCTCTACGGCGGCCATTATTACGATACCCAGAGCCTCGAAAATGTGTTGAAGCCGCAATGCCTCTTGGCGTCACGGATGAATGGACAACGCCTTCCGCAAGTTTACGGCGCGCCTCTGCGGCTGCGCGTAGAAAACCAGCTTGGCTATAAGATGGTCAAATGGATCGAGCGCATCGAATTCATCGAAACCGAAAAATCGCTTGGCAAAGGAGAAGGTGGCAAAAATGAGGACGATGAATATTTCGACTTGCTGCCCAACATCTGATGCGGGATCGGGGTCTTCCTTCTCGCCGAGTAGGGCCTTGGCCATCAATCGTTTGGCAGGATTGCCGTATCCGCCATGGCGCGCATGCGCCTAGATCGATGAGTGAAAGGCGCCGCATCAAAGCTATTTGACTTCATTCGTAGACGGGAAAACGGCAAAATGACGCCCACCATGCAATCCACCAACAATCCGCGCCCGGTTTGGCTGGATGACAAGACAAAATCCATCATGGACCGCGCCATCGCACGCGAACAATCTCTATCGCTCCTACTGATGACGTACATCGTCACTGGCCTGATCTTCATGCTCCTGCCGGGAACATTTCTCGGCGTATGGAATCTCATCGAAATCAGCGGCCGCGAAGCGGCGGATTCCATCTCCCCGGCGTGGATTCAGGCGCACGGTCATGCGCAGTTGTTCGGTTGGGTGGGCAGTTTCATCCTGGGCATCGGCTTCTACTCGATTCCGAAATTGCGAAAATTAAAACCCTTCGCCCTTTGGTCCGCCTGGCTCACGTGGGCGCTCTGGGTCGCTGGCGTCACCCTTCGATGGTTCTCAAATATTTATCCCTGGCACTGGCGAATCGCGCTGCCTCTGTCGGCAGCTCTCGAATTGGTCGCCTTCCTCATCTTCTTTCAGTCCGTAGCCACCCATCGGTCGAGCGGGCCCGCCAAGCCATTTGAACCCTGGATCTTCGCGGTGATCGCGGCAACCGTCGGCTTGCTCGCCACCCTTGTCCTGAACCTCGGTGCTTCGTTTCAATTGGCGCTCAATGCCGATTCGCCTGCCTTTCCGCACCTCTTCGATCAGCGCTATCTGATCGTCTCCACCTGGGGTTTCATCGTTCCCATGATTTGGGGATTCAGCGCGCGTTGGTTGCAGGTATTCATGGGTTTGCGTCCGCTGCGCAACTCGCTTTTGCCGTTCGCCGTTGCTTTCAATACGCTAGGCGTAATCGTCGCATTCCTCGACTACTTTCTCCTCGGCGGCATCCTCCTTCTCGCTGGCGCTGCAATAGCAATCGCGGCGATTCGCTTCTTCGAGCCTGCCGCCAAACCGGCGAAAATCATCAACGTCCATCGCAGTTTTCCGCTATTCATACGGATCGCATACGCTTGGATGCTGATCGCGGCTGCTCTAGGCATTTGGGCCGCGCGCGTCGGCGAGGCACCGGGCATTTGGGGCGCTTCGCGTCACGCCCTCACGGTTGGATTCATCGCCGCGATGATTTTCTGCGTGGGGCAGAGAATTCTGCCTTCATTCTGCGGAATGCGCGTGCTGTGGAGCCCGAAGCTCATGTTCATAATGCTGTTCCTATTGATGACCGGCTGCACGTTGCGCGTCGCATCGGAAATCCTCGCATACCAGAACTACGCTGCATGGGCATGGTACATTCTGCCGATCTCAGCGCTGATCGAACTCACGGCAGTCGCACTCTTCGCCGTCAACCTCATCGTCACGTTCGCACGCCAGCCTGTCGTAGTCCCATCGCCCCTTACAATGACCACCGAGTAGCGCGTCCGTCGCCGTCACAGAGCCCCGGTCACAAAGCACTGAACGAGTCCCCCATTTCCCTTGCCGCATTAAACGGTGTAGCCTGTTCCTATGAGCGACGAAAAAATCCGCAAATCCGATGCCGACTGGCGCGCCAACCTTACCGACGAGCAATACTATGTCACGCGGCAGAAGGGAACGGAGCCGCCCTTCAGCGGCAAGTACACCGACACAGAAACGGAAGGCACGTACACCTGCGTCTGCTGCGGCCAGCCGCTTTTCGCCTCCGACGCGAAATTCCATTCCGGCTGCGGATGGCCGAGCTACACCCAGCCGATCGATTCCGAAAAAATCGAAATGCATCAGGACACGTCACACGGCATGGTGCGCACCGAGGTTCTCTGCAGCCGCTGCGACGCGCATCTCGGCCACGTCTTCGATGACGGCCCCGCGCCCACCGGCCTTCGCTTCTGCATCAATTCCGCCGCCCTCCGCCTCAACCCAGACAAGAAGTAGGATTAAAAAAGTAAAGAAAACTCCGTCACCCCGAAGTCATCGAGTGTATAAAAATTCGTCATCCTGAAGTCAGCCGCGAAGCCGGTGACTGAAGGACCTCTCTTTCTTTTCGCTTCGATGCTGCACCGGCGCTGCGTACGTCGTCACACCTCACTCTCCAATCACCGCAAATTCCATCTGCTGCAACCGCTCCGGCTCTCCGACCACCTCGATCTCCTTAATCTTTCCGCCTTCAAACACAAACGTCAGCGCACGCAACAGCTTGCCGCGTGGCGCCAGAATCACGCCCACCTCGCCGTTGACCAACACCGCTTGCACATGCTGCATACCGCGCGCATAAGTCATCGCCTGATGTGCCCACGTTTCAGCGCCATGAATTTCCCGCGCTACTCCGCCCGCCGCCGAGAACGCATCGGCTCGGAACACCACATTCGGATCGAGCACCGCAACCAGTCCCTCAAAATCGCCAGCTCGCAACGCCGCCAGAAACGCATCCACTACCTTCCGCTGCTCCGCTCGATTTGCATCGCCTGTAACGGGCGCGCCTTGCACTCGCCGTCGCGCCCGGCTCGCGAGCTGCCGCGTCGCCTCCGGCGAACGCCCCGCGATCTCCGCAATCTCCTCAAACGGCACCGCAAACATATCGTGCAGCACAAACGCGAGCCGTTCCGCAGGTGTGAGCCTGTCCAGCACAACGAGCAGCGCCAAGCCAACCGAATCCGCCAAAATCGCCTCACGCTCTGGATCAACTGCCTCAGCCCGCGCCATGGCCGGCTTTTCCTCTCCGCTTTCTGTCGCCAGCGCCTCCTCCGAACGCGCCTTGCGCGAACGCAGCATATCGAGGCACACGTGCGCCACCACGGTCGTCAGCCATCCGCCCAGATTCTCGATTCCGTCCGCATCCGCGCGGCTCAGCCGCAGCCACGATTCCTGCACCGCATCGTCGGCTTCGCTCGCCGACCCCAACATCCGATACGCCACCGCGCGTAAATGCCCTCGATTTTCTTCGAATCTCGCCGCCAGCCAATTTTGCTCTGCCATGTCACATTCCCTCATTTTGCTTCGTCATCGTAGTGACGAACGAAACTCACTCAATGTGACAAGGAGGAATCGAAATATGCAAGCACGTATGAATAATCCCGCGATGGTCATTCCCGAAGCGATGCAGGCGCTGCAAGCGTTAGGCGCGGCTATCCAGAAAGGAGGCGTTCCGATGCGCACGCTTGGCCTCGTCCACATGCGCACCAGCCAGATCAATGGATGCGCCGTCTGCCTCTCCATTCACTCAATGGTCTTCAAGGAGCCCGAAACCGAAGAGCGCCTCACCACGCTTGCCGCGTGGCGCGAGACCACCTTCTTCACCGACGCCGAACGCGCAGCACTCGCGCTGACCGAAGCCGTCACACGCCTGAGCGACCGCTCCGACCCTGTCCCCGACGCCGTCTGGGACGAAGCTGCGCGCCATTACGACGAGCGCGGCCTCGCCACGTTGCTGCTCTCCATCTCGGCCACGAACGTCTGGAATCGCCTCAACGTCTCGACGCGCCAGATTGCCGGCATGGTCGCTTGGCCCACCAACAAAGCCGAAAAGACAGCCGTAGCTCACGCCGTAACCCAGCACGCATAATCCGTGCCGCGCTGAAACATCATAGGGGCGCACGCCTGTTTACCTTTGCGAAGCGCTGCGCCCCTGCGGCCTCGCCATCATTCCGCTAAGGCACCGGTTTCGTGGCGGCGGCCGTTGCTGCCGGTTTTTGGCAGTGCCTCTCGGCCGGCGCTTTTGAATTTCATTTCGTGTGGTATATTCCCCGCACCCGGAGGAACCGCCATGAAACCGATCTCCCGCCTCATCGTTGTGCTCGTATTAGCCATTTGCGCTGCGCCGTCCTTCGCCGCCGACGCAAACGGAACCTGGGTCGGCTCCTTCGCCCCGGACATGAATCCCCAGAATGTTCATTATTTTGTTCTGGAACTAAAGCCCGATGGCGCAAAGCTCACCGGCACTATGGGATTTTGCAAGAGCGATTGCGGCACCCCTATGGGGACGCTCCCCATCCAGAACGGCAAGATCGACGGCAACACGATTTCCTTCGGCATAGACACGGATGCAAAGGACGTTCCTCACATCGATTTTCAAGGCACCATG
>Ga0209178_1000187_pt1 | contig 16567 bp, 8 predicted proteins | sample GAAS200_FD_187521 | JGI IMG/M metagenome (GOLD analysis project Ga0209178, IMG submission 187521) | Agricultural soil microbial communities from Georgia to study Nitrogen management - GA AS200 (SPAdes) (version 2) | ecosystem: Environmental > Terrestrial > Soil > Agricultural land | place: USA... | reverse complement strand
GACCAGTTCGAGCGCCAGCAGCAAGAAATGTGCGCGCGACTGCAGGCGCACGCCCAGCACGTTGATCGCCGTGTTGACCGCCAGCAGCGCGACGATCCACACCCAGTTCGGCACGCCCGGCACCAGTCCGCCGATCCAGTTCGATACGAAGATGTAGATCACCGCCGGCACCAGCAGGTAATCGGCGAGGATCATCCAGCCCGCGATGAAGCCGAGGAACGGATTCATCCCGCGGCGCACGTACGCGTATACCGAACCCGCGAACGGGAACTCCGCGCTCAACTGCTTGTAGCTCATCGCGGTGAAGAACATCGCGACCATGCCGACCAGGTACACCAGCGGGACCATGCCTTCGCTGGCGTGCGCGACGAAGCCATACACCGCGACTGGTGCGATCGGCACGATGAACACCATGCCGTATACGAGCAGATGCCGCAGCTCGAGCCTGCGATCGAGCTGTTGCGTGTAACCGGCTGCGCCGAGTTCGGCGCTGGCCGGTTCGGGCGAGGTCTCGTTCATGCGATCAGTAGTGCAAATTGAAATTGACGAGGCCGCAGGCGACGATCGCCCAGATGCCGTAGATCGCGCACAGGCCCAGCAGCAGCTCGCCGGCGCGTGCCAGCCAGCCGCCCGGACCGCGCGCGATCCGCCATGCCGCTTCGACGACGATCGCGATGCCTCCAATGATCGCCAATACGCCCAGCACGTAAAGCAGGGCCATCGTGGTGTCGAAATTTGCGTGGAACAGCGACAGCGGCTTCGAGAACCACATCAGCAGGCCCAGCCAGCCGGCCACCACCCCGAGCTGCAGGATCACGCCGATGCGCGAAGCAACCCATAGTGCGCCCTGGCGCGGCGCGAATGGCAGCTTGCGCTTGAAGCGCCGCCGCGCGATCGCGCCGCCGATCCACACCAGCAGGGTCAGCACGAATACCGCCATCGCGGCCTGGAACAGCGCCATGAAGGTTCCGTGTGCAAGCAATCCGCGCACCGGCTGGAACAGCATCACCGGCGGGAAATCGTCGGTGACCCACTGCCGGATCGAGCCGTCGGAATTGGCGACGAAACGCAGTTTCGATTGTCCGCCGACTTCGCGGTACGTCAGCGGTCCGATCTCGCGCCAGTGTTTCACCGCGCCGCTCGGGTCTTTCAATGCGTCGACGGTGATGTCGCCATTGGGCAGCGCGGATATCCGCGTCTGGCCGAGCAGGTACAGCAATCGCAACGCGCTGTCCTCGCGGCGGCTCGCCCAGTACCAGCCAGCCACGCGCGCGGCGTCGGCTTTCGCGGTCGCCTCGGTTTTTTCCTGCGGCACCGTGTACGGGAAGTAGCGGTCGAGGAATGCCCGGAACAGCGACGTGCGCACGGCTTCGGCGGTGCCGTTCGGGGCCTTGCCGGCGCTGTTGAACGACATGAACACGCCCACGTCCTTGTCCAGCAGCAGGTGCAGGTCGGAGTGGAAGGCGACGGTGTCGCCGCCATGACCGATGATCGTCAGGCCGTTGCGGTTTTCCTGGTAGAAGCCCAGGTCGAAGCCGTTCATCCCCGGTGCCGCGGAGTACTGGTGCGCGTGCATCTCCTGTGCGGTCGCGACGGGCAGGATCGTGTTGCCATCGAACTGGCCGTTCTGCAACTGCGCGATCATGAAGTTCGCCATCTCGGTGGCGGTGGACGTGAACGAACCGGCCGGATATGGCTCGATCGGCTCGAACGGCACGATGGTCTTGCCGGTCGCGGTGATGTAGCCGGTCGCCATGTCGCCGCGGAGCGCCTCGGGCAGCGGCTGCGCGAAGGTCGAACGCGGCATCGCCAGCGGTTTCAGGATGTGGTCTTCGACGTACTGGTCGAACGGCTGGCCCGACACGCGCTGCACGATGTAACCGGCCAGCGTCGCGCCGTAGTTCGAATACGCGACGACCTCGCCGGGCGGGAAGATCCGCGGCGGGATGTGTTCGGCTAGGTAACGCTTCAGCGGATAAAGCTCCTTCGGCGTCGGCACGCCCAGGTCCTTGATGACTTCGGCGAACCCGGCCGTGTGCGTCATCAGGTCGCGCATCGTGATCGGCTTGCCGTACTTGTCGGGAATCTTGAAATCCAGGTATTTGTTGACGTCGGCGTCGAGATCGATCTTGCCGGCCGCGACCTGCTGCATCACCGCCGTCCAGGTGAACAGCTTGGAGATCGAGCCGATCCGGAACAGCGTCTTGTCCGCCACCACCGGTGTGTGCTTGGCGACATCGGCGTATCCGTAGCCTTGTGCGAAAATGAGCTTGCCGTCCCTCACCACCGCGATCGCGCCGCCAGCGATGTCGTTGCGCTCCAGCATGTACGGCACCAGCCCGTCGAAGAACGTGCCGAGGTCCTGTGCATCCAGCGTGGGCGTTGTCGCGGCGGTCGTGTCGCTCGCGGGTGGCGGCGCACGGGTGACGGAGGTCGCAGCGGCCGGTGCGGACGCCTGTGGAACGGGCGTCGGTTTCGAGGGTACCTGCGCGGATGCAGCGCGCGGCGTTGTGAACATGATTGCGAGCAGCAGCGTGGCAAGCATCAGGCGCAGGCTCATATTCGAAATCTCCCCGTTACACGGATCGGTGTGCAAGTGTCATTCCCGCGAAAGCGGGAATCCAGTGGCTCCAGCGTGCCTGGACCAGCCACGCCGTGTTCCGGATCGCCGCTGCGCGACGTCCGGATGACGGTGTTCAGAAATCCACGCTCGCAGTCACGCCGATCAGGCGCGGCTGGACGTAGCTGGCCGAAAAGGGCGCCGCAGTCGGATCGGTCGTTTCGAACGACAACACGGTGATGCCGCGGCTGTCGGTGGCGTTCTTCACGAATGCGCCGAAACTCCACTTTCCGAAATTCACGCCCGCGTGCAGATCCAGCACGCGAAACGAGGGCAAGGTGTAGCGTGCGTCCGGCGCCGCCTGGAAATCGGTGATGCGCGAGCCGACGTAGCCATAATTGGCGCCGACATAACCCGACCAGCCATTGGCGATCGGGAAGTTGTATTCGGCGCCGACGTTGGCGTTCCAGCGCGGCACGTAGGGCAGGCGGTCGCCATTGAATCCGACCAGGCCCGGCGGCGTGTCCCGGGTGAGTTTCGCGTCGGTCCATGCGGCATTCGCAGTCAGCCTGAGGCCCGCCACGGGACGATATTCCAGTTGGGCTTCGAGGCCCTGGCTCTTGGCTTTTCCGCCATTGCTCATGAAACCGATGCCGGCGATGTTCGATTCGAGCTGGATCTGGCTCCAGTCGATGTAGAACGCATCGATGTCGAGGGTCATCTTGTGCTGCAGCAGGGTCGATTTCAGACCGATTTCGTAGTTCACCAGTTTGTCGGGGCCGAAGGCGATGGGCGCACCGAGGCCGGGCGGCACGCCGACGTTGGGACCGCCCGGACGGAAGCCGGAGGCGACCCGCGCATACAACATCACGTCGTCATTGAACTTGAAAGACGGGCTGAGCAGGTACGTGGTCGGTGAATCGGTGCCGGCGGTGGTGAAGTCGGATGGGCCCACCAGGAGGCCGTCGCCGGTTTGCGTGTACTGCGTCTTGTCGTGCGTGTAGCGCACGCCCACCAGCACGTCGAAGCGCGGCGTGAAGTGCCAGGTGATGTCACCGTAGCCTGCCCACTCGGTGAACGTTGCCGGTCCGAGCGTGAGGTTGGCCAGCGTCGGCAGCGGAAGCGGCGCGCCGGTGATCGAATCGAAGCTCAACACGGTTTCGCCGTAGCGGCTGCGCTCGTGCGTGTAAAACAGACCGACCCGCCATTCCAACTGTTGTGTCGCGGGTGATTGCAGGCGGATTTCCTGCGTAAGTTTGTTCTGCGAGATGGGCGTGCGTTCGGAAAACCCGGCATTCGGCAATCCGAACAGTGGCCCCAGGATGGGGCCGTAGGCCGCCGTCAAGTCGAAATTCTGGTCGAGGTCGAGATGGTTGTAGCTGGTGGTCGAAACCAGCGTGGCCCAGCCGAGATCGGCGGTCAGGGTGGCGTCGTACATCCGGTAGCCGAGGTCGAACTGTCCCGTGCCCGGTGAATGCTTGGAGGTGTACGGTCCGTAAAGCGGTTGCAACGTGCGCGGATCGACATCGACGCCGCCGTTGGCGAGTTCGTCGCTTTCGAGGTTGTGGGACAGCGCGGACACGCGCAGCGACACGCGATCGTTCGGCGTCCACAGCAACTGCGCGCGACCGCCGTCGACCTTGGCGTCGTTGGCGTCCTCGACGCCCTTGCCGATGTCATCGATGTAGCCGGGATCGTGGCGCTTGAATGCGTTCACGCGCACCGCGAGCTTGTCGGTGACCAGCGGCGCGTTGAGCATCAGGCGCGCGCCGAAGCCGTTGCCGCCGTGGGCAAGGCTGCTTCCGTCGATTTGCGCCCGCCCGGAAAACGCCGTCGCATCGGGCGGCCGCGTCACGAACTTGATCAGGCCGCCCAGCGTATTGGAGCCATACAGCGTACCCTGCGGGCCGCGCAGCACCTCGACGCGTTCCAGGTCGCTCGGGTCGATGTCGGGCGTCAGCAATGCGCCGATGGCGTAAACGGTGCTGGAGCCGAACGGCGCGTCGTCGATGTAGGTGCCGACGCTGGCGTTCTGCTGCCTCGACCCGGAGGTGATGCCGCGCATCACGATTTGGGTCATGCCTTCGCCCTGGGAAATCGCGTTCACGCCGGGAATCTTGGTGAGGTAGTCACCGAAATCAGCCGCATTCATGCGCTCGAGCTGGTAGCCACCCATCACCGACACCGCCATCGGCACGTCTTGCACGTTCTGGGTGCGCTTGTTGGCGGTGACGATCACCGTGGGCAGCGTGGTGATCGTGGCGTCGTTGTCCGACGCTTGGGTCTGTTGATCCGGCGGCGCGTTCTGCGCATGGGCCAGTGGTGCCGAAAAGAGTGCCGCGATGATCGCGGCCGAAAGAAGCGACAACCCATTGCGCCTGTTGCTCATGGACGACCCTCCTGAAACATGGCGGCGAAGCGGCGTGGGTGGATTGTTACTAGTATCACATAATCATGTCAATGTTATTTAAATATCATTCGGCGCGGGACGAACGGTACCGGCGACGGGACGAAAGGACTTTCGTCACTTGCGATGCGCAGGCGGGCGTGGTGGAGTTTCGGGCTATCCCTCGGCAAAGAGTGCAATCCGATGCGCGTGATCTCCGCAGTAGTGATGGCGGGCCTGCTGGCGTTGACCGGCCCGGCCCTGGCGCGGTCGCCCCAGACGGCGGCGAAACACGCCGCGTCCACGTCCGCCGAAGCGCCGCCGCTCACCCGGCTTCCGCAGTGGGCGGTGCCCGAATCCTACAATCTCGCCATCAAGAGCGATCCGGACAAATCGGACTTCAGCGGCACCGTCACGATCGCGGTGGATCTGAAGAAGGCATCGAACTACCTCTGGCTGCATGGCAAGGATCTGAAGGTTTCCAGCGTCACCGTCACCGACGCGCACGGCAAGACCCACACCGCCAAGTACGACGGTGCCGTCACCAGGGATGCCGAGCAGGCGGGCGTGGCGCGCGTCGATTTCGGCACCACGCTGAAACCGCAGAAGATCAAGCTGAAGTTCGACTTCACTGCGCCGTACAACGGTACCCTGCAGGGTTATTACAAGGTGGTGTTTGCGGGCAACGCCTACGCGATGACGCAGATGGAACCGATCAGCGCACGGCTCGCGTTCCCGTGCTTTGATGAACCGGGTTTCAAGGCGCCATTGAACCTGTCGCTGACGATTCCCGATGCCGACAAGGCGGTCGCGAATGCCGCGGAAACCAGCGACAAGCCGGCGGAGAAGGGCTGGAAGACCGTCACTTTCGCGCAGACGAAACCGTTGCCCACGTATTTGTACGCGTGGGCGGTGGGTCCGTGGGACATCGTGAACGGTCCGACCATTCCGGCGAACCCGTGGCGTTCCGAGCCGGTGCCGGTGCGCGGCATCGCGACCAAGGGCAACGGCCCGAAGATGCAACACGCGCTGGCGATGGTGCCGGCCATCATCGAGCATGAGGAGGCCTATTACGGCTTCGGTTATCCGTTCGGCAAACTCGACCTCGCCGCGCTGCCGGATTTCTCGGCCGGCGCGATGGAGAACGCGGGCCTGGTGACATTTCGCGATTGGCTGCTGCTGCTCGACAAGGATTCCGCGCCCAGCGCGGTGCGCAGCAGCTTCAACGTGATCGCGCACGAGCTGGCGCACCAATGGACGGGCGATACCGTCACGCTGGCATGGTGGAACGATATCTGGTTGAACGAATCTTTTGCCACCTGGATGCAGCAGAAGATAGAGGGCGAAATCCATCCCGACTGGCACGCGCATCTCGGCCGCATCATGGGCGGACAGGAGGCGATGCAGAACGACAGCCTCTCCAGCGCGCGCATGATCCGCCAGCCGATCACCGGCAACGGCGACATCGAGACTGCGTTCGACGGCATCACTTACCAGAAGGGCGCCGCGGTGCTCGGCATGTTCGAGAATTTCGTGGGACCGCAGGTGTTCCAGAAAGGCATGCAGGCGTACATCAACTCGCACGCGTTCGGCAATGCGACTGCGGACGATCTGGTCGATGCGATTGCCACCGCGGCGGGCAAGGGCGAGGCGTTCAGGAAGGCGTTCAAGAGTTTCCTCAACCAGAACGGCGTGCCGCTCGTTTCGACCAAACTCGATTGCGGCACCAGGGGCCGCGCGACACTGGAACTCGTGCAGAGCCGCTATCTGCCGCTGGGTTCCACGGGCGGCCCGAACCGCGTGTGGGGCATCCCGGTTTGCGTGCGTTTCCCGAACGGCGTGCAGTGCCAGATGCTCGACGGCAAATCCGCCGACATGAAGGTCGACGGCGGCCAGTGCCCGGCGTGGTACATGCCCAATGCCAATGGCGACGGCTACTACCGTTTCGAGATGGCCAAGGTCGATCGCGCTTCGCTCAACAAGGTCATCGCGCAGCGCAGCGACGGTGAGCAGCTGGCGTTTGCCGATTCCGTCGATGCGGCGTTCCAGCGCGGCCACATGGATGCCGGCGAAGTGCTGGCGGCGATGCGCGAACTGGCGCCGTCGAAGGTGCGCCAGATCGCGTTGGCGCCGCTCGAAACCGTCGGCTGGATCTACGATCACGAAGCGCAGACCGATGCCCAAAAGGCGGCGGTCCGCCGTGCGGTCGTCGAGGCTTACCTGCCGCGACTCGAGAAGCTGGGCTACCAGCGTCGCGCTGGCGAATCGGCCGACGACGTATTGCTGCGGACTTCGCTGGCAAGATCGCTCGGCCTCGAGTTCGAGGTGCCGGAAGTGCGTGCGGCGTTGCTGAAACAGGGCGAGGCCGCATTGAAGCCCAGCAAGGATGGCTTGCCGGATTTGCTGGCGGCGAATCCCGACCTGCTGCGCACCGCTTTGTCGGTGGCGGTGGAAGAGAAGGGCAAACCCGCGGTCGATGAATTGATCGCCGCGATTCCGAAGACCACCGATCCGGTCAAGCGCAACGCGATGCTGGGCGGCCTCAGCCACGCCAAGGGCGCCGAGGCCGATGTGGTGCGCAACTTCGCGTTGTCGCCGCAGGTAAAGGTCGGCGAGATGAGCATGCTGTTGCACGGCGACCGCGACACCGTGGCCGAACGCGACGGCCTGTGGAACTGGTTCACGGCGCATTACGACAAGATCGTCGCGCGCACCGGCGTGTTCTCGGGCGGCTATCTGCCGATGATTGCGGCGGGCGGCAGTTGCTCGGACTCCGAGGCGCAACGCGTGCACGCGTACTTCGAGCCGAAGCTGAGCCAGGTGCCGGGTCTGAAGCGCGGGCTTGCGCAGACGCATGAGTCGATCGTGCTGTGCGGTGCGTTGAAAGCGCACCAGAACCCTGCGTCGATCGCGCAATGACGACGGTGCGCGCGTGGCTCGACGAGGGCACGCGCGCACTGCCCGGTGATGAAGCGCGGCGGGAAACCGCGCTTCTGTTGCGCCACGTACTGGGCGTGTCCGAAGCGTGGCTGGTCGCGCACGCCGACGATTCCATCGATCCAGGGCATGCCGCCGCGTTTCGCGATCTCCTCGCACGTCGCGCGCGCGGCGAACCGGTGGCCTATCTCACCGGCGCGCGCGGGTTCCACGCGCTGTCATTGCGGGTCACGCCGGACGTGTTGATTCCGCGCCCGGAAACCGAACTGCTGGTGGACTGCGCATTGCAACGCATACCAGGGGATGCGGAGTGCGCGGTGGCTGACCTCGGCACGGGCTCGGGCGCGATCGCGCTGGCCATCGCGAAGGCGCGTCCGCGAACGAAGCTCGTCGCGACGGATGCCAGCAACGCGGCGCTTGAAGTCGCGCATGTGAACGCAGCGCGCCTCGCCATCGGCAATGTCGAATTTTGCCAAGGCGACTGGTGCGTGCCGTTGGGCAATGCCCGCTTCAATGTGATCGTCTCCAATCCGCCCTATATCGCCGAGGGTGATCCGCATCTGCATGAAGGCGATTTGCGCTTCGAGCCCGCTGCCGCGTTGGTGTCCGGCGACGATGGCCTCGATGCGATCCGGATCATCATCCGCGATGCGCGTGCGCACTTGCACGAGGGCGGGTGGCTGATGTTCGAACACGGCTTCGACCAGGGACCTGCTGTCCGCGAATTGCTTGCGGCACACGGTTACGCCGATGTCTTTACCGAACGCGATCTCGAAGACCGCGAGCGCGTCAGCGGCGCGCGATGCGTCTGAGGGTCGTCATCACGTGATGGATCACGCCAGCCGAGCATGCTTGACAAATAAAACTACAGGCGTAATCTAACTACATATGTAGTGATAAGATTCCGCCATGTCCAAATGCCCCAGTCCATCGATCAGTGAAGCCGAAAGCCAGGTGATGGCATTGCTTTGGCGAAGTGCGCCGCAAGGTTCCGAAGAACTGGTGGCGGCGCTGCAACCCGGCACCGCCTGGCACGAAAACACCGTGCGCACGCTGCTGAACCGGCTGGTTCGCAAGGGTGCGGTGCGCGCCGAGCGGCAAGGCCGGCGCTATCTCTATTCGCCCGTGCTGACGCGCGAGCAGTGGCAGGCGCATGAAAGCCGCAGTCTGCTCGATCGCGTGTTCGGCGGAAAAGTCGCGCCGTTGCTGGTGCACTTCAGTCGCAACGAAAGGCTGAGTGAAAAAGAGGTGGCCGAACTCCGCAAGCTGGTCGATCAACTCGACAGGAAGGGGCGTCGCCATGACTGAGATCCTGCTGCGGATGTTGTGCGGTGCCACGCTGGGTTTGGCACTGGTGCTGTTGTTGCGTCGTCCTGCGCGCCGCGTGTTCGGCGCCGGACCGGCATTCACGCTGTGGCTGTTGCCGATCGCATTGGCACTGGCGCCGCTGCTGCCGCAGGAACTTGTACCCGAGGCGATGGTGGTACTACCGGGGCTGACGGTAACGCCGCATGGCGGGATGATCGTGTCGTTGCCGATGGTCGGCTTCGATTGGGCGGGGTGGCTGGTGACGGCATGGGCCGTCGGTGCCGTAGCCGGCTTGCTCCGGCTCGGTATCCACTATTTCGATTTGCTGCGCGGCCTGCGCAAGGCGCCGGCTTCATGGACAAGCATGCTGGCCGAGGCGACGTCGAAACTCGACGTTCGGCGCGTGCGCATGCACGACGCCGGACCGGCGGTGCTGTGGGCATTGCCGCGCGCGCTGGTCCTGTTGCCGGTCGATTTCGCGAGCCGCTTCGACGACATGGCGGCGCGGGGACTCGTGCTGCGTCATGAACTCACCCACGTACGTCGCGGTGACGCGCTATGGAGCCTCGCGATGGAAATCGCAACCGCATTGTTGTGGTTCCATCCGCTGGCGTGGCTTGCGCGGGCGCGTTTCCGGCTCGATCAGGAACTCGCCTGTGATGCCGCTTCGCTTCGCGCATTGCCCGAACGGACCGCGAATTACGCACGCGCACTGCTCGACAGCGTCGCAGTTCGATCCGCGCCCGCGCTGATCCCCTGGCTCGCCGAGCCGCAGCTCAAGGAGAGGATTGCCATGCTTGCGCGCATTCCGCCCAGCGCACTGCGCCGCCGCGTTGGCTTCGTCGCGATCAGTGCATTGCTGGCTGGCGCCCTGTATGTCGCAGGAGGACAAGCGCCCGTTCGCGCCGCCACGCAACCAGGCGCGACGGCCAAGCCGCCGGAAGTCGACGTCACTTTCAAGAATCGCAACCCGCCCAAGTACCCCGCTGAAGCGATCAAGAAAGGCGAGCAGGGCGACGTGATGCTGAGGGTCACTATCGACGCGGGAGGGCATGTCACCGGGGTGGCCGTGGACCCTGCGATGACCACTGCCGCGACGGTCTTGCAGACCGCCGCAATCCAGGCGGCCGCAAACTGGAAGTTCGCCCCCGGGATGAAAGATGGCCGTCCCGTCGGAGGAGTCGTGAAGATCCCGGTGAACTTTTCCCTGAGCGGCCGGAATCCGAATGGCTCGCCCGCATGTCCTTCTGGATTCCGCTACAAACAAGACGCCGGAAAATCGTATTCGTGCATTGCGCAATCTTCCGCACCGAAGTCGTCCTGACCGCATGTGGCGGGATCGGAACGTGCACCGCCGGGACCTGTCGCTTCTGCTGATCGCGTTGTCGAGCCTGGTGTCGGCCTGCAGCACCCGCGCCGTGCTGAAACCGAACCCGCAACCGAAAACCAGCTACGAAATGGTCGTTCCGAAAGGCGTGCTGCGTTACACGCTGGAACCTGGCGAGACGGCGGTGCAGCCGATTCCGCAAAAGCAGATCGCGCCGGTTTATCCGCCGTCGCTGGTGCATCCCGGCGCCGCACCGGTGACGGTGGTCGCGCAACTGGTGATGGACAAGGACGGACACGTGGGAGGCGTGTATCCGGTTTCCGACACGGACAAGGTTGCGGATCACGTGCTGTTCGAAGCGGCCGTCGAACACGCTGCGTTGCAATGGACGTTCACGCCGTTGTGGATGCAGAAGCCGAACGGAGATGGCACGTACGAATTGACCACCAAGCCTTTCAGCCTGTGGTACGTGTTCCACTTCAAGGTGGTGAACGGCAGACCCATCGTGGAGACGGTGAAGCGCTGAATCACGCCGTTTCCGATTCCCAACCAATGGGGGATGAGCCGAACGCGCCGACGTGGTATTTATGGCCGATTGCCTGACTCCATTCCCGGAGCCGGGTTTTCCGCGTCAGGGAGGCATCGGCGATGAAACGCGTTCTGCTTGCGTTGGGAATCGTGGTCGTGACAGGTTGCGGCGTCTTCTGGGAAACCGGCGCGCACGCGCGCACGTTCGACGAAGGCTTGTTTTCGCAGATGCAGTGGCGGCCGATCGGACCGTTGCGTGGCGGTCGCGGTCGCGCGGTCGCGGGGGTGCCGAGCCAGCCGAACGTGTTCTACATCGGCAACGATGATGGCGGTGTGTGGAAATCCACCGACTATGGGAACAGTTGGCAACCCATTTTCGACAAGGAACCGACCAGCTCGATCGGCGCAATTGCGGTGTCGGTTTCCGATCCGAACGTGATCTACGCCGGCACCGGCGAGAGCACCATCCGGCCCGACCAGGCCACCGGCATGGGCATGTACAAGTCCACCAATGCAGGCAAGACCTGGCAGTTCATCGGGCTGAAGGAGACCCAGGACATCGCGATGATCGCGGTGGATCCGCACGATCCGAATCGTGTATTCGCGGCGGCGCTCGGGCATATCTATGGCCCCAATCCCGAGCGCGGGATTTTTCGCTCGCTCGATGGGGGCAAGACCTGGAAGAAGGTCTTGTACATGAACGAGTATGTCAGCGGCGATGATGTCGAGATCGATCCCGCGAACCCGGACATCGTGTACGCGACGATGTGGCAACAGCAGCAGGCGCCGTGGGAGAACGGCTCATTCGCGGGCACCGAAGGCGGCATCTACAAGTCGAGCGACGGCGGCAACACCTGGACCAAGCTGACGAACGGGTTGCCGAAAGTGCAGCAGGCGCTGGTGGCGATTGCACCGAGCCAACCGAACCGGCTGTATGCATCCGTGGCATCGGGCGAGGAAGGCGACGTCACGCTCTACCGTTCCGATGATGCTGGCGCGAGCTGGTACAAGATGACGAAGGATTCGCGTCCCGCCGCGCGCATCGGCGGTGGCGATTTGCCGCCGCTCACCGTCGATCCGAAAAATCCCGACATCGTCTACAGCAATACGCCGGTGTTGTGGAAATCCGTCGATGGCGGCAAGACGTGGACCGGATTCCGTGGCGCGCCGGGCGGCGACGATTACCAGCAAACCTGGATCAACCCGAACAATCCCGACATCATCGCGGTCAACAGCGACCAGGGCGCGATCGTCACCGTCAACGGCGGCAAGACGTGGAGCAGCTGGTACAACCAGCCGACTGCCGCGATGTACAAGGTCGGCATCGACAACACCTGGCCGTATCGGGTTTGCGGCGGCCAGCAGGACTCGGGTTCCGCGTGCGTGTCCTCGCGCGGCAACGATGGCGAGTTGACCGCGCACGACTGGCATCCCGTCGGCATCGAGGAATACGGCGGTGCCGCGATCGATCCGCTGCACCCGAACCTGGTTTACGGCGGTTCCCGCAGCGGCGTCACGCGCTACGACCGCGACACGGGGCAGATCGCCGACGTCGGGCCGGTGGCCTCGCGCGATCCGGATTACCGAACCGTGCGCACCATGCCGATCCTGTTTTCACCGGTCGACCCGCATCGCCTTTACTTCACGTCGAACACCGTCTGGCAGAGCGAAGACGGCGGCGACAACTGGAAACGGATCAGTCCGGACCTCACCCGCAAGACCTGGAAAGTACCGGCCAGCGTCGGCAAATACGCCAGCAGCAAGGAAGCCAAGCCGACCGATCGCGGCGTGGTGTATGCGCTTGCGCCTTCGCCGCTGAACGAAAACCTGATCTGGGCCGGCACCGACGATGGCCTGATCTGGGTGACGCACGATGGCGGTGCGCACTGGGACAACGTCACGCCTCCGCAACTGAAACCTTGGTGGCGGGTGTTCTCGCTGGATGCGAGCCACTTCGATCCGAACGTAGCGTACGCGGCGATCAACACCATGTGGCTGGACGACATGCGGCCGCACCTGTTCCGCACGAAAGACGGCGGCAAGCACTGGACCGAGATCGACACCGGCATCACGCCGGACGCGGCCACCAACGTGATCCGCGAAGATCCCGAGCGGAAAGGATTGTTGTTCGCCGGCACCGAAACGCAGACGTGGGTGTCGTTCGACAACGGCGATCATTGGCAATCGCTCCGCCTCAACATGCCGGCCGTGTCGGTGCGCGACCTGCAGGTCCACGGCGATGACCTGGTCGCGGCCACGCACGGTCGCGGTTTCCAGGTGCTGGACGACATCACGCCGCTGCGACAGATCGATGCGCAGGTCGCTAAAGCAGCGGTGACGCTGTACAAGCCGCAAACGGCGGTGCGCGTGCGCTGGGGCATGAATCCGCCGACGCCGTGGCGCATGCCTTCGCTGCCCAATCCGCCGCCGGGCGCGATCATCGACTATTACCTCGAGAACAACGCGAGTGGCCCGGTGACGCTGGACATCCAGACGGCCGACGGCAAGCTGGTGCGGCATTGGTCAAGCGCCGATCCCGCGAAGCCGCTCGACCCGAAAAAATTGCAGGTACCGGACTGGTGGCCGCGTCCGCCGATGAATCTTTCCGCGCAAGCCGGCATGCACCGCTTCGTGTGGGATCTGCATTTCGCGCCGATGGCCGGAGCGTTGCAGTTCCTCGACGCCAACCAGGCGGTCAGGCACGCGACGCCGGTGATGGCGAGTTCGCCGTGGGTGATGCCGGGCAACTACGCCATCAAGCTGACGGTGGGCGGCAAGACCTACTCGCAGCCGCTGGTGGTGCGGATGGACCCGCGGGTGAAAACCTCGACGGCGGACCTGCAGCAGCAATTCGACAAATCCATGCAGGCGTACGAAGAAGCCATGTCGGCGAGCCGCGCGCTGGGCCAGGTGCGCGATCTCGAGAAACAGATTGCGAAGCGCGAAGCCGGACACAAGCCGACCGGCAAGCTCGCGGCCTACGACAAGCAGCTCGAGGCGCTGTCCGGTCCGAAGACCGATTCGCCGTTCGCGTTCTTCTTCCATCACGGTCCACCGAATCTCGGAAGCGTCGGCGGCGACCTGCAGATGCTGATGGCCCGCATGCAGGGTGCGGATCAAGCGCCCACCGCGGCGGACCGCGCGGCGCTCGACAAGACAAGTTCGGAACTGAAAGCGCTGATGGACCGCTGGAACACCTTGAAGGGGCAGCCGTTGGCGGAGGTGAATCATCTGCTGCAAGAGAACAAGCAGCCGCCGCTGGTGCTTGCCAAAGCCGTCGCGCCATTCGACTGGAACGCCGGCTGGATCACCACCAACCGCGATCAGGAAGCGCAGTGATCGCGAAGGACCGTAGGTTGGGCTGACGCCGGCTTCATCGGCGGAAGCCCAACGTCGTCGCGCGATCGGATGTCCTGGGCTCGCGTGCGTGCCCGGCACGGCTTATTGACCCAACCTTCACGCGATGCCCTGACTTCCGGCACTCCCTCGATGTTCCGCGGGAGGATTACGGTCAACGGGTTTTTCCCCCTCGATCGGAGACAGCCGTGAAAGCACGATCCGTTGCAGTGCTGCTGATGCTGACCTTCACCGGAGCCGCGTTGGCGGCGACGAACAAGCCCACCGGCCCCTTCGCCAACCTGAAGTTCCGCAACCTCGGACCCGCGGTTTCGGGCGGACGCGTCAGCACGGTCACGGGCATTCCCGGCAAGCCGAACGTCTATTACGTCGGCACCGCGGGCGGCGGCGTGTGGAAGACCACCGACAACGGCATCAAGTGGGACAACGTGTTCAAGCACGGCGATGCAGCGTCTGTCGGCGCGGTCGCGCTGGCGCCGTCGAACCCGAAGGATGTCTGGGTCGGCACCGGCGAGGCCAATCCGCGCAACGACGTCCTGATCGGGCGCGGCGTGTATTTCTCGCCGGACGGCGGCAAGACCTGGCAATCCAAGGGGCTGAAGGACGCCGGCTTGATCTCCAGCATCGTCGTCAATCCGAACGATCCGAACACGGTTTATGTTGGCGTGCTCGGCAATCCGTGGAAGCCGGGCGAAATGCGCGGCGTGTTCATGACCACCGACGGTGGCAAGAACTGGAAGAAGGTGCTGTACGTCAACGACACCACTGGCGCCAGTGACATCCAGATGGATCCCTCCGATCCGAACGTCCTGCTCGCGGGGATGTGGACCGTGCAGCGCAAGCCCTGGACGCTGGTCAACGGCAGCACCGACGGCGGCATCTGGAAATCGACCGATGGCGGTCGCACCTGGAACAAGATTGCCGGAGGGTTGCCGACCACCGATCCCACCGATCGCGTCAAGATCGGATTCGCGCCGTCATCGCCGAGCACCGTCTATGCCACGATGCCAACGAAGAACTGCATCCTGTGGGGCAGCACCGATTCCGGCAACGACTGGAAGTGCATCAGCAACAACCACGAGCTTGCGGTCCGGATGTTCTACTTCAGCTCGTTCGCGGTCGCGCCCGACGATCCGAAGACGATCTATTTCAGTTCCTTCAACCTGATGAAGTCCACCGACGGCGGCAAGACCGCCAAGGTGATCGATCGCGACGTGCACGTGGACCACCACGCGATCTGGATCGATCCCAGGGATCCGAAACGCATCATCCAGGGCAACGACGGTGGCGCGTTCGTCAGCGTCAACGCCGGCAAGACCTGGCACGCGTTCAACAACCTGCCGATCGAAGAGTTCTACACCGTCGCGATTTCCAACACGGTGCCGTTCGGCGTGTGCGGCGGCATCCAGGACGACAACGCCGCGTGCGGCCCGTCCAACAGTCTTTCCCGCGACGGCATCTGGGGCGCGGACTGGTGGAATCCATCCGGTGGCGACGGCACCTACGTGGTGCCGGCGCCTTCGGATCCATCCATCGTCTATGCCGCATCGCAGACGGGCTTCACCTCGCGCATCGACATGAAGAACTGGACGCGCAAGTTCATCCGCCCCGTGATGACGAGCATGGGCGACACGCCGATCTCGCAACTGCAATACCGCTTCAACTGGGCCGCGCCCATCGCGGTGTCGGCGAGCGATCCGAACACCGTGTACCTCGGCGCCAACGTGGTGTTCAAATCCACCGATGGCGGCGCGAACTGGCAGCCGATTTCGAAGGACCTGACGCGCAACATCAAGGAACACCAGCCGGTCGCCGGTGGCCCTGTGTTCCATGACATCTCCAGCGCCGAGAACACCGACACCATCATCTCGATCTCGCTCGCGCCCACCGACGGCAAGGTCATCTGGGTCGGCACCGACGATGGCCTGGTGTGGGTCAGCAAGGACGGCGGCGCGAACTGGGCCAATGTCTCGGCCGGCCTGCCGCAGGCGGTGAAGCTGGGCCGCATCTACCAGATCGGCGTATCGCCATTCGACGCTGGCACCGCGTACCTCGCGGTGGACGGCCACATGCTGGGCGACGAACATCCGTACGTGTTGAAGACCAGCGACTACGGTGCGCACTGGCAAAGCATCAGCAACAGCCTGCCGGATGACTATGCCGC
>Ga0209178_1000185_pt1 | contig 16630 bp, 17 predicted proteins | sample GAAS200_FD_187521 | JGI IMG/M metagenome (GOLD analysis project Ga0209178, IMG submission 187521) | Agricultural soil microbial communities from Georgia to study Nitrogen management - GA AS200 (SPAdes) (version 2) | ecosystem: Environmental > Terrestrial > Soil > Agricultural land | place: USA... | reverse complement strand
TGAATGCGCTGATACAGACCCTGCTGATCAGCCTGCTTGCCCTGGTGCTCGTGCGCTGGACATTCACCGAGCCGCTCTCTCGAATTGCAAAATGGATGCGAACGCTGCGCACCGGCCAAACAAACCCGTCTCCAGCTCTGCTGAAGGGCGAAATCTTGGAGCAGTTGCACCACGAGGTCACGCACCTCGCTAAGGATTTGCATTCGGCAAGAGCCGCAGCCGAGGTGGAAGCGCGCCTGCGTGATACGAATGCTTCTCTGTGGACTGCTGAACGTCTGCGGGTCAGCCTGCGCAACAGGCTTCAGGACCAACCGCTCTTTGTCGTTTCAAATCGCGAGCCTTACATGCATGTATACGATGGCAAGGACAAAACGATCAAAATGCTCGTGCCCGCTAGCGGGGTGGTCACCGCTCTCGAACCGGTTTTGCTGGCGTGCAACGGCAAATGGATCGCGAACGGCTCCGGCAACGCCGATCGCGAAATTGTGGACGCTCATGACCACCTACGGGTTCCTCCTGACCGCCCGAGCTATACCCTGCGCCGCGTCTGGCTTAGCGATGAAGAAGACAGAGGCTATTACGAAGGTTTCTCGAACGAGGGTATCTGGCCGCTCTGCCATAACGCTCACACGCGGCCGACATTCCGGCCCGAAGACTGGCTGCAATACCAGCGTATCAACCAGCGCTTCGCCGACGCTGTTTTGCAAGAGATGGCGGACGTGGATTCGCCGATTCTTCTAGCGCAGGATTATCACCTGGCTTTGGTTCCAAAAATGGTCAAAGAGGTCCGTCCAGACGCGCGCGTAGCCATTTTCTGGCATATACCATGGCCCAATGCGGAAGTCTTCGGGATTTGTCCATGGCAGCGAGAGCTCATTGAAGGACTGCTGGGCGCGGATTTAATCGGCTTCCACATCCAATCGCACTGCAACAACTTCCTAGAGACCGTGGACCGCGCGCTGGAAGCGCTTACCGAATGGGATCGCTTTGCGGTAAACCGGCAAGGGCACGTCACACGTGTGCGCCCCTATCCGATTAGCGTGGCGTTTCCCGAAAATCCGCGGCCAGACCCCGATCCTGCGAACGCTGACGCGATGCGTGCGGCTTTGTGCGAAGAAATGGGAATTGAAGCCATCCATCTGGGAGTTGGCGTCGATCGCGTGGACTACACAAAGGGAATTCTGGAGCGATTCCGCGCCTTGGAAAGGTTTTTCGAGCTGAATCCCGGCTACCAGCAGCGTTTTACGTTCGTGCAAATCGGGGCCCCCAGCCGCACGGATATCGAGCGCTACAAGAACTTCCTCGACGAGGTCAGCGCGGAAGCGGACCGCATCAACGCCCGCTTCCAAACCCCCCGGTGGAAACCCATCATTTTTCGGAAAAAACACCATTCCCATGAAGAGATTTCGCGTTTCTATCAGGCTGCTGCCTTTTGCATGGTCACCTCTCTGCACGATGGGATGAACTTGGTCTCCAAGGAGTTTGTGGCGTCCCGCGAAGATGAACGCGGGGTTCTCATTCTGAGCACGTTCGCCGGTGCCGCGCACGAACTGTCCGACGCGCTCCTGGTGAACCCCTACGATATTGCGCAACTCGCCCGCGCCATTCACCGAGCGCTGGAGATGCCCGAGCAGGAACAGGCCGAGCGAATGCAGCGCATGCGGCACACGGTGCGGCAACACAATGTCTACCGCTGGGCCGCTCATCTTCTTTCCGATCTGACCGAGATTCGTATCGAAATCGTGGAACGCGTCGGCGCGTAAGAAGGGCGCCAAATGGGCCGGCTAACTTGTCGTCGAGGCGGCGCATCTAAACCGGGTTCGCACCGGCGCATCTAAGGATGAGAGGACGCAGACATTGAACGTTGCCGAAACACCATTCGACTTCGTAACCGCTTCCTACCTCACGCGTATCGGAAACCAATCGGCCGGAACTCTTGCGGAATTGCTGACCGGCCTCGAGCATTGCAGCGACGCTTCCATCTTTCATCACACTTTTCAGACTTTGGGGACCCATCACTTCCTCACGGAGGGTTTTTCTAACGATTTCGCGCAATGGACGCTCTCCTCCACGAACCGGAGCGATTTGGCCGAGCAACTCGCGGCTCTCGACATTCGCGACTATACTTCGATCGCTGCCCTGCGGAGCGACCTTTGCCGCGTGGTGCGCGACTTCTGTGAAGCGCAGCCGCAATTTGCGTCGCAATCGGGCCTCGAGCGATTCTATTTTTGCGAGAGCGTGGAAGTGACGGTGCCCCTTGGCCGCAGCGCTTGCAACCTCGATGAATTCCGCGATGGACTCGAGCACCTCAGTCACGCCAGCTTCTATTTTCATTTCATTTCCTCAAGGTTGCGCCTCCAGCTCCAGACCAATGATTTTTCTCACTGGCTTTCCGCCAGTCTCGGACTTCGAACTCTTGCCGATAGCATCAATCACATTGACGTCTACACGAGCACACTGGACAGCGCGCGCGCCAAAACGCTCCGCCTGATTGACCGGGAAAGGAGAAAGGTATGACGGAGGTGCTGGCGGCGAACCGCATTCCTCTGGAAAAGTATGCGGACGTGGTTGGCGTGGGCGAAATCGAGGAATTGCGCGCTCTGGCCAAACCGCTGCGCGGACGCAGCATCGAGATGATTAACTCTACAGCCGTGGGAGGCGGGGTAGCGGAAATTCTGAACCGCCTCGTGCCCCTGGCGGAAGAACTCGATCTCAGCATCCGCTGGGACGTGATGAAGGGCGCTGAAGAATTCTTTGACGTGACGAAATCTTTCCACAACGCCCTGCACGGCGAGCCTTATCAGGCCAAGCCGAGGAATTTTGAGGTTTTTCTTTCTTACAACGAACAAAACCGCGCGACGCTCCCGCTCGATGCCGAATTCGTGGTCATCCATGACCCGCAGCCCGTTGCGTTTATTGACGGACGCCCGTCCGGTTCGAATCATTGGGTCTGGCGCTGTCACATTGATCTGTCGCATCCCAACCGCGCAGTGTGGGACTTCCTGGAAAAATTCGTCTCCCGATATGACGGCGCGATGTTCTCTTCCCCGGAGTTTTCCCGCCAGCTTTCCATCCCGCAATATCTTTTCTATCCGGCCATCGATCCTCTTTCTGAAAAAAATTGCCCCTTGGATTCAGAATTCATCCAGCAAGTTCTTCATCGCTATCAAATTGATCCCCAGCGCCCGATTTTGACGCAGATTTCGCGCTTTGATCGCCTGAAGGATCCCGTTGGCGTGATTCGCGCGTACAGAATCGTCAAGCGCTACTTCGATTGCCAACTGGTTCTCGCCGGCGGAAGCGCTTCGGACGACCCGGAAGGCGCTCTCGTACTTAAGGAAGTCTTGCGCGCAGCGGAACACGATCCCGATATTAAAATCCTTGAACTGCCGGCCTGGGCGCCTCTGGAAGTCAACGCGCTGCAGCGCGCCTCCACCATTGTGGTGCAAAAGAGTCTGCGCGAAGGCTTCGGCTTGACTGTCTCGGAAGCGCTTTGGAAGAAAAAGCCCGTCGTGGCTTCGGCGGTTGGCGGCATCCCCACGCAAATCATCCATAAGCACACCGGCCTCCTGGCGCATTCGGTGGAGGGCACCGCCTACCAAATCCGCTTCTTACTGTCTCACCCGGAGATCGCCGCAAAACTTGGAGAACATGGCCACGAACACGTAAAAGAGAATTTTCTAATCACGCAAAAATTGAAACGCTATCTCGCCTTGTTCTTGATGCTCGACCGGAATCTCTAAACTACTGGAAATGCAGCATGATTTGTACACCATTGGCAACTCCGATTCGCAAATTCTCATCTAAGTGTGCAAGCAGAAGCCTCCCCTGGCCCCGGTCATTCTTGCTTTTTAGCTCCAACTTTTTTGTCCAAGGAGAATCCAGTATGAAGCGTTGGGCTCTACTCTTGTGCTTGGCATTTTTGGCAGGGGCAGGTTGGTTTGTGCCGCTGGCTTCGGCGCAGGATCATTTTCAAGTGGGCGCTTACGGCGATTACTTCCGCATCGAACAAACCGGCACGAACATGGCGGGACTGGGAGGGCGCGTGGGATACACGATCTTCTCTCACGTCATGTTTGAAGGAGAAATGAACTACGACTTTGATCAAGGTTTCGCTGAGCGCTGCGTGAGTACGGGCTGCACGGTCGGCGTGGCAAACAGCAACCTCAAAGTTCTGCATGGGCTTGGCGGCTTCAAGTTCATTGGAAGCCATCGCGCGATTCGGCCCTTCCTCGAGTTGAAGGGCGGCTTCATCAACTTCCAATTGAATCCAAAACCTGCGAGCTTCGGCCAGTTTACGACTTCCGTTCAAAACCTCCGTTCGAACAACGTCAGCGGAGTGTTCTACCCTGGCGCCGGCGTGGAAGGGCATCTCGGCCCCATCGGTCTTCGATTAGAAGCAGGCGACGAGATCTACTGGACCGGAAGCCCTCATCACAACGTACGAATTGCCTTCGGCCCGTTCCTTCGTTTCTAGGGAATTGGTAATCAGCTTCCTGGCACTTCAAAACAAATCAAGAGGGGGACCTTGCGCGAGGGAATCTCCCTCTTTTCATTTCTCCGCTCAGTTGCCTCGCTGCAGGATCAGGCAGCCGGCAATCACGTCATGCAGCGCCTGCTTTTTCTGCGTGAAGCCCGCCATGATGTAGCCGATGAGCAAGGGCACCATGTTGGTCACAATTTTTGAGAAGTGCCTTCCCGTTGCGCGCCAAAAAGTCACGCGGCGACCCTCCATGTCGGTTACGACGAGGCCCAAAGCCTTCTTGCCCACAGTCGCCTGCCATTCTGAACTCTCCATCAGCGCGTGATAGAGCCAGGTGATTACCAGGCTTGCCGTCGCGAACAAAAAGAAGACCACGATAAGGACCCAGAACCCGCTTTCGTTCCAATCCTCTTCGGGATGGATTTCGCTCAAGAACGCGCCAAGGCCGGTCAGAAAAACCAAAGGAATCGCGACAACGCAGACTCCAATCAGGACCACCGCGCCATCAATGAGGTAAGCCAGAAAGCGCAGCCAGAATCCGCCATATTCGATGCGCGGGGCGGCAACCGCTGTCGCGTTCATCGGGCGCGCAATAACCGCTGCAGTCGAGAAGGACTGCCCGCAAGCCGAACAGAACATTGCTCCATCCGCCATCAGCGCACCGCATTTGGAACAGTACACGGACTCTCCTGCTTAAGCTTCTCCCGGACTCCAGCAAACCGGTGCGGCAATCCTACTTGCAAGCTTTGCGGCCCGTCAATTTGAACTAGTCTAAATTAGATGTCTAATTTGGACTAGTTTTACGCCCTCCTCGACTCAATTCATCCGCCGAAATGTTCGCGGTGCTGGCGCAGCAAAAATTGATCGGTCATTCCCGCGATGTAATCGCACACGATGACGTGCCGCGGCTCCGTCCTCGCAAACTCCTCGTAAGAAGCGGGCATGGAGCCGGGCTTCGACAGGTAAAAGGAAAAGAGTTCTTCCAAACATGTCACGGAGCGGTCGCGGTCTTCAGTGATCGCCGGATGATTGTAGATATGCGCAAACAAAAATCGCTTCAGTGCGGCGTTCTGCGCAGCAGCCTCTTCGCTAAATCCAGCGAGCCGTTTTGGAGCCCGGCGAACATTTTCCGTCGAAGAAACACCGGACGCCAGCACGCGCCGCTGGGTAGATTCGATAAGATCCGTCGCCAGAGAGTCCAGTACGTGTTTCAGCGCTTCGTTGAATTTCAATTTTTCGCGCGCTTCTGGATATGCCGAGTCCACCGGTGCGTAAGCAGCGCTGAAAAATGGAACTTCCCTGCACAAGACAGCGAGATCAAGGAGTCCCGCCTCTAAAGCGTCGTCGATGTCTGCCGTGTTGTAAGCAATTTCATCCACCCAATCAATGAGCTGCGCCTCGAGCGGCGGGCGCAAATCGAGCAGATATTCTTGAAGCTGCGGGAATTCCGCTTCCGCGTAATCGCGCGAGTGTTTGATGATGCCCTCGCGCACTTCAAACGTGAGATTTAGGCCGGGAAAATCGAGATAGCGCTGTTCGAAATACTCGACGATGCGAAGCGCGTGCAGATTATGGTTGAAATACCCCCCGTGTGTTCGCATCAATTCGTCCAGCTTGCGTTCACCAGCGTGCCCGAACGGGGGATGGCCAATGTCGTGAACGAGGGCCAGCGCTTCCGCCAGTTCCGTATTTAATCCTAAAGCCGCGGCCACGGTGCGGGCAATCTGCGCCACCTCCAGCGTGTGCGTCAGGCGATTCCGGAAATGATCGGAATAGCGAGTGGTGAAAACCTGCGTCTTCGCTTCAAGGCGGCGAAAAGCGCGCGAATGAATGATGCGGTCGCGGTCGCGCGCGTAGTCGCTGCGGTAAGGATGGCCCGGCTCAGGATAACGGCGCCCGCGAGTGTCTTCCGCATGCATGGCCCAGGGAGCCAAAGGGGGAAGAGTTGCGATGGTCCGCTCCATCTCGCTCCGGGGAAGCGCGCGAAACTCGAGCTGTGAACGTCAGGATTTCGGCGAAATCTCATCCAGGCCGCGGTCGGCTTGCTCCGCGATGTTCGTATCCGGAAACTCTTTCTTAATCTGCTGATAGATGTTGGAGGCTTCTTTGGGATTCGAAGCGCGGAGCGCGCGGGCAAGTTCCAGGAGCACCAGGGGACGCGGCACAATCACGCTGGGTTTGTCCGCAAGAGCCCGAAGCAACTTGGCGGCGTCCTCGGTCTTGCCGGTGCGCGCGTAGATGACGGCCATTTGATACTGGGCCATAGCTGCGAGTTCCTTATCGCTGCTGCCGCTGATCTTTTTCAGTTCTTCCAGAGCTTGATTTTGCCGCTCCAGGTCTTCCAGGCAAAGCGCAGCATAATAACGCGCGAGTTTGCCAGGATTGGTCGAGGAATAGGAATCAGCGACCTTGGTGAACTTGTTCAGGGCATCCTGGGCGCGCGCTTTTTCGTCAGGGTAAGTGGGCTCGGTTGGATCCGCCCCTGGGGCTGCCGGCCCAATGCGGCCTTGATAGGCTTTTGTGGCGGCATCAAATTCGACGGAAGCTTGTGCAGTCTGGCGATCGATGTAGAAGTGCCATCCGCTGTACCCAACGACGATCGCGAGCGCAACAATAATAAGAATGCCTGCAAACTGTCCGTGCGACAAAACCGCTTCGGCGCCGTGCTCGATGGTCTCCTTGATCTTGTCCTGTTTCAGCTCTTTGCGTGAAATATGTTCCGCCACACACGTTCTCCTGAATGGTTTTGAATATGCCATCGTAACACAAGACTGCACTCGCACGCGGATTCGCCAACCTGTTCCCATGCACCTCAAAGAAATGGCGAGAAGGCCGCCACTCACCGCCGCGTTGGCTCGGGACGGATTTACTTTTCCGGCAGAAGATAGGCGGACAATCTCCACAGCCGTTCGAACGGTGCTACTTTGGAGTTATGAAGACTGCTTGTATTCACTGCGGTGCGGAACATTTGCTGAAAGACACTGAGTTTGGCGGGCATTCCAAGGTGCAGTTCAAATGCTCGAAATGCGGGAAAACTACAATCGTGGAAATCAAGCGGCGTACCGACGCCACTGTGGTGATAACTCCCCTTCCTTCCTTCGCCCGCGCCAATGCCACCAGTTCGAGTCTGAATCTGCCTCCTCCCGATCCTGGGCTCAAGCTGCCTGCGAACAAGAATGTGGTTCTAAGCATTCTTTCCGGCCCTTCCAAGGGCCAGAGCCACACGCTCACCAAGCCGCGCGTGGTGATGGGCCGCAAGGGAGCGGATGTGGCTCTCAGCGATCCGGAAATTTCCCGGCATCATTGCTTGCTGGAAGTACGCGATACTTACATCAATCTGAAAGACATGGACTCCACGAACGGAACATTCTTTGAAGAAGAGCGCGTGCGCGCCGCGATGTTATCGGACGGCGCCGAGTTTCGCATCGGCAACAGCATGATTCGAGTCAGCTTCCAGGCAAAATAGATATCAAACCATCAATTTAACGCGATCCGTGAAGGAATCGCTGGAGAAAGCGTGTGCCGATGCAGTACCTTGGTTGGCGTTGCAGAGGAATCGTTCCGCAACCGTCAGGAAACCTATGATTCGCGTCGGCGTTATCGGATATGGATACTGGGGGCCGAATATCGTCAGGAATTTTCATTTCCACGAACAATCGGAGGTTGCCCTGGTTTGCGACAAGAGTTCGAGCGCAGCCGAACGCCTTCGAAGGGTTTATCCCGCCATTCCGTTCACAGCGGACGAAAACGAACTTCTTCGTTCCACAAAAGTAGATGCCGTATGCGTGATTACTCCGGTGGCGAGCCATTACCCGCTTGCCAAAAGAGCGCTGGAGAACGGCAAACATGTTTTCGTGGAGAAGCCATTTACCTGCAACTCCGCCCAAGCCGAGGAATTGATTGAACTGGCAGATCGCAAGAATCTCAAGATCATGGTGGACCACACGTTTCTCTTTACCGGTGCTGTGAAGAAAATCCGCCAGTTGGTGGATGAAGGCGCACTGGGAAGGCTCTTTTACTACGATTCGCTGCGCGTAAATCTGGGACTCTTCCAGCACGACGTCAGCGTGGTTTGGGATCTCGCGCCGCACGACCTTTCCATCATGGACCATATCATTCGCGAAAAGCCCGAAGGCGTCGTCGCGGCCGCCGAAAAGCACTTGAACGAGATGGAAGACATCGCGTTTATTTCAATTTATTTCCCCGATCGCGTCATCGCGCACATCAACGTGAACTGGCTCTCCCCCGTGAAAGTTCGAACGACCCTCATCGGCGGCGAAAAGAAGATGCTCGTATGGAATGACCTGGTGAGCGACGAAAAAATCAAAGTGTACGATAAAGGCGTGAGCCTTTCCGATGGAAAGGGCTTGCATCAATTGCTGGTAAGCTACCGTTCTGGAGACATGTGGTCGCCGCAGGTCGAGCAGGTCGAGGCCCTCACGGAAGAAACCGCCTACTTCCTGCGATGCATTATGGAAAACAAGAAGCCTTTTAACGACGGTGTCAATGGATTGCGGATTGTGCGCATTCTCGAGGCCGCGGACAAATCCATTCGAAACCGGGGCGAGGCGGTGGCGCTTTGAACGAATTTCAATGCATTGCGCCGGACGTCAAGCTCGGCAAAGACGTCAAACTCTCGAAGTTCATCAATCTCTACGGCTGTGAAATCGGTGACGAGACCAAGATTGGCGCATTCGTGGAGATTCAGAAGAACGCAAGTGTCGGGCGGCGCTGCAAAATCTCCAGCCACACTTTTGTTTGCGAGGGCGTGGAAATTCAGGACAGTGTTTTTATCGGTCACGGCGTGATGTTCATCAACGATTCCTATCCGCGGGCCACCGCGGAAACGGGTGAACTCAAGACCGAAGCCGATTGGAAAGTTGAAAAAACCGTCGTAAAAAAAGGCGCTTCTATTGGCTCCGGCGCAACCATCCTGAGCGACGTGACCATCGGCGAGAATTCCATTGTTGGTGCTGGAAGCGTGGTAACCAAGGATGTTCCCGCGAACGTCATCGTGGCCGGCAATCCCGCCCGAGTCCTCCGTTCAATTGACGAGGCAAAGCAAAAACCTCGTTGACGCACTAAGCCGCTTGAGGGAATGAGCTGCCTGGCTCGCCATTTTCGTGCCACTCCTTTGTGAGATACTAGCGCCGAATTCGCCGTTCATCGGAGCCTGATGACCCGCTTGTCCGTCTGTACCATCACGCTCAACGAAGAAAAGAATCTGCCGCGCGCCCTCGACTCCGTTCGCGGCGTGGCGGACGAGATTGTGGTGGTGGATTGTGGAAGCAAGGATCGCACACTGACCATTGCGCGAGAGCGTGGCGCTTCGGTGTTCGCGCGGGCCTGGACCAGTTATGAAGAACAGTGGAACTTCGCGGCTTCTTGTGCGTCGAACGAATGGATTTTCGTGCTGGCGGCCGACGAAGAGCTGAGCCCGGAGCTGCGCGCTTGCCTGCTCGAATGGAAACAGGACGAACACGAACCGCAATTTCATGTCTACGAAATGGCGAGAAAAGCTTGGTACTTGGGCGCTTGGATAAATCACTCCGGATGGTATCCGGATTATCAGCGACGCCTTTACCGGCGGGACTCGGCGCGGTTCGCAGGAATCATCCACGAGGTTTTGCAGTTCCAGGGTCGGCCGGGGCGGCTGAGAGGCGATTTGCTTCATTACACATTGGATTCCTTCGCCGAGCACAAGGACAAAGTGGAACGCTATACGACACTCGCGGCCCGGCAAATGTACGAGGCAGGAAAGCGAAACTGGCGCGGGGCCATGTGGCTGGCCGCCCCGTGGACTTGCTTCAGCACATTTGTCCTGCGCGGCGGCTTTCTGGACGGCTATCGCGGCTGGCTCATTTCGCGGATGGCGGCGCGTGGCGTGTGGCTGAAATTCAAAAAACTGGGAAAACTCGTTGCAGCCGAGCGGCAAGGCAACGCGATGCAAACGCAATGAAGGTGCTCTACGTAGACCTGGAGCGCGAATGGCGCGGTGGCCAGAGTCAGGCGCTGCTGACCTTGAGTGGCGTGCGCGAACGCGGACATGATGTGAAACTAATCTCGGCGCGCGATTCTCCGCTGGAGCTTCGTAGCGCTCAGGCTGGAATTCCCGTGTACACGGTTGCACGAGTTGGTTTGCGCGGCTGGGCTGCCGCAGCGATTAACACACTGCTGGCGCAAAAGTACTTCGACCTGGTGCACCTCAACGAGCCTCATGCCTTGACCGCGGCTTGGCTGGCGGGTGCACATAAGAAACTGCCGCTTCTCTTGTCGCGCAGAATTGGTTTTCAATTGAGAAAAAGCTGGGTTTCGCGAAGGCGGTACGCGGCGGTCGAACGGTTTGTCGCCAACAGCAAGAACGTTGCGCAGAGCCTGATTGATTGTGGAATCGCGCCAGACCGAATTTCCATTGTGAATGAAGGCGTAGAAATTCCGCGGGTGCCTTCCCCGGAAGAAAGAAACAGCGCGCGAAGTCGCTGGGGCGTGAAGAATAATGAGTTCTTGTTTGGCTGCGTCAGCGTGTTTGTTCCAGAAAAAGGCCAGCGGCATTTGATTGAAGCGCTTGCCAGCGTCCGAGAATTGCATCCCGAGGCGCGCCTGTTGCTCGCGGGCGATGGCCCATGCCGTGGGGAGTTGCAGGCCCTTGCAAAGCGACTGGGTCAGTCGGATGCGGTGATTCTCCCCGGATTCGTGAACGATGTTGCCAAGGTATACGATGCACTTGACGCTTTCGCCTTCCCTTCCGAATTCGAAGGCCTGGGAACCGCTCTGCAAATGGCCATGGCAGCAGGCCTGCCGTCAATCTCGACGAGCCGCGGAGCGTTGGCCGAAGTTGTAGATCGCGATGGAACGGCGTTGGTGGTCGAACCAAACGGAAAGGAATTCGCGGCGGCTATGTTGCAATTGATGACTGACAGGGATCTTCGAAAGAAACTCAGCGAGGCGGGGCGGCGCGAAGTGCAGGAACGATTCTCAGCGGAACGCATGGTCGACGGCACAATCCAGGTTTACGAAGATGTTCTGAAGAGTTGGCGCAAAGCATGAACTCCACGGACCTTACTGTGGTTCAGCGCGCCGTACTGAATCGCCTGCCGACTCTTGGCCTTCCTCGCGGTGCGCGCATTCTGGACGCACCCTGCGGCGGGGCTGCGGCACTGACTCTCGCGCTTCGAGAGAGAGGCTTTGATGCCGTTGGCGCGGACATCGATGCCGAGGCCGCCACGCGTCTCGGGCTGCACTTTCAGGAGGCAAATCTGGATGCGGGGCTTCCCTGGCCCGCGGAGAGCTTCGACGCGGTCATCAGCACCGAAGGGATCGAACACCTCGAGAATCACTTTTCGTTCTTGCGCGAGATCCATCGAACCCTGAAGCCTGGAGGCGTTTTGGTGCTGACCACGCCGAACATCGCCGCGCTGCGTTCGCGCGTGCGCTTTTTTGGCAGCGGTTTTTTCGGACGCGACGGCCGTCCTCTGAACGAAACCCGCCGGCATCCACTTCACCATATCGGTCTCGCGACTTTCTCCGAACTGCGATACGAGCTGCATGTCTCTGGCTTCCAAATCAGCGAAGCGCGGCACACGCACATCAAGCCCATCAGCTTTCTCTACTCCATCTACGTTCCGTGGATTTGGCTGTACACTTTGATTGCCTTCCGGAAAGAAAAAGATCCCGTTCAGAGAAACCGAAATAAGGAGATTCAGGCTGCGCTGCACTCTTTTTCGCTTCTCTTTGGCGAATGCCTCATGCTCGTCGCCAGAAAGGTATCTGGGGAGAGTTCAGGGAAATAAAGTGACGAGAAAAGCTGAAGCGCCTGGCAACCCCTGTGTGAGCGGCCAAGCGCTTCAACGTTAAAAACTTTTGCGCTAGTAAACTGACTTCTCTCTTCGTTCCAGCGTTGCCCTCCTATCCGCTCGCCGCTTTGCGTCAAGCTATTTGGGGGATTGAACAACCCATCGCCCCTTGGGGTTGAGGAACTCCACGCCAATGGCAAAGCCTTCGCTTTGCAGGGATTGGCAGTAGGCTACTCGAGCCGAGGAGCGAAACTCTCCGGTGCGCGAGGCGAACTTCAACGGTTCGCCCGGTTCCCAACGGCGCACGCTGATCACCCGCGCGCCACGCGCACTCACGTTTTCCGTAAATGTCGATTCCAAGCCCGGCGCATCGCGATGACCGTCGATGAGCACGGGAATTTCCATCAAAATGCGCTTTTCCGCCCGGTGAAACACGAATTTGGTTGCGAGCGGCATTTCGAATGGTCATCCTCACAAGCACGCGGCAATTCGCGCGAGATTTTGCACGCTGCTTCGCCCGCCATGCTTCATGATGTACAGGGCGCGGTCGGCCGAGCCGAGAAGTTTTTCCGGCGTGTCGCCGTCTTCGGGAAACGCGGCAACCCCGGCGCTTACGGAAAGCGCTGGCGCTTCGGTTTCGGACGCGAGGCGTTCGCGGATGCGCGTTACGACCCGCGTGGCAATGTCTTTGCCGGCTTCGGGCAGAACTAGAGCGAATTCGTCGCCGCCGTAGCGCGCCGCGGTATCAATAGCGCGCGAGTGATTGCGAAGAATTTTCCCGATACGTACCAGCGCGCGGCTCCCGGTCAGATGTCCGTACTGATCGTTGACGAGTTTCAGACCGTCCATATCGAGCAGCACCACGCTGAACGGGCGTTGTGTGCGGCGCGAACGGTCGAGTTCCGCTTCCAGCACGCTGATGAGGCGGCGATAGTTCGCCAGCCCGGTAAGCGGATCGCTGACCGCCATGGTGCGTACTTGCTCAAACAGGCGCGCCTGATCGAGCAAAGCGCCGGCGAGCATCACCACGTAGCTGAATGTTTTGCTCAGTTCCGCTAGGAAAAAGGGTCCGTCGAAAAGCTGGCGCGAAAACGCGGCGGAGACGTGGCAGATCGCGTTCAGGGAAGCTCCGATCAACAGCGCATAGTCGAACACGCTGGCGCTGCTCTTTTTGTCCTTTTCATTCCTAATGCGCAGACGGAAGCACGCCGCTGCAATCAAATAGAGAGCGGCGGGCAGCAGGTCCCAGGGACGTGACAAAATATTCTTTGCGTTTGCCACAGGCACCGAGGGGGCAGCCAGAAAAGCCGCGCTAGTCAAGTACGCCGCAAGGGCAACAACGAGCAAAACAGCGGCAGTCTCCTTGCTCGGTTTCCGCGCCGTGGGCATGTAACGTTCCACGGCCAGTGCGGCAAGCAGCAGGACCGCGAGCAACGTCCGGCTAACCATCCACCCGAGAGGAACTTTTGAAAGGACCAGCGTTCCGCTGTTGAGCGCGTCGTTGAATCCAAAGTAGCCTATGGTCTCGATGATTCCCGACAGCGCAAACCCGAAGGAGAGAATCAGCGCGGTGCGGTCATGCGTGCCGCGGAATCGCACCAGAGCGTTCGCCGCATAGCAATAGCAAAGAAGCGTTCCGCCCACTTCCAAGTAAAGATAAGCCTGTGGGGAAGCGGCAATCGCGGTTTGCCGGGAATAAAAGATGGCAGCAAGCAGGAGAGTAACCAGAGTTAGTCCAGCTGCGAGGGCGAGGCGGGAGCGAAGGTTCCGCGCGGAAAGCGCTTGACGGCTGCTTCCGAGAAACCCGACGATACTGGGCCAACTCCCCACAAAATCCCCCAAATGCCGAAGAAAAACGGCCAACTGGCAGAGAAAGCAAGTTTGTGCCCTTTCTGCCAATCAAAATGCATCCTCGTAAGTTGTTGCACAGAAATGATTTACGACGAGCACCAAGAGGGGCTGGGATCTTTGGCTAAGAGGCGAGACAGTACGACGAGCAACCAATTTCCAGTTTGGCACGGTTATCACCTTTGTTTCGTTAGAGTTACCGTGCAACCGGCCAGTATCACTGAGATTCCAAGGAGATTCTCAGGTTGAGACAATCTCAAGCCGTGAAACTGAAGAGGCCGGGCGACACTCGCCTGGCGACAATGTAGATGAATGTCGCTATGTAGATTGTGGCGCTATCTAGATAGCCGCGCTATTTAGTCAACCGGTCAAAGTGGTTTGTTCTGTAAAGCAGCTTGCGGACGAGATTCTTGGCCGTGGTTCGGCTATACCTTTGGCTTGGGTGGGGGGAGTTCGCGGGCGACGACCGTGTCGTTGAAGCCGGAAGTCTTGTGAGAACCATCGCAGAAAGGCTTGTTTGCGGAGTGGCCGCAACGGCACAGCGATACGGTGGTGCGCCCGGCCAGACCAAAAGGCGCTCCTTGCGGATCCATGATTTCGAAATCGCCTTCGACGCGAATCGAACCGTTGTTGTTTACTGTGATCTTGGTTGCCGCCATTTCTTCTCCTCGTCGAAGAGAGTATGCCTTCAAGCGCAGTCCGTGAACAAGCAGAAACGAAAAGGAGTCCGCGTTTCGACGGACTCCAGTCGTCACGACAAAACTCCAAGCCGATTAATACTTGGGGACGGAGGGATCCACTTCATCGGACCAGGCGAGGATGCCGCCCTTTAAGTTGAGAACTTTGCGGAAACCGGCTTTGCGCAAGAAGTCCACGGCTTCGGCAGAGCGTTTGCCGCTGCGGCAATGTGCGACGATTTCGCGCGAAGAATCCAGTTCGTGCACGCGGCGCGGCAATTCGCCCAATGGAATCAGTTGCCCTTTCAGATTGCAGATCTGGTATTCGTGGGGTTCGCGCACATCGAGAATGAAAAGATCGTCGCCACGGTCCAATCGCGACTTCAATTCGCGTGGCGTGATTTCCGGGACCTGGACGTTCGGGGCGGGAGCTTCTTCGCCACGCATGCCGCAGAACTCGTAGTAATCGATAAGCTTATGAATGGTGCGATTCTCGCCGCACATCGGGCACTTGGGATTCTTGCGCAGTTTGAGTTCGCGGAAGCGCATTCCCAGCGCGTCAAACAAGAGCAATCGGCCAATCAGACTATCGCCGCTGCCGAGAATCAGTTTGATCGTTTCCATAGCCTGAATCGAGCCGACGATTCCTGGCAAAACGCCGAGCACTCCGCCCTCAGCGCAGGAAGGCACCAGGCCGGGCGGAGGCGGCTCGGGATAGAGGCAGCGGTAGCACGGACCGTCCGGCATGCCGAAGACCGTGACTTGCCCCTCGAACCGAAAAATGGAGCCGTACACATTGGGCTTGCCAAGAAGGATGCAAGCGTCGTTGACAAGATAGCGGGTCGGAAAATTGTCCGTGCCATCCACGATAATGTCGTAGTCCTTGAAGAGTTCGAGCGCATTCACGCTGGTCAACTGCGCTTCGATGGATTCAATCTGAATGTCCGGGTTGAGATTCGAAAGCCGCGCGCGAGCGGCCTGGCTCTTCGGCTTGCCCACGTCGCTGGTGCCAAAAGTGACTTGGCGCTGAAGATTGGTGAAATCCACGACGTCGAAATCAACGAGGCCCAGCTTGCCGACGCCCGCAGCGGAAAGATACAAACCGAGCGGGGCACCCAGCCCACCTGTTCCAATGAGTAGAACCTTGGCGTTCTTCAGTTTGAGCTGCCCCTCCATGCCAACTTCCGGCATGATGAGGTGGCGGCTGTATCGAAGAATCTCTTCTTTCGAAAGCGTGGCAGCGGGCTTCGTCCCCGGCTGCGCTTGAGTGGTTGTAGCCATTGCGTTTCCCTGCCCTTCTGGATTTTTCCAGAATATCAAAAAAACGGAACCGAAAAAGATTCCCTTGGAGAATGAAAACTGAAGAGATGACTTACCGGATCAGGAGGGTCAACAACAACAGCCGCCAGCGATAGAGGGGATGATGCTGATGGTGTCGCCATCTTTGGTTGCGGTGTTTTCCTTCGCGAGATAGCGAATGTCTTCGTCATTCACGTACACGTTGACGAAGCTGCGCAATCTGCCGTCCTCGGTGAACAAGTGCTTGCGAAGGTCGGCATACAGAGTGGTGAGATGGCTGAGCGCTTCGCCGACCGTGCCGGCGTTGAACTCCGCCGAATCCCGCTTGCCCGCGTAAGGGCGAAGCGGGGTTGGAATCATGACTTTTACAGACATTGGTTGTTCTCCCTAATTGCTCCACAGCACGGGTCTAAACCGCGATTACAAACTCCAATTCTCTAAGCCCCGAGAAACGCCGGGCTAAAGCCTGGCCTCTACAAGACCCTAAGGAAAAAGCACGGGTCTTAAGACCCGCCACTACAATTCAAACT
>Ga0209178_1000184_pt1 | contig 16650 bp, 15 predicted proteins | sample GAAS200_FD_187521 | JGI IMG/M metagenome (GOLD analysis project Ga0209178, IMG submission 187521) | Agricultural soil microbial communities from Georgia to study Nitrogen management - GA AS200 (SPAdes) (version 2) | ecosystem: Environmental > Terrestrial > Soil > Agricultural land | place: USA... | reverse complement strand
CCGTTGATTTGTTTTTCGATAGGCTCGGTAATTTCATTTTCTATGATATCCGCATTGGCTCCGGTGTATGAAGTGCGAACGGAAATTACGGGTGGGTCAATGGCAGGATAGTCTCTTACGGCAAGAAAGGTGAGGCCTACTATGCCAAATAAAATAATTGCCAGGTTCATTACCGTGGCAAGCACTGGCCTTCTTAACGAAAGTTCGGATATGTTCATCTTTACCTAACAGGACAAATCAAAAAAACTTTTTATCAAAATTTATTTTCTATTTGCCGTAATATTTTTTAAAAAAATTTTACTCCTGGTCTGCCTGTTCTAATGTTTTTATATTTCTTATAGTAACAGGTCCATTCGGGCGTGCAAATAGTACGCCGGTAACTACAACAGTATCTCCTGCATTCACACCATTGGCAATTTCTACATTATTGGCAAGCCTGATACCGGTAGTCACATTCACAAATTGAGCTTTACCATTTTTTACCAACACCAATTGATTATTGATATCATTCGGAATAATGGTACTCGTGGGAACCATCACAGCATTTTTACCCGAACCAGTGGAGTTTACATATACTTTTATAAATGCACCGGGGTTCACTTTTCCGCCTTGCAGAATGGCTCTTACCAGCAAGTTTCGCGTTTGTGCATTTGCCTGTGGTTCTATTGCAATGATGGTAGCTTGTTGCTTTACGGGGTTGGATGCATCTGCTTCCACCTGCACGGTATTTCCCACTTTTATAAGATTGCTGTATTCCTCCGGTATAGTAAAATCAACTTTTAATTCTCCTAATTGCTGTAAGGTAGCAAGCACCGTAGTGGGCGAAACATAAGCACCCGGACTCACCTGCCTGAGACCGATGGTGCCATCAAACGGAGCACGAACAATTGTTTTATCGATCAATGCCTGGGTATAATCAATATCCGCTTTGGTGCTTTCTACCAGGTTAACGGCTGCATCATAATCACTTTCATTAACTCCATTTACCAGTAATAATTTATGAAGCCGTTCTTCATTTTTTTGCGCAAGAGCAAGTTGTGCCTTACTTTTTTCCAACTGTGCTACCAGGTCGGCGCTGTTTACCCTTGCCAGGATGGTTCCTTTCTTTACAAATTTTCCTTCCGGAATATTTAAATAAGTAAGTATGCCCGTTGCGTCAGGATGCAGATCAACATTCTCATTGGCAATAACAGTACCACTTGCTTCGATGGTGCTGCTCACTTTTTGAAGTGAAGCCACCATCACATCTACTATTACAGGACCATCGTTTTTAACCTTTGAATCAGGCCTGACTTTTTTCTCTTTGCATGAAATAAGTACGGAGAAAACAAAAAGATAAACCAATAGCGGTAGTATGTTTCGGCGCATGCATGATTTTTTGAAAATACAACCAAATATAAAAATATTCAGGTTCGAATGATATATCAATACTTATACAAAAAATAAACTATCTATTGGACGACAAAAGAAAAATAACCCTTCGGAAATGAAAGTAATTCTTTGGAAAAATTAAAGCTTTGTATAATTCGCATAATCCGTGTTTAAAAAAAATCGTTTCTTTGTTTCAAATAAAATTTCATGAATCCATTGGTTGGAATCATCATGGGCAGCGATAGTGATATGAAAACAATGTCGGCTGCTGAAGATATTTTAAAAAAATTTGAAGTACCATACGAGATCACGATTGTTTCTGCACATCGCACTCCTGCACGTATGGTGGATTATGCAACCGCTGCAATGGGCAAAGGATTGAAAGTAATTATTGCAGGCGCAGGCGGGGCAGCGCATTTACCGGGCATGGTGGCATCGCTCACCACATTACCTGTTATTGGTGTGCCCATAAAATCTTCCAATTCTATTGACGGGTGGGATTCTATTCTTTCTATTTTACAAATGCCCAATGGCATACCAGTGGCTACCGTTGCATTGAATGCTGCAAAAAATGCCGGCATTCTCGCTGCAGAAATTTTAGCAACAAATGATGATGCCCTTACAAAAAAATTAATCGCATTTAAAAATGAAATGAAAACCGAAGTGGAGAATAAAGCAACTGCAATTGAAGAGATGAATAAAAAATAACCCGGCTATTCTTCTTCTATAATACAAAACTCCTGTTCCAGTGTTAATGATTTTTTATACAATACGTCAAAAAAATCATTCCCCCACCTCGCATAGAATAACATAAAATTTTCTGTTCTTTCCTGCAAATTATTTCCCGGAAAAAGAGATGAATATAATTTTGCAAGCTGATTTTTAATATCAGCAAACTTTCTTTTCTCTGCACGAAGCATTTTCTTTTCCAGTGCTTCAATCTTTTTAAACGCTGCTGTTTCCAGCGCTTCCGCATGTTGTGCTAAAGTAACATCTGTATCCTTTGCAACTTTTTCAATGGCAGTATATGTCTGGCGCAATTGAAATTTTTCTTCTTCGAGATTCAAACGGTGTGGCGTATGTTTTTTTACAATTTCACTTAAAAGAAGATTTTCCTGCTGAAACAAATCTTTGGCAGTAAGTCCGAGTTTTTGATATTGCCGGCGATATTTATTTTCAATTAATAAAAATGAATTGCGCAAAATGAGCAGGGGGAAAGGAAGATGATAATTGTCAAAAAGGGTTTTCAATTCGAGCCAATAAGCCAACTCTCCGCCACCACCAATAAAGGCAATGTTGGGTAAAATTTTTTCCTGGTAGATTCCACGCAAAATCACATTGGGACTGAATCTGCCGGGATGCGTGTGTAATTCTTTTCTTAATTCATCTGCAGTAAAAGCTATATCCGTATCATCCACAAAATATTTTTCATCTTTTTGCACGATGCGGTTACGAATATTGTCTTTCATGTAAAACAGGTTTATCGCGCGCGGATTTGCCTGCACTTTGTATTGTGCGGATAAACGATTGACGGTATCATTTACTATAGCAGAAGGAATATTTTCAAAAATATCTTCTTCAAAAATGCCGGTCATTTCTTTTTTCAGCACTTCGCTTTCGGGTAAAAAAACAATCAGCCCATACCGGCCAAACAGGTGATGAATAAATAAAAAGGTGGATTGAGCAATGCTAGTATTTTTTTGAAAACATTTTTTTAAAGCATCAATAATATCTTTTCCATATTCTTCTACAGCAAGCCTCGAAGCTATTTCATCAATTACTTTCAGCAACAGGTCATCCACTTTCATGCTGCCCACTGCTCCTGTTTGCCGCGTATGCCAGGTGTATTTTTTCCCATCAATTATTACATGATTCAATTCTTCCAGATCCGCATCTTCGCTACCCATAAAAAATACAGGAACAAAATTGTATGGATGATATTGTTTCTTTAATTCTTCTGCAAGTTTTATGGTGTGGAGGATTTTATAGATAAAATATAAATGACCGGTAAAAATATTGGGCTGATGAGCCGTGCAAACTGTAAATGTATTTTCGTGCAAAAGACCGTCAATATTGGCTTCTACTGCCGTTTGGTGATTTGCAGTTTCATATTGTTTTTTTAGCACATCCACCAGCAACGCACGGTTTACCGGAGCGAGTTTGCGGGCTTCAATAGCAGATCTTACACCATAATCATTTACATCAAAAGCATAAAACTCTTTTAAAAATGATGCACGTTGTAAATAATCAATACTGATTTTGCTAAACCATCCTGTTTCCGTATATGGTATGTATGATGATTGAAAGGACCGTGCCATCGGCAATTATTAAGAGGAGCAAATATAAATCTTAAACATTTTCTAAGTGCATAAGATTAGTACCTTTAGAAATAATTACAATTATGAATCATCAATCATCAATTTTTAATTTTATATTTTACATTTTTAATTGTTACTTATTCCCTGTTATTAAAAACAAACAACTAAACTATTTCACATGCAAAATTCAAGAAGAGATTTTATTAAAAAAACTGCGCTTACTTCTGCAGGTGTTTATTTAGGCGCTAATGCACTCAGCGCTAAAAGTTATAAAAATATTATCGGCGCCAACGACCGCGTAAGAGTAGGCGTGGTCGGCTTTTCTGACCGGCACCGCAGTTCGCACATGCCACCTTTTATGAATCATTACAAAGAACTGAATTTCGATTTGGTAGCTGTATCCGACATCTGGAGCAAAAGAAGAGATGAAGGCGTTGCATTCTGGAAAAACAAAATGCAGCATGATATTGTAAGTTGCCGCAACAATGAAGAAATGTATGATAAAAAAATAGTAGATGCTGTTTTTATCAGTACTGCAGATTTTCAACATGCATTGCATGCAATACAAGCAGTAGAAGCAGGATGCGATGCTTATGTAGAAAAACCATTTGCAGAAACCATGGAAGACAACCGCGCTGCATTAAAAGCCATAAAGGCTTCCGGGAAAATTGTACAGATTGGCTCGCAAAGAAGAAGCGGCGATAATTATATTGCTGCTGCTGATTTTATTCAATCAGGGAAGTTTGGACCTATAAAAATGGTAGAGCTAACATGGAATGTAAATCAACCCGGCCGCTGGCGCAGGCCTGCGCTGGTAGCGCAATTGAGAGAGCAGGATACGGACTGGAAACGATATATTTTAAACAGGCCTTATGAAGATTATGACCCTAGAAAATATTTGGAGTATCGTTTATTCTGGCCTTATTCGTCGGGGCTCCCCGGGCAATGGATGAGCCACCAGATTGATACGGTGCATTGGTTTAGCAAGCTCAAACATCCGCGCAGCGCCGTTGCTAATGGCGGCATTTATATGTGGAAAGATGGAAGAAGAAACTGGGATACGATTACCGCTGCATTTGATTATGGTCCCGAAGATGATCCGTCAACAGGTTTCCAGGTTTCGTTCCAGGCACGTATGGACAATGGAACCGAAGATCCTTCTGAAATTTATTATTCAAATGGAGGTGAATTGAATCTGGTGACCAACAAAGTTTCTCCGACAGGAGGACTCACCAAACATTTTGCCGATGAAATGGGCATGCAGCCAAACCTTTTACCTGAAATGACATTAGCCACTACGGCAAAGGTAGTAGCATCGGCCAATACCGGCGGCGACATACTAACGGACAACCATATACGAAATTGGATGGAATGTGTGCGCAGCAGGCAAACACCACATGCGCCGGTGGAAGCAGGTTACAGTCATTCTATTGCCAACATCATGGTTACGGCCTCATCGCATACAGGCATGAAAGCGACGTTTGATGAAGCCACACAGGAAGTGATGGTGGGTGGAAAGGTATTTAAGTATTGATAAAATTTATACAAAGTACAGCAATGTAAATCCTATTATCTGGAGGTGCTTTTTAATGGTATTTTTTGTTTTATTCATACATGAAAATTTTTTTATTACAACTTCGTCTATTCCTTACCGTTATATTCATGCAATCAAATTGCTTTGCACAAAGCCCGGTGCAGGTTATACAATCGAAAAGAGAAAACAGAATTGATGTAATAATTGCCGGGAAAATATTTACCAGTTTTTTATATCCTGATACGCTTGAAAAGCCTGTGCTGTATCCTGTTCGTGCCGCAGATGGTAAAATAATAACAAGAGGATTCCCTATAAACACACGGCCCGGTGAGCCTACGGATCATCCGCATCACGTGGGTATATGGTTTACTTATGAAAATTTGAACGGGCTTGACTTTTGGAATAATTCGTATGCAATACCTGCAGGCAAAAAACATTTATACGGATGGATAAGAACCGATAAAATCATTAAAACATCTGGCGGCAGGCAAGGAATGATTGTTTATCATGCAAACTGGACAAATCAACAGAAAAAAGTTTTACTGGAAGAAACTACGCAATTAATTTTTTCAGGAACAAAAAATGAACGAATGATAGATCGCATCACCACATTACAAGCAGATACCACTGTTCTTTTTACTGATGCAAAAGATGGATTGTATGGAATACGGCTGGCACATGAATTACAGATACCGGATAAAACCGATAAAGAATATTATGACGATAAAGGCAATGTTACGACTGTAAGAAGAATTAGCGATTCTATTGCCAATGGCAATTATCTTACCAGCGAAAGAAAGAGCGGCGACAGTGCGTGGGGCACAAGAGGTGTATGGTGTAAAAATTTCGGAAAGATGGGAAATGATTCTATCAGCATCACGATAATTGATCACCCGAAAAACCCCGGCTACCCTACGTTCTGGCATGCACGAGGATACGGTTTATTTGCTGCTAATCCTCTGGGTGAAAAAATTTTTTCAAATGGAAACCTTACCCGGAACCTACATTTGCAAAAAGGCGAATCAGTCACCTTTCGTTATAGAATAATCATTCAAAACGGGGACACAACATTATCATCGGAAGAATTAAATAAAGAGGCAGAAGAGTTTGCAGGAATTAAATAAATTTGGTGTATGCATAACCGTTATACAACTTCTCCTTCCAAATCATAATCAAATGCATGGGTGATTTTCACATTCACAAAATCTCCCGGCATTAATTTTTTGGTTGAATGAACAATTACTTCATTATCCACTTCCACGCTGTCAAACTCAGTTCGTCCCAAATAACGGCCTGCTTCTTTCTTATCAATAATTGTTTTTAAAATCTTTCCAAGTTTTTCTTCATTCTTCTTATAAGAAATTTCCTGCTGTACTTCCATAATTTCTTGCGCACGCTGTTCTTTTACTTCAGCAGGAATATCATCATTCAATTCATAAGCAGAAGTATTTTCTTCATGCGAATACGTAAAAATGCCCACGCGATCAAACTCTATCTTTTTTAAAAACCCTTTTAGTTCATCAACGTCTTCCTCTGCCTCTCCGGGGAAACCAGCAATCAGCGTGGTTCTTAGGCATATACCGGGGATTTTATTTTTTATTTCGACAATCAAATCTTCCATTTCTTCCCGTGTGATTTGCCGTTTCATTGCAGCAAGCATTTTATTACTTGCATGTTGCAAAGGCATGTCGAGGTAGTTGCAAATGTTATCTCTTTCTTTCATCGCATCAATAATCTCCAAAGGAAATTTGGAAGGATATGCATAATGCAATCGTATCCATTCAAGTCCTTTTATATCTGCCAGTGCATGCAACAATTTTGGTAATTCTCTTTTTTTATAAATATCCAAACCGTAATAAGTAAGCTCCTGTGCAATGAGCATTATTTCTTTTACACCTTTTTCTACCAACCTTGTTGCTTCATTTACCAATGCATCTATTGGCTTGCTTACATGTTTGCCCCGCATCAATGGAATAGCACAAAATGAACAAGTGCGGTTACAGCCTTCGCTGATTTTTAAATAAGCATAATGATTGGGTGTACTTAATAATCTTTCACCAAGCAATTCAGCTTTGTAATCAACATCAAATTTTTTCAGGAGAAACGGCAATTCCATCGTGCCAAAAAAAGCATCTACTTCAGGAATTTCTTCTTCAAGATTTTGTTTATACCGTTCACTTAAACATCCTGTAACATAGACCTTATCCAGCTTTCCGCGTTTTTTTAATTCTACCTGTTCCAGGATAGTATTGATACTTTCTTCTTTTGCTTTATCAATAAATCCGCAGGTATTTACCACAACAATATTATGCGAAAGCTTTTTGTTTTCGTGCACCACATCAATATCAGCAGCAGCAAGCTGCCCGCTCAGCACTTCACTATCCACCATGTTTTTGCTGCAGCCAAGCGTGATGATGTTTACCTTATCTTTTTTGTTTTTTGTTTTCAACTTTTATTACACGAATTACGTCACGTCATATTGCCCTAATTAGTTTCTGCATTGACTTATCACTAACAACTTACCACTCACTATTTCACTCCTTCAAACAAACTATCTACAAATTCTTTTTTATCGAACACGAGTAAGTCTGTTGCCTTTTCACCAACGCCAATAAATTTTACCGGAATCTTAAACTGATCGGCAATGGCGAGCACTACACCACCTTTTGCAGTTCCATCCAGTTTTGTAATGGCAATAGCCGTAACATCTGTGGCAGCCGTAAATTGCTTTGCCTGTTCCAGTGCATTTTGACCGGTGCTTCCATCTAATACCAACAATACTTCATGCGGCGCTCCCGGCAATGCCTTATTCACCGAGCGTTTTATCTTACTCAACTCATCCATCAAATGAATTTTATTGTGCAACCTTCCAGCCGTATCTATCAATACCACATCCATATTTTTTGCAATGGCGCTTTGTACTGCATCATAAGCAACCGCGCTGGGATCTGCACCCATGTTGTGTTTTACAATAGCAACATTCGTTCTTTTACTCCATATCTCCAATTGATCCACAGCTGCAGCGCGAAATGTGTCTGCAGCACCTAACAACACTTTTTTTTCTGCCAGTGTAAAGTTATGAGCCAGCTTACCAATAGTGGTTGTTTTACCGGCGCCATTTACACCCACAATCAATATCACATGCGGCTTATGACCTTCGGGCAATTCAAAACTTTTATAAGAAACATCATCAGGCGCTACCAGCACCGATTGAATTTCTTCTTTTAAAATCCGGTTAAGCTCCGTTGTATTTATATATTTATCTTTCGCCACACGGGCTTCAATTCCGTCAATAATTTTTACGGTTGTATTTACACCAACATCGGCGCTTACCAATGCGTTTTCCAGATCATCCAACACTTCTTCATCTACTGTATTCTTTCCCGCTATTGCCTTGGTGATTTTATCAAAAAAACCTGACTTGGTTTTTTGTAAACCCTGGTCAAGACTTTCTTTTTGTTCTTTTTTCCCAAATATTTTATCAAAAATTCCCATGATAATAATTGGTTATGTTCTAAAATAAATAAAGCTATCCGCAGGATAGCTTTGTTTCAAAAGGTTTATACAAAATCAGCTTGCTAAAAATTGTTTGATCTTGTCTTTATGCACTATTGCTTCTTTAAAAGTATAGGCCCCTGTCTTCGGGCTTCTCACAGTGCGTATCACTTTAGTCCAGTTCTTCGCTTCTGCTGCTGCTTTCTGATCTTTGGTTTTAATAGCGGTTTTAGCTGCTTTTGCCATTGTATTAATTTGAAAATTTGAAAATTAGCCAATTTGAAAATTCGTACATCCATTTCAAATTAGCCCATTAGCTAATTATTTAATTTCTTTATGAACAGTTACTTTCTTCAGAATCGGGTTAAATTTTTTCAACTCTAAACGCTCGGGCGTATTCTTTTTATTCTTGGTAGTGATGTACCGGCTGGTGCCAGCAAGCCCGGATGTTTTATGTTCCGTACATTCTAAAATCACCTGAACCCTGTTTCCTTTCTTTGCCATTGTATTAATTTGAAAATTTGAAAATTAGCCAATTTGAAAATTTACCTGCAGTTTTCAAATCAGCATACTATCTAATTTATATTTTTACACCTTTTGCTCTCATCTCTTTTACCACGCTGGCAAGGCCGTTCTTATTAATGGTGCGAATACCTTCGGAAGAAACTTTTATGGTAATCCATTTGTTTTCTTCCGCAAGGAAATATCTTTTTTTCTGAAGATTGGGTAAAAATCTTCTTTTTGTCTTAATGTTGGAATGTGATACCAAATTTCCGGTAACCGGTACTTTCCCCGTAACCTGACATACTCTTGCCATAACAGAAAATTTTTTAGGACGGCAAAGGTAATGAAGAAATGAATACTTAAAAAATAAATAAAGGCTTTTTTTGCAGGTAAATCTGTCAGAATGTGCCAAAATCTGCGCCTAACGCCCACAGGCACGCTTTGTGCGTGATAGAGTAAAAAAATTATGGAGACTTTTGGGCAAATAATAAACAGTGATAAACCTGTATTGGTTGACTTTCATGCTACGTGGTGCGGCCCCTGCAAGATGATGGCTCCCGAATTGCAGAAGTTTGCCCAAAATAATAAAGATAAAGTACGGGTATTGAAAGTGGATGTAGATAAAAACCATGAAGCCGCTTCTCATTATAATGTGCAGGGAGTTCCCACGTTGATTCTTTTTAAAAAAGGAAAAATTTTATGGCGCCAGTCTGGTGCCATGAGTGCAAGCCAGCTATCAACAGCAGTAAATGCAAATTTGTAAATTAACTAAAATATATTCAATGAAAACTACCATTACATCAGTATTCAAGGGTGGGATGAGTTTCTCAACAGAAATCAGGGGGCACAATGTGGTGATTGACCTTGATAAAAATAATGGCGGGCAAAACCTGGGCACCAGTCCAAAAGTATTAATGCTCGTGTCGCTGGCAGGCTGTACCGGCGTGGATGTGGTGGGCATTCTGAATAAAAAAAGAGTGGCTTTTTCTGATCTATCCATTGAAGTAAACGCGGCCCTTACTGAAGAACATCCCACCATTTACAATGACGTATCGCTAACTTATAAAATAAAAGTTAATGCAAAAGATCAGGCAAAAGTAAAACAAGCTGTGCACCTGTCGCAGGATAAATACTGTGGGGTATCCAAAATGTTCCGGGCATTTGCAACATTGCATTATACAATAGAATTCCTTGATTAATTATCGGGGAGCTTATTCAATTTCCGATGGCTCCACACACGTTTCATTTGCAAAACAATTGCAAGCAATATCAACGTGAACCCTGCATAAAACCCCGGGCCAAGAAATTTATTTTCTTTAAAAATCAGGAATGCAAGAACAATAGAATAAACCGGTTCAAGATTATAAGTAAGATTTGCGGTAAAAGGCGAAATATATTTTAAAGAATTCAGCGATAAAATAAAACTAACTACCGTACAGATCCAGGCAAGCAATAACAACCATATCCAATCAGGAAAAGTGGGCGCAAAATATTTTGCAGGAAAAAATTGCAAATAAAAAGGTACCAAAATGCAAAGCGCGAGAAAACCTCCGGTCATTTCGTACAGCGTTACATTTTCCGCTGAAAATTTTTTCAGCAAATTTTTATTAAAAATCGGGAAAAGGCTTGCAAACATTGCAGACAGGATGCCGAAAATGATTCCTGTTTCATATTCGGGATAAAAATCAAAAATCAGGTAAATGCCGGCAATGGCCATCATTCCAAGCCATACTTCTGCAACATCAATTTTTCTTTTTATGATAACCGGTTCAAAAAAAGCAGTAAAAAAACCAATGGCGGAAAGACATGTTACCGACACCGATACATTGGAATATTTAATGCTGCCATAAAACGTAACCCAGTGCAATGCAATGATAGCGCCCACACCAAATAATATCATTACATTTTTTAAAGATATTTTTATTAGCTGTTTTCTAAAAAATAAAATAATAACGAGTGTAACGGCGCTCAACAACATCCTGTATGCAACCAGGATGCCTTCATTTAAATTAATCAGTTTCCCAAGTATGGCTGTAAAGCCGGCAAAAAATACAGCAATGTGCAGTTGCAAAAAAGCCTTTCTCATTTATCAAATGTAAGTCTGGAAATAAATCACAAATTCCAAATCGCAAATCACAAAATAAATCACAAAGTGCAAATCACAAATAAATCAGGAAATAAATCATAAGAACCAAAAAACAATTCCGAAATAAATTCTATGAATTTTGCATTTTACATTTGATTATTATTTGTGATTTGGAATTTGCTATTTAGAATTGTTGCTTATTTTGCATTTTACATTTTGCATTTTACATTTTGCATTTTGCATTAATATTAACATTCCTTTACATAAAATCTGAGCCCGCACTATAAATGTCGCTGCCAGAGTTTTATATTTGCCCCTGTTTTAAAAACCAGCTATGAGCTTCAAAAAAATCAACAACCTTACAGGATGGGCTATTTGCATTATTGCATGCACCGTGTATTTAATGACAATGGAAGCCACCGGAAGTTTTTGGGATTGCGGTGAATTTGCTTCGAGTGCCTATAAATTACAAATACCACATCCGCCCGGAGCGCCACTGTTTATTATGTTGGGACGACTTTTTATGATTCCCTTTTCTGACCCTAACAAAGCCATACTTGGTTTGAATAGCATGAGTGCATTAATGAGTGGTTTCACCATCTTATTTTTATTTTGGAGCATCACGCACTTTGCAAGAAAGATTTACGAAAAAAATAATTCCAACCCGCTTACATCGGGACAGATTTTTTCAATAATGGCTGCAGGAGCTGTGGGTGCGCTGGCATTTACTTTTAGCGATTCATTCTGGTATAGTGCCGTGGAATCTGAAGTATATGCAAGTGCTTCATTTTTTACAGCCATAGTTTTTTGGGCGGTTTTAAAATGGGAACAAGCCGTAACAGATGAGCAGGCCATTGGCATTAAAGGAAATTTTACCCGTGCAGACCGGTGGCTTATTTTAATTTTTTATTTGATTGGACTTGCAGTTGGCGTGCATTTACTTCCCATACTTACCATCCCTGCTATTGTAATGGTATATTTTTTCAAAAAATATACAGTTACTCCATGGAAAACTTTTTGGGCATTTGTAGTTGCCTGTCTTGTTACAGGCATTGTGCAGGTACCCATGATACAATGGACTATAAAACTTGCGGGGCAATTTGATATCTTTTTTGTAAATGATTTCGGACTTCCGTTCTTTTCAGGGTTTACATTCTTTTTTATACTGCTTGGTGTCATAATTTTTCTTCTCATTCGTGTAGCCACAAAACGCAACTGGAACTTTTTAAGGCTCGCCATGTGGAGCTTTGCATTTATTATTTTAGGATTTTCTACTTACTTCACCACCATGATCCGCTCGCTGGCCGACCCTGCTGTGGATATGTATAATGTAGATAATCCCGTGAGTCTTGTTGGCTACCTCAGCCGCCAGCAATACGGCGACTGGCCTATTCTGTACGGACAGGATTTTACTGCACAACCATCAGAACAAAAAACTGAATCCTATTATGTAAAGGGAAAGGATAAATATGAAGAAAAAGGAAAGCAATATGTAACCGAATACGCACCTGAAGACAAACATTTCTTTCCACGTATGTGGGATAACAGCAATGACCAGGGGCACGCAGATTATTATGCAAACTTTGCAGGCATTGGTAAGGATCCAAAAACAGGTCAGTATTTAGACAAACCTACCATGTCTGATAATTTTAGTTTCTTTTTCCAATATCAACTCAATTGGATGTTCATTCGCTACTTCATGTGGAACTATGCAGGCAAGCAAAATGATATAGAAGGAATAGATATGAGCAACGTTAGAGATGGCAACTGGCTTACAGGTATTTCATTTTGGGATAATGCAAGATTAGGTGATCAAAGCAAAATGCCCGATAGTATTAAACACAATAAATCTCATAATACACTTTTTGCATTGCCCCTGTTGCTCGGTATTCTTGGATTTATTTATCAATATAAAAAAGACAAAAAGGATACGCTGATAGTTGGTTTACTTTTCTTTTTCACCGGACTTGCGATAATAGTTTATTTAAATCAACCGGGCAATCAGCCACGTGAACGTGATTATGCTTATACAGGTGCTACCTATGCTTTTGCTATGTGGATTGGATTTGGAGTAATGTGGGTAAAAGAACAATTTGATAAGTTTATGAAAGCGCCACTCGGCAATTATACATCAGCAGCGCTTTGCATACTTGCAGTACCCGTAATAATGGGTCAGCAGGAATGGAATGATCACGACCGCAGCCATAAAACATTGGCACCTGACCTTGCAACTGATTACCTCGAAAGCTGTGCTCCAAATGCCATCCTGATTACATTTGGCGATAATGATACGTACCCGCTTTGGTTTGCACAGGAAGTGCTTGGCATCAGAAGAGACATACGGGTAATTAATTCGAGCCTGATGGGAACAGACTGGTACCTGAATCAACTGAGATATAAAATAAATAAGAGCGATCCTATTGATGTGTTATGGAGCCCGGATCAGATAATAGGAAGCAAACGCGATGTTATTTATTATTATCCGGATGCTCCCGGCGCTAAAGTGGATCAGTCAAAGCCAATGGATTTGTACACCATGATGAAAGATTATGCAGGAAGTGACAATCCAAACAGGATGGTTCATTCAAGCGATGAAGATTTTAATATTTATCCAACCAAGAATGTAGAAGTTCCGGTAGATACTGACCTGGTAAGAAAAAATGGAACGATAAATGCCAATGATAGCGTAGTAAGTGAAGTACAATTTACCATACCAAAAAATGCATTGACTAAAAATGAAAGTGCCATACTCGACATTATAGCTGCTAACAAATGGAAGCGCCCCATCTATTTTACCGCGCCGTATAAAGATCTCGGCTTTCAGCAATACCTGCGCGTGGATGGATTGACGTATCGCTTTGTTCCTGTAAAAAATGGAAATGTAAATGATGACTGGGCATATAATGTAATGATGAATAAATTCAAATTCGGCGATGCACAAAGGCCCGGCGTTTATTTTGATGAAGAAAACAGGAGGCATCTCAATACTATCAGGATGCAGTTTGCACAGGTAGCGATAAGCCTTGCTGATGATGGCAAAAAAGATGAAGCAAAAAAGATGCTCGAAAAATGCGATAACATGATGCTGCAGGAAAATTTCCCTTATGGGATGGTATCGCGCGATCAGCAGCAGGATGCTATTTCATCACAGTTCCTGTTTGCTGCTTATAAAGCTGGAGATTCCGCACTCATAAAAAAAGTATCTGAATCGATACGGAAAGATTTAGAACAGCAGGTGGTGTATTTTAACAGCCTTGATGAAAATAAACAGGCAGGCCTTACTTACGAAAATCAACAAGTGCAACAATTGTTGATGCAATTGCAGGGTATGGATTCATACTTTAAATCCACCAGCCCCAATTCAGAAAGCCAGAAGCCCGTAATTAATAACATCCCGGTGCCCAAAAAAGAAAAACCCGTTACAGACAAAACGCAATGATGTTTTGTTTGGCATAAAATAACAACAAAGAAGGTTCTCAAACACCTTCTTTGTTTTTTATAACACTAACTGTAAGGTTTATAATTTATCAGGATTGCTTATTTAACTTACAAAGCGCATTTATTTTAATAAATTGTCCTAAATTTATTTTCCGGTTATCTTAAGTTCACTCCTTCTTTTTTAAAAAAATAAATTTTTATAAACAATAATCTTAAGAGCTGAAGCAGTACCTTATTCTTTTTCGAGTTAATAAAATTTGGTGATACTGGTAACTTTAAAAAACAATTACATGCGCGGACATCATTTTTCAAAATACGATCCCAACGAAAACAATAAAACCTCCTTTGAAAAAATGCTCGACATCTTTATGCAATTGCTCACGTACACCAGTGGCGATGTTGCCGAAGCATTGAGTTGGCTTACCGAGTTAGACAAAGAATATAAACTTACCGACGATGAATATGGAATGGGAGATTTTATTGATGACCTGAAAGACAAAGGATACATTGATGAAAACCGGCAAAATGGTGAAATAAAAATTACTCCAAAAACAGAACAGGGCATTCGCAAAAGAAGCCTCGAAGAAATTTTTGGAAAACTAAAAAAAACAAAATCAGGAAATCACAATACCTACAAGCCCGGCCCCGGCGATGAAATCAATCCTGAAACAAGGCCATTTCAATTTGGTGATACGCTGGAGCAAATAGATTTTACTTCCTCTATCCGCAATGCACAGATCAATCACGGCATTGATAGTTTCAAAATGTTTGAAGATGATTTGGAGATTCGCGAAACGGATTTCAAAGCGCAAACTTCTACGGTGCTGATGATTGATATTTCGCACAGCATGATTCTTTATGGCGAAGACCGGATTACACCCGCAAAAAAAGTTGCCATGGCATTGAGCGAATTGATTACTACAAAATATCCGAAAGACACACTCGATATTGTTGTATTCGGCAACGATGCGTGGACGGTAGAGATAAAAGATCTTCCTTATCTTCAGGTGGGCCCTTATCATACAAATACCGTTGCCGGTCTGCAGCTTGCCATGGATATTTTGCGAAGAAGAAAAAATCCTAACAAACAAATTTTTATGATTACCGATGGCAAACCAACTTGTCTTAAAATTGGAAAGCGATATTATAAAAACAGCTTTGGCGTTGACCGGCGTATTCTGAATCGCTGCATGAATCTTGCAGCACAATGCAAAAAAATAAAAATACCGATTACCACATTTATGATAGCCAGCGACCCTTACCTCCAGCGATTTGTGACCGAGTTTACTGAAACCAACCATGGCAAAGCATTCTTTGCATCGCTCGACAGGCTGGGCGCATTCATCTTCCGTGATTTTGAAAGCGGTAAAAGAAAGACAGTTTATTAAAATCTTTGTTGAATAAATGAGCCCGGTTACTTGTTATTAAAAATCAAATTCAAAATATTTAATGAACATTCAATCAATAAAAACATTAGGCGAGTTAAAAGACAGCGGTTATAAACCAAAATCAATAAAGGACGAATTACGCGAAAACCTGATAAAAAAAATTGCCGGTAAGGAAATTACTTTTCCCGGCATTATCGGTTATGAAGATTCAGTAATTCCGGATACAGAAAGAGCCATTCTTTCGAGGCATAATATTTTATTTCTTGGTTTGCGGGGGCAGGCCAAAACACGCATGGCAAGGCAGATGATAGATTTGCTGGATGAGTACATTCCCATTGTGAAAGATAGCGAAGTAATGGATGACCCGTTTAACCCGCTCAGCAAATATGCAAAAGATTTGATTGAAGAAAAAGGAGACGATACTCCTATAACGTGGATGCATAGACGAAATCGTTATGCCGAAAAACTGGCAACGCCGGATGTAAGTGTGGCTGATTTGATTGGGGATATTGATCC
>Ga0209178_1000183_pt1 | contig 16666 bp, 12 predicted proteins | sample GAAS200_FD_187521 | JGI IMG/M metagenome (GOLD analysis project Ga0209178, IMG submission 187521) | Agricultural soil microbial communities from Georgia to study Nitrogen management - GA AS200 (SPAdes) (version 2) | ecosystem: Environmental > Terrestrial > Soil > Agricultural land | place: USA... | reverse complement strand
CGACATCAGCCGCTCGCGCGAAGTCACGCTTGCGCAATGGCGCAAGCGCCCATGGACGCGACGCGTGGCCGACTGGCTGTCCACGCTGGGCTCGTCGCAGCTCTGAAGAGGTCAGAGCCGACTTTCCAGCGGCCCTTCGGCTTCTTCGAGCCTGATCCAGGTGGGCGCGTGATCGCTGGTGCGTTCCCAGCCGCGCACATCCCGGTCGACGCCTGCCGATTGAACGCGCCGTGCCGCGGCGGGACTCAGGAGAATGTGATCGATCCGCAGCCCGGCATCGCGCGCAAACGCGTTGCGCAGGTACTTCCAGAACGTGTAGATGGGTTCTTCCGGATGCAGCGCGCGAAGCGTATCGGTCCAGCCTTGCGCCAACAGGTCCCGGTATGCCGCGCGCACCTCGGGGCGAAACAGCGCGTCGTCCACCCAGCGCTCCGGCGCGTAGACATCCCGTTCTTCCGGGATCACGTTGAAGTCACCGGCGAGGACCGCGGGCAAACCGGAATCGAGAAGATCGCATGCGTGGTCCGCAAGGCGTTGGAACCAGCGTAGCTTGTAATCGAATTTCGGACCGGGAGCAGGGTTGCCGTTGGGCAGGTAGAGGCACCCGATGACCATTCCGCCCACTTCCGCTTCGAGGTATCGGCTTTGCACGTCCTCCGGGTCGCCGGCCAAAGCCCGCCTGCGCTCCACCGGATCGCAGCCCTTGCCCAGGATCGCGACGCCATTCCAGCTCTTCTGCCCGTGCCACACCGCGCCATAGCCCGCTTCATGGAGCGCGGCGGCGGGAAACTGCTCCTGCGGCGCCTTGAGTTCCTGAAGGCAGACAATGTCAGGCGACTGCTCCTCCAGCCAGCGAAGCAGCAAGGGCAGCCGCGCGCGAATGCCGTTGACGTTGTAGGTGGCGATTTTCATGCTCGAATAAACCAGCTGAAGGGAACGGAGGTAAATGTGGGGCGGATGCGGTCAGTTGCGTATGTCGCCCGTCATCGTTTCCTCTCGTGCAGCGGGCTTTGGCTATGAAAGCACCGAAAACGCATGGTCAGCTTGGCGACGGAATGGCGTTGCATCCGGCACTGGCCCGCCGCAAAATGGCCACGTCGATACCTTCGGGAGAAGGTCAATGGACACTCTGCAGCGTTTATCGGCGCGGCGTTTCACGGCGTGGTTTTGCCTGGGCGTTGCCTTGGTCATGGGGTTGGCGTCGATTGTCGCGGGCTGCGGTAGCGACAATACGGCGGCGAACACGACCGATCCGCACTGGGTGAAACGATCGAGTCCCAATAACAAGGTTGCCGTGGTCTTTGTCCACGGTCTTTTCGGGGATACGGATGGCACCTGGACCAATCCCAACGGACAGAGCTTTTTCAAGCTCCTCGAGGCTGCGCCGGATATAGGCAAGCAGCTCGACATATTTGCGTTTGGATTCACTTCGAACGCGCTCAAGAGTGGTTCGCTCGATATCCGCGAAGCCGCGAACATGCTGGAGCAGTCTCTGCAGTACAACGGAGTATGGGATTACCCCACAGTGGTGTTCGTCGGCCACAGCATGGGCGGGTTGATCATAATGCGTGAGATGGTCGATAACCCGGCGCATCGAGAAAAAGTGCCGCTGATGGTTTTCTACGCAGTGCCGCAGGAGGGTTCCCAAATCACCGCCATTGCCCAGCACGTGGTCAGGAATCCAGCCGTCAGGCAAATGCTGGTGGCCGATCAGAACGATTTCCTCAAGCTGCTCAGCGATGAATGGGGACGCGTGCCGAACCAGGACAAGCCAACCATCATTTGTGCCTACGAGAGGGCGCCATTGGACGGAGTCATGATCGTGCCGTGGTCCAGCGCCACTCGGTTCTGCGATGGCGTGCCGACGGCCATTGAAGGCACCGATCATTCCACGATTGTCAAGCCCGACCGGCCATCGCACCCGTCCGCGATCGTGTTGGTCAACGCATTGAAGACATATTTGTTCGGTCAACCCAACAGTCCGATCTTGTCGACACCGGATTTCGTGTCAGAGGGCGATCATTGGACATACGAGTTGACCGATCCGGACGGGCGAAACAGTGCGCGTCTGGTCAACCAGGGAGATCGCAAGCTCGAGTACACCATCGAACGGATTTCCGATCCGAAGCTGATGGTGCTGCCGGAAGACACGCCGAAGGACATCCCCGCGAAACATACCGGCGATTTGCAACTCGTGCTCCTGCGCGGAAATCTGAAACCGGAATACCGCTTCACACTCAGCGCCCCCCCGTTGGAGGATCACGAGGTGGTGGTTCGCGTCAAGAATGTAGACGCGGTGCAAGCCAAACAGGACGCCGTAGCCCGCGAGTTGACGACCCAAGTGGCCAACTATCTTTCCTCCACGGATAATGTGGCCCAACTCAAACGCATGACAGAGGAACAACAGTACGCGAAAATTGCAGAGGTGGCGGACCAGTCGCTCTCGAAATCGGCGCCGGATCTTCCGCCCGCCGCGCGATGGGTGGTTGCCGCCGATGTGCTCTCGTCTTTCGGACTGCTGGCCCCGGCGAACCAGGCGCTAGTAAATGCGAAGAGTGTCTCCCCGCGTATCGCCGCTACGCCGGGCGCACAACTGATCGCCGGGGTCATATCGGCCAAGTCAGGCAAGCCAAGCGTCCTGCAAAACGCCCCGGGTATGCCGTCGACCGATGTCCACGGGCAAGGTGTTTATGCTGAAGCAGCGCAAGTGCATATGACTCCGTCTATCGAAGTAAAACCCGGCCAACTCAAGGCGAGTGACTTGCACGCGTGGTCGGATCTCTCCGTCCAATTGCAGAAAGTGCCCGCGCTGAAAGCCTACGGTTACAACATGGAGGGGGACGTCGCTTGGGCAAAGGGTGATACCACGGCAGCCGCGCAGGCCTACCAGAATGCCAAGACCATTCGACCGCTGCCCGTGACCCAGAAGAAGATCGAAGCGGTGAAACTCAGCACGTCCCACAAGATCCACAACTGATCGAGCGCAATCCGAAAGCGCACGGAGACAATTGACCGATGCCCGTGCCTCAGCGCGAGTGTATCGGCTCGCCGCACGCGGTTTCATGCAGCCGCGGGCGTCATGCGAGCGGATGCGGCCGCCGAGCCCGGCAGTTCCATGCACGACCCTTGCGCCCGCATCGCTGCATTCCGTAGCCGAAATGGATGGGCTGCAACCCGCTCGCAACCGCACGCACCACGCGGTACGGTGTCAATGCGATGTCGGCCGGCGTCACATCGACCGCGGCGGCGCGAATACCGGCGGCACCCAGGGCGTCCACACACGCAGCCAATGTAGCGGGTTGCGTGAAACGCTGGCGCGCCTCGTCCAGCGGCAGCGGCACGGCATCTGCTGTCATTTCGCGCATCAGGCTCTGCCATGTGGTATCGACGTACAGCAGCCCATGATCCAGATTGCTCCGCACGTCGCGTGGGACGGTGACGTGACGGTGGCGACCTTCGCGCATCAGGCGCTGCATGTATAGTCCATAGTGGCTGTGCTCCATTACAGCCTTGCGCAAGGCCACATCGAACGACGCGTGGGTGCCGAGTCCCACGGTTATGCCTGGCCAACGGTAGCCATCGCCCCAGCCTATGCACAGTACCGTGGCATGACGACTGTGCTCGGGGAGCAGATAGAGTTCAATCTGGACGCTTTCCGCAGCCAAGGCGTCAAGGGCGGCTTCGACATCGCATCCGACATTACCGATGGGCAAGCGCCACAACGGTGCACCAACCGTCATCCATGCACGCATGAAGGCGTCACGCTCGATCAACTCGTACAGGGCGCGCAGCGTGGCGTCGTCGGTGCCGTGCCCGGTCGCAAGCCCATTGCTGGTTGCTTGTACCAGGCATTCATTCGGCGCGACAGGGAAGTTCAGATAGACCGCGATCGCGGGCACCGCCACCGCGGCGCCGTCGTCCAGCCATTTTCCTTGCGCCCACCACATCGGTTGCCGAGGGTCGAAGCGCACATAGGGAAAGCCTGGCGCGGCATATTGCTCATCCGTATACAGGGTGAGTGCGCGAGGATCGAACAGGGTCGCCGGATGCTTGTCGAATGCAACACGAAGCAGAACTGCGGGATTCCACATTGACGCCGCATAGCGTTCGATGCCTTCGCCGATCGCGCCGATGACAGCCTCCCCCGGGGTCGCTCCCTTGCCTTCGCCACGAATCTTGCGAAGCTCGCCATGCACCTTCGGCAAGGCGAGTCGCGCGCTGGCGCAGATGGGGAATGCAGGCAGCCGCGGATCGGTCGGCTTGTAGACCAGCAGTTCACGTAGTACGCCCATCTCGCGATCGGCAAGGATCATCAGTTCAGGCGGCACCAAGGGCTCCCGCAACGTAGACAGGCCGTTCCAGGGATATCTGAGTGCGCCGGCGCAATTGGGACAGTCCGGCACTGGCAGCGCCACGTGCAGGCTCGGAGGACCATTTGCAGTGATCGTGACACAGTGCTCCGCCGCGATCCGGGGAAACTGCTGCTCAACCCACAGATTGTCGGCCAGCGCGTGGATCGCCGCGTCAGGCAGCGGGGCCATGGTCTGCAGCGATTCGGGCGGCAGGCCGAGACGGAATAGCAGACAATCCCAGCATGCGCTGCGGCCGGGTTTGATGCGAGCCATCAAGACTCTCTCGCCCGGCAGTGCGGCGACCACCCAGTGCGCTATGCCGCGCCGATACGAGTCGCGCATGAGCGCGACAATGGCGATGTCGTCCGGGTTCCACTCGATCGCGAGGACGCTGACGCCGGCTTCGGGGGTGCCCGGCAGGCCTCGCTCGGCCAAAGCGCTCACCATCCTGCGGACGAACGCGCTGCTCCCGTAGAAATCGGTTGAGGCCGGTGTGGGTTCCTCCGGGATGGCATCGCCGACCGACTGGAGCGCATCAACTTGCAACAGCAACGTTTGCATTGCCTTGACGCCGTTTGGTGCGACGGTGCTTCGTTCCATGAAATAAGGCAGCGACTTCCAAAGGAGCGCCCGGCTATCCAGATCCATCGCAAAATTGCCGCGAGCAGTCGTCAGCCACGCGCCCTGAGCCGTGGCGATGCAGCGAGTGCTCGCGGCGAACCGCACTTCCTCACCTGCGTTTTGCGCCGGCGAGTTCACGCTCGCTTGGCAACGTGCGGCCAAGCTTCTGCAACCGTTGCAGCGACTCCATAAAAACCGGCCCACACGGTTCGCACGCATTGCATTCCATTGTGTGCAGGCGCTTGAAAATGATTTCGCTTATTCGCGCCAATGGGTCGATGATTTCTTCGAGTTTGAATCGGTCGAGGTCAGGCATGTTGGACTCCGGATGGGGGCAGGCGCCGAGCGCGCCCGGTGCGAACGGGATGGTCCGCACGCCAGCATCTTACGCCTCGATAGCGATTAGGTGTCCATATAATTATGTGAGTAATACAAGCATCTGCCTGGGTCTAAAAATCCTATTTGAATACAGATCATTATTCCTCAGTCAATAACCGAAAACAAACATTCCAAAATAAAAAAGAAAAAATTACAACATCAAATCGCCATTTCTTGAACGCGATAACACGTTCTTTACTTCATAACAGGAAAGGCCAAAGGGTGGAGGCTTTTCAGCAGCCAGATGCGGTACCGAGCGCGCAGAGGATCGTCGATCGACGTTGCAGGGGGAGCTTGGTCCCTGGGGAAGGCCCGCGATTTCCTTCGACGCGTCGCTTCCAGAGGTGGCGCGCCCATCGCTCAAGACTGTGGCCGTCATAAGTCATTCAAACGACCCCCGTTCGCACCTCGCCTTCACGGGCGTAGCGGGTGACGAGCACGCCTTTGGGCGTAACCTTCGACTCTTCGAGGTGGAACGCGCATGCCTGCGAGCCATCGTCGAACAGGCGCTTGCCGCGGCCGAGCAGGATGGGATAGACCAGCAGAAGCAGTTCGTCGACCAGATCGGTGGCCAGCAACTGGTGGACCAGGTCGCTGCTGCCTTGCGTCACCAGGTCGGGGCCGTCGCTGCGCTTGAGCGCGCACACCTCGGCGGCGATGTCCGGTCCCAGCGTGCGGCTGTTCTGCCATGCAAGCGTGTCGGGATGATGGGTGGCGACGTGTTTGGTGGTGCCGTTGAATGCGTCGGCGATGCCGCGGTGCGGCGCGTCTTCCGCTACGTGCGGCCAGTATGCGGCGAAGATGTCGTAGGTGCGGCGTCCGAGCAGCAACTCGAACGGCCGCTCGAATACGCCGCCCATTACTTCGTCGGTTTCGTCGGCGTACGGCCACACCCATCCGCCGTGGGCGAAGCCACCGCTGGTGTCTTCCTGCGGTCCGCCGGGCGCCTGCATCACGCCATCAAGGCTGATGAATGCGGGGACGATGAGTTTGCGCATGTCGGTGCTCCTCTGCGATCGGATGTGTCCAGTTGCCAAGGCGACGATCGGTGGGCCGCGGGATCGACAACGGCCGGATCGCATTCGGCCGATCCATCATGCGCGGAAATCCGAGTGGGGCGCCCCGCCTTGTGGGCGATGCAAGTTTGCCGATACGCGCGGCCGGGTGTTCGCTCAGGCCCGGTTCATGGCGATCGGCCTATGCCAAACACCGATGAAGGAGATCCGGGTCCAGGCTGGACGGGGCAGGGCAACGCAAGCGCGTCGGGGCATGTTGCGCCTGCTGCTGGGGTTCATCGCGATCACGGTGCTGCTGGCGCTCGCAGGCTGCGGGGCCAATGCAACCTTGCCGATCAAGACACAAACGGGCACGAATCCACCGTTGCCGCCGCCAGGTCCAGAGACGATCCCGACGGTGAACATCGCGCCTGCCGAGGGCTGGAGCGCGGCCGCCAAACCCTTGGCGGCACCGGGTTTCGAGGTCAGCGCGTTCGCGCGCGGTCTCGATCATCCACGCTGGCTGTACGTGCTGCCGAATGGCGATGTGCTGGTTGCCGAGAGCAATGCCCCGGCCGAAGCGAAGGGCCTGGGTGGCCTGAAGGGCTGGGTGATGAAGCGGGTGATGAAGCGCGCCGGTGCCGGTGTACCGAGTCCCGACCGCATCGTGCTGTTGCGCGACAGCGACGGCGACGGCGTCGCGGACGTCCGCAGCGTGTTTCTCGATCACTTGCACTCGCCGTTCGGCATGGCATTGCTGGATGGCTCGTTGTATGTCGCCGACACCGATGCGCTGCTGCGCTTTCCGTATCGCGATGGCGAAACGTCGATCACGGCACGCGCGGAGAAGGTGGCCGACTTACCCGCGGGCCCGATCAATTACCACTGGACCAAGAACGTCGTGGCCGGCCCAAACCGCGATCTGTTGTATGTCTCGATCGGGTCGAACAGCAATGTCGGTGATCATGGCATGGCGGCGGAAGAGGGCCGTGCCCGCATCATCGAGGTCGATCCGGCAACGGGCGACAAGCGCATGGCCGCGTTCGGCATGCGCAATCCCGTCGGCATGGCCGTGCAGCCGGGAACGGGCGCGCTGTGGGCCGTCGTCAACGAGCGCGACGAACTGGGCGGGGATCTCGTGCCCGATTACCTGACGCACGTGACGCCCGGCGGTTTTTACGGCTGGCCGTACAGTTACTTCGGCCAACACGTGGACCCGAGGGTGAAGCCGCAGCGTTCGGATCTCGTGGCGCGCGCGATCGTCCCCGATTACGCGCTTGGCTCGCATGTGGCGGCGCTGGGTCTTGCGTTTTACACCGGCGATCTTTTCACGGCGCGTTACCGCGGCGGTGTGTTCATCGGCGAGCACGGCTCGTGGAACCGCCGGCCGCGCAGCGGCTACAAGGTCGTGTTCGTGCCGTTCGTCGACATGAAGCCGGCCGGTCCGCCGGAAGATATCCTGACGGGATTCGTCGCTGCCGATGGCAAGGCACGCGGGCGTCCGGTCGGCGTCGCGATCGACCATGCCGGCGCGCTGCTGGTCGCGGACGATGTCGGTGACGTGGTTTGGCGCGTCACGCCGACGTCGACAATGAACGGCGGCGATTGAGGTACGCGTCGAACGGAACGCGCGCTCCATGTCTCGGGCGCGGACCACATACGCGCTGGTGCGGCTCGGCCCCGCGGGCGCGGCGCCTGCCTGGCCCGAGATTTCAGAAACTTTCAGATTTTTTTGCAGGACTCGCCGATCCGTCCCGGCCATGGTGCTTGGACCGCCGGAGGGGTTCTGGCGGTGGTGCCCATCGGGCACGCGCCTCCATCCACTTTCAGGAAGAACGGCAATGTCCAGATCGCCAACGATAGTCGGAAATCGTTTGCGTGTTCGGGCAATTTCAGACTCTTTCAGGGTTTTTTGCAAGATTTCCCGGACGCCGACAGCAATGGGGAAGCTGATCGGGAGCGGTGCCGGGCCGCGTCAGTCGCAAGCTTGCAGCGCGCGTTAGGTGCCGCATCCGCGGGCCAGCTTGCCGCGGTCAACGTCAGCTTGCCTTGGCCCTGGAACGACGTTGCCGAGTGGCCCAATTGCAATAGGAAAGCGCCGGCCGGTCGCTGCCAACGCTGGCCGCGGCTGTGGAAGTCCACCAGCAGGTGCGGGTCGGCGGTGACCGTCAGGTGCGCGGACTGGCCCGGCTTCAAGGCTACCCGACACCAGCCCGCCAGTCGCCGCACCTTGCCCGCGCCGGGCAGGGTCACGTAGAGCTGCGGCACGTCGATGCCTTCGCGCGCGCCGTGGTTGGTGACGGTGAAAGAGGCCGTGACTTGGCCGTCTTTCAGGTGCGCTTCGAAACCGCTGTATTCGAAGTGCGTGTAGGTGAGGCCGTAGCCGAACGGGAACAGTGGTTCGAGGTGCTTGCGCTGATACCAGCGGTAACCCACGTCGGCGCCTTCGATGTTGTAGTCGACATCCTGCGCCGGTTTGCCGCGCGGCGGCAGGCCGATGGCGGCGAGACCCGCGCCGGGAATTTCCGGGCGCGGCAATTGCAATGCGTCGCGTGGCCAGCTCACCGGCAGGCGGCCGGCTGGATTGACCTCACCATACAGCAGCCGCGCGATCGACTCGCCGCCGGCGGCTCCGGGGTACCACGCTTCCAGCACCGCCCCGACTTGATCGAGCCACGGCATCGCGACCGGGCCGTTGGTTTCCAGCACGACGATGGTGCGCGGGTTCGCCTTGGCCACGGCTTCGACCAGCGCATCCTGGCTGCCGGGCAGCGCGAGCGTCGGCAGGTCGAAACTTTCCGCCGCCCACTGTTCGACGAACACCACCGCCACGTCCGAGCGTGCCGCGAGCTGCGCGGCGGCGGCGATGTCCTTGCCATTGGCGAAGGCCACCTTGCTGTGCGCGCGCTTTTCGATGGCCGCCAACGGTGCGGAAGGCTGGTAGATGCGCGGACCCGGCCAGTCGGTGGGCTCCGCGCCGGACACCGCATTGCCCTGCGGCGACTGCACCGCCGAGGAACCGCCGCCGGTCAGCACGCCCCTGTCGGCGTGGCCGCCGATCACCGCCACGGACTGCGCGGCCGACAGCGGCAGCAACGAATCCCGGTTGCGCAACAGCACCGCGCCGGCTTCCTCGACGCGTTGCGCTACCTTGCGGTCGGTGTCGAAGTCTATGGGCGCCGGTTTTGCCGGATGGTCGATCACGCCGGCCGCGAACAGGCTGCGCAGGATGCGCCGCGCCATGTCGTCGATGCGCGATTGCGGGACTTCGCCGGAAGTCACCGCGGCGCGCAGCGGCTTGTCGAAATACACCTCCTTGTCGAACGTTTCTCCAGCCGACTCCTGGTCCAGTCCCGCCAACGCAGATTTCGCGGCGCTGTGCACGGCGCCCCAGTCCGACATCACGAAGCCGGGGTAGTGCCAGTCGTGTTTCAGCACCCGGTCGAGCAGCCAGTCGTTTTCGCAGGCGTACGCGGAATTGATGCGGTTGTAGGCGCACATTACCGAACCGGGATGCCCGATCTCGATCGCGATCTCGAAGGCGAGCAGATCCGACTCCCGCGCGGCGGCACGATCGATGTTTGCGCTCAGCGTGTTGCGGGCAGTTTCCAGATCGTTGAGCGCGAAGTGCTTGATGGTGGAGACAACGTGCTGGCTCTGGATGCCGGCGACCGCGTTGCCGACGATCACGCCGGCCAGCAGCGGGTCTTCGCCCGCGTATTCGAAATTGCGGCCGTTGCGCGGATCGCGCACCAGGTCGGCACCGCCGGCCAGCATCACGTTGAAGCCGCGGCGATGCGCTTCGCCGCCGATCATCGCGCCCCCTTCGTAAGCCAGCGCCGGATCGAAACTGGCCGCGGTCGCGAGGCCCGACGGCAGGGCGGTGGCGCCGACATCGAGCGGCTTGGCGACGCCAAGACCCGCATCACTTTCCTGGATCGCCGGCAGGCCGAGTCGCGTAATGGCCGGCTGGTAGCCGGCCGAGCCCAGCGCGCCCGCAGGTCTCGGATGACGATCGCCGTATTCGGTGCGGAGCAAGCGGAACTTTTCGTCCTGCGTCATCGCCTGCAGCATCAACTCGGCGCGCTGGTCGGGCGAGAAATCGGGATTCATCCATGGGCGTGCATCGGCTTCGCGCATCGGAACCACCGTTTCCCGTTTCACGACGCCTTGCGCGGCGCTGCCCGGGTCGTGCCCCGGCGACGTTGCGGCGAAGCTTGCAGTGGAAACCATGCAAGTGAACGCTGTGTACAGAGCGGCTGTCGCGGCGAAGGAAGTGCGGAAGGCCATTCGATCGGGTAGACCCAGCGTCGGAATGCTCTGGTAGGTTGGCGCCGAGCGCAGCGAAGCCCAACGAGGATTGCGGCTACTCGCCCATCATAGACTCGACCGCCGTTGGGCTTTCCCCGGAACCAGTCCGGGATCAGCGCAACCGGCAGTTCGAAGACCAGATTTGTCCCACGCGATCCTCAATCGCGCGTGATCACGCCGCAGGCGATGCGCGCGCCGGAATTTCCGGACGGCTGGCTGCTGTAATCGTCGGGTTGTGCGTGCACGATCACCGCGTCGCCCAGGATGTCGGTGTTGCTGCCGGTGCCGAGCTGGATGTCTTTCGCCAGCACGTCGACCGTGGCGACACCCTCGGCGTTCGCCTGCTGGTTGGGGAGATCGCCTGCATGGCGTTGCCCTTCGCCGGGATGGCCGTGGGGCTGTTGCGTTGGGTTGAAATGACCCCCGGCGCTGCTGGCATCCGGCGTGCTGCAGTTGCCGTGTTCGTGGATATGAAAACCATGGGTGCTGTCAGGCTTGAGCCCGGTGATGCGGCCGGTGATGCGGACGCCCTGGTCGGTGCTGGCGAACGAAAGCGTGCCAGCAACATCGCTGTTGCTGGCCGACGCGAGCACGGCGTGCGCGCGGGCCGAAGAACCCGCCGGTGCGGGGGATCCCGTGGGAGATGACGCAGGAGATGCCGCAGTCGTGGGAGATGCAGCGGGCGATGCCGGTGCTTCCTGATGGTCGTTGGTGCACCCCGCCAGCAAGGCGACGGATGCGAACGCAAGCAACGCAGTGATTCGTGTCATGGGATCATCCTTTCGAGTCAGGATCGTCCGAGGTTAATGGCCCCGTCCAGACGCGCCGTCAATATTCCGTTAGGAAGTCCAACCGACGCGTCGTGTTTCATCCGGCAGGCCACAGCAGCGGCGCCAGCCACGCCACGGCGACGCCCAGCAACAGGGTCAGCGGCGTACCCACGCGCACGAAATCGACGAAGCGGTAGTGGCCGGGCTCGTACACCAGCAGGTTGCCATGGTGGCCGATCGGGGTCAGGAACGCCACCACCGCGCCCATCGCCACGCTGAACACCATGGCGAAGGCCGACATGTCGAGCAGCCCGGCCATGCCCAGCGCGACCGGACCGAGCAGGATGGTGGTCGCGGTATCGGACAGGATCTGGGTGAAGAGGGCGGCCGTCAGGAACAGCGCCAGCAGCACCCAGGTCGGTGACCACCCGGACACGAGCGTCGAGAGCCAGTCCGCGAACAAGGCTGCGGTGCCGGTCTGTTCCATCGCAAGTCCCAGCGGAATCGCGCCGGCGATGAACACGAAGATGCGCAACTCCACCGATTCGTAGGCCTGCTTCAAGGTCAGGCAGCGGGTGACGACCATTGCCGTGGCGCCCGCGAGGAACGAGACGGCGACCGGCATCACGCCCGAGGCGGCGCCCGCCACGCTGAGCGCCATGATCAAGGCCGCCAGCCAGCCGCGGTCGCGTACCTGGGCGCGGCCCGAGAACGGCACCAGCAGCAGGAACGACGGGTTGCGGGCGAGCCGGTCCAGCGCGCGCTTGTCGCCCCACAGCACCATCAAGTCGCCTCCCTCGAGCTTCACCTTGGACAGTTCCTTGCGGATGAAGCCGCGCTTGCGCCACAGCCCCACCACCACCACGCCGTAGCGACGCAGGAAGTCGACATCGCCGATGGTGCGCCCGACCAGCCCGGAATCGGGCCCGACCACGGCCTGCACCAGGCGTTCGTCCTCCTCGCGGTCGGCGCGGGTGTTGTCCTCGATTTCTTCACCGTATTGCACCACCGCGCTGAGCGCGAGTCCGCGCTGTTCCTTCAGTGCCGCCAACTCATCCGGGCTGGCGCGCACCAGCAGCAGGTCGCCCGCGGCCAGCAGCTTGCGTCGCCAGGGTCTCTGGCGCGAGCTGCCGTGCCGCAGCCAATCCACTACCCGGAATCGCTCGGCGTGCTCCTTGCCGAAGTCGCGCATCGATTTGCCGACGTGCGGCGAAGCCTCGAGCACCACCAGTTCGGTGTAATAGCGTTCCAGGCGAAAACGATCCTCGCCGCCGCCGCTGCCCTCGTGGCTGGGCAGCAGCCAGCGTCCGAAAAACAACATGTACGCGGTGCCGATCAGGGTCAGCACGACGCCCATTGGCGCGATCGAGAAGATGCCGATGTCGTGCGCGCCGCTGCGCTCGAGCAGGTCGCGCGCGACCAGGAAAGCCGGTGCCGCGATCACCGTCACGGTGGTGCCCAACGAAGCAGCGAAGGCCATCGGCATCATCAGCCGGGAGGCCGGCAGGTCGTGCGAGCGGTTGAGCTCCAAGATCACCGGCAGCATCATCGCCGTGATCATCAGGTGGTGGCTGAAGGCGGCCATCAATGCCACGCAAGGCATGATCACCAGCACCGCGCGCCAGATGCTGTTGCCTGCCATGCGCCCGATCCATGCGCCCAGCAGGCCGGTCACCCCGGTCTGCGCGAGCCCCGCCGACAGCACGAACATCGACGCCACGAGAATGGCCGGGTCGCTGGAAAAGCCCGACAGCGCTTCGGCGGGTTTGAGGAGACCGGTGCCGGCCAGCGCCACCACGATGAGCACGCCGGTGAGATCGATGCGCACCCATTCGGTGACCAGCAGGACCAGCGCTGCCGCGAGGATCACCAGAAACACGATCTGCTGGAATTCCATGCCGGGAGATTCGTCGTGGCCGTTCGCCCGATGGTAGCGGTGGCCAGCGCCACGGTCGGAAATCCATGACGCCGCCTGGCTGCCGCCTACCGGCCGCCGGCGAACGCCCGCGGTTGGTGTGCCCGAAAGGGTCGAGCGCTTCAGCCGGGCGCTGGATGATGCGGTTACGCGGATGCGATGGTCCAGCCGAACAGCGCGCCATCGGATCGCATCAGGGGTTCCAGCGTGAAGCCCTTGCCCCAGACCCGTTCGGCGGACGCAGTGAGCGCCTCGGCGGAGGGCGTGTCCAACGCGGCGCGACACATCGCCGACAAACGCGCATGGTGCGCCTTGATCGCCGTGGCGGTCTCGGCGATCTTGTCGAGGACCGGGGCTGGCCCGAGTTGGGGCAGGTGCTGGATCGCGTGCACGAGCACGCTGCCCACGTTGCGATACATGCGAAGATCCCCGGTGGTGGCCTCGCCATCACGCAGCGACTGCAGCGCAACCAGAAACTTGTTTCGAGCTTCGACGCTGCCGGCCGCAAGCGGGCCCGCGGCAGCCGTCCGGACCAACGCCTCCGCCGTTTCGAATATGCCGGTTTGCACCAGTCGCTGCACGTCGGCGAGTTGCGTGCGCGCGCCCTGCACGACGATGCTGTCCGATGCGTGGGTGACGAATCGCAGCTTTGCGGGTTGACGGCTGACGCGGTGCAACTCGGCCAACGTGCGTTCGAGATCGGTGTATTCGATCGCGTACTGGCCGACGATGACATCGAACGAGGCATCCGGAAATGGCAGGTGTTCCGCCGGCGTGCGGGGCGAATAGTGGATCATGTCGGAACCCGGACTCGCGCCGGCCGGATGGAGATCGGCCGCGTCCACCGCGTCGATGTTCACGCGGATGTTGCGGGTACTCGCAACTTCGGCGGCAAGGCGCGCGACGGCGCCGTTGCCCGAGCAGACATCGAGGATGCGCGCCGCATCGGAAACGGTGCCGAAGAATCGTCGCCAGCCTTCGGCGATCACCGCCTGGTAGGTCGCCCCGCCTTCGCCGCCGCACGAAGCCAGACGGCCGTCGCGCCAGTACTGGTCCCAGGCAAAGATCGAATCAGGAGCCGTCGGTGCATTCAACGTTGGATTCCCCTTGCGGGCGCGGGCGGTGCGGAAGATTGATCAGCAGGATACCGGATGGCCGCTGCGGGCGAGAAGGAGACAAGGCGTTGCGAATATGCGCCCGGCCCAGACGCCGATGGCCGGCTTGCATGACCGAAGAACGCTTTTAGTTGTGCATGAACAGGCCACGCATGCGGCGCGCGATTTTCCCGGCGCGGTTGCGCATCCGCGCATTGACGCTGCCGGGGATCGGCTGGTGCGAGCGTCGTATCCAGAACCCGCCCGACTCGGGGATCAATCGATGTCCCATTGCGCGGCAATCGGGTTCCGAGAAGTAATGGAACACGACGCTGCGGCGTGTGTGCCCGCGTTCGGCGATGGGACTGCCGCCGTGGAGCAGTTGCGCGTTCCAGACGAATACGTCTCCCTTGTTGGCCTGGAACAATTCGCTTTGCAATCCGTGCTGCTGGACCTGCGCACGCATCCAGCCTTGCCACGCGCCCAGTTCCCCGGGAAGGAAATGGCGCTGGCCATTGGAGAAAACGTAAGGCTCGATCCGATGGCTGCCGGGCCAGTAGCGCAGCAGGCCCGATGCCGGTGAGCAGTCTTCCAGCGCCACCCACACCGCGACAAGATGGGCGGGCGTGCGCGGCGTCATGAACAACGAGTCGACGTGGTCTTCCTGCTCGGTGCCGTATTCGAGGCTGAGCGAATTGCACACCGCGGGCCGCTCGCCGAGCAGTCGCTGCAGCAATGGCACCAGCCGGTCGTTGAGCGCGAGCCGGCGGACGGAAGCCTGTTCCAGGTAAAGGTCGTTGACCTTGAAGCGGTGCGACGCGCGTGCACCCGCAGGTACGTCGCGCAAGCGCATGCGCCGGTCGAGATCCATGTCATCCACGGTGACGCGGGCGCGTCCTTCATTCCACAGCTTGCGATAGTCGGCCAGCACCGCGTCGATTTCGGCGTCGGCGAAGAACTTCGGCAGCACGAGCACGCCGCGCGCGTTCCACTCGGCGATCGCGTCGTTCGTTGACTGTCCGTCCATGCTTCACCCCGTGATGGCAGACGCTGCGCGCGACCGGAACGAAAAATAGCAGACGGCGCGGCATGATGCAGGGCGGGTGCCAACCCGACTCGGTGGATTGCTGCCATGATGGCGGGATCCGCTGCGCTTCTCCCGCCCTACGCTGGTTGCGGTATCTCAGCCTATGCCACGTATTTCGCATCGCCCCAGCCGCTCACGATTGTGTGGTGCATCGAACGTAAGGATCGGGCCGATCGAAATCACGCCGTACGGATTGATGGTCTTGTGGCTGCGGAAATAGTGATGCCGGATATGGTCCATCCAGACGGTGCCGGCGACGCCCGGCATCTGATAGATATCGCGCAATAGGCCTTCGAGATTGGGATAGTCGTTGATCCGCTTGCGGTCGCATTTGAAATGCGTGGCGTACACCGCGTCGAAACGCACCAGCGTGGTCCACAGGCGCAGGTCCGCTTCGGTGAGCGTGCCGCCGATCAGATAGCGGTGTTCACCGAGGCGCCGTTCGAGTGATTCCAGCGTTTCGAACAGCGCGGCGACCGCCTCGTCGTAGGCTTGTTGGCTGGTCGCAAAGCCGGCCCTGTACACGCCGTTGTTGACGTTGTCGTACACGGTCGCGTTCATGGCGTCGATGTCCGCACGCAAATCATCGGGGCAGTAATCGCCCGGGCGCGCGCCGATGCCGTCGAACGCAGCTCCGAGCATGCGGATGACTTCGGACGATTCGTTGTTGACGATGGTTTCGCGCTGTTTATCCCACAGCGTCGGCACGGTGACCCGGCCGCTGTAGTGCGGGTCGGCCTTGAGATAAAGCTGGTACAGCTTGTCGAACCCGTACAGCCGATCACCGGTTGCGCCTTCGAAATCGGTGCGGAACTCCCAGCCGTTCTCCAGCATCAGCGGGTGCACCACGGAAACGTCGATCTGTTTTTCCAGGCCCTTCCAGGCCCGCATCACCAGGGTGCGGTGCGCCCATGGGCAGGCGTAGGAGACGTACAAGTGATAGCGACCGCTTTCGGCCTTGAAACCGCCTTGCCCGGACGGACCGGCGCTGCCGTCCGGCGTGACCCAGTTGCGGAACTGGCTGGCCGAGCGCTCGAAGCGTCCGCCGGTGCTTTCGGTGTCATACCACCGGTCTTGCCACTTGCCGTCTACCAACAATCCCATGGTCGTCATTCCTTTTGCGTGATGAAACTCCAGGCTGAA
>Ga0209178_1000182_pt1 | contig 16735 bp, 19 predicted proteins | sample GAAS200_FD_187521 | JGI IMG/M metagenome (GOLD analysis project Ga0209178, IMG submission 187521) | Agricultural soil microbial communities from Georgia to study Nitrogen management - GA AS200 (SPAdes) (version 2) | ecosystem: Environmental > Terrestrial > Soil > Agricultural land | place: USA... | reverse complement strand
AGATTGAACGCGCGCTGGCCGACATCCGCGCCGCCGACGTGGACGTGGTGACGATGGGCCAGTACATGCGCCCGACGCAGAACCACCTGCCGGTCGCACGCTTCGTGACGCCCGAACAGTTCCAGCAGTACCGCGAGCTGGCACTCGGCATGGGTTTCCTGGAGGTCGTGTCCGGTCCGTTGGTGCGGTCCAGCTATCGCGCCGAGCAGGTGGTGGAACGCAACAACGTGGGACTCGATCCCGCGGTCATCGACGGCATCCGCGAGACGGCAGCGTTGCGCTGCTGATCTTCGACGGCTATCCCCAAGGCTCGGCCTTGGCCAGCCGGTCCCGCAGCGCATCTTCGTCTGCGCCGGCAAGCCATTGTTCCGCCTCATGAAAATTAGCGGTGTCCAAGAGCGTCTGCAGTACCCCGCCAGCGCCGATCCGGCTGAAAACCAGCATCACGTTGCCGAAGGAAGCCTCCAGCAGGGCGGCCTGCCAGTGGCCACCGTGTTCATCGTCGAAGCTGCGCATATCGGCTGGATCGGGTGGGCGATCAACAGGATACACGTGCGGCAAAGGCCGGTTCATGCGATAATGTCACAGGCCTGACGCTCGGACCAAGCACATGACGACGTGGCGTGGCGGGTGCCATTGCGGCCGGATCGCCTTCGAAGTGGATGGCGAAATCGGCAGCGCGGTGGAATGCAATTGCTCGCATTGCCGGCCCAAGGGTTACCTGATGTGGTTCGTGCCGCGTGATTCGCTGAGGCTGTCCACGCCGGAAGCGGACATGAGCACTTACCGTTTCAACAAACACAAGATAGCCCATCACTTCTGCCCCGTTTGCGGGGTGGCGCCATTCGCCGATGGCGAGCACGAGGGGCATCCATTGGCAGCGGTGAACGTCCGCTGCCTCGAAGGGGTCGAACCTGGCGGTCTGGAAATCCGCCACGTCGACGGGCGCAGCCTGTAGTTCGAAGCCGCCCGCCATCGAAGGCATCACAACTGGCTCGGCTCGCCAAGCCCTGGCCCGCAAGGCCGAGCCTGCAACGCAACAACACGAGGAAAGCAGCAATGGCAACATCACGGAATCGCAAAACCTCCGGCAAGTCCGCGAAGCATGCGGCGCGCAAGGCGCCCGCAAAAGCCAAGGCGGCCGCCAGCAGGACATCGAAGCCCGCCAAAGCTGCGAAGAAAGCCGCGAGCAAGCCTGCGAAGGTGGTGAAGGCCACGTCCGCACCGGGCAAGGCCGCCGCCAAACCCGTTCGTGTCGCGGAAAAACCGGCTGCCGCTCCCAAATCCGTGTCCCGGCCGGCTTCGGTGAAGACAGCCGCCCGTGCGGTGGCTGCTGCGCGCGCCAGTGCCGCCAAGCGCCGTCCGCCGTCCTACATTCCGCGCTCGCGTTTCAACGACGACTGGATGCTGGGCGGCACGGTCGAGTTGCCGCGCCAGCCGGCCCCGGCGGCGCACGCGCCGACGCGCAAGCCGCCCAAGCCGCGCGCGCCGAAGCCGAAGGCGATCAGTCATGAGCAGGCCGTTGCGAACCTGAAGGCCTTGCTGGAATCACGCAAGCGCAAGGATCGCGGCGCGGCCGCGGCGAAAGGTGCCTGACGTCCGCATCTGCGCTCCCAAGTATCTGAACGCTTAGCGTTTCTATAACAAAACTCTTCAGTTCAGATTTACCATGGTGCGGTGATACTGGCGCCCACCTTGAGAAGGGGAGGTTCGCCATGCAACGCAAATCCGGTTCGATCCGCAACAAGCTGATGCTCGCCTGTGCCCTGGTCGCGGCGGCCGTGCTGGCCACGCCCGCGGCGATGGCGCACGACTATCGCGGCCATGGCGACGATTCCGGCAAAGTGCTGGGCGCGCTGGTCGTGGGCGCCGTGATCGGTGGCGTGATCGCCAGCGCCAACGCAGATCACGACCGCTACTACGACAACGGCTACTACTACCCGCCGCAAAGCTATCCGCCGCAGGGGTATTACGAAAGCTACCCGGCGTATTCGTACAACGACGACGGCTACTACAGCTATCCGGCGTACCCGAGCTATGGCAGCGTGAACGTCGGCGTGGTGTATACCGGCCGGGGCGGACACGGGTACTACGGCGGTTCGCGCGGATACGATCATCGCGGCTACGGTGGCCACGGCGGCTATCGCGGCGGTGACCATCACGGCGGTGGCCAGGGGCATTACTACTCACGCCACGGTCACTGATCTTCGCGTTCGGATGCATTTCAAGGCCCGGTTGTTCGCAACCGGGCCTTTCGCTTTGAGGGCGTTCGGCCAACCTTTGGCACGGGGAACGCGGCGCGGGTCTTGTTAGCCTGACGCGTTTCGGGCGCGGCCCGGCGATCAAGCGTCTTCATTGATGGGGAGAGTGTCATGGTGCGCGAATTGGGCAAGCGGTGGCGTCTCGCGGCGTGGGCCTTGTTGTTGGCGCCGTTGCTGGCGGGCGCGGCGGTACCCGCGGACAAGACGGCCGCGGATCAGGCGTTCTCGAAGCTGGCCGACCAATACTTCGACACGTTCTACCTGCCGACCAATCCTTCGGCGGCGACCAGTTACGGCGTCCACAAGTACGACGCCAAGCTCGAGGATTATTCGCGCGCCGGCATCGCTGTCCAAGAGAAGGCGCTCGAATCCTGGGAGCAACGCGTGGCCGCGATCGATCCGGCATCGCTCAGCCTGTACGTCCGCGGCGATCGCGACCTGGTGCTCAACAACATCCGCAGTTCACTGTTGACGCTGCAGGCAATCCGCCCGTGGGAAAAGAACCCGGATTTCTATTCCAGCGGCATCACGTCCAGCGCCTTCACGCTGATGGAGCGCAAGTTCGCGCCGCCGGAAACGCGCCTGCGTGACCTGATTTCGCGCGAAAGGCAGATGCCGGCGGCCTTGCTTGCCGCGCGGGCCAATCTGAAGAACCCGCCGAAGATCTACACCGAGATCTCGCTGGAACAGTTGCCGGGGCTGATCGAGTTCTTCCGGCACGACGTGCCGTCGGCGTTCACCGACGTCAGCGACGCCGCGCTGAAGAAGGAGTTCGCGGCGTCGAACGGCGCCGTCATCAAGGCGCTCGGTGATTACCAGGCGTGGCTGAAGAGCGACGTGCTGCCGAAGTCGCACGGCGATTTTAGGATCGGCGCGAAGGTGTTCAGTGAGAAACTGAAATACGACGAGATGGTCGACCTGCCGCTCGACAAGCTGGTCGCGCTTGACGAAGCCAACATGAAGGCGAACCAGGCCGAGTTCGCGAAGGTGGCGAAGGAACTCGACCCCAACAAGACGCCGCGCGAAGTGCTGGCGGAACTGGCCGCCGACCATCCACAACCCGACAAGCTGCTCGACACGTTCCGCGCCACGTTCGACACGCTGATCGGGTTCATCAACAGCCATCACATCATCACGATTCCCTCCACGGTGCGTCCGACGCTGGAGGAAACGCCGCCGTTCATGCGCGCGACCACGTTCGCGTCGATGGACACGCCCGGCCCGTACGAAACCAAGGCGACCACCGCGTACTTCAACGTCACGCTGCCGGAAAAGGATTGGCCGAAACAGCGCATCGACGAATTCATGGCGCAATTCAGCTATCCGGTGATCACCAGTGTCGCGACGCACGAGGCGTATCCCGGCCATTACGTCCAGTTCCTGTGGATGCACAAGGTGAATGACCGCGTGCGCAAGCTGCTCGGTTCCGCCACCAACGCGGAAGGCTGGGCGCACTATTGCGAGCAGATGATGCTGGACCAAGGCTTGGCACAGTACGAGTTTCCGAAGGACCGCCGCCAGCAGTTGCTGCTGAGGCTCGGCCAGTTGCAGGACGCGCTGCTGCGCAACGCGCGCTTCATCGTCGGCATCAAGCTGCACACCGGCCAGATGACGCTGGACCAGGCGAAGCAGTTCTTCGTCACCGAAGGCTACCAGTCGCCGGCTGTCGGCGAAGTGGAAACCAAGCGCGGCACCTCCGACCCGACGTACCTGTATTACACACTCGGCAAACTGGAAATCCTGAAGTTGCGTGCCGACGTCGAGAAGAAGGAAGGCGCGAACTTCAATCTGGAAAAGTTCCACGATGACTTCATGCAGCACGGCTTCGCGCCGATCGCGATCGTCCGTCGCGAAATGCTGCAGGACAATTCGCCGGTACTGTGAATCGCGGGCTGCCGCGCCGCGTTCAACGCGCGGCGCGGTAGGCTTCGCGCAGCAATTCGTGGAAGTGGTGTACGCCGTTTTCGCGTTTCGGATTCAGCCGGCCAGCGCGATAGGAGCCGGATTCAAGGCCGCGCTGCACGATTTCGCACATGTCGACGTCCTGGCGCTGCACGAGGTCGCTGAAGGCGTGGTCGCTGGCGTGGCGTGATTCGATGTCGGCCGTGTCCGGCGGATAGAAATAGTCGAACGTCACGCGGCAACGCCCCGGCGCCAGCGGAAGCACGCGATTCGTTTGCATCCGGTCCGGCAGCACGTTGAGCAGCGTGTTGGGCCACACGAACCAGTACAGCGCTTCGCCATCGCCGTACAGCGCCGCGTCGCTCGCGAGCGGGCTGTGCTGCAGCGAATGCCAGCGCGCGGTTTCGACCACGTAATCGCGGTAATCCAGCATCCGGTTCAATTCCGGATGGATGTGCGGCACGTGGTAACCCTCGAGGTAGTTGTCGATGTAGGTCTTCCAGTCGCAGGCGATGTCATAGGCGTAATGGCGATGGAAGACATAACGATCGAGGGGGCGTTCGCCGACGCGAGCATCGATGCCTTCCATCACTTCCGCGAACGACACGACGGGATCGAGCGCGGCGAACACCAGGCCGCGCCATTCGGCCACGTGTGCTTGTGGCAACCGCACCGATGCCATGTCGAAACCGTGGGCGTCGTCCATTTCGGTCGCGCTCAGCAAACGGCCGTCCAGCGCGTAACTCCAGCCGTGGTAGTGACAGCGCAGGCGTTTGGCGCCGCGGCCGTCACATGTCGCCAGCGGCCCGGCACGATGGCGGCAGACGTTGTGCAAAGCGCGCAGCGTGCCGTCGTCACCGCGCACCAGCAGCAGCGGCACGCTCGCGATGTCCGCGACTACGTGATCGCCCGCGGCAACGAGCTGATCGGCGCGCGCCAGCCATTGCCAGCCATGCGCAAACACCGCGCGGCGATCGCGTTCGAAGCTTTCGCCACCTGCGTAGAACCGCGCGGGCAGGGCGAGCGCCTGGTCGAGGGTCTGCGTGGCGAGGTCGTGGTCAGTGGCCGGTTTCATGGGCGGTTGTCACGGATTTCTTGAAATGGGCGTGGATGCCACCAGATACCCTGCATCGGCGGCCGACTCGTCACGTCGACTGAACGCGCAGGTTGCTTGAATCGGCGTTTGCCAGTGTACGGGAACGAAGATGCTCGCAGCATCGAGGGAACCTTCGGAAATGTCCGCACAGCCCCGCCTGGCCAGCACGAACCATGAGCCCGATTGTTCGCAGTCCGCATACCGGCGCGTCCGCGAGGCCACGCTGGCATTGTGCGCCACGCTCGCGCCCGAGGACGCGGTCGTGCAATCGATGCCCGACGCCAGCCCTGCGAAATGGCATCTCGCGCACACGACCTGGTTCTTCGAGCAATTCCTGCTCGCGCATTTTGATCCCGGTTGTCGCCGTTTTCATGAAGGCTGGGATTACCTTTTCAATTCCTATTACCAGACCGTCGGCCCGATGCACGCGCGCCCGCAGCGCGGGCTGCTGACGCGGCCCACGCTGGAGGAAGTTGTTGCTTATCGCGCGTACGTCGATGACGCGATGGTCGAACTGTTGCGCCGGCGCGGTGACGATCGCGATGTCATGGAACGCGTCACGCTGGGCTTGAACCACGAACAGCAGCACCAGGAATTGCTGTTGACCGACATCCTGCACCTGTTCTCGTTGAATCCGCTGCAGCCGGCGTATCGCGAAGCGCCGCCGAGTCCGAAGGCAGAACCCGCACCGCTGCAATTCGTTGCCGGCCGCCACGGCATCGTCGAGATCGGTCACGCCGGCGAAGGCTTCGCCTACGACAACGAATCGCCGCGTCATCGCGCCTTGCTGCATCCGCACGCGATCGCCAATCGCTGCGTGACCAACGCCGAGTTTCGCCAATTCATCGACGACGGCGGTTATCGCAATCCGGCGCTGTGGTTGTCGGAAGGCTGGGATACCGTGCAGCGCGAGGGCTGGTCGCATCCGTTGTATTGGGACGATGCGATGGAAACGATGTTCACGCTGGGCGGCCGGCAACCGATCGCTCCGGTGGCTCCTGTTTGCCACCTCAGCTTTTTCGAAGCCGACGCCTTCGCGCGCTGGGCGGATGCGCGATTGCCGACGGAGTTCGAATGGGAAGCGCTGGCGCAGGACATTCCCGTGGAAGGCAACTTCGTCGATACCGGTGCCTTGCGTCCGTTGCCAGCGCAAGGCGATCACGCGGATGCCCTGCAGCTGTTCGGCGACGTGTGGGAATGGACGTCCAGCCCGTACGTCGGCTATCCGGGTTACAAACCCGCCGCCGGCGCGCTCGGTGAATACAACGGCAAGTTCATGTGCGGACAATGGGTGCTGCGCGGCGGTTCGTGCGCAACACCGGCGGGACATGTGCGCGCGAGTTATCGCAATTTCTTCCATCCGGCGGCGCGCTGGCAATTCAGCGGGTTGCGATTGGCGAGGGACGCATGAAAACGAATCCGCAAGTCGTGCGCGCATATCGTCTGGACGACCGCCAACCCGGCGAAGGCCTGCTGGCCGATGCGCTGGCCGGACTTTCGAAATCGCCGAAACGGTTGTCGTCGAAATATTTTTACGACGCGCGTGGCTCGACCTTGTTCGAGCGCATCTGCGAGCAGCCCGAGTATTACCCGACGCGCGTCGAGCTTTCGATCATGCGCGACCACGTCGGCGCGATCGCCACGGCGCTGGGCCCGGACGTGCGCCTGGTCGAATACGGCAGCGGCAGCGGGTTGAAGACGCGCTTGCTGCTGCGCAACCTCGAATCACCGGTGGCGTATGTTCCGGTGGAAATCTCGCGCAGCGCGCTGGCCGAAAGCGTGGGCCAACTCGAACGCGAGTTCCCCCGCATCGAAATGCTTCCGGTGTGTGCGGATTTCACCCAGCCCATCAAGTTGCCGCGTGCGGCGCGCGCGCCACGGCAGACGGTGGTGTATTTCCCCGGATCGACGCTGGGCAATTTCGGACCGGACGAGGCATTGCGCCTGCTGCGCCAGATGCGCGGCGAAGCCGGGCAGGGCGGCGGCGTGCTGGATGGCGGCGTGCTGATCGGCATCGACCTGGTCAAGGACACGGCCGCGCTGGAAGCCGCGTACAACGATGCGGCGGGCGTCACCGCGGAGTTCACCCTCAACCTGCTGGCGCGGATGAATCAGGAACTTGATGCGGATTTCGACCTGGCCGGTTTCTGCCATCGCGCCCGCTGGCATCCCTTGGCGGAACGCATCGAAACCCACATCGTCAGCCGGCGCGAGCAGGACGTGCACATCGACGGCCGCACGTTTCATTTCGCGGCAGGCGAGCCGATGCTGGTCGAATACAGCTGCAAGTACACGCTGGAAGGATTCGCCCGCTTCGCCGCACGCGCGGGGCTGCGGGTCGTGGATGTGTGGACCGATCCCCACCGGCAATTCAGCGTGCAATGGCTGGCCTGCGATTGAGACGGTTCTTCCGGCCATCTCCCACCATGCCTTTCGACACCCCCGCCGCGCGTTGATTTTGGCTACGCTTGGAGATTGAACCGCGGCGGGAGTGGGGACATGCGTTGCACGCGTTGGGCTTTGGCGTGGCTGGCGTTGGCGATGTGCGGCACGGTGTTCGCCGCGGCCAACAATCCGTATGCGCGCGATCCGGACCAGCCTGTCGATCAGGCGTACACCGCGAAAATCGCCAAGTACACCACGCAGGCCGACTTCAACACACCGCTGACCGATTACCTGCCGGCATCGCAAACCGTGCCGACGCCGGAAGCGGTACTGGGTGACGTCGCAGGTGCGCCGAACATGCTGCCGTACGCGGAAGACGTGTACCGCTATTTCCGCATGTTGGCCAAGGCCACGCCGCGGGTGCGCGTGTTCACGATCGGGCATACCGAGGAAGGCCGCGAAATGATCGCGGTGGCGATCGCCGACGAATCGCTGATGAAGGATCTGGACACCAACAAGGCGCGCCTCGCGCAGCTGGCCGATCCACGCAAGCTCGGCATGGACGATGCGAAAGCCGCGGCGCTCATCAAGCAGACGGTTCCCGTCTACTACATCACCGGCACCATCCATTCCACCGAAACCGGCGCACCAACGGCGCTGATGGAACTGGGTTACCGCCTCGCCGTCGATGACGCGCCGTACATCCAGTACATCCGTTCGCACATGATCACGCTGATCACGCCGGTGGTCGAGGTCGACGGCCGCGACCGCATGGTCGATCTCTACAAGTGGCACCGCGCGCACCTCCGCGAGAACTACCCGCACCTGCTCTACTGGGGCCATTACGTCGCGCACGACAACAACCGCGACGCGATGGGCGTGACGCTGGATCTCACGAAGAACGTGCTGAACACCTACGTCGACTGGCACGCGCAGGTGCTGCACGACCTGCACGAGTCGGTGCCGTTCCTGTACGACAACACGGTCGGCGATGGGCCGTACAACGCATGGATCGATCCGATCCTCACCAGCGAGTGGCAGCAGATCGGCTGGAACAATGTCGAGCAGTTGACGAAACTCGGACTGCCGGGCGTGTTCACGCACGGCAACTTCGATACCTGGAGTCCGGGGTATCTCATGTTCATCGCGGCGATGCACAACGGCATCAGCCGCCTGTACGAAACCTTCGGCAACGCCGGCGCCGATACCGAGGAGCGCATCCTCGATCCCGACGAATACGCGCGCACCTGGTACAAGCCCAATCCGCCGCTGCCCAAGGTGCTGTGGTCGCAGCGCGACAACAACAACTACGAGGAATCGGGCCTGCTGACGGCGCTGTATTACTTCGCGCAGAACGGCCAGCATTTCCTCGACAACTTCTGGCAGAAGTCCAAGCGTTCGATCGAGAAACCGCAGCTTGCGGGACCGGCGGCCTACGTGCTCACCGCCAGCGAAAAGGACAAGGGCGCGCAGATGCACCTGCTGCACGCGTTGCATTTGCAGCACGTCGAGATCAGCCGCGCGAGCGCGCCGTTCACTGTCGAAGTGGCGGACGACACGGAGAGCAGCGACGACGGCAAGTCGAAGGGCAAGGCGACCGATTCCAACGTGCCGCCCAAAGTCGTGACCACCAGGCGCACGTTCCCGGCGGGAAGCTGGATCGTGCGGATGGACCAGCCGTATTCGCGCATCGCCGACACCTTGCTGGATCGCCAGTACTGGGCGCCCGACGATCCGCAGAAGCATCCGTACGACGACACCGGCTGGTCGTTCGGCGACCTGTTCGGCGTGGACGTCGCGCGCGTGGTCGATACGTCCGTCCTGAAGGTGCCGATGCAGGAAGTGCAGGGCGATTTCGACCAACCGGCGTTCTCGCTGGCTTCGTTGGGCGTGACGGGTCGCGTGCCACGCATCGCGGTGATGCACACCTGGCTTTCCACGCAAACCGAAGGCTGGTGGCGGATGGCGCTGGACAAGCTGCACGTGCCGTACACCTACATCAGCACGCAGGATGTCGCGCGCGAGCCGAACCTGCGCAGCAAGTACGACGTGATCCTGTTCGGGCCGGTGGGTTACGCCAACACCAAATTGATCGTCGACGGCCTGCCGATGTACGGCAATCCGATGCCGTGGCAGAAAACGGAACTGACGCCCAACCTCGGGCGCATCGATTCGACGCCGGACGTCCGTCCGGGCCTGGGTGAAACGGGCGTCGCGAACCTGAAACGCTTCGTCGCCGATGGGGGGCTGCTGATCACTTCGGAAGACACCGCGCGTTTCGCCATCGACGTCGGCCTCGCGCCGGGCGTTTCGGAAAGCAAGGCCGGGGATCTGCGCGTGGTCGGCAGCGTGTTGCGTGCGAACCTGGTGGACAAGAACAGTCCGATCGCGGCGGGCTACGACGATTCGTTCGCGCTCTACAGTTCCGGCGGCATGTCCTTCAATGTCGCCGACCAGACCATCGGCAATCGCGGGCTCGTAACGGCGAAGGATTACGAGCGCCCGACCGGGCGCGGTGGCCCCGACGATGCCGACGTGCCGGAAGGCCGCCCGTATCAGCCGCCACCCGAACTGCCGGACGTGAAGCCGTGGCAGGCCATTCCGCTGAACGCCGAGCAGGCGCGCAACAATCCTTTCCTGATTCCGAAGAATGACCGGCCACTCGTGATCGCGCGCTGGGCCAATGCGGACGCCCTGCTGATTTCAGGCCTGCTGGACAACGGCGGCGCGATGGCTGGACACGCCGCCGTGGTCGACGCGCGTTACGGCAAGGGCCATGTGCTGCTGTTCGCCAACAACCCGATCTGGCGCGGTGAAACCATCGGCAGCTACCGCATGTTTTTCAATGCGGTGACGCATTACGATGGGTTGTGATCAACCGGAGAATCGATCTTGGAACCACGCCGCTGGCTGCCATACCGAAACCTGCAAACCCGCCATCTTGGACTCGCGCTCGCCACCGCGCGGGTGATCGCGTGGATCGGCATCCTGCTGATCGCCGCCGGTGTCGCCTATGGGATCGCCACCGCGGTTTCGCACACCGTTCCCGTGCCGCTGGCGCTGGGAACCGTGCTCGGGCTGATCGGTTATGGCCTGGCCGCGCTGGTACTGAGCGGCGCGTTGGCGGCGCTGGTCGGCATCGAGGAGGCCTTGCGGCGCCGAAACGGGGGCGAATGACGCGCCGGGAACCTACCCGCGGCGTTGCGGTCACCGCACTGGCGTTTTGGGGCAAAACTGCTGTACGATCGCGCCGCTGAGTTAGCCAAGCCATTCGGGGGTGGCTTGTTTGGGGCCGGTTGCTGACCGTTCGACGATCGCATCGCTGTCTTCACTCTCGCTAGTCAGTGCTTCAAGTTGTGCACGCAAGTGCGCTGTTTCTCAACCAATCGAGTAGTAAGGAGTCAGTTATGTCGGAGCGTCAGACCGGCACCGTGAAATGGTTCAACGATGCCAAGGGCTTCGGTTTCATCAGCCGTGAAAACGGTGAGGACGTGTTCGTGCATTTCCGCGCGATCGTCGGCACCGGCTTCAAGTCCCTGCAGGAAGGCCAGAAGGTGACCTTCAACGTCGTCCAGGGCCCGAAGGGCCTGCAGGCCGACCAGGTGCAGCCCGCCTGAGCCATCGTTGCCAACGCAACACGAAAAACCCCGCAGCGATGCGGGGTTTTTTGTTTGGTGGGATGATGCGCCGCATGTACGCGAGCTTTAGCGAGTTCTATCCGTTCTATCTCGGCGAGCACAGCGATCGCCGGTGCCGGAGATTGCATTTTCTCGGCTCGTGGTTGGTGATCGCGTCGATCATCGTCGCGATCGCGACGCGCAATCCGTGGTGGCTGATCGGCGCGCCGGTGTGTGGATACGGCTGCGCCTGGATCGGACACTTCGCGTTCGAGAAGAACCGGCCCGCGACATTCCGGCATCCGGTCTACAGCCTGATGGGTGACTGGGTGATGTTCGCGGACGTGTTGCGCGGGCGGGTTCGCATCTGAACCCCGGTATCATGGCGGGATGATCGATCCCCGTTTTGCCGGCATCGAGCGTTTGTACGGCGCCGGCAGCGTCGCGCGTCTCGGTGCTGCGCGCGTGGCGATCATCGGCGTGGGCGGCGTCGGCTCATGGGCGGCGGAAGCACTGGCACGCAGCGGCATCGGTTCGCTTGCCCTGATCGATGCCGACGAGGTCTGCATCTCCAACGCCAACCGGCAGCTGCATACGCTCGCCGACACGCTGGGCAAAGCCAAGGTCGCGGTGATGGCCGAGCGATTGCGCGGTATCAATCCCGCGCTCGAAGTCGAACCGGTCGCACGCTTCGTCACGCCTGCGACGCTGGCCGAATTGCTGGAACGCGGTTTCGACCTGGTGCTGGACGCATGCGATGCGTTCCGCGTGAAAGTGGAAATGGCGGCGTGGTGCCGGCGCCGCAAGCTGCCGCTGATCGTGTGCGGTTCGGCCGGCGGACGGACCGATCCCACGATGATCCGCGTGCGCGATCTCTCGCGCACCGAACACGATGCGCTGCTCAGCCTGATGCGCCGCAAGCTGCGCCAGGAATTCCGATTCCCGAGCAATCGCGACCGCTACTTTGGCGTGCCGGCGGTGTATTCGCTGGAAAACGTGCGCTATCCACAAGCCGACGGCAGCGTGTGCGGCACGCGTCCCGAGGGCGTGGATTCGCTGAAGCTGGACTGCGGCGGCGGGCTCGGCGCGGCCGCGCACGTCACGGGTGCCTTCGCGTTCGCGGCGGTCGGACGTGCGCTGGAAATGTTGCTGAAGCCGAAAGCCTGACGTTCACGCGCAACGGAACAGGCGGCGTGCGTTGGCGGTCGTCTGGCGCGCGAGTTCATCGGGATCATCGTCGCGCAAGGCCGCCACGCACTCCAGCACTTCGCGCAGGAATGCCGGCTCGTTGCGCTGACCCTTGTGTTGTGCGCCGGGTTGGTCGGGCGCATCAGTTTCCAGTAACAGGCTTTCGGCCGGGAGCGCCGCCACGGTCGCGTGCAGCCGCCGCGCGCGCGCGTGGGTCACCGGGCCACCGATGCCGACGAGGAAACCGAGCTTCCACAGCTGCCGCGCCTGCTCCGCGCTGCCGGAAAAACTGTGCACCACGCCGCGCAGCGGCTTGCCGAACGCGCGCAATTCCAGGATCACGGCTTCGAACGCATGGCGCGCGTGGAGCACGAGCGGCAGGTCGAATCGATGTGCGATTTCGAACTGGCCGCGCAGGAAGTGCAACTGGCGCTCGCGATGCGGCTGCAGGTCATCGAGGCCACACTCGCCGACGGCTGCGGCCGGATGCGTACGCAGCCATTCTTCGAGTGCGGCGAGATCCTGATCGGCATGCTGCTCCAGGTAACACGGATGCAGGCCGTACGCGGGATGCAGTCCTGGTTCGGAGGCGCAAAGCGCCTGCAGCTTCGACCAGCTCGCCGCGGTCACGGCGGGTATCAGCATTTCCGCGACGCCCGCCGCGCGCGCATCGCGCAGCACCCGCGCGCGGTCGGCGTCGAATTCCGGCGCGTCCAGATGCGCGTGGCTGTCGAAGAGGGCGGCGTGTGGGCAAAGGTCCGTCATTGCGTTACGCTGGAACCAAACATGAACCGGGCGGGTTGCGTTGATGAACGGTTCATTGTCGGGTTGTTTGAATCGAAATGTCATCAGGGGCCGTGAGGCCGGGAGAGCACGATGAGACGTCAGTCGAGATTGACACGCGCAATAAGCGCTTCGTTCGGTGTCGTTGCCATGGCCGCGCTGGCGGCATGCGGAAATGGCGGCAACCAGCAGGCACAGGTCACGCCGGCCAACATGACCACGGCCACGACCGCGGCGACCGCAGCATTGCCGCCGGGCCAGGACGCCAACGGGACGGCGGCACAGGCCCCGCAAGCCGCGCCCGCCGCGCCGCAATTCGCACAGGTGGTGGCGGTGCAGCCGATCACCGAATCCTCCACCACCAGCAAGCCGCGGCAGGTCTGCCGTGACGAGCAGGTGGCGGTTCCGGAAACCTACAAGGACAAGCACCAGATCGGCGGCGCCGTGGTAGGCGGGCTGGTCGGCGCGCTGGCCGGCCATCAGGTCGGCGGCGGCAAGGGCAAGACCCTCGCGACGGTAGGCGGCGCGGCAGCGGGCGCGTTCGCCGGTCACGAGATCCAGAAGAAGCACCAGGAAAACAACGCGACCAGGACGGAAACCCGCAACGTCTGCCACACGGTCACGGACAAGACCACATCCACCAAGACGGTCGGTTATGACGTCACTTACACATTGAACGGCCAGGCCGGGCATGTCCGCATGGACCACAACCCGGGCGTCGGCACGGGGCTACCCGTGCGCAATGGCGTAGTCGTTGCCAGCGACAAGCAGGACGGCTACTACCGGTAATTCGCGTCATGAAGACCACGCACGACAAGGAGTAGGGACATGTCGAAACCATCGTTCGTGAAATTTCCGAAGACCCTGCACCGCGCGGCCCTGTTGGCATGCGCGGTTGCTGCGGCCGCGTTGCTCGCCGGATGCGGGCCCACCTACAATACGCGTCCCGGCTACGGCCAACCGCCACCGCCGGGCTACTACGGCGGCGGCCACCAGTGCTACCAGGGTTGCGGCTACGTGCGTGACATCCGCCAGGTGCAGTTGGGCAACAGCAACGGTGCCGCGGTGGGCACGGTGATCGGTGCGGTGGTCGGCGGCCTGCTGGGCCACCAGGTCGGCAAGGGCAACGGCAAGACCGCGGCAACGGTGGCCGGCGCGGTGGGCGGCGGGTTTGCCGGCCACGCGATCGGCTCACGTTCCGGAAACGGCGACTACGGCTGGCAGGTGGTCGTGCAGCTTCAGAACGGCCAGTACGCCACGGTCACGCAACGCAATCCGCCGCAGGTGCAGGTGGGCGATTACGTGATGATCCGGGGCGACCAGGTCTATCGGTACTGATCTTTTGACCGATGAAGAAAAGGCCCTCTCGTCGAGGGCCTTTTCTTTGGTGTTCCTGCCCGGATCAATCGACCACGTAGAACTCGTGGTCGCCGATCGTCGCGACCGGATTTTTCGCCCAGGTCGCGGTGGAACCGAGCCGGATGAAATGGTTGGCGTGCGGCACCACCAACTTGCGATCCGAGGCCGGCTCGGACCAGATCGCGATCGCTTGTCCCGCAACCTGCCATGCCTTGTTCCAGGCCTCGGTGTTGTCGAACGTGAAGTCTTTCGGCGTGGTGGTCAGGGCGAACTGGTGGGGCGATGTCACGACGTCGCAAACGGTGTTGCCGTAGCGGCCCATGTCGAGCCGGTCCAGCGCGACCTCCGCGACGGCCAACTGGCCACGGGTCGGCTGGCTGCGCGCCTCCATGTACACGGTGGCTGCCAGACAGGTTTGGTCGGCAACCGGCCGTGGAAGCAGCGCGATCATTCCGAGTAGCAGGCCCAAGGTCATTGGGTCGACTCCTTATGAGGGCACCACATGCCGGATCAGGCCGGCACCTGGCTTGGATCACGGCGCGCCCGCAGGCGTGTGCCGCAAGTGGATGGATACTGGCCCGGGCCTGGAAGCGATCGCCGGCAAAGGGCCGGGGCTGGCAGGGTTCCGCATTACGCCAATACGTTTGTGCAATCGGCGAACGTCGCCGTCTGGTACGCGGTGCGGACCTTCCGGACCGCATCCAGACCGGGTCGCGAGTCAAACCCGGCTTGCGAAGCTGCGCGAAGGGTAGGGGCGGCCTTGCGACCGCGCAAGTGCCAGGATGTAAAAATACCGTAAGGGATTCGCGGGTATTTAGATCACGTTACGCGTTGTATCTCGATACGACGTCGAATTTGTGATCCAAGATACTGATTGTGCTAGATTGCGATTTGGAAATGACCGCCAAGGCTTCGACTGAACCATCGGCAATCGCGCAATCCAGCACCCGGACAGGATCGGTGTCACCCGCGTCGAAGGTGCCTCCGGGTTCCAGCCAGTTCGGTCCGCGCAGCTGGCAGAGGCTGAACTTGTGGCCGCCGCGGTAATGCAGCCGGGCCACGATCTCCTGTCCGGGGTAGCAGCCTTTGTCGAACGACACGGCGCCCAGTCTTTCCAGACCCAAGGCCGGCGGCAGGAATAGTTCGTCGCCTGCCGGCAAGGTGGGCCAGCCCGCACGGATGTCCGCCAGCCGCCATGCGTTCGAGGCTTCCGCGTCGGCACGGCGCCCGAACGATTCCAGGCGCAGGCTGCGGTTGCCGTAACCGAATACGATTTCGCCCTGCGCGTCCGCATCGACTTGTCCCGCCGGCACCGCGTCGCCGGCGATGCCCGAGAACACGCGCGCCGTCACGCGTGCTTTCGAGCGCAACAAATAGCGGCCGAGATCTGCGCCCAGTCTTTCGGCATCGCCGCCGCGCAGGATCGCGAGGTACCGGTCTTCGCCCACGCGTCCGAGTTGCATCAACGCCTGCACGCGTCCGCGCGCATCGAGCCACGCGTTCCATTGCCATCGTCCTTGCGCGAGGGATTCCACGTCGCCGGAAAACTGCGCCTGCGCGAAGCGACGCGCGTCGGGGCCTTCGATGGCGATGCAGTGGACTTCGGGCAGAACGACGAGTGGCATGAGCGGGCAGGCGGTGGTGCGATGCATAAGGTAGCAGCAGCGCGCGCAGGCATCGGCGACGGTGCGACAATGTGCACGACTTCGCCCGATCGACCGAGTGATGGCAGAAACGAACAACGAACATCCGGATGCGCAACCCGATCCCACCGGCACGCCTGCTGCGCCGCCCGGCACAGCGCCGCGCGAACGCCCCACGGCGGAAGGCGACGCGCTCGATCCGACGCGTTACGGCGATTGGGAAAAGAACGGCCGCTGCATCGATTTCTGAGTGTGCTGTGCGCATGTGAGTGCGCGCGCTTCGCAGCGAGGGTGCGTTCGTGAGAGAATGGTGGGTGATCGTCGGCCATCGCGCCGGCGTGGGGGCAGCATTTTGCAAGCCGTGACCAGGAATCCGTCCATGCCCAATACACGCCCGACTTCCCCGCATCTCGGCATCTATCGCTGGCGCATCAACATGCTGCAGTCGACACTGCACAGGTTGACGGGGCTGTTCCTCTGCCTCGGCGCGCTGCTGGTCGC
>Ga0209178_1000181_pt1 | contig 16748 bp, 13 predicted proteins | sample GAAS200_FD_187521 | JGI IMG/M metagenome (GOLD analysis project Ga0209178, IMG submission 187521) | Agricultural soil microbial communities from Georgia to study Nitrogen management - GA AS200 (SPAdes) (version 2) | ecosystem: Environmental > Terrestrial > Soil > Agricultural land | place: USA... | reverse complement strand
TGCCCTGATGCAAGCCATGCCGCCCGCGCGCATCAAGGGTCGCGGCGCCGCCTCCAACCCGGAGGGGCGTTTCGAGAGCGTGCGTCATGACGCCGAAGACGACGGCTGGCAGACCGCACTGCTGGACGAGGCCGCGCCGCGCCCGCGCACGGAGGTCACCGAGGAACGGGCACGCAGCGTGATCACCCGCAACGATTCGCCCGACATCGTGTTCGAGCAGGCGATGAATCCGTATCGCGGCTGCGAGCACGGCTGCATCTACTGCTTCGCGCGGCCGTCGCACAGTTACCTCAACTTGTCGCCGGGGCTGGATTTCGAGACGAAGATCCGCGCCAAGTCCAATCTCGCCGAGGTGCTGCGCGCGGAGTTGTCGAAGCCGGGTTACGTACCCAGGCCCATCAACATCGGCAGCAATACCGATCCGTACCAGCCGATCGAGAAGAAATGGCGATTGACGCGCGCGGCGCTGGAAGTGCTGGCGGAATGCCGGCATCCGTGCACCATCGTTACCAAGAACGCGCTGGTGGAACGCGACCTCGACCTGCTTGAACCCATGGCGCGCGCGAGACAGGTGCGCGTGTTCGTGTCGGTGAATTCACTCGACAACCGGTTGGCCTCGAAGCTGGAACCTCGCGCGTCGGCCCCTCACCGTCGCCTGCAGGCGATCCGTGCATTGACCGACGCCGGCGTGCCGACCGGCGTGCTGGTGGCGCCGATCATCCCGGCGTTGAACGATCGCGACATGGAAGCGGTGCTGGAACGCGCTGCCGGGGCCGGCGCCAGTATGGCCGGCTATACGGTGCTGCGCCTGCCGTGGGAATTGAAAGCATTGTTCCGCGAATGGCTTTCGATCCACGTGCCGCAGCGCGCCGAACACGTGATGAGCCTGGTGCAGCAGATGAACGGCGGTCGCGATTACGATTCGGATTTCCGCACCCGCATGCGCGGGCAGGGGCCATTTGCCGAGCTGCTGCGTCGGCGTTTCGAGGTGGCGTGCCGAAGATACGGGTTCGAACGCACACGCACCCTGCAGTTGGATGGCTCGCACTTCACTCCGCCGCGCAAGGCTTCACCCCAAGGCGAGTTGTTTTAGCCACCGCTTCCATCGAGTTCATTCGATCGTCGTCAATCCGATGACGCCGAAAGATATTTGCCGAACCAGTCGAGCGACCGGCGCATGATGTCTTCCTGGTTCTTCGGTTGGGCGATATGGTGGCCTTCGTTCGCGTACACCACCAGCGTGGTTGGTACACCCAGCGTTTTCAGCGCGTGCCAGTATTCGAACGACTGCGGTGCGGGACATTCCTCGTCGCGCTCGCCGACGACGATCAGGGCAGGCGTTTTCGTGCGCTTGATGAAATTGATCGCCGAGCTCTTCGCATAGGCGGCGGGGTCGTCGTACAGCGATGCGCCGAAGAACGGAATCATCCATTGGTCGATCTGGTTCTGTCCGTAGTAACTCAGCCAGTTGGAAATGCCGGCGCCCGCCACCACGGCCTTGAAGCGGTTGGTGCGCGTTGGCGCGAACATACTCATGAAACCGCCATAGCTCCAGCCGGTCAGGCCCAGCCGGTTGTCGTCGATGGGCAACATCTTTTCGACCCTGTCGACGCCCGCGAGGATATCGTCGAGATCGCCGTAGCCCATCTGGTTGCGGATGGCCTGTGCGAAGTGCTCGCCTTCACCGAGGCTGCCGCGCGGGTTGGGCATCAGCACGAAATAACCGAATTCGGAATACGCGCTGGCGTTGTTGGTCCAGCTCGGCAGGTTGGCCCACGACGGACCACCGTGCACGTATACGATCAAGGGGTACTGCTTGTGCGCATCGTAATCGGCCGGATACATCAGCCAGCCTTGCACCTGTGTGCCGCCGCTGTTCCATTCCACCGATTCGGCCTTGCCCCAGTCGTGCGAAAGCCCGGCATTGATCGAAGTGATCGCAGGGGGCGGCGCGGTGGCGAGCTGACCCGAGTGCACCTCGGGCGGATGCTCGAACGACTGGGCCGCGTAGGCGATCCGGCGCGGCGACTTGTCCGACAGCGAAACGGACAGCGCGGCACGCCCGTCGCCCAACACGCCAGGCGCCGTGAACCACGTGCGGGTTTGACGCGCATGGTTGCCGGACAACGTGTACTCGGTGACCTGCACTTTGCCTTTGGCAATCTGGTTCACCAGCAATGAGCGGGCGTCGAGGAACGTGAACCACGACGGCGTCATCTTCACCTCCGCGGTCAGGTTCACCGGCGCGCCGCCCGAGGCGGGCACGCTGTAAATGTCGCCGCCGGTCGCGCCGCGATCGCTCATCAGGCCCCCGATGAACAGGATGCGCGCGTCATCGAGCGACCAGCGCGGCAGCGCGATCTGCAAGCCGTGCAGGGTGCCCTTCACCGCGCCGGGATCGACGATCTCCCGCGGCGCCGCGCCCGCTTTCGCCTCCTGCACATACAGCTTCGCCGTCCACCAATTGTTGTCGCCGGGCGGTGGCGCGGCGGTGTAGGCAATGCGGTTGCCGGTCGACGAGTTGCGGAATTCGTACACGTACAGCCCGTCTGGCGTCAGCAGTTCCGGCTTGCCACCCGAGGCGTCGATGCTGGCCACGTATTGCACCTGCACGTCCGTTTCACCAATCACGCCCACGCGCGGATTGCCCGACGCGGTCGCGGCCGGCAGCCGGGTCGCGCCCGGCACGAACAGGAACGCGATGCGCTTGCCGTCGCGGCTCCATTGCATGCCTTCGGCGAAACCTTCGAGGTCTGCGAGTTTGCGCGGTGGCTTGTCGGCATTCATGTCGATCAGCCAGATCGCACCATGGATCGGCTTGGTATTGGAAGGATCGACCCTGCAGCGGGTCAGCACCGCCAACACGTTCCAGCGCGGCGCCCAGCGCAGGTCTTCTTCGCGGCAATCGCCGGGAACCGTGATCGGACGCGCGTTCTGGCCGTTCCACGAGCCCAGCATCAACTCGGTCTGCTCATCGTGCGCAACCACCCACGCCAGATGCTGGCCATCGTAGGAAAGGGCCACCGCCGGGATCTGCTTGACCTTCGCGCGCTGCGCGAGAATGTGTTCGATGCGCGCGTTTTCGGAGGCGGTGGCCGACGCAGGCGGCGGTTTGGCCGCGGCCGAGGGCGTGCAAGCGGCGATGAAGAGTGCGGCGACCCATAACAAGCTAGGACGAGGAGACTTCATCGCGCACCTCCGGGACGAGACGATCCCGCGAACCTACACCCGGTCATCCGACGAGCCAAGTGCCGACAGGCACCATCAGGATCGATGGGGCGCGGTCGCAACCCGGCGCGGGGCTATTTCATGACGGACTGTCTCGCCGTGATGACCGAGGCGGGTTTCGCGGGAGCATGCGCCGACGAAGCTTCCATCCTGTCGGAAGGCGCGGAGGCGTTGGCTTCCCTTGCGGAAGCGCCGTCGTCCGTTTCACGCGCCTTCAGCAATTCCTGCATCTGCGATTTCAGGGCTTCCAGCTGAACGGTGTGCCGGTGCAGGGCGGCCATGATCGCCCAAAGGGCGATGCACAGCACGATGAGCAGAATGCCGATGTCGGTGATTGTCACTGTCGTTACCTCGCGGCCGGGGATTCCCGCGGCGGATGCGGCAGGCCGGGCGAGCAAGCCAAGGTCCTTCCCCAGGCAATCCCCGTCCCACGTTGCCCAGCATACAAGCAATATCCGTGCCGCGCCGATACGCGGCTCACGAAAGGTCCAACGCGAGGTCACGCCGCTCGCACCGACACGAGCCTGCCTGCAGGCCGTACCGCCACGAAACGCGCAGGGCGCTTTCGCATCTAGCTGCATAATCGACCGAATAACGTGATTCTTGCGCGTGAATATTCATGGCGCATTCAAATATATAAATGGGCGACATTCGGAAATTGATTAAATAAAAATCATTGAAATATTCAGCGCGTGTTTTATGCGGCCGCCCATACTGGCCACTCTGCCAGCCGAGACGTACAAGGATGATATCTGCGGCACACACGGTTCTGTCGGCATGTTTGGTATCGATCGGTGCCTCCGCGCTTGGATTGTGCGTACTGGTTCCTATCAGCAAGCCGGTGGGACTGCTCGATCACCCGGACAAGCGGAAGCGACACGCCTTCGCCACACCGCTGGTGGGCGGCCTCGCGATCTTCATGGGCATGCTCGCCGGGTGGTTGTGGCTCGGCCAGCGATTCCTCGGGCCGGCCCAGAAATTCGACGACATCGTATTGGCCACGGCGTGCGTGCTGGTCGCTCTCGGCGCGCTCGACGATCGCTATCAACTGCGCGTGAGCGTACGCGTGGTCGTGCAGGTCGTGGCGATCCTGATCGTGATTGCCACGACGGGCACCTACGTGCATTCGCTCGGCGTGTTGCACGGTTACGAACTGAAACTCGGCTGGCTGGGCATCCCGTTCACCGTGCTGGCCGTGATCGGCCTGATCAACGCGTTCAACCTGATGGACGGCATCGATGGGTTGGCGGGCTGCCTTGCGCTGGTCAGCACCGGTGCGATTGCCCTGTTGATGGCGCCCGACATGCCCGCGCCGCTTACCGTGATCGTGCTGTTGCTTGCCGCGGCGCTGTATCCATTCCTGATGGCGAACCTGGGTCTGCTGGGCAAGAAGGCCAAGGTGTTCCTCGGCGATTCGGGCAGCGTGGTGTTGGGCTACGTGATCGCGTGGACGCTGATCGCTTTGAGCCAGAGCACGCCACGCCACATTTCGCCGGGCCTGGTGTTGTGGTGCGTGGCGCTGCCGGTCATGGACACGCTGGCGGTGATCTACCGCCGGTTGAAACGCGGCGTGTCGCCGTTCACCCCCGACCGCACCCATATCCACCACCTGCTGATGAACGCCGGTTTGGGGCCGCGGCGCACGCTCGTGTACCTGGTTGGTTATTCCATCGTGCTGCCGTTCGCGGGCGTGGTCATCCATGCGGAATTGGGCGCCATCGCGAACCTCGTCGCGTTCGTAGTGGTGGCAGCCATATACGGCGCCTTCACCACGCACCTCGAACGCCAGCAGGCCGCACTGATCCAATCGCCGGACGCGGCGGTGGTGCGGCCCGACCGCGCCAGCGCCACCTCGCGGACGACCGTCCGCTTTCGACCGGTATCGTCGTCCGGGCGGGTTTTGAAGAACAGGCGCCACTGAAGCGGCACCGATGGGATGCCGCGAACGGACCGCGGGGTCGGCGCGTCGCCCGGCGGCGGGTTCCAGAAGTCTCTAAATGGTGGCCTCGACGGCGCGCGGACCGTCCAGCACCTCGTCGTAGGTTTCCAGGGTGCGACGGATCACGATCCGTTCGTCGAACGCCGCCAGTGCCTTCGCGCGCGCCGCCAAGCCCAACTTGCGTGCCAGTTCCGGCGCGTCCAGCAGGCGCGCGATGGCCGTGCCCAGCGCATCGGCATCGCGCGGCGGCACGATCAATCCGTCCACGCCATCGGTGACGACATCGCGACAGCCGGGCATGTCGGTGGTGATCAACGGTGTCGCGCAGGCGGCGGCCTCGATCAGCGATTTCGGCAGGCCTTCGCGGTAATAGCTCGGCAGCACGAAAATGTCGCTGGACGCGAACAACGCCGGCATGTCGTCGACGTGCCCGATCCACTCGACGATGCCTTCATCAACCCAGCCGCGCACGGCGGCTTCCGGCACCGCGGCGGGATTGCCGGGGTCGGAGGCACCGGCGAGCAGGAAGCGAATCCGCCGGCCTTGCGCGCGCAACGTGCGCGACGCCTGCACATATTCCTTGATGCCTTTTTCCCACAACAGCCGCGCGGCGAGCAGCACGCGTGGTGGATCGCTGCGCGAGCGCGTGCGCGGCAAGAACCGGTTGCAGTCCACGCCCGAACCCGCGATTACGCGCACACGGGCGTCCTCGATCAAGCCGTGGTCGAGGAACATCCGCGCGTCGTCGTGGTTCTGCAGGATCAACCGTGCACGCCGGCCGCGCAACGCGAACCGCATCAGCGCGCGCACGACAGGCCGCAGCAGCCGCGCGCGCCGATCGTTGCTGGCGAAAACGTAGCCGAGCCCCGCGACCGCGTTGATGCGTGCCGGCACCCCGGTCAGCATCGCGGCGATCGAACCGTACACCGCGCACTTGATGGTGAAGTTGTGCACCAGCGCCGGCTGTTCGCGCCTGAACAGCGCGACCAATTCCGCGAGCGCGCGCAGTTCGCGCAGCGGGTTCAGGCTGCGACGATCCATCGCCGGCAACGGTTCCCAGCGCAGGCCGAGATCGCGGAAGCGCGCGCCGTATTCGCCGGGTGGCGAAATCAGAAGTACCTCGTGCCCCGCCGCACGCACCGCCAGCGCCAGCGAGCGCCGGAAGTTGTAGAGGTACCAGTCGGTATTGGCGAAAAGGATGATCTTGGACATGCGGTCACCCGATGCGGCTACTTCTTCTTGCAGCTCGTCTCCACGCGACGGACCGCATCCGTGAACTGGTCGAACTCGGACGTCACCGAACCGGCCGCGTACGGGCCGTCGGTCTGCCAGGCGCTGCCGTGCCCGTAGATCCAGACATATTGGCTGGCCGCCGCGTAGGCCGCCTTCAGGCGTTCCTCGAATTTCGCGGGTTTCTCGCGCGCGGACTTGTCCATCCTGGTGGGACCGAGCGGCCACAGACCGGGTGCGCCGGTGAGGTGCATCGAGGCCGCACTCTTCCCCATCAGTCGGGCGTAGTCACCTTCGGTTCGTTCCACGGACGGTTGCATGCCCTGCGCGTAACGGCTGTAGGTCTGCTCCATGCCGATCACGACGCGGCTCCAGCCTACGGACAACAGCCCCTTCACGAACGGCACGGCCAGCGAGTAGCGATCGTAGCTCAGCACCTTCTGGCCGGTTTTCAACTTGTGGACGCCGGACTTGATCCGCTGCAGCAGCGTCGCATAGGCCTGGCTCTGATCCATGACGTCCGGCAGGATGATCAGCGTCATGCCGGGATACGCGCTACGCATGGCCTTGCCAATCGCGCGCCCTTCCTGCTCGATGGTGGTGGCGAGCTCCGGGCCGACCGTTGGCCCGCCCCAGGTGGGCGTGTAGGGTTCGAGATCCAGCGCGACGCCTTTCAGCTTGGCGTACTTCGCCAGCATCGCGGCGTGCTTGAGGCGCGTGGCGACCGCATCATTGTCTTTCTTGTTGTTCCAGTCGTGCGGCTTGTAAAGCGCGACCTTGATGAAGTTGTCGGTTACGCCGGACGCTGCGTAGGTGGACTGGAACCGGGCGACGTTCTGCCACAGCGGACTTTGGGGATTGGTTCCGACGTCTTCCTTCCAGTCATCCATCACGTTTTTCAGAAAGAAGCCCTGCACGCCGACCGTCTGACCCCAGTAGGCGGCCTGCTGGGCGTTGGTCTGCGAGCGGAAGTCGGCGCCATCGAACATCAATAGTTTCGGGCAGGCCGCCAGGGCGGCGTGCCACGGCCCGGCCAGCAGCACCAGCAGTGCCGCAAGTCCCGCAGCCTTGAATGAAAACCGATGCGCTCCTCCTTGCATGTTGCACACTCCTTCCGCCGCTCCTCGGCGGTCCGGGCCTTGCACGGCGTGCGCCGGGCAAAGACGACGAATGTTGCAAAGCCGCGCGACTCCATCGATGCGAACGAAGGCTAATCGCCGTCGTTCGCACGTTGCGGCTTCGACCTCAGCAGGAAAATCAATTCCTGAGAAACCGCCGCGGCGATCCACGTTTTCGCCACGACGTCGAAGTGCGGCTGCAGCTCCGCGAGCGCCTCCGTGATGGGGCAGAAACACAACGTGTCCTTCTGCCCGCCGAAGATCGCGGCACGGGTTCTTCGCCGCAACTTGTGATACCCGTTTTCGATGCCGTACGAAACGATCGCGTGCGGTGCAACGCGCGCGAGTTCCTTCAGCATGCGCGTGCGCAATCCGGAAGGCACCCGGTGCATCAGCCGCAGGCACACCACCACATCGAATGCGGCATCGGCGAACCCGCCCAACTCGGCGGCGTCCGCCACCTGGAAGTTGACGTCCGGATGCCCGACGCGGGAAAACTCGGCCTCCGCGCGCTTCAACATGCTCGGGGAAATGTCGGAGGCGAGCACGCGGGTACCCAATGAGGCGAACACGCCGGCGAGTTTTCCGGTTCCCGAGGGAATGTCCAGCGCACTGCGGTGCGGCACCCGCTCCAGCAGGTCCTTCACCACCCGGCGCTCGCGTCGCGCCACCACCCGCGACGGGAGATTGCGCCAACCACCGTGCGACATGAACATGTCGTGGTAGCGCTGCGCGGTGGCTTCATCCTGATAGAACGTGCGGGTGTCGCGCTCGTAATCAAAGTTCATGTCGGGCGACCCACCTCTCGATCTGCAGGAAATAGCCAGACAAATACGGCCGGCCGAGGATTCGCGACACACCGCGCAGCGCGCTCAAAGCCTTTTCCGCAAAATGCCGTCTCATTGCAATTGTTTCGTGCAAAAAATAATTCAGCAATACCGGATCGGTGGAACGCGATGCGGCGCGCTCATAGACCGATATCAAATCGCCAATATGAAAGTCTCTCCATATTCTGGGCGATCCGCCTTTACCCCAGTTAACCATCAACAATGAAACGATGAAACGCGCGATGTCATTTTCCGGAACGCCGCGCGACACCACTTGCGGATCGAAGAACAACCATGCACGACGACGCTGGTCGAACCTGAAGTTGCGTACTTCGAAACCTTCGATGCACAATGTGCGCGGGCGTTCGGCGATCCGCCGCAGCACTTCGGCGTCCGGGTGCAGATGACCGTTCACCCGATAGTCCTTCAGCGGGTAGTGCGAGATCGCATCGGCATCGGCACCATGCAGTTGCGCCAGCAAGGACAGTGCATCGCGCAGCGCCGCGGCACGCTCGGTTTCGCCGACACCGTGCCGCAGCAGCATCTCGCGCAAATCCGGGCCGGATAACCTCGGGTACACGACGCAGCCGTGGTCCCGCTGCAGCGGCGCGCAGGCATGTTCACCGAAGCAATGCAGCAGTTGCATGTCATCGTGCTCGCGCCGGGCATCTTCGATGCACGCGCGATCGAGCCAGTCACGGGCGGGATCGTCGCTTCGGCGGAACAGCTTGTAAAAGCGTTCTCCCGAACAGGCCACCCAGGATTGTTTGCGTGGCGCGAACGCGAGCGCGTCGATCCATCCCGCGTCTTCCTTGACGGGAGATACGTCCGCGCGCGTGGCGACCTCTCCGTTCATGCGGCGACCACGTCGTGCAGCGGCAATGACTGACGTCCGGCTTCCGCCAGCCACGCCTGGAACATCAGCACGTCCCAGAGGCGTGCGCCTTCATCGGCGTTGCCGGAAAGGTGGTGGTCCAGCAGTTGCCTGACATGTCCGGGTTCGAAATAACCCTGTTCGCGCAGCCGCCGTTCGTCCAGCAGGGTTTCCGCCCAGTCGCGCAGCGGGCCCCGCAGCCACGCGCCGATCGGCACGCCGAAACCCTGCTTGGGCCGATCCATCAGCGGCTGCGGCACATAGCGGTACAGCACCTGTCGCAGCAGCCATTTGCCTTGGCCGCCGCGAACTTTCTGTTCGGTCGGCACGCGCCAGGAGAATTCCACCACGCGGTGGTCGAGCAGAGGCACCCGCGCTTCCAGGCTCACCGCCATGCTGGCGCGGTCGACCTTCGCGAGGATGTCGCCGGGCAAGTACGTGACGAGATCGTTGAACATCATCCGTTCGATGACCGCGCCCGCCGCCGAAGCGGCCACCGGATTGCCGATCGACAATGGAGGCTCGCTGGCGTGCAGCACCACGTCTGCCGGTTCCCGATGGTGCGACACCATCAACCGGTAGCGTTCTTCCTGCGAACCGGCTTCGAGCATGCGCGCCAGCACCGCAACCTTGGCGCGTGGTCGTCGCATCTTCATGCCCGACGGCAGGCAGGCGTTGACGCCGGCGAACATGGATTCGTAGAACCCGGCGTGGCGCGACAGCGAACGTGCCGCGATGCGCTGCAGCGCAACCGGCACGACGCCCAGGCTTCGCTCGATCTTGCGGCCCGTGAAGTAGCGACGATAGCCGCCGAACAATTCATCGCCCCCGTCGCCGGAAAGACTGACCGTGACATTGCGCCGCGCCATCTGCGCGACCAGAAAGGTAGGGATCTGCGAGGAATCGGAAAACGGTTCGTCGAACATGCCGGGCAACCTCGGCACCACGTCCAGTGCGTCCTGCGCGGTGACGTACAGTTCGTGATGGTCGGTGCCGAGATGTTTCGCGACCGCGCGCGCGTGCACCGCCTCGTCGAAGCCCTTCTCGCGAAAGCCGATCGAAAACGTCTGTACCGGACGCGGGGATTGCGCCTGCATCAAGGCGACTACCAGCGAGGAATCGATGCCGCCGGAAAGGAACGCACCCAGCGGAACATCCGCTTCCATGCGCAGCGCCACGGCGTCGCGCAGCAAGCGGTCCAGTTCCTCGATCGATTCGGCGTCGGATCGGTGCAGGCGATCGGACATGCCGGCCATGGCCACTTCCCGCACCGACCAGAACGTGCGGGTGTTCGCGGCCAACAGGGCTTCGTCCGCCGGCGCGCGCGGCATGTCATTGGCCGACAGCGTGAGTACCGTGCCCGGCTGCAGTTTGCGTATGCCCGCGTAAATGGAATGCGGCGCCGCGATGTAGTCGTGGCGCAGCAGCAGGCACAACGCGTCGCGATCGATCGGGTTGTCGAAGCCCGGCATCGCCGTCACGGCTTTCAGTTCCGACGCGAACACCAGGCGCGTGCCGACGCGGCCGTAGTACAGCGGCTTGATGCCGAGGCGATCGCGCACCAGCGACAACGCGCGTTCGTGGCGATCCCACAAGGCGAAGGCGAACATCCCGATGAAGCGCTTCAGGGCTTCGTCGAGGCCCCAGTGCTCGATCGCGGCCAGGATCACCTCCGTGTCGGAATGCCCGCGAAACGCGGCCCCGAGCTTCGCGAGTTCCTGTCGCAGGGCGCGGTGGTTGTAGACCTCGCCGTTGTAGACGATCACGAAACGGCCGCTGGCCGAGACCATCGGCTGGTGGCCCTCCGGCGAAAGATCGATCACCGAAAGGCGGCGATGGCCCAGCGCGATGCCGGCTGCCGCGTCCTGAAAGAATCCTTCGTCGTCCGGTCCGCGATGGCGAATCGCACCGGTCATGCGCCGCAATACCGCGCCGGCATCGTCCGCGCGAAAGTGGTGGGTGCTGTCCCAGAATCCGGCTATTCCACACATGTTGGTCAGGTTCCGGTGAGAGTGCGGTCGGGTATCGCGGCAGCGATGGCGTCGACGTGGCGCGGCGCTCGAGCGCACCTGCGAGGCTCGATCAATGGGCGGTGCATGGCGCCTCCGCGATGTCCTGGTACAGGTCGGCGTACCGGCGCGCGCCGGCATCGATCGCGTAGTGCTGGACGACGCGGGCGCGGGCCCGCTGTCCGAGCGCGCGCCTCGCTTCGACGCCGAGCGAGGCCAGCCTCGCCCACGCATCGCCGAGCGCGACCGGATCGCGCGGTGGCACCACCGCGCCGGTATCGTCCACGATCGCCGGCGCGTCGCCGACGTCCGTCACCACGCAAGGCACGCCGCACGCCATCGCTTCCGCCGTGGCATTGGGAAAGGCTTCGCCCCATGCGGAGGATGAAGCGGCGATGTCCAGCGCGTTGTCGATGGCAGCGATATCGCTGCGCCGCCCGCACAACCGCACGCGATCGCGCAAGCCGAGTTGGTCGATCAAGGCGCCGAGTTCCCGATTCGCGGCGTCGGCGCCCTCGCCCACCAGCACGAACGTCGCGCGCGGATGCGTGGTGCCGAGACGCTTCGCTGCTTGCAGGAAAGTGGCATGATCCTTCATCGGATGCACGCGGGCCACCAGCCCTACCGCGAGCGCGTCGGCCGGAATATCCAGTTCGGCGCGCACCCGTGCGCGTTCGGTGGGGCTTGGCGCGAACACCGTGGTGTCGAAGCCGTTCGGAATCACCACCGAGCGCGCGTCGTCGTAACCGAATGCGACGTGCTGCGCGCGGCTCACCGCCGCGTTGAAGATGATCCGTGCCGGACGCCGCGACAGCCGTGCGCCGGCCCGGATCACCCAACGCGTGGCACGCTTTTCATGGGCCAGCGCGTGCAACGAATGCCGGATGTTCCACACCACCGGCGCGGCCTCGCCCCAGCCGGCCATCGCGGCCATCAGGTTCGCGTGGTACATCCAGCTCTGGATCACGTCATAGCGGCCGGCGCGCAGCATCCGCCGCAGCCGCAGCACTTCATGCGGGAGCAGGCGGCCGGGATGCATCCCGAGGTGACGCAGCTCGGCCGCGTCCGCGAACATGGCGCTCATGCTGCCCTCCGCGCCCAGTGCGATCACCACGTGCTCGAAGTCGGGCGGGCGCAGCGTCTGCACCAGCCGGTACAGCGCAGCCTGTGCACCGCCCGTGCCGAGTCCGGTTATGACGTGGCAGATTTTCATGCGGCCGGATTCCTGTCGCGCGGCGGTGCGGCGAAGGCTCCGCGTGCATACGCGGGAGTGATCGTTTCGAAGGCCTTGCCCGGCCAATGCCGCTTGCTTTCTTCGTGCATGGATGTCTCTCAGGCAACGGGAAAGGTGCCGCGGTGGATGCGCTCCGCCGGGTCCGGCGGCGGCTGCGCTTCCGTGAGGTAATAGCGCCGCTTCTTCCTGAAGCGGCTCCGCACCAGCGCGAGAATGCCCACGTACTGGAAGATCACGATCAGCCCGTCGATCTGTACGCGATGGCGCGGCCCCTGCAGCGTCGGAAACGCGCCGTACAGCAGCGTCATCATCACGAAGTAGATGATCATGAAACGGCCGGTCATCTTTCTGCGTCGCCACACTGACACCATTCCGTAGAGTTGCAGCGGCAGCATGGCCCAGAAGAACACCTGCGGCAGGTTGAGGAACGCGTACTGCGGCTGCGTGTGGAAGGGAATCGGCGTGAGCACGAAGCGCAGGACGCCCGTCACCGGATCGGAAAGGCGCGAGCGGAACTGGTGGATCGCGCCGCCGATGCTGCCGTGGCCGAGTTCGTGCACCACGACCGCCAGCGCGACGACGCCGGCCAGCCACAGCCATGGGCTGCGGCGCCCGCGTCGGGAGGCCAGCAGGACCATCCCGAATGCGGCACCGAGCATCAACGGCACGTAGAAGCGCGTGAGTGCCAGGATCAGCCCGCAGAGAATCGTGACCATCACCGCGCGTTTGGGCTTGCCGGTTTCGACCAGCGCCACGGCATACACCACGCCCGCGGTTCCGGTTGCAACCAAAATGTCCTTCAGGTTGGCCACCGTGGACCACGCCAGCAGCGAGGGACCGAGCGCGAGGAACACGAACAGGCCGATGCTGGCGCGACGCTCCATGCCGAGCCCCAGCCGCGCGGCCTTCATCAGCATGCCGGCCGCGATGAAGGTCAGGAGGATGTTGGCTGCGACCGGCGCGAAATAGCCGTGTCCGAAAATCACCAGCGCGGTCGCGTCGTATACGTAATAGAAAAGGTTGGCGCTTTTGACGGTGCTGCGGACGTAGTCGTAGTTGTGCATCAGGTTGAAGATGCCGACCCCGTTCTGCACCAGTTCCTCGCCGAAGCGCAGGTACTTCCAGTCGTCGAGAAACGTGAACGTGCCGTCGAACAGGAAACCGAAATAGATCAGGAACAATCCCGACTTCAGCGCGGCCACGCCGAGGCTGAGACCCGCCCGGCGCGTGTAGGCGAGCGATATCAGGAAACCAATCACCATGATCGCGATGGCAGGCCAGATCAGCTGGCCGATCGGGAAGGGCTGGATGGACGTGGCCATCAGGTCGTCCTGCAGCTCGCGCAAATCGCCTTGAGCGCCGTCCTGGAATTGCCCAGCAGCGTTTCCAGCGAATACGTTTCGACAATGCGCGCGCGTGCCGCATCGTGCATCGCACGCACCGTTTCGTTGTCCGTCAGCACCGGCAGCATGCCTTCGACGGCGGCGGCGAACGCTTCCGGGTCGTGCGCCGCGACGGCGACGCCACAGTCCCCGACGATCCGCGCGGAGTCCCCGACGTCGGTCACCACGCACGGCCGCCCGCAGGCCATCGCCTCGGCGATCACGTTGGGAAAGCTTTCGCCGTACGAGGTGGATGCCAGCAGATCCAGCGCGCTGTAAACCGCCGGCATGTCGCCGCGCGGGCCGGCCCAGATCAGGCGATCCTGCAGGCCCAGCGCGGCCGCCTGTCTCGCGAGCGACGCCGTGTAGTCCGCTTTGCCTTCGCCGACGCACACGAAACGCCAGCGCGCGTCGCGGGCCGCGAGTTTCGCGGCTGCTTTCAGGAACGTCGGGTGGTCCTTCATCAAATCTAGCCGGCCCACTAAACCGACCAGCAACGCGCCATCCGGAATCCGCCATGCCTGGCGCAGGCGCGTGCGCGCCCCGGCATCGAAGCTGAAACGCCGCGTATCGATGCCGTTCGGAATCACGCGCATCCGTTCGCGCGGGTAGCCCAGCGTGACGTGGTGCCGCCCGCTTGCATCGGAATTGACGATCACGAGGTCCGCCATGCGCGCACATGCACAACTGAAGCGGAAGGTCAGGCGCGCCGTCCAGTCGTAGCGATCGCGATCCATGTACGCCGAACGCACGCCCCACACCACGCGCGTGCGCCGATGTGCCGTCTTCGCCAGCAACGCCAGCAGGTTGCCGACGGTCAGGTAACCGTGCACGACGTCGGCATCGGTGGTGCGAAAGGCGCGCCACAGCCGCCACGGGAATCCGAACACATCCCAGCGTCCGTGCTTGCGCAGATCGATCACCGGTACGCCGGCTTCTTCCAGCTCGCGCTGGAACGCATCGCCCGCGTAAAAACACGCCGCCGAAACATCCCAGCCGGAGCGCCGCAATGCGGTCGCCAGCGTCACCAGTTGCCGCTGCGCGCCGCCGCGCCCGAACGAGCGAATCAGGAACAGGATGCGCGGATTGCCTTCGCCCGCTTCGGCGGCTCTTTCCGCAACGGAGCGCGGCTGCGCAACGAAATCGGATGGTACGACGTTCATACCGTCCGCCTCGCCGCCGCCGCGTGCGGGACGGGTGCGGTCGCGATCCGTGCCAGCAGCGTGTTCCAGCGGCCGAGGATCTCGCTGGTCGAATAAAGATCGCATACCTCGCGCGCGCGTGCGCCGAGTTCCGCGCGCAGCGCATCGTCCTGCATCAGCAGGTCGAGCGCGACCGCCAGGCTGCGGGTGTCGCCGGTCGGCACCAGCCAGCCGTTTTCGCCATGCGTGATCAGTTCGCGCGGCCCCATTTCGCAATCGAAACTGATGCAGGCCTTACCTTCGGCCATCGCCTCCATCAGCGCGTTGGGAAACCCTTCGATCAACGATGGCAACACGAAAAGATCGGCACGCCGCATCCTTTCGCGCACGTTGTTGTTGAAGCCGGGCAGCGTGATGCGGTCCGCAAGGCGGTGATCACCGATCGTTCGCTCGAGTGTCTTGCGCAAGCGGCCTTCGCCCACGATTTCCAGCCGCCATCCCGGATGGCGCTGCGCGACCTGCGCGAACGCGGCGATCAGCAGATCGAAACCCTTCTTGGGCACCAACCGGCCCACCGCCAGGACGGTCTTGCCACCGGAGTCGCCTGCGGGCGCGCCCGTTGCGCCATTGCATCCTGAAGCCGGCGCCACCGGATTCGGAATGACTTCCACCGCGCACCCGACCAGCGCTTCCAGTTGGTCGGCGCAACGGCGGGTCTGCGCCACCACCGCCGCGGCGCGGCGGTACAGCGGGCGTGCCAGCGCGCGCCACACGCCGCCGACCCAGCGCGCGCCCGGCGCGCTCCGTTCGGAAACGATCACGCGCCCGCGCAATTTTCCGGCCGCGATCAACACCAGCACGTTGGTGCGGGTGAGGAAACTGACCACCGCATCGGGTTCGGCAAGATTGATCTCGCGGCGGAGTGCGCGGATACGGGTCAGGTTGTGACCGATGGCGTCCACCGCGGTCGCCGAGCGCCCGGTCACGTCCAGAGCGACGCGCCGCACCGCGGGGTCCAGCTTGTACTTGTCATCCAGACCCGCGGCAAGTGTGACCAGCGTGACCGTGTGGCCATCGCTCACCCAGGCGTTGGCGAGCGCGGTCATCACGCGCTCGGCGCCGCCGCCATCGAGTGAAGGAATGACCAGCACCAGTTTCATGCCGCGGCGCCTCGCCAATGGGCCAGGTTTCTCCCCGTGATTGATTCGAGCAGCCGGATGTCCGGCGTGAAATGCACGCGCATTTCCTCCATCAGCGCAGGCGCGATCGCCTGTTTCCCGCGCACGAAGTTGACGCTGCGCAGCGCATCCAGCACGCCCAGGCGCTGGATGCCTATCCGCCGTTTGGCGTACATCGCGGCGTGGACCAGCGGTTTTGGCGTCTTTTGCGTGAACTGCGCCAGCGATTGCCAGCGCGCGTGCCGGCGCGGATTCACCAGCGGAAACGCGTCGCGACCGTCGTGCTCCACGTCGAGGAATGCCAATACCTCGCGGTAGATTTGCGCCGGATCGCTTGCGAAATCGTCATAGAACCACCAGCGCACCTGCGTCTCGGGAAAGGTCTGCAGCAGGCGCTGCAGCTGCTGGCCGAGCAGCGGTAGGGTGTCGTACAGCAGGATCTTGTGATCGCGACCGCGTGACGGAGTCTTGCGGCCGGCGCGGCGATCCGCGCACAACGTCCAGGCATCCGCGAAGTCGACGACGTCCTCGTCGCGCGAGCGCAGCGCCTGCGAGTGCATGGAAATCGCGAGGTCGACCGGGTTGCG
>Ga0209178_1000179_pt1 | contig 16771 bp, 9 predicted proteins | sample GAAS200_FD_187521 | JGI IMG/M metagenome (GOLD analysis project Ga0209178, IMG submission 187521) | Agricultural soil microbial communities from Georgia to study Nitrogen management - GA AS200 (SPAdes) (version 2) | ecosystem: Environmental > Terrestrial > Soil > Agricultural land | place: USA... | reverse complement strand
GAGCGCCTCGGACATCCGCTACGACCTCTTCGAACCCTCGACTGCCCTGGCCATCTCGCCCACCATCGCCTTCGACCGCGGGTGGACCTCGGTGGCGGCGCGCGCCACGGCTCTCCGATTCGAAAGTGGCCACCGCGACCTGCACGGATCTTTCGTGGGGACCACGTTCACCCCGGCATTCGGACCCTTCCGGCTGGAAACGGGCGTGGACGCGGGCGTGAGCCGGTACCTCTCCCTTCCAGCGTTCGCTCATGCGTTCGGCGCTGTTGACCTTCATTACCTCACGCCCCGGTATGGCGCGTGGGTCGGTGGAACCGCGGGAAGCACCTCGTTCGGGAGGCGCGGCCGGGGGGCGAGTACGGCAGGCGGGGGCGCCTGGGCGTCGAATCTCTGGGGGACACTCACGGTGACGGCCTCTCACAGCGCCATCGGCGACACGAGCTACACGGATCTGGAGGGCACGGTCCGGGTGACGCAGGGACGCCTGGCCGTGGTCGGCCGCCTTGGCGCGCGCGTCGGGAGCACGGGAGGCGGGCACGGCGTTTATGGCGAGTCGGTGTTGACGTACGCACTCACCGACGTACTCGGGATGACGCTGGGCGCCGGGCGATACCCCACCGATCCCACGCGTGGCACCATCGCCGGCCGGTACATGACTGTCGGAATCCGGGTCGGGACCATGGGAGCGCACCCCGCGGATCCGTACCGCGAGACCCTCGAGCGCTATCGCCCCGTCCCTTCCGCCGACCCGCCCGTCACTGCCAGCGTGGAGGTAGTGGGGCGGGTGCTCCGCATCAGTGCCGAGGATGCCGGGAAGGTGGAAGTGATGGGGGACTTTACGGAATGGGAGCCGGTGCTGGTCACGAGCGCCGGGATCATCCTCACGCCGGGGCCTCACCTCCTGGAGATCCGGGTCGATGGCGGGCCGTGGATGCCGCCGTCGGGGTCCACCGTGGTAAAGGACGAATTCGGGACGGAGGTGGGTCTGATCGTGGTGCCTTAGAAGCAAAGGCGGAATGCGGAGCGCAGAATGCGGAAGCAGGGCCCCTATTGACAGTCGGGTTCGTGACATAGACTATCTATGTCATGGCTCGCGATGAAATCCCGCCCGGCACGCTCGACATGCTGATCCTCAAGACCCTCGCCGACCACCCGGCGCTGCAGCGCATGCTCATCAAGGGATGGATCACTGGGCGGTGGAGCCACACCGAGGAGAACCGACGGGCCCGGTTTTACCGGCTCACGCCAACTGGGAGGAAGCAGCTTCTCCTCGAGGTCAAAGCCTATCAGCGCGTGACCGACGCCATCATCTCCCTCCTGGCGTACGCGTGAGCCTCTGGCGGCGATTCTGGTTCCTGCTGCACCGAGAGCGCCTCCGCGAGGAGCTCGAAGAAGAGATGCGCTTCCACCTCGAGCAGCGCGGCCGACTCGGCTTCGGGAATCCGGGGCTGATCCAGGAGCAAAGCCAGGACGCCTGGGGACTCCGGTGGCTGGACGATCTGGGGCAGGACGTCCGCTACGCGGTCCGCGCCCTGGCTCGTTCACCGGGGTTCGCCGTTGCCGCTCTGCTCACGCTGGCCCTGGGTATCGGGGCGACGACGGCCGTGTTCAGCGCCGTCGACGCCGCGCTCCTCCGTCCCCTTCCCTTTGTCCACGCCGACCGACTCGTCGTGCTGGACGGGACGTATGCCCCTCCGCCCGCCGGATATCCAAAGAACTATCTGGCCTACACCGACTGGGAAGCCCGTCCCGATCTCTTCCAACGACTCGCCGCATTCGACGCCGGCGGGGCCAATCTGCTGACCGGTGACCGGGCGACCCGAATCGGCGTCGCCGTCGTCACTCCAGGCTTCTTCGCCACCTTCGCGGTCCCGCCCCTGCTGGGCCGGTCGTTCACCAAAGACGAGAGCACGGCCGGGCACGAGCAGGTGATTATCCTGAGCTATCAACTCTGGCGTCGCCAATTCGGGGGAGACTCGACGGTGCTGGGACGCACCCTCATCCTCCAGAACCTCCCCTACATCGTGGTGGGCGTTATGCCCGAGGCATTCCGCTATCCACGCGAAACCGACGCCTGGGTACCGAATGTGGCAGGCACGTTCCTGCATTGGGACCTGTATCGGACCGCCGTGGTCGAGACGGTGATCGCGCGGCTGGCGGACCGGGTCACCGTCTCCGAAGCGCAGGCGCAGGTGACCGCGACAGAGCAGGCATGGAAACGGGATCACCCCGCTCCCTACACGCCCCCCGGCGTGCACCTCATTCCCCTCCGCGCCAGACTGGTCGGCTCCTCGGGGACCGCGCTCCTGGTGCTGTTCGGAGCGGTGGGCTTCATCCTTCTGATCGCGTGCACGAACACGGCCGGGCTTCTCGTGGCCCGCTCGGTGTCTCGCGGGCATGAGATGTCCCTCCGTGCCATGCTGGGCGCGAGCCGGCGACGAGTCGTGCGGCAACTGTTGACGGAGAGCGGCGTCCTGGCGCTCTGCGGCGGCGCGCTCGGACTCGCGGTGGCTTGGGGCGTGGGACGCGCGCTGATGGGCCTGCTCCCCCCGGCCCTCGGAGATCTCATGCCCATGTCCCTCGACGCCCGGGTGCTCGGGTTCGCGCTCCTCGCGACGCTCGTGGCGACATTCCTGTTCGGGCTCGCGCCGGCCCTCACATTCTCAGGTCAGGATCTCCAGGGACCGCTGCAGCGGAGCGGCGGGCGGGCCACTTCCGCCCGCGTCACCCGCACCCGCCGGGTGCTGGCGACCGGGGAGATCGCCTTGACGCTGGTGGTCCTGACCGGGGCCATGCTCCTTCTGAAAAGCCTGGGGCGGCTCCAGGCCGTCGATCCCGGATTCCGTCAGTCCGGCATCGTCGCGATGAACGTGTCATTGACGCAGGCACGGTACTCCACGCTGGCACTCCAGAGTGACTTCTACCGGCGCGCCCTCTCGAGGCTCGGTGCCGTGCCGGGCGTCACCGCCGTGGGCGCCGTGAACGTGCTCCCGCTGTCCCAGGACGGATCGGTGGGTTTCGCTTTCCGTGTGGAAGGCCAGCCCGCGCCGCAGGATCCGGACCAGATGCAATTCGCCGAAAACCTGGTAGTGACGCCGGGGTATTTCCGGGCAATCGGCATTCCGCTCCTGCGCGGCCGCGACTTCACGGAGGCGGACGATTCCGCCGCCCTCCCGGTCATGATCATCAGCCAATCGATGGCAACGAAATACTGGCCCGGCAAAGATCCTCTCGGCACGCAGGTGACGGCGCCGGGACGGTCGGCGTACGGCAAGTTCACGGTCATCGGCATCGTGGGTGACGTGCAGGATGGGTCCCTCGACGAAACGAACCGCTGGCCGGCTCAGATGTACAAGGCGCTGAGTCAGGCGGGAGCCTCATACACGACCCTGGTGGTCCGGTCCGAGCTCGACGAGGGCGCGATCGCGCCGGCGCTGCGGCACGCGCTCGCCGACGTGGACCCCACGCTCCCGGTGTACCGGATGCGGACGCTTCGGGCCGTGGTCGCTGCGTCGATCGCACCGCAGACGCTGACCACCACCCTGCTGACCTTCGCAGGCGGATTGGCGATCGTGATCGCCGCGGTGGGGCTCTATGGCGTCATTGCCTACGGCGTCGCGCAACGCAGCCGCGAGCTCGGCATCCGCCTGGCCCTCGGTGCCCAAAAGGACCAATTGCTCCGGCTCATTCTCCGGGATGCGATCGTGATGACCGCGACGGGGGTGGTGCTGGGACTCGGCACCGCCTGGCTCATGACGCGGTCCCTCGCTCACCTCCTCTTTCAGGTCGAGCCTCGCGACCCCGGCGCGTTCGCGCTGGCGGCCCTGGTGCTGACCGCCGTTACCCTATGCGCCGCCTACGTTCCGGCGAGCCGGGCGGCCCGGGTGGATCCGATGACCGTGCTGCGCTGGGAGTGACCCTTTGAGCCGGAGGTACCACCAGCCATATTGACTCAGTGGCTACTCCCGAATCCTGGTCTTCCCGCCTGGCCCGCTACAAGGGGCCCAGCAGTGTCCGCAGTGTCCTGCAGCTCACCACGGCCGCCCTGATGTTCGCCGGTGCCTGGGCGCTGATGTACGCGAGCCTGTCGGTCACCTACTGGCTGACCCTCCTGCTCGCGATCCCCACGGCCTTCTTCCTGATGCGCCTGTTCGTCATCCAGCACGACTGCGGACATGCCTCGTTCTTCCGGTCGGCCTGGGTGTCGGACACGGTGGGATCGATCGTGGGCGTGCTGACCCTGACGCCGTACCACTACTGGAAAAAGACTCACGCGCTCCACCACGCCACCTCGGGGAACCTCGAGCACCGGGGCTTCGGCGATATCGACACGCTGACGGTCGAGGAGTACCTGGCGCGCTCCCGCTGGGAGCGGTTCAAGTACCGGGTGTACCGGCATCCCGCCGTGCTCTTCGGCGTCGGTGCGGTGCTGCACTTCGTGGTCCGCCACCGGCTGCCCACCATCGTCCCGAAAACGTGGCGCCGCGAGCGCCGGAGCATCTTCTGGACGGACGTTGGGCTTGCAGTGCTGATCCTCGTGACTGGCGCACTGGTGGGGTACCGGGAACTCGCCCTGGTGCAAATTCCGGTAATCATAATTTCGTGCACGATGGGCGTCTGGCTCTTCTACGTGCAGCACCAGTTCGACCCGACGTACTGGGAGCGGGAGGACCGGTGGTCGTACGACGCCGCGGCGCTGCATGGCAGCTCGTACTACCGGCTTCCCAAGATTCTGCAGTGGGCCACGGGGAACATCGGCATCCATCACGTCCATCACCTGCACCCGCGGATTCCGAACTACCGGCTGGAACTCGTTCTGCGCGACCACCCCGAGCTGGCAGCGGTACCCCCGCTGACCTTCTGGGGAAGCCTCAAGTGCGTGCGCCTGACGCTGTGGGATGAACAGGCGCGCCGGCTGGTGCCCTTCAAGGCCGTGCGGGGACGGGTCAGCTCCCAGCCCGCCTGAGCGCCGCCTTGACCCGCGCGACGAAGCGCGGGCCATCGATGGGCTTCCGCACGTAGTCATCCGCACCGCGATCCATCACTTCCACTTCAGTCGCACTCGATTCGGACCCCGTGAGCACAATGACCGGGAGCGCCGCCGTGGCTTTCGCATGGCGTACCCGCTCGAGCACTTCGGCACCGCCCATCTGCGGCATGTCGAGATCGAGCACCATCAACTGGATGTCGGAGGCGCCCTGCACCTGCTCGAGGGCCTCGAGACCGTCCTTCGCCTCCGTGACTCGGAAGCCGCCCTTCTCCAGCACCGCTTTGGCCATCACGCGGTTCACGTTGTCGTCATCCACCACCAGGATGTGGGGAGCGGCAGGCGTCGCGGTGGCTGGCACGTCGACGGTCCCTGAATCGCCGAGTACTCGCTCCACCTCTTCCAGTGTGGTTTCCCCCGCCGTGACCCGCTCCAGCGCCACCTCCCGCATCGGTCGCATGCCGCTCGTCGTCGTCCCGGTCATCACCTCCATGACGCTCATGCGGCCCAGGTAACCGGTCTGGGCGCAGGCGTCGCACCCCACCGCCCGACGGACCGGCTTCACCCCGTACCGCGCGGCCAGTTTCTGCTCCGCGGGCGTCAGTGAGACGCCCACCGGTGTGGCGCACGCGGCGCAGAGCCTCCGGATCAGCCGCTGGGCCAGGGCGCCCCGGAGAGTCCCCGTGATTTTCGCACGGTCGAGCCCCAGGTCGATGAACCGGTCGATGGCGCCGGCCGCGTCGTTCGCGTGGATGGTGGCGAGCACCAGGTGCCCCGTGTAGGCGGCTTGCACCGCGATCTCGGCGGTTTCCAGGTCGCGGATTTCGCCCACGAAGATCACGTTCGGGTCCTGCCGGAGGATCGACCGGAGCGCCGAGGCAAACGTGACCCCGCGTTTGGGCTCGACCTGGATCTGCGTCAACCCGGGCATCTCATACTCGACCGGGTCTTCAACGGTCATGACGTTGACCTCGCCGGTCGCGACCTCCCGCAGCGCGGCGTAGAGGGTCGTGGTCTTCCCGGAGCCGGTGGGTCCGGTGACCACGACGATCCCGTCCCGATGGAGCAGGAGTTTCCGGAACCGCTGGAGCTCGAGTGCCGGCACGTTCAGGTCCTCGAGCCTCTTCGTGCTGGTCGGGTCGAGGATGCGAATCACCGCCTTCTCGGCGTCGCGCGTAGGGACGGTCGAGAGCCGGAGATCGACCACTTTCCCCGCCAGCTGCACTCGCGCGCGACCGTCCTGCGGCCGCAGGCGATCCGCGATATCGAGCTTGCCCATCACTTTGATGCGCGAGATCACCCGGTTGAGCGCGGTCATCGGGATTCGCATGTACGTGCGGAGCACGCCATCCACCCGGAACCGGACCTGGCCTCCGTCACGGCCCGGCTCGAGATGGATGTCCGACGCCCCGCTTTTCACGGCATCGGCGAGAATGATGGCCGTGAGCTTCACCACGGGAGCGGCATCGAGGTCGTGCGCGACGACGGCCTCAGGCCCCTGCTCCTCGACCACCGTGACGTCGATCTCCTCCATGAGTCCGGTGCGGTCCAGGAGCTGGCTCACCACATCGTCGGGGGCGTAGCGGAGGTCGGTGGCCTGGGCGATGGCGGCGGGCGGGGCGACTTCGAACGTGATCGCGCGGCCGGCGGCGAACCCCAATGCCTGCTCTGCGTCCAGGTCGGCGGGATTCCAGGTGGCCACCACCAGCGTGCGGTCCGATTCACGGAGCGGGAAGACCAGGTGCTTGCGGGCGAGGGACTCCGGGACCAGCGACAACGCGCGCGGTTCCGCCGAGTCCAGGTTCGCAACGGCGCAACGGGCGTTCGCGGCGACGCGCTTCGCGACCTCGTCCGGCGTGATCCGCGCGATCCGCGCCGCCGCTGCCCAGGCGTTGTCTGGACTCGCGTTCTCCGCGATGTCCACATCCGCGCCTTCCACCACACCCTGTTTGACCAGCACGTCGGCGAGCCAGTGGCGGCGGGGAGTAATCATTCGATCAAACTGCGCGGGGGCCGTCGCGGTGTCCAGCTTGAGCATCTTGCTAGGCCGCCTTCCTGCCTCCCAGCCCCTCGACCGCCGCGAAGAGCTCCTGCGCTTTGACCGGCTTCGCCAGGTACCCGTTGAGGCCGTGCTCGAGACAGCGCTCCCGCTCACCGGCCAGGGCGTGGGCGGTCAGGGCGATGATCGGAAGGCCGGCCCCACCCGGCATCTTCCGGATGGCCGCCGTGGCTTCGAAGCCGTCCATCTCCGGCATCTGCACGTCCATCAGCACCACGTCATAGGCAGACCGCGCAATCGCCGCCACGGCCTCCGTGCCGTCCCCGACGACATCCACCTGGTGGCCGCGCCGGCGGAGCATGGTGGCCGCGACCTCCTGATTCACCACGTTGTCCTCGGCGAGGAGGATCTTGAGATTGCGCCGCGCCTCGGAGAGCGTGTGCCGGGTGACGAGTGCTTCCGACGGGCCGGACGGTTCCGTCCTGATGACCGAGGCCACTGCCTGGAAGAAATCGGTGCGCGAAATCGGCTTCGTCAGATATCCCGCGACCCCGAGCGCGCGGCACCGCGCGGCATCACCTCGCTGCCCGGCCGAGGTCAGCATCAGGAGCGGCACGGTCGCAAGCGCGGGGTCCTGGCGGACCTGCGTGGCCAGCTCGAATCCATCGTGATCGGGCATGCGGGCGTCGATGATCGCCAGCGCCACCGGATCTCCCGTCCGGCTGGCCGAACGGAGGGCGGCGAGGGCCGCACTGGTGCCGGACGCCTCGTCCACCCGGGCGCCCTCGGCCGCGAGCATCTCCCGGAAGATGCGCCGGTTGGTGGAATTGTCGTCGACCACCATCATGCGGCGGCCGGCCAGCGGAATGTGCATCACGGGCTTCGCGGTAGCGGGGGGTGCCACGGCCGCCAGGGGGAGCGTGAACGTAAACTCACTGCCCCGCCCCAGCTGGCTGGTGACGTCGATGTGCCCGCCCATCAGGCCGACCAGACGTTGGGCGATAGTCAGTCCGAGGCCGGTGCCGCCGTAGCGGCGGCTGGTCGACCCGTCGACCTGCGTGAACTCCTGGAAGATCTTTCCGAGTTGCTCCGCCGGGATTCCGATCCCGGTATCCTGCACGGCGAACCGCATCGCCGGACGGCCGTCGGGAAGCGTCACCGGAGCGATCCGGACCACGACCTCCCCTCGGTCCGTGAACTTCACCGCGTTGCCGATGAGGTTGGTGAGGACCTGGCGCAGCCGGCTGGGGTCTCCCTGCACCCAGGTCGGTGATCCGTCCAGGTCCGGAATGAGCTCGATCCCTTTCTCCGCCGCTCGTACCGCCAGCACGCTCACGGTGTTGTAGATGAGGTGGGGGAGGTCGAACGGAATGGATTCCACGTCCAGATGCCCGGCGTCGAGCTTCGAGAAATCGAGAATGTCGTTGATGATCGAGAGCAAGGACTCTCCCGAGGTCCGGATCAGCTCCAGGGAGTGCCGTTGCTCGGTGGTCAGCTCGTCGTCGAGCAGAATTTCGGTGAGGCCGAGCACCGCGTTCATCGGCGTCCGGATCTCGTGACTCATGTTCGCGAGAAACATGGATCGGGTCTGCGCGGACCGCTCGGCCTCCTCTTTGGCCTCGCGCATCGACTCCGTGGCTTGCCTCAGCTCGGTCACATCGTGAAAGACCCAGATCCGGCCATAGTGGACGCCGCCCTTACCGATCACCGGTGCGGAGAACCGGTCGTAGACATGGCCGTTCACGAGCTCGATCTCGTCCCGGGACACTTCGTCCGGATGCGCGTAGAGGTAGGCGACGCGCTCCGCGAATGCCTTGGGATCCTTGAGGCGGGAGAGCGCGGTCTCGAGCGTACGACTGTCGTCCAGGTCCGCGCTGATGTCGGCAGGAATCTCCCAGATGTCCAGGAAGCGCTGGTTTTGAAGAATCTTGTGTCCGCGGCCGTCCACGATCAGGAGGCCATCGGCGCTGGCGTTGACCTGTGATTCCAGCAGTGCAGCCTTCTCCTCGACCGCCGCGTTGGTGTCGAGCTGGCGGCACAAGGCGCGGTGCGCCCGCCGGTGCACCGTGTGCATCACATAGACGTAGATCGCGGTCATCACCGCCGTGATCAGATCGTCCCGATCAGTCGTCGTCAGCATGAGGCTCGTGATGACCGGCAGGTAGACGGCCCCGATGAGCAGGTAGAAGCTCTGGGGATCGGCGGCGAGCGTGTTGGCGGCGCTCGCCATGAGGCCCGCCACCCCGATCAGCACAATTGCGGCGTGCTGGACCGGGAGCTCGGCCACGAGGAAGGCCGCGCCGACGCCCCAGGCGAGGCCCTGCAGAAAGACCAGAATGCGGGTTCCGCGGATGACATCGACGTCGGCAATCGAGCCCAAGCGCGCCTGCCGCTGCCACGCCGCGCGCGCGACCGTGGTCAACGCAATGGCGGCGCACCACCATTCCCACGCGGTCACTGAGCCGTGGTTCCAGACGAGGGCCAGGACGACGCCGATGAGGAAAAGATGCGCGCCGAGTACGAGCGGGGCGTCGTGAGCGATGCGCGTCCGGTGCTGCGTCCGGAGCGACTGTCTGAGTCGTTCGGTGGCCGGCGCCGGCGCATCCATGATCGGACTCTTGGCGATGTGGTCTGACATTACGATTCCCCCTCGTTACGACGGAATCTCCCGTCGCGCGCAGGGGGTTAATTGTGAAGCGGGGATGAGGAGGTCTTTACGAAAGAGAGTGCAGGTAATGGAGGTCTTCAGACCGCGACCGGCCGAGAGCGCCCTCTGAGGGCGCGGGAAACGAAGTGGGGGGGGACCCCTACTCGTACCTGAGCGCCACCATCGGATCGATCTTCGCGGCGCGCCGGGCGGGAATCCAGCTGGCGAGGAGGACCGCGAGCGCCAGCACGAGGGCCGCGACGATGAACGCCCAGGGGTCGAACCGGCTGACGCCGTACAGCGACGCCGCGATGAACTTGGTGAGGTAGAGCGCGCCGCCCACCCCGGCGAGTGTCCCGATGCCCGTGATGATGAGTGCGGGTCGCAGGGCGACCTGAATGAGATTCGCGGGGACGGCGCCGAGGGCGGTGCGGATGCCGAATTCGCGGGTGCGGGTGGTGACACCGTAGGCCACGATGCCATAGACACCGGCAGCAGTCAGCACCAGGGTGAGTAGCGAGAGAGCGCCCAGAACGCGGAAGAACAGGTGCTGGGTGTTGAGAGAAGCCGCCACGGCAGCCGGAAGCGCGCCGCGGCTCTCGATCGTAACCGAGCCATCGACGCTGCGCGCGGCGTCCCGCACGCCCCGCAGGAGTGCCCCGTCAGATCCGGTCGATTTCGTCATGATCGCCGGGCTGTTGGCACGGGGCCAATCGCCCACGGGCTGGTAGACGAGGCGTGCAACCGGTCCGATGAAGTCCTGCCGGACATCCCCCACCACCCCAACCACCAGGGCCCGGAACGGGCGGCGGCCGGGAACATCGAGCAGCTGCCCGATCGGATCCTGGTCCCCGAAGAGGGCGCGGGCAACACCCAGGCTGAGGACAATCTTCTTGGCCGGATCGAGCGAATCAGGCCAGGCATCCGCTGGTGCGAAGGATGTCCCCCGGATGACGGGAATCCCCAGCGTGCTGAAGTAGTTCGGAGAGACGTGTACCGTGCTGACGGACAGCGACTCAGAGCCGGCGCGCACTTTCAAGCCGAAGCTGACACCGGAGAAGGGTGGAAGGTCGACGAGCGCGACCTGGGTTACTCCTGGGAGTGCCTCGACTCGCTCGGTCATCTGGTCGTAATACGACCGCATCCGCGCCGGCTCGTACCCTGCACCCTGGGGATCAGTCTGAAAGACGGTGACCCCCGCGGGTTCGAAGCCCAATGGAATTCTCGCGTAGTTCCGCAGCGTCGTCGCGAGCAGGAAGGCTCCGGCGACCAGCGTAAGCGACACCGCGATTTGCGCGGTGGCCAGTCCGAGTCGGAGTCGGGGAGCGCTCCCGGCCTGATTCGGCCCGGATGCCTTCAAGTCCGCATTGAGGTCCACGGACGTCCCCACCAGCGCCGGCGCGACGCCGGCAAGCAGAGAGGCAAGGAGTCCCAGTCCGACCGCAAACCCGATGACGCGGGTGTCGATCGCTACGTGGCCGACGTCCATGAACCTCATGATCTTCACGCTCCCGAAGATCGATTGCAGGCCAAGGCCGATCGCCACGCCCGCGCCGCCACCCGCGAGCCCGACCAAGCCACTCTCCGTGAGGAACAGTCTGACCAGGCGACCGCGGGCCGCCCCCAGCGAAAGCCGAACGACAATGTCCGAGCGTCGCTGGGTCCGTCGAAACAGGAGCAGGTTCGCAACATTGGCGCAGGCCACGAACAGTACGAGCGAAGCGATCCCCATGATCAGCGCGAGCTCCTGACGCACGGCTTCACCACCCCGCTCCATCCCCACGCCAGGTACCAGGGTGGCTGTCACGTTTTGGGTGATGCGCCCGGTGTCCGCCACTGCCAGCGCGCGCACCGCGCCCTGGAGCTGCGCACCGGCCTGGTCGAAGGACACACCGGGACGAAGCCTGGTCACGTTCCGGTAGTACCCGATCACAAATGGGGGATGCCCATTGGTCGCCATGTGCCGGACATCCCAATACGTGTTGCCTGGAATCCAGAGGTCGGCCGGCGAAAGGCGGTCGGGCCCGCGAAACCCCGGCGCGGTGACTCCCACCAGGACAAACGGGAGCCCGTTGATGATGATCGACGACCCCAGGATGTCCGGTCGCCGATCGTACAACTCGAGCCACAGGTGGTCACTGATCGCGGCAACGCGGGTCCCAGCCGGCTGCGGATCGTCGTCGGGGCGCAGGATCCTCCCCCGCTGAGCTTCGACGCCGAGTACCTGCAGGTAATTCCCGCTGACGAACGAGCCCTGCACCCGGGCCGTCAGGAGTCCCGGAGCGCCGACGTTCATCGACATCGGGCCCTGCCACCCGGCCAGATCGAGCACCGCTGGAGATGCCCGGACGATCCGCGGCACCTCTTCGGGCGTGGGACTCGCAGGAGTCTGGGATCCGGCCGGGGCGAAGGATCCGGTGAAGGGTTGCATGAAGGTCACGAAGGCGAGCCGGCCGGAGTCGCGAACGCCGGGGATGGGCTGCAGGAGAAGACGATTCAGCAGGCTGAACCCCGCCGTCGCGGCGCCGATGCCCAGGCCGAGCGTCACGACCGCAAGGGCCGTAAATCCTGGACTGCGTCTCAGTGTACGAACGGCGTACCGGAGGTCGAGCAGGAGGGTGTCATTCATCCTGGGCACACTCGCGGTGGGAGATTCCCTGTCCACTACGCGCGGAAAACGCGCGTCGGCGGGACACGCTACTCGTACCTGAGCGCCACCATCGGGTCGATCTTCGCGGCGCGCCGGGCGGGAATCCAGCTGGCGAGGAGGACCGCGAGCGCCAGCACGAGGGCCGCGACGATGAACGCCCAGGGGTCGAACCGGCTGACGCCGTACAGCGACGCCGCGATGAACTTGGTGAGGTAGAGCGCGCCGGCGACTCCTGCTAGAACGCCCCCCGACACAATCACGAGGGCCGGATTGAGGGCAGTTCGGACCAGCTTGGGGGCATCCGCGCCGAGTGCCATGCGCAGGCCGAATTCGCGAATGCGGGTGGTTACGCCATAAGCCACGATCGCGTAGACCCCTACTGCGGTAAGCAAGAGAGTGAGCACAGAGAGAGAGCCAACCAGTTTGAACAGCAGCGTCTGGCTGGAGACGGTCTCGGCCACTGCGTCACTGAGTGTGCCATTGGACTCGACTGGAAGTGAGGGATCGAGCGCGCGTCCAGCTCCCTGCACCTCCTTGATGATCGTCGCATTCGCTGCGCCGCCCTGCACGGCGAGCATCGTCCAGGGAGAATCAAACCCCTGCCCCATCGGCTCATAGACCGCGGGCCGCGGGGCGTCCGAGAGCCTTCCGGAACGCACGTCGCCCACCACACCGATGATCCGAAGGGTTCGACCGTGTCCGCCCCGCAGTTTCAGCAGCTCACCGACCGGATCTCGATCGCCGAACATTTGCCGGGCGAGTGAGAGGCTGACGATCGCCGTCCCCACGTTCATTGATGAGTCGCGCCAATCGTCGGCACTCCCAAACGCCTCGCCTTTGAGCAACGGCATGCCGACCGTCGCGAAGTAGGCCCCCGATACGGGAATGTCCCAGACTTCAATGGGCGTTCCAGTCGGGTTCTCCGGCATTACGCCGTCCAACATGCTGAACCCCATGGGTGCCGAGCTGGTCACAGCCACCCGCATGACGCCGGGAAGTGCGCTGACCCGCTGGGCCAGGGATCGAAGGTAGGTGTGGCTTTGGGCCTCACCGTACCCCAGCATCTTGGGCTCCACCTCAAACATGGTCACCCCGGATGGGTTGAATCCGAGCGGGACTTCTGCGTAGCTCCGCAACGTGCGGGCAAAGAGGTAGGCACCGGACACGAGAGCGAGTGAGACGGCGACCTGAAGCACGGCGAGGCCGACCCGAAGTCCGCGGCCGCCCCCCGCTTGGGTGGGTCCGGAGGCCTTCAGGTGGGCGTTGAGGTCGGTCCGGACCCCGAACAAGGCGGGTACCAGGCCGGCGAGCAGAGAGGCGAGCACGCCAGCGACAATCGCGAATACCAGGACTGGGACATCAAGGGTGACCGGCCCCATCTTCAGGAAGTTCAGCAGTCGCAGCTCTCCGAAGAGCACGCGCAGGAGCAGTGCCACGCCGGCACCCACAGCCCCGCTGGCCAATCCCACAACCGCGCTCTCCACCAGAAAGAAGCGCACCAGACGGGCGCGGCCCGCGCCCAGCACCAAGCGGACGACCACATCGCCCCGCCGCTGGAGGCGCCGAAAGAGGAGCAGATTGGCGACGTTCGCGCAGGTGACAAGCAACACCAGACCAGCGATCCCGATGATGAGGAGAACCTGGCGTCGGATGGCGTCCCGGCCCAGTGCCGACAGCCCGAGCCCGGGGAAGACGTTCGCGCTCACTTGTGGATCGAAGTGCGCGGTATCGGCCGCGGCCATGACGCGCACCGCGCTCCGCAGTTGGCTGGTCGCCTGCTCCCACGAGGCCCCCGGCCGGAGGCGAACGACACTTTCAGAGTATGGATAGGTCGCGGGGCGCCGGAATCCGGCCCGGTAGTGGTTGAGATCGAAGTACGCGTTCCCCGGGAGCCAGAGCGCCGGCACCTCGAACCGCTCCGTGCCCTTGAAGCCCGGCTGCGCAACTCCGACCACCGTGATCGAAAGGCCGTTGACGATCAACCGCTGGCCGACCACGTCGGGCCGCCCGCCGAAGCCTTCCTGCCACAACCGGTCACTGATCACGGCGACACGGGCGCCTCCGTTGGGGAGGTCGTCGTCAGGCCCAAGGGGTCTGCCCAGCGCGGGTGACGCTCCCAACAGCGCGAAGTACTCGCCGCTCACGAAGTTCACCATGAGACGATGCGGCGGCTGCTGGGGAACGGCGACATCGACGTTCAGGATCTGAATGCCCGCCATCCCCGCGACCGCCGGCGCTGACCGAAGGACGGTGGTCCGTTGGTCGGCGTCGAAACTCTCCATTCGATAGCTGTTGCCCTTCCGCACGGCGGGCAGCACCATGCCGAGCCGCGCGGGATCTCTCACCCCAGGGAGAGGATCGAGTAAGACCTGGTGGAGGATGGCAAATCCTGCGGTCGCAGCGCCGATCCCCAACCCGAGCGTGATGACCGCGAGTGCCGTGAAGCCCGGGCTGCGACGGAGAGCACGGATGGCGTAACGGAGGTCGAGCAGGAGGGTGTCCATCATTGGAGTTCACATCCACGTTCACGGGCGTGGATGGCGCTCGGCGACACCGCCACCCAGGTCGGCCCCCCTTCCAGCTTGAGGATCTGCAAACTGTCCACGGAAGCGAGCGTCACGGCAGCCGAAAGCGTGTCGGCCATGATGCCGATGCAACGGGGCTGTTCCTCCTGCTTCGGCGCGAATCGCATCAGACGTCCGCTGATCCAATGACTCCCGTTCTGGCGCGACCAGAACTTCACGGCCGTGCCGGTGGGCAGTTCTGAATCAGGCGGCGCGGGGAGCTGGGCGTAGGACGAGGCGAACGGGGTCACGACCGCGAGGACGGCGACGAGAAAGAGGGTTCTCATAGTGAGCAAACTGCGCGATGGGGGCCTCCCTGTCCAGCAGTCGAGCCGAGCGCCTCGGTTGCCGGCGCGGCGTAAAGCCGCGACTCGGCACCTGCCGCATGAAGCGGCGTCTTACGCCCGTCTCATCGGGCAGACGCCGAGCCGCGACTTCAGTCGCGCCGGCCGACCCTCTTCCACCACCAGTACACCGGCACCCCCACCAACACCCCCGCAATCCCCAGCGCCGACCTCCCCGGCTGGGTGACGATGGTGTTCACCACGATGGCCGCCGCGGCGATCACAAACGCCAGCGGTGTCCACGGATATCCCGGTACCTCAAAGGAGCGTACGGCTGTCGGCTCCCGGCGCCTTTCTACTATGACGCACAAGGCCCCCAATCCATAGAAGATCCACCCCACGAAGACCACATACGTCAGCAGCGACTCGAACGTCCCCCACACCGCCAGCACCATCGCCCACAGGCTCCCCACCACCACCGCCATCGCCGGCGTCCCGAAGCGCGGATGCACCTCCGCAAGCCTCCGGAAAAACAAACCGTCCTGCGCCATCTGGTAGTACATCCGGGGCGTGGTGATCGTCAGCCCGTTCATCGCGGAGAACACCGACACGAGAATCGCCGCCGCCACGAGCTTCGCCGCCCACGGCCCCGCGGCCTGCCCCACCGCCTCGGCCGCCACCTTGTCCGATCCCGCGACGCCGGCCGGACCGAGGGCCGCCACGTATCCGATGTTGGCGAAGAGATAGATCCCGATCAGCGCCGCGGTGCCGAGGCCGATGGCACGCGGGAAGACCCGCTGGGCGTCGACGGTCTCCCCCGCTGAGAACGTCGCGTACTGCCAGCCTTCATAGGCCCAGAGCACGCCGATCATCCCGACTCCCATCCCGGAGATCAACGCGCCGTTCCACTGCGCCGGCCAGAACGCTCCGCCATTCGAGAAGCCGTGCCCGGTCAACAGGAGTCCACCGCTGATCACCAGCAGAGCAGCCACTTTGATCCCGGTACTCCAGTTCTGGACGTCGGCACTCCCGCGCGTCCCGCGGACGTTGATGACGGCGACGAGCGCGATGAGGAGCAGCGCGAAGCTTTTGGCGGCAAGGGGCGGGAGCTGGACGAATTGGGAGAAATAGGCGCTCCCGGCGAGCGCGAGCGTCGCCACCGACCCGGACGCGATGACGAGAAACGCGGTCCATCCATACAGAAAGGCCACGGCCGGGCCGAAGGCGTCGCGCAGATACGTATAGAGCCCGCCGGCGCCGGGCTTGGCTGCGCCCAGCTCGCCGTAGGTCAGCGCCCCGAGCAGGGACAGCACGCCGCCGACCACCCACACGAGGAGTGCCGCACCCACGGTACCACCGGACGCCACGAGCACCTTCCCCGGCACCAGAAAAATCCCGGAGCCGATGACGGTACCGACGACGATGAGGACGAGGTCTTTGAAGCCGAGGACGCGGGCGAGGGAGGAGGGGCGCTCGGTCATGGACCGAAGCTACCCCCTCCCCGCCGCTTGGCTAGAAGATGTTCGCGCCGCGGACCCGGAAGTCCACGTTGTCATTCACCCACTTGAGAAAGTCGGTCTGTTGATCGATCGGCACGCCCGCCTTGAACTGCGCATGCCACCCGGTCATGACCTGTGCCT
>Ga0209178_1000176_pt1 | contig 16821 bp, 12 predicted proteins | sample GAAS200_FD_187521 | JGI IMG/M metagenome (GOLD analysis project Ga0209178, IMG submission 187521) | Agricultural soil microbial communities from Georgia to study Nitrogen management - GA AS200 (SPAdes) (version 2) | ecosystem: Environmental > Terrestrial > Soil > Agricultural land | place: USA... | reverse complement strand
CAAGCGCTTCGGCATGAACCGGAACAATGAGATAGGGCAGACCCGTTGAAACGACTTGGACCGGCAGATCGGAAGCAAGGTCCCGCGACTGCAGGCCGAGCCTTGCCAGGATGGGCTGCAACTCGGCCAGGCTGACCACGTCGCCGAAGATCGCTGTCCCCTGGTTCATTTCGGCCAGGTAGTGGCCGCCAATCTTCTTCGTCACGACGGGCACTTCCGCGGAAGCAAGCCTGAACACCCAGGAGCTTGCTTCGGCCTCCGGTGTTTGCGTGCGGTGAAGTACCGCTGCGGCTCCGAGAACCGGATGGCCGGCGAACGGAAGTTCTTCCTCCACGGTGAAGATGCGGGCCCTGGCGCCCGTTCGATCGATCTCCGACAGGAAGATGGACTCGAACTGTTTCATCTCCCGGGTCAATCGCTGCATGAGCGGCGCGGTCCATCCATCCGTGTGCAAGAAAACGGTCAATCCGTTGCCGGTCAACGGTCCGGTTGCGAAGACGTCAACGTGAAAGAAAGCCGTGGGATTCATGGGAACCTGCGCTCGGATCAGTGGAATGCGGCAGTGCGTAAACTTCCCTGACGATCAACAGCGCGTTGCGGACCGCCGGACCGCCGGCGTAGAAGAGCAGCGTGAGCAACGCTTCCACCATCTGTTCGCGGCTGATGCCGAGCTTGCGCGCCGACTCCATGTGTGCCCGCAACTGTGGTTCGGCGTTGCCTAGCGTCGCACAGCTCGCCACCAGCAGCAGCTCACGGGTTGCCAGGTCGAGGCCTGGCCGCGCCATGATGCAGCCCAGCGCCCATTCGATGGTCATCGTGCAGAAGTCCGGGCATACGTCGGCCATCTCCCGCACCATCGCTTCACCGGCCTGGCCGCCGTGCAGTTCCTCGAGTATCGCCAGGCCCCGTTCGTATTCTTCGCCATGTTTTTGCATGTTGCCGCACCTTCCACGGTTGCGCCTTCGTGATACGCCAAGCGGCGTGGACGACAAGGTAGTTACCATGTGTCGCGTGATAAACAACCGTCCGGTTCATGGACAAACAACCACGGGTTTCCAATCATGGACAGGCTTGTCAGCATGGCGATGTTCGTGCGGGTGGTGGACAAGGGCAGCCTCGCCGCCGCTGCGGAGGAGTTCTGTACTTCCGCCACGATGGTCGGCAAGCATCTGCGTGCACTGGAAGAACACCTGGGCGGACGACTGCTCAATCGGACCACGCGTCGTCAGAGCCTGACGGACCTCGGTCGCGAGTATTACGATCGTTGCAAGCGAATCCTGGCCGACGTCGAGGCGGCCGACGGCATCGCGGACGCCATGCATGCCGCGCCACGCGGCGTCTTGCGCGTGAGCGCGCCGTCGTCGTTCGGCAACCATGCATTGATCGCAGCGCTGCCGGATTTCTTCGAGCGCTATCCCGAAGTGGCCATCGATCTTTCACTCGACAACCGGATCGTGGACCTGGTCGAGGAGCGTTTCGAAGTGGCCATCCGGATCGGAGCGCTTCCCGATTCGAATCTGGTCGCGCGGCCGCTTGCCGATTACCGCATGGTGGTGTGCGCGAGTCCCGGCTATCTGGCGCGGCACGGGGTTCCCGAGCGTCTGGCGGATCTTTCCGGCCATGATTGCCTCGGTTTCAGCCATTGGAAAATCCGGGACGAGTGGCACCTCGAAGGTCCGCAGGGTCGAGAAACGGTGCGGGTGCGGGGGCGCTTCCAGGCCAACAGCGGCCAGGCGCTCCGCATGGCCGCATTGCTGGGCCTGGGGATCGTGATGCAACCCGAGGTGCTGCTGGCGGAGGACCTCGGCGCCGGACGCCTCGTGCAGGTGCTGCCGGACTACGCGACATTTGCGCGCCCGATGCATGTCGTCTACCACGCAGATCGATATTCCAATCCGAAACTGCGATGCTTCGTCGATTTCGTCGTGGAACGCTTCGGTCGCGCCGCTTGAGCCCGGAAGATGTGTACGCGCCGCTATCTCCGGCGCGATCATCATCATTTCAACACGGCCGCGCCGATAGCTTCGGGCAGCGGACCCCAACGGAGGGACATGCATGAAGACACGCGCGGCGGTTGCATGGGCAGCGGGGCAGCCGCTCACGATCGAGGAAGTCGATCTCGAAGGTCCGAAGCCGGGCGAGGTGCTGGTGCGGATCGTCGCGACCGGCGTCTGCCACACCGACGCCTACACCTTGTCGGGCGCCGATCCCGAGGGTTTGTTCCCCGCGATCCTAGGCCACGAGGGCGGTGGGATCGTCGAGGAAGTCGGCGCCGGCGTGACGTCGGTGAAACCCGGCGACCACGTGATTCCGTTGTACACGCCCGAATGCGGCGAGTGCGAATACTGCACCTCCGGGCGCACCAACCTGTGCCAGAAGATTCGCGTCACGCAAGGACAGGGCGTGATGCCGGACGGCACCTCGCGGTTTTCGCATCAGGGCCGGATGCTGCATCACTACATGGGCACCAGCACGTTTTCCGAATACACGGTGCTGCCGGAAATCTCGCTGGCGAAAATCGATCCGCGCGCGCCGCTCGACAAGGTATGCCTGCTCGGTTGCGGTATCACCACGGGCGTCGGTGCGGTATTGAACGTCGCGAAAGTGCGGCCGGGTTCCACCGTGGCCGTGTTCGGCCTCGGCGCGATCGGTCTCGCGGTGGTGCAGGGCGCGGTGATGGCGAAAGCCGGCCGCATCATCGGCATCGACGTCAATCCCGGCAAGTGGACGATGGCGCAGGCACTCGGCGCGACCGACTTCGTGAATCCGAAGGATCACGACGGCGCGATCCAGCAGGTGATCGTCGACATGACCCGCGGCGGCGTCGACTATTCGTTCGAATGCATCGGCAACGTCGACGTGATGCGCGCCGCGCTGGAGTGCTGCCACAAGGGCTGGGGCGAGTCCACGATCATCGGCGTGGCGGCGGCGGGGCAGGAGATCCGCACGCGGCCGTTCCAGCTCGTGACGGGACGCGTGTGGCGCGGCGCCGCATTCGGCGGCGTCAAGGGCCGTTCGCAACTGCCGGGTTACGTCGACCAATACATGCAGGGCAAGCTGAAGGTGGACGAATTCGTCTCGGAGGTGCTGCCGCTGGAACGGATCAACGACGCGTTCGACCTGATGCACGAAGGCAAGGTGATCCGTTCGGTCATCCGCTATGCCGAAACCGGAGCGGCATGAAGAACGATCTGCAGTGTCCGGCTGTATGGATCGCCGCTGCCGTGATGGCGCCGCTCATCCTCTCGCCGTGCACGGCCATCGCGCAGGCTGCCATATCCGCATCCCAGACGAAGCCGCGTTCGTTGCCGACGATCGTGGTGACGGCGACGCGCATTCCCGAGCCGGCGTTCGACGTGCCGGCTTCGATCACGTCGGTGCAAATCGGCAATCCCGATGACGACGCGCCTGGCATCAACGCCTCCGAATACCTGCGCTCGGTGCCGGGCGTGCTGGCGCGCGATCGGCAGAACTACGCGCAGGACGAACAGATTTCGATTCGCGGATTCGGTTCGCGCGCGACCTTCGGCGTGCGCGGCGTGCGCCTGTACACCGACGGCATCCCCGCGACGATGCCGGACGGGCAGGGCCAGGTTTCCAATTTCGATTTCGGCGGCGCGGACCGGATCGAAGTGCTGCGCGGACCGTTTTCGGCGCTGTACGGCAATTCCTCGGGCGGCGTGATCCAGATCTTCACCGCCGACGGCAGCGATCCGCCGGAAGTGCTCGCCGGTTTCGGCGGTGGCAGCTTTGGCCAGTGGCGCGCGGACGTCGGTGCGCGCGGCATCGACGGCGACTTCGGTTACAACTTCGATTTGTCCGATTTCAATACCGGGGGCTATCGTCGACACAGCCAGGCCGAACGCATCAATGGCAACGCGAAGTTCGATTTCAGGGTCGGCAAGGGCGGCAAACTCACGGTCGTGTTGAACACGGTCTCGCTGCCGCAAGCGCTGGACCCGCAAGGGTTGGCGTGGGCGCAGTACCAGGCCGATCCGCGCCAGGGCGCGCCGTCTGCGCTGCAATACGACACGCGCAAGAGCGTGCACCAATGGCAGGGCGGCGCCGTGTACACGCAGCAGCTCGATGCGCATCAAAGCGTCCGTGCGCTGGTGTATTACGGCCAGCGCGGCGTGCAGCAGTTCCTGTCCGTGCCGGTCGCGGCGCAGAAGAACCCGCTGAATTCCGGCGGCGTGGTGGACCTCGCAACGGTCTACAAGGGCACCGACCTGCGCTGGACCTGGCAGGGCGACTTGGCGGGACATCCGCTCGATTTCGCGACCGGCGTCGCGTACGACGACGAAGCCCAGCATCGCAACGGTTACGAAAACTTCGTCGGCAACACGCCCTCCGAAGTCAGGCTGGGCGTCATCGGTGCATTGCGTCGCGACGAACAGGACAACGTGTACAACGTCGACGAGTACGCGCAAGGCACCTGGCGTTTTGCCGATCGCTGGTCGCTGACGCTGGGCGCGCGCCACAGCGTGGTGCGATTCAACTCCACCGACTTCTATGTTACGAACAGCAACCCGGACGACAGCGGGCGCGTGGCTTATGGCGCCACCAGTCCGGTGGCGGGCCTGCTGTTTCGCGCGAGCGATAGCTGGCATTTGTACGCGTCGTACGGCAATGGCTTCGAGACGCCCACCTTCAGTGAGCTCGGTTATCGCCCAAACGGCGAGGGCGGCTTGAATTTTGCGCTGCATCCGGACCGTTCGAAGAACGGCGAGATTGGATCGAAGTGGAGTTTCCCGAATGGCGGTCGCTTGGATATTGCGCTGTTCCAGGCGAACACGCGTGACGAAATCGCGGTGCTTTCGAGTTCGGGCGGGCGCACGGTGTACCAGAACGCGGGCCGCTCGCGGCGGCGCGGCGCCGAAGTGGGCGTGCATCTTCCGCTCGCGGACAAATGGCAACTGGATGCAGCCTACACCTGGCTCGACGCACGCTTCCTGCAGGCATTCAACGATTGCGGCGGCAGCGCCGGCTGCGAAGTTCCCGCGGGCGCGCGCATCCCCGGCGTGCCGCGGCAACTCATGCATGCGGATTTGCGCTGGGGCGGCGACATCGGCTGGCACGCGGGCGTGAGCATCGACGCCGCCAGTGCGGTCGCGGCTGACGATGCGGGAACGCTCGTCGCGCCCGGTTACGCGATCGCAGGCATCAACGCGGGCTACGTCGTGGACACGCAGCGTTGCCAGGTCACGCCGTTCGCACGCATCGACAATCTGTTCGATCGCCGCTACATCGGCTCGGTGATCGTCGACCAGGCCAACGGCGGCAGCTTCGAACCGGCGCCGGGACGCAGCTTCTGGCTGGGCATCAACGTGACCCTGCGCGCCAGGGGAAGCTGACGTCGCTGCGTTGCGTCAGGCGCCGAGCTGCCGCACCAGTTCGATGTATTTCTGCCGCGCCTCGTCGGTGCGCATGCCGCGCAGGCGCGACCAGGCTTCGTATTTCGCGGTGTTCACGAAATCGAAGAAGCCGGGCTTCGGGCCGCAGGCATCGCCGTCGGTGGCTTGCTTGTAGAGGGCGTACAGCTTCAGCAAGGTGTCGTTGTCGGGGCGCGCCGGCAGACGCTTGACGTCCTCGCTGGCTCGCTGGAAATCCGTGTCGAGTTCGGTGGACACGACGGTCGCACTCATGCTTTTGGCTTGGTACGTTTCCCGGCGGCGGGCTTCGCCGTCTTTGTGCCCGCCGCGCGGCTGGCGCGAAGTTCCTGTGCCAGTGCATCGATGCGTGCCGAGAGGGCCTGCACGTCCTGCTGGCTCGGCATGTTCATGCGTTTCATCGCGCGCGCGATGCGTTCATCGAAAGCCTGCTCGATCTTGCCCATCGCGGCATTGGTACGCTTGCGCGCGGCTTCCATCCATGGTGTCGCCTGGTCGCGCGCCTGCTTCATCTGTTCCTGCGTGTAGGCGTGGGTTTTTTCCTGGATGCGCACGCCTTCCTCGACCAGTGCATCGAAGAACTTGCCGCCTTCCTGCTGCGTGCGCGACAGCGCGCCCAAACCGGCGAGCCAGATCTGTTGCGCGGAATCCATCACGCCACGACTGAAACGCTGTCCCGAGGTGGCGGCATCCTTGGCGGCCTTGAAGGGGTCGGTTTCGTCGGTCATGGCGGAATCTCCGTGGGTCGGGATGTCCAATGTACGCTTTTTTTTTGCGCTCGTCCCTGATCGCGGCTTCGCTCGACCACGACGCGAGATTCTCACGCTCGCGTTGTTTGCGAGTCCACCGCGGCCATCCATGGCCTTGTTTGGTATAAAAGCGGGCGTCACAACAACATTCGAGCGGGAGCGCGCACACGCGGCCAATCCTGCGGCGCGGGTTCGGCGGCGAGGCGTGCAAGCTTCGCGAGGAAATGTGCGCGCGGCATCTCCTGCGCACCCATGCGCAGGAGATGCGGATTCGGAACCTGCGCGTCGATCAACGGGAAACCGCGCTCGCGCAGCGTTTGCGCGAGCGCATGCAACGCAACCTTGGATGCGTTGGTGCGGCGCGAGAACATCGATTCTGCGCTGAACATTTTCCCGATTGCGACGCCATAGAGCCCGCCGACCAGCGTGTCGCCGTCCCACACTTCCAGCGAGTGCGCATAGCCGAGCAGATGCAGGTTGGTGTAGGCGGTGATCATGTCGGGCGTGATCCAGGTGCCTTGCTGGTCCTCGCGCGGCGCGGCGCACGCGCGCATCACTTCGTCGAAGGCGCGATCCATGCTCCACTGCCAGGTGCACTTGCGCAGGAATTTCGCGAGGCTGTGCGAGCGATGCACGGCGTCCGTCGCGAATACGCAGCGCGGATCGGGCGACCACCACAGCAGCGGATCGCCCTCGGAATACCACGGGAAGATGCCACGCGTGTACGCCGCGACCAGCCGTTGCGGCGACAGGTCACCGCCGAATGCCAGCAGCCCGTTGGGATCGGCCAAGGCGTTGCGGGGATCGGGAAACAGGCTGGGCGCGAGCGGGTCGAGCGGCTGGATGCGGGTCATGACTTCGCATCACGTTCGGCAAACGGCGAATGCGCGGCCAATTCGAGACCGCGCGCGTCGAGCAGTGCTTCTTCCCGTTGCAGCGACGCGCGGATGACCGCGCGGAAGCGCGCGTCTGCGATGTAATGGCGCGAATGCGTGCGCGTGGGCAGGAACCCGCGCGCGAGTTTGTGCATGCCCTGCGCGCCGGGTTCGAAGCGGTGCAGGCCGCGGCGCAGGCAATGATCGATGCCCTGGTAGTAGCAAAGTTCGAAGTGCAGCCCCGGCACTTCTTCATGCGCGCCCCAATAGCGGCCGTAAAGCGTGTCGCCGCTGGAAAGGAACAGCGCGCCCGCGACGATGTTGCCGGCGCGGTACGCGAATGCGACGTGCGAGTGTTCGGGAAATGCGGCGCCGAGATGGCGGAAGAAATCCAGCGTCAGGGTCGGCGTGTTGCCTTTCTCGTCGAAGGTGTGGGTATAGAGGTGATGCACCGCGCGCCACGCGTCGTCATCCAGCGAACCGCCGTTGCGAAATTCACATTCGATGCCTGCGTTCGCGACTTGGGCGCGTTCGTGGCGGATGGCCTTGCGCCGCTTGTGGGTGAGGGCACCCAGGAAATCCTGGAAGTCGCGCCAGCCGTCGCGGTTGCGCCACTGGAACTGCCAGTCGGAACGCGCGAGCCACGCGTCGTCGAACGCAGCGGTGTCTTCGTCGCGCAGGAAATCCACGTGCGCCGAAGAAAGCCCGGTGCGATCGGTCAGTTCGCGCAGCGCGGCCGCCAGCGTTGCGCGACGTTGCGCGGCGTGCGCCCCGCGGCCGGCCAGGAGGCGCGGGCCGGTCACCGGCGAATACGGCACCGCGCACAGGAACTTCGGGTAGTAGTCGCCGCCCGCGCGCTCCCAGGCATCGGCCCACGCCCAGTCGAACACGTATTCGCCGTGCGAATTGCCTTTCACGTACAAGGGCAGGGCGCCGATCAGCGTGTCGCCGTCGTGCAGCGTGAGGTGCTGCGCGCGCCAGCCGAACGCCTCGCGGATGCAGCGGGTGCGTTCGAGGCCGGCGAGGAAGGCGTGGCTGACGAAGGGATTGTCGTCCGCGGCCAGCGCGTTCCATGCGGCGGCATCGATCTCGTCGATGGATTCGTGCGTGCGCAGCGTCAACATGGCTGCATTGTAGGCGTTGTCGCGCGCCAGCCGTGCAGCGCCGGAAAGCGCATCGGGCATGGCAGTTGCTTGTCATTCCGGCGCCCGTGATCATCACTTCCGCAACCCGGGGATTTGTGCATGGCAAACGTGGGGCCGGTTTTTCCATGGGACAGGCTGACGTCGGTCGCCGACTACGAAGTGGTCGATGCGGACCTCGAACACGCGTGCGCCAATGCGCTCGGTGTCTGGCGCACCACGATAGGATGGCCGGGCCGGCAGGAAGAAGTTTTCCAACGCTATTACCTGGAACATCCGGGCGCGAAACCGGAATTGAAGTTTCTCCGCCACATCCCGACCGGCAAGGTCGTGGGCACGTTGGGCGTTAGTCCGCGCCGGGTGTGGTGGCACGGCCACGAAATCCGCGCGGGCATGCTTTCGCATTTCTGCGTGCTGCCGGAACACCGCAAGATGCGGCCGCCGATGTTCCTGTTCAAATCGATGATCGATGCGTGCAGGGGCCGCTACGACGCGCTGTATGCGATTCCGGGAACTCAGGAAAGCGCGCCGCACGCGATGGCATTGGGAAGGATCGCCGCTGCGGGCGTCACGACCGCTTTCAAGATTCGCCGCGTGAAGGTGTTGCGCAGCGCACGCTACGCGGCACGATTCCTGCCAACGCCGTTGGCCCGCGCAACCGGTGCGGTCATCGATGCGGGGCTGCGTGTACGCGACGCACTGCGCGCCGGTGGCGGTGGCGTCGAGGCACGCTGGATCGACAGCGGGAGCGCGGAGATGGCGGCCTTGTGGCAAGCCACGCCGCGGGATGACCGCTGGTGCGCGGCACGGGATTTCGAAATGTTGCGCTGGCGATTCGACTTGTTGCCGTCGTACCGCCGGCGCTACCTGCTGGTCAGCGAAGCGGGCGCGGCGGAGGGTGAAGGGCTGCTGGCGTGGTTCGCCTGTGCCGAAAATTACTACGATCGCGACAGCCTGGTCGTGCAGGATTTCTGGTCGAAGGGCGGCCCGGACGCGATCGGGCGCGCGGCCATCCGCGCGTTGTGCCGTGCTGCGCGGCAGGCGGGTTACGCCGCGGTCGAGATGCGGATGGCGGCGCCGGACGACGCGGCGACGGCGTGGGTGCGCGAAGGCTTCACGGAGCGCAATCGGTACCCGGTGCCGATCTTCTGGCTCAACTTCGATGTCGCGGGTGGCACCGAAGGTCCGCTGCACATCACCGAGCTCGACAACGATGGCTGACGCTCCGCTTGCTATGCTTGCAAGAGCACCGACCAGGAGGGGCCGCGCGGGATGAGCCATCCATTACCTCCCGTGAAGTACGTCCGCACCTCGCACGGCGACATCGCCTATCGCGTCGCGGGAGACGGGCCCGCGAACCTGCTGCTCGTCAATCCGATGAGCCGCAGCATCGAGACGCTGTGGGATTACCCCGCCAACGCGGCGATGCTGGACAAACTGGCGCAAGGCCATCGGCTGATCGCGTTCGACCGGCGCGGTTGCGGCATTTCCGATCCGCTGCCGTCCGATGTTCCGCCGACGTGGGAAGACTGGCTGGAAGACATCGTGACCGTGCTCGACCACCTGGGTGTTTCCGAAGTTTCGCTGCTGGCGGAACGCGACGCGGCCGCGGCTTCGATGCTGTTCGCGGGCAGCCATCCGGATCGCGTGCGTGCGCTCGTGCTGGGCAATACCAGCGCGCGCTTCCGCGCGGCGCCGGGTTATCCGTGCGGCGAAAGCAACGAGCGTTCGGACCAGTTGTCGGCGATGTGGGACAGCGCGTGGGGCACCGAACGCATGGTGTCGCAGACGCGCGAAATGCTGATCGGCGATCCGGATTACGTGCAGTGGGTGATGCGCATGCAGCGCGTGTCCTACTCGCCACGGCGCGCGGGCACGGAGTTCCGCTACATCATCAATTTCGACGCGCGTTCGGTGCTGTCGGCGATCCATGCGCCGACGCTGATCCTGCATCGCCGCGACTTCGCCGTCATTCCCGTCGCGCACGCGCATTACCTGGCCGAGCACATCGAGACGGCGAAACTCGCCGTGCTGCCCGGCAGCGACATGGACGTGTTGGTGCCGGGTGACGACAGCACGCTCGATCTGATCGGCCGGTTCCTCGGCAGCCTCGGGCCGGCCAGGCATTCCGAGCGCGCGCTTACCACCGTGTTGTGCCTCGGCATCGCGCAGTCGGAGCAGCTGGCCGCCAATCTCGGCCACGTGCGTTGGCAGGACTTGCTGGTGCGGCAGCGCGCGATCGTGCGCGCGGAACTGGCGCGTTTCGATGGCCACGAGGCGGCGCGTACGACCGACGGATTCCTCGTCAGTTTCGACGGACCGGCGCGTGCGCTGCGCTTCGCCAACACGGTGCGGCAAGTGTTGCGCGATCAACTGCGGCTGGAAATCCACGCGGGCGCGCACACCGGCGAATGCACGCGTGCGGGCGACAAGCTGAGCGGACCGGCCGTCGAAATCGGTTCGGCGGTTTTGCAGGCGGCGCAGGCCGGCGAAGTGCTGGCCACGGCCGCGGTCAGGGATCTCGGTGTTGGCTCCGGCATCGAACTGCGCGAGCTTGGCGCGCAAATTTTGAAAGGCGTGCCGGGCCGCTGGCAGCTCTACGCGCTCGAAGGCTGAGGCGCCTCAGCCCGTCAGCCCGATCGAATCCAGGAACTTCTCGGCATCCAGCGCGGCCATGCAGCCGAAGCCGGCCGAGGTGACGGCTTGCCGATACACATGGTCGGCGACATCGCCGGCCGCGAACACGCCGCGCACCGACGTTGCCGTCGCGTTGCCTTCGAGGCCGCTCTTGATCTTGATGTAGCCGTTGCGCATGTCGAGCTGGCCTTCGAACACGCCGGTGTTCGGCGTGTGGCCGATCGCGACGAACATGCCCGTGACCGCGATGTCGCGCTTGCTGGCGTCGGCCGTGCTCACGAGTCGCAGGCCGGTGACGCCGGTGTCGTCGCCCAGCACTTCATCGACGGTATGGTTCCACACCAGTTCGACCTTGCCCGCGGCGGCTTTCTCGAACAACTTGTCCTGCAGGATTTTTTCCGCGCGCAGCTTGTCGCGGCGGTGCACCAGCGTGACCTTGCGGGCGATGTTGGCGAGGTACAGTGCTTCCTCGACCGCGGTGTTGCCGCCGCCGATCACCGCGACGTCCTGGTTGCGGAAGAAGAAGCCGTCGCAGGTCGCGCAGGCGGACACGCCCTTGCCCTTGAACGCGGTTTCGGATGCGATGCCGAGGTATTTCGCGTCGGCGCCGGTGGCGATGATCAGCGCGTCGCAACTGTATTCGCCGCTGTCTCCCTTCAACTTGAAGGGACGCTGCTTCAAATCGACGGTGTGGATGTGGTCGAACAGCACGTTGGTGTTGAAGCGCTGCGCGTGTTCGGCCATGCGCTGCATCAGCTCCGGACCTTGCACGCCTTTCGCGTCGCCGGGCCAGTTGTCGACGTCGGTCGTCGTGGTCAACTGGCCGCCTTGCGTGAGGCCCGTGATCAGCATCGGTTGCAGGTTCGCGCGCGCCGCATAGACGGCCGCGGTGTAGCCGGCGGGACCGGAACCGAGGATCAGGAGGCGGCTGTGCTTGGGGGTGCTCATGTATAATCCTCGGGTTGTTTCAAGGTCCGCAGGAACTTCCTCTCGTCCCGCCGCGTTGCGTCATTCGATGCGGCGTTTCCCTACGGCGGTTGTGTTCGTGACTTCGGTGCGTCGCGCGCCGCGTCTCGGGCGACCTGCCGCGACGAGTCGTGCAGCATGGGGAGTTTGTCGCGGTATTTCAAGCACGCGGTGATTGCGATTTTTGCACGAGGATGAATCCATGCGTATTGGCGTTCCTTCCGAAACCAAGACCCTCGAGGGCCGCGTCGCCCTCGTTCCCGCGGCCTGCGCGGACCTGATCCGCCACGGCCACGAGGTTTGGCTGCAGTCGGGCGCAGGCGACAAGAGCGGTTTCGCCAACGAGCGTTACACCAAGGACGGCGTCAAGATCGCCAAGGATGCCGCCGCGCTGTACGACAAGGCGCAAATGATCGTCAAGGTGAAGGAGCCGATCGAAGGCGACCTGAAGCTGCTGGAGAAGCGCCACCTGTTGTTCTGCTACCTGCATCTCGCGCCCGATCCCAAGCTGACCAAGGCGCTGCTGAAGATCGGCCTGACCGGCGTCGCGTTCGAGAGCGTGCAGGAAGCCGATGGCTCGCTGCCGTTGCTCGCGCCGATGTCGGTGATTGCCGGCAAGTTGGCGACGCAGTGCGGCACCACGCTGCTGCACCAGCCGAACGGCGGCAAGGGCAAGTTGCTGGGCGGCATGGCCGCGACCGAACGTGGCAAGGTCGTGGTGCTGGGTGCGGGCGTCGCCGGTGGCAATGCGGCCAAGCTCGCGGCGCGTGGTGGCAGCAACGTGGTGGTGTTCGACAAGCGTCCCGACCGCCTGGCGCAGGCACGCCTGTGGGGCGACAACGTCACCGCGCTGTACGCGTACGAATCGCAGGTGGCCGAGGAAGTGGCGACCGCCGACCTGGTGGTCGGTGCGGTGTTGATCCCGAGCGCGAAGGCGCCGCGCGTGGTGACCAAGGCCATGGTCAAGTCCATGGAAAAGGGCGGCGTGCTGGTGGACATTTCCATCGACCAGGGCGGCTGCTTCGAAACCTCCAAGCCGACCACGTGGAAGGATCCGACCTACGTCGTCGATGGCGTCACGCACTTCTGCGTCACCAACATGCCGGGTGCCGTGCCGCAGACTTCGTCGCAGGCGATTTCGGCGGCGATCCTGCCGTACGTGACGCGGCTTGCGCAGAAGAACTGGCACAAGGACGCCGTGCTCGCGAGCGGCATCAACGTCGCCGGCGGCGAACTGGTGCATCCGGCACTCAAGGGCATGAAACTCTGAGCGGGACGGAACAGCCTGACCAACGACGGCCGCCTTCGGGCGGCCGTCGCGTTTGTGGTGTCCGCACCGATTGAATGAATCGCTGATAACCGGACGCGCGCTTTCGCGCGTTGGCCATGCGGCTGCCTCATTTGCGCAATCCCGCGCGCATGTTCGAGTGCTTCCATTTATCCTCGCCGGGCTACGGCGAAGCGGGGGAGAAAGGGGATGTCTCGATCATCGTGGATGCACGCCGCTGTGCGCTGCGTGGCGTTGCTTGCTGCCTGCCTTTCCGTCTGGGCGCAGGGAAGCACGTTGCAGGTGCGGCGCATTTCGCCTTCCGGCGATGACGTGCAGCCGGCCCAGGAAGCCGTGATCCAGTTCGACCGCCCGATGGTGCCGCTCGGCCACATGGGCCGCAAGACGGCGACGCTGCCGGTCAGCATCCGCCCCGATCCGGGTTGCGAATGGCGCTGGCTCGATACGTCCGAACTCGCGTGCCGCTTGCCCGGCAAGTTGCATTTCGCGCCGGCCACGCGCTACACGGTGACGGTGCACACCACGTTGAAGGCGCTGGACGGCAGCCATCTTGCCGAACCCGAAGTGCAGACCTTCACGACGTGGCGGCCGAAGGTCAGCTGGAACGATTTCCAGGTGTGGCGCTCGCCGGTGACGCCGGTCTTCATGGTGCGCCTCAACATGCCGGTGACGGCAGCGCAACTCGCCGCGCACATCGGCTTCGACGACGGGCAGGGCGGCTGGATCGACGCGAAGGTCGAACCGTTCACGAAGGAGCGCGAAGGACCGGTCTTCCTGCCGGTACCCGGAACGCTCGGCGCGGTGATGGAGATCGACAACCCGTCGCCGAACACGCCGCTCGATGCGAAAGCCACTGCCGCCGCGGGACGCCGTGTGTGGCAGGTGCTGCCATTGAAGCCCCTGCAAGCGGCGACCGATTACACGTTGAGCATGCGGCCCGGCATGCGCTCGCCGCTCGGTCCGTTGCCGGGCGAACAGGCGGAATCGCTGGCGGGCATCACGACCTATGGCGATTTCGATGTGCGCGGCGTCGGCTGCAATCGCGACCAGGTGCAAATAACGCCCGGCGAAACAGACCCGCCGCGTTGCATACCGAGCGACGTCAACCTGTTGTTCAGCGCGCCGGTGCCGCGTGCGACGCTCGCGGCGATCCATTGGACACCCATGCCGCTGCCGCACGAAAAACTCGCTGCGCGTTGGCGCGACTATCCGCAATGGTTCCTGCGCGGCCGCCGCGACCCGCAAGACGCGAAGAATCCGGACAGGTATCCGCTCACCTTCACGCTCGACCCGATGCGCAGCTACACGCTCACGGTGCCGGCGGGCGTGCGGGATATCTTCGGCCGCAAGCTCGCCAAGTCCGTCAGCGTGACGTTCCCGACCGATCACCGCGTGCCGTTTGCCAACCCGCCGCCGTCCGAGGCGGTGCTGGAAGCCGACCAGCGCACCATCGCGCCGGTCAGGTTCACCAACCTGGATACGTTTACGTTCGACTACAGGAAGATGTTCGCGCGCGATCTTGCGAAGGCCTCGAAGCCGGCGGCGTCGCGCACCGAAAACCTTCTCGCGCGGCCGGAACTTGCGGCGAAGGAAGATCATGTTTCACTCGGAAGCCTTGGCGTGCGCGAATTGCTCGGCGGGCATTCCGGCGTGGTGTGGGGTTCGTTGATGTGGAGCCCGAACGGTCCGTGGATTCCGTACGCCTTCATGGGCCAGGTGACGCCGTACCAGGTGCTCGCCAAGGTCGGCCATTACGGCACGCTGGTCTGGGTCGAACAACTGGATGGCAACCAGCCGATCGCCGGCGCGACGGTGAAGTGGCTGCATGGACACGACCGGGAACTCGATCCGCTCGACACCTTTGGCGGCACCGGCACGACCGATGCGAACGGACTCGTGATGCTGCCCGGCACCGCCAAGGCGCCCGCGTCGTGGTTCCGGCCGTGGAAAGACCATTCGAACTTCTACTTCGGCGTGACGCGCGGCCGCGACATGGCCCTGTTGCCGCTCGACTACTCGTTCGTGCGCCAGATGGGCAGCGCCAGCAATGGCGCATTCTGGAGCGACAACGCGCCGCCGCACGGCCACATGCGCGCGTGGGCGGTGACCGGGCAGGGCATCTACCGGCCCGGCAGCGACGTGAAATACGCGGTGTTCGTGCGCGCGGAAGGCGCGACCACGCTGGAAGCGCCGCCCGCATTGAACTACACGCTGGTCATCACCGATCCACAAGGCAACAAGGTGCTGGAGAAGAAGCACGCCAAGTTGTCTGCGTATGGCGGTATGGACGGCCAACTGCACATCCCGGAAACCGCGGCGATGGGCTGGTACGACATCACGATCAGCTGGCCCACGGTCACCGGCGAAACGAGCCGGCAGGCAGGGCGATTCCTTGTGACGGATTTCGTGCCGGCCACGTTCAAGGTGCAGACGCTCATCGAAGGCACCCGCTTCGCGCCGGGCGACAAGGTCAACACCAGCGTCGGCGCGACGCTGCACGCCGGTGGTCCCTACACCGACGCCAAGGTCAAATTCACCACGCGTCTGGTGGCGCGGACGTTCTCGCCGGATACGCCGGTCGCGGCAGGTTTTGTCTTCGGCGATTTCGACACGGCGTTGCCGAACGCACAGACGATCGCCGAAACCACGGGCCAACTGGACGACTCGGGCCACGCGCACACCACGGTGGCGCTGCCCACCAAGAGCGAAGTCATCTACGGCGACGTGAAGGTCGAAGCCACGGTGGAATCCTCGCGCGGCACCTGGGTCGCGAACGAAGCCAGTGTCGCCTATGCGGCGCGCGACCGCTTCGTCGGCTTGCGCACGAAGGACTGGATGCAGAGCGCGGGCAAACCGTTCAAGGTCGAATACCTCGTGGTCGATCCATCGGGTCAGCCCGCGGCCGGCAGCGTCGTCGAACTGCAGTTGCAGCGGCAATCGATCACGCGTGTGCGCGTGAAGAATGGCGCGGGCGACTTCACGCCGGAAGAGCACGCGACGTGGGTCACCGAAGACCAGTGCAAGGCGGTATCCGCGAGCGCGCCTGCGCGTTGCGCGCTGACGCCGAAGCAGGCCGGCGACTTTCGCGTGGTCGGCAGCGTCGTGGACGCGCATGGGCGTACCCAGAAGAGCGTGTTGTCCACCTGGGTGACCGGCGCCGGTGAAGTGGTGTGGTCGCAATCCGGCAAGGGCGTGACGCTGGTCCCGGACAAGTCCAACTACCACGTCGGCGACACCGCGCACGTGCTGGTGCAGAACCCGTATCCCGGCGCGCGCGCGCTGTTGACGATCGAACGCTACGGCGTGCTGTGGAAGAAGATCGTGACGTTGCAGGGTTCCGCCCCCGTGATCGACGTGCCGATCGGCGCGGAATGTTTCCCCGGCGCGTATCTGTCGGTCGCAATCTTCTCGCCGCGTGTGAGTCCACCGGCCGATCCCGATCTTGGCCGGCCCGAATTGGCGCTGGGTTACGTCGCGCTGAAGATCACGGGCAAGGGCAGCGCGCTCGACATCAAGGTCGCGCCTGCCAGGCCTGAGTACAAGCCGCGCCAGACGGTCGACGTCGACGTCGCGGTGAAAACGTTCGATGGCAAGGCGGCGGGCAAAACGCGGCTGGTCGCCGCGGTGGTCGACCAGGGCGTGCTCGATTTGCTGGAGGAGGGCGTGAAGTATTACGACCCGCGCGCGACGTTCTACGCGCCGCCGAACGGACCCGACGTTTCCAACTACAGCCTGGCCGAGCAATTGCTCACGCGCCTGCAACCCAGGGCGGGC
>Ga0209178_1000175_pt1 | contig 16855 bp, 11 predicted proteins | sample GAAS200_FD_187521 | JGI IMG/M metagenome (GOLD analysis project Ga0209178, IMG submission 187521) | Agricultural soil microbial communities from Georgia to study Nitrogen management - GA AS200 (SPAdes) (version 2) | ecosystem: Environmental > Terrestrial > Soil > Agricultural land | place: USA... | reverse complement strand
CGTGTTTTCAAATCAGGATATTCGCGCAAATTATCTTTTACCCAGGGTAAATCCACATTGCACAGAAGATAACCATCATATTTTCTTTCGGCAATGCGGTTGAGTATCCAGTTGTGGCATTTATTAAAAACAAACTCGCACCATACTTTCATTACATACATGTCGGTGTCAATGAAGATGGGTCTTTTATTGACGATTGACGATTGGCGATTCACGATTGTTTCTTCTAAATTAATTTGTCCTCTTGCAATCGTAAGCAAATCATCGTACGTATAGGCATTGCCGTTAGTCTCAAGATATTCCCTTGCATATTCAGGAACCCAGGCTGTCTGATAATGCTCAGCAAGTTGACCGCACAACGTACTCTTGCCGGTTGATTCGGGGCCAATAGCAACAAATTTTTTTATTGCTTTCATTCGGGCGTTTTTTCTTTTTCATATTTGTTGGCTCTTTCTATCCATTCAAACAAACCCCAGAATGCCATTATTAATAATACTATATAATATACGCTGGTAAATACATAATGTTTTACAAAATACAAAGGAATAGAAGCAACATTAGTAGCAATCCACCAATACCAGCTTTCCACTTTTTTACGCGCCATCAGCCACATCCCGGTAAATGCTGTTGAGCTGGCAAATGCATCTGCCCATGGAATAGCCCCCGGGGAAAAAGATTTTTTTAAATAAGTAAGTGCGTAAAAAATGATTACATAAAACACGGCAAAGAAAAGTAATTGACGCAGCCACTCTTTCAAATCGGATCGCGTAATGATGACAACATGTTCCTGCTGCTGATTTTTTTTTGCCCATAATATCCATCCGTAAATGCTCATTACAGTGTAATAAAAATTTACCGATGCTTCTCCAAACAAACTTCCTTTAACACTGATATAGACGTAGGTGATGGTATTTACCAAACCAACAGGATAAACAAGAATATGTTCTTTGCGGCTATACCACACACTGGCAATGCCGAATATTACGGCAATGTATTCCAGCACGGTGGTGTGCTGCATGTCGGAGATAAACTGATGATAAATTTCTGAAATGGACAACGGTCAGTAGTCAATGTTGAATGTTACGTGTTATATTGATTTTCGTATAACCATTGCCGATAGTAAATGAGAAAAAAATAATTTCCGGATAATTTGTCCATTGACAATTGACGATTATTAATCCGCTTTTGCCACCACTTCTTTCACTTCGGGAATCATTCGTTTCATCATCCCTTCAATACCTGCTTTCAGTGTGATCATTGAAGAAGGGCATCCACTGCAGCTTCCCTGCAACTTCAGGCTCAGCTTTCCGTCTTCATAGCTTTTAAATTGTATAGCTCCGCCATCCATTTCTACCGCAGGCTTCACATAATTTTCCAATAATTCTTTTATTCTTTTTACCACATCACCATCATCGGCGCTTATTTCATTATTGTTAATTGTTTTTATAGAAGCGACCGCATCTTCATTAATGATGGTTTTCCCTTCTTCCAGGTATTCTTTAAGAAATTGTTTTACGGAAGGTATCACATCCTGCCAGTCTTCTGTTTCACTCGTTTTGGTAAGCGTAACAAAATTGCTGGCAATAAAAACCGATTTTATAAAAGGGAAACTGAAAAGTTCCATTGCCAGTGGAGATGCTCCTGCGCTTTGCTCCTCCTGGAAGTCTATGCTTTTCCCCGGGTACAAAAGTTTATTTACCACAAACTTCATCGTTTCCGGGTTGGGCGTCATTTCAGTATAAATGCTGATAATCGGGTTGCCGGTTTTGATCATTTTTAAAAAATTAGGAAATACAAATTTACTGATAAAAAGGCGCAATTTATTGCCCGGTGAATTGCTTCAATAATTTTTTCGCTTTGCGAAAATAGCTGCAGATTAATCATTCCACAATGCGAAGCTTTGCATAATTCAGCATAATTTTCTTCTCACCATTATTTTCGAAACGTACGGTAGCAACAGGATTATGCACTGCACCTTCCATTTTTATTACTTCACCAAAACCAAATTTTTGGTGTTCTACTTTTTGACCAGCTTGCAGGTTGCTGGTATCACTTGGTGTAAACCCCGGAGTGGGTACATGCTCTTTTACTTTTGCTACAGTATTTGCAGAAAGATATACCGGCCTTTCCGGTTTCTTTTCCGAACGGTTTACATACCCTGTTGTTGCAAATGGGTTCCAATGAGCATCAACACCATTGCGAATATGTCCTCCGCCCGCTCTTACTTTATCAAGCTTGTCTTCGGGCAGTTCATCTAAAAACCTGCTGGGATCATTGTGAACCAACGTTCCGAAACGATAGCGGGTGTTTGCATAAGTAAGCCATAGTTTTTGCTTAGCTCTTGTAGCTGCTACGTAAAATAATCTTCTTTCTTCTTCCAATTCTTCGCGGGTATTAATGGCCATTGCATTGGGAAATAAAGATTCTTCCAGCCCGCAAACAAACACCGCAGGAAACTCAAGCCCCTTGGCAGCATGAATGGTCATCAGTTTCACAACATCTGATTCACCTTTATCATCATCAGCATCGGTAAGCAGGGTAATTTGTTGCAAATAACTTCCCAAACTTTTATCCAATAGCTCTCCATCTTCAGTGGGCGTTTCGGTAAATTCTTTTATGGAGTTCAATAACTCTTGTATGTTTTCATATCGGGCAAGTCCTTCTGTTGTCTTATCATTAAACAATTCTTTTACGATGCCGGTATTTTTACCCACCAACACAGAAAGATCATACGCATTCTTTTTTTGCAATTCGCTTTGGAACATTTTTATCGTGATGATAAAATTGTTGATGGCTTCAAGTGCTGATGCCCTGTACCCGAAAGATGCAGCATTTTCCAATACCTGCCACATCGAAATATTATTTTCATTAGCAAAAAGAACTGCTTTCTCCACAGATGTTTTTCCAATTCCTCTTACCGGGTAATTAATAATTCTTTTCAATGCTTCTTCATCATTGGGATTTAAAATTATTCTGAGGTAACACAAAAAATCTTTGATTTCTTTTCGCTGGTAAAAACTAATGCCACCATAAATGCGATAGGCAATGTTCATACGACGCAGGCTTTCTTCAAAACTTCTGCTTTGTGCATTCGTGCGGTAAAGTATGGCAAAATCATTATTGCGATAGTGATTCCGCAGCTTTTGTTCCAGGATGGCATCCGCCACATATTTACCTTCTTCATTATCCGTAGCCGTGCAAATCAATTTTATCTTTTCACCTTCATCATTGCTTGTCCATAATTTTTTCGGCAGTTGCCCTTTATTATTTGCAATTACATTGTTGGCTACATGAAGTATGTTTTGCGAACTGCGATAATTTTGTTCCAGCATTACTACTTTTACATCATCATAGTCTTTCTGAAACCGGAGAATGTTTTCAATAGTGGCGCCGCGAAAACTATAAATACTTTGTGCATCATCGCCCACTACTGCTATATTTTCGTGCATGGCGCCCAATAATTTTATAATCTGGTATTGTGCCGTATTGGTATCCTGGTATTCATCAATCATGATGTATTTAAACTTGCGCTGGTACTTGCTCAGGCTATCAGGATGCATTTTTAAAAGCAAATAAAATTTCAGCAACAAATCATCAAAATCCATTGCACCGTTTTTAAAACACCGCTTGCAATAGGCATCGTAAATCTGCCCGGTCATGGGCCGGTTAGCTCTCATGTCTTCCTGCTGCAACGAATAGTCGGTAATATATTCTTCGGGCGTAATCAATGCATTTTTTGCAGCAGAGATGCGGTTGTAAATTGAATTAGGTTTATATATTTTATCATTAAGTCCTAATTCATTGATGACTGTTTTTACTACACTCTTTGCATCATCGGTGTCGTAAATGGTAAAGTTGCGCGGGTAACCGATCTTCTCTGCTTCGGCTCTTAAAATTCTTGCAAACACCGAGTGAAATGTGCCGATATAAATATTTCTTACTTCATCATTTCCTAAAATCCGTTCCACACGTTCTTTCATTTCGGCGGCTGCTTTGTTGGTAAATGTCAATGCTAAAATGTGAAACGCGTCCACTCCTGATGCAAGCAGATGGGCAATGCGGGTGGTAAGCACTTTTGTTTTGCCACTGCCTGCTCCCGCTACAATCATGATAGGCCCGTCGCGATGTAACACCGCTTCGCGTTGTGGTTCATTCAACCCCGATAAATATTCCTGCATGTTGCAAATTTACATAACACCAAAATGAAAAATATAAAATATAAAATGCAAAAGCCAAAAGAAAAAAATTGAAATAGCATTTTTACTTTTTAATTTTTACTTTTCATCAGAACTACCCATTCTTTCGTAGATCAATAATTTCCATTTACCACTTATCCTGAAAAAAATAATAATTACAAATTTTCTTTTGGGGGAAATTATTTTTTAAACATCTTGTTCGGTAATAAAAAATCATTACTCAGTTCTGTATTCAAATGCTTCGACGTTTGCATTAACGTTACATTAACGGAAACCTGCTTCCGTGCAGCATTACCGGCAATAATAAATAACTTGTTGCCGCATCATTGCGCTGCTACTTTTACACCCGATTCCTTCACTGATAAAATTAAACTTTATGAAAAAAATTATTTCTTTTTGCCTGATAGCCATCATGGCATCAACGGCTGTTTTTGCAGTGCCCAGTTCGGTAACGGAAAAAGTACTGAAAGCTTTTCATGCTTCTTTTCCTGAAGTTAAAAAAACTACCTGGTACACGTACGATAATTATTACGAAGTATATTTCAACGATTCGGAAAATTCCTCGTGCAGAATAGATTATACTCCCGATGGTGATGTAATCAGTACAACGAGATATTATAGTGGAGAAGATCTATCCCCTGCTATAAAGGTAAAAGTGAATGAAAAATTTCCCGGGAAAAAAATATATGGTGTTACAGAAGTTTCCAACGCGGAAAAGATTATCTATAATATAGTGTTGGAAGATGAGAACAACTGGTACAATATAGAATCGGATGCAACCGGCAATATCCGCCTTGATCAAAAGCTTCGGAAAAGCTGATTAATTTTATGGAATCCCAATCATACAGCCGGCAACTAAATATTGCCGGCTTTTTCTATAGAACCTTTTTAAAGAGTCTCCTGAAAATATATGAAATTATACAATAAACTGTCTAAAGTTTTCGTTATGCTAATCCAATCACTGTTATGAATATCAGACTGCTTACCACACCCGCTATTTCTATCAGGAACCTTGCCAGGGCTTTATTTGATAAGCTGACTCAGCATCCTGAGTATTATAACATCAAACATTATACAAAAAGCAAAGCAAGAAACCGCAACCGGCAGGGAGCCTGGTAACAAAAGCAGGTGCAGAATTTATTCGGATTTTACGGGAAAAAGAAAAGGGTGATTGTCCTATTGCAAAAATATAAACATTGCTGTTACTTTAATCTATGAAAATAAATCCTTAATCCTTTTTAAAACCGCCGAATTATGAAACATTCTGCTCCCCACAAAAAGTCGCTGCTAACCGTCTTTTTCAGTAATCTTTCAAAAAATTTTATTGCTCTTTTTGAATCTGGAAATAAAAGAGATTTCCAAAAACTAAAAGATTTTATTACCTCTTAAAATTTTAGCTAAAGAGATATTCTACATCTTCCCTGGTAAGCCCTTTTACAAATGATTCATCATCTGAAATAAGTTCTTTGGCGAGTGAGCGCTTGCGCTCCTGGAGTTGCAATATTTTATCTTCAATGGTATCCTTGCATATCATCCTGTATGCAAAAATATTTTTTGTTTGCCCAATGCGATGTGTACGATCAATAGCTTGCTGCTCCACTGCGGGGTTCCACCAGGGATCAACTATATACACATAATCAGCTGCTGTCAAATTTAAACCAACGCCACCAGCCTTTAGAGAAATAAGAAACACCCTGGACATATCGTTTGTTTGAAAATTCTGAATGGCTTTTTCTCTTTCCTGCGGCGAAGTGCTTCCATCAAAATAATCAAACGTAATATTATTTTCTACCAGTTTTTCTTTTATCAGTGCCAGCATCCCCAGGAACTGTGAAAATATTAATGCTTTATGCTCGCCGATGTTTTCAGTAATCTCTCTCGTAAGCTCTTCCAGCTTTATAGAATGATTCGGATATTTTTCTTCTTCGTTGAGTATTGCAGGGCTGTCGCATATTTGCCGCAGTTTCATCAAGCCCTGTAAAATGGTAAGTTGCGAGCGTTCGATACCTTCGCCTTCTATTACATTTAATATCCTGTCGCGATACACACCCCGGTACGATTCATAAATATGACGTTGCTTATCTTCCATTTCACAAAAAAGAACCGTTTCTGTTTTTTCGGGAAGATCTGTTGCTACCTGTTCTTTTGTTCTTCGTAAAATAAATGGATACAAAAGTTTTTTCAAATGATCTTTTTGCGCCTGCTCGCCAAACTTATCTATGGGTGTTGAAAATTCATTTCTGAAATATTCAACAGAACCTAACAACCCGGGATTCAAAAAATTCATTTGCGCATATATATCAAATGTATTGTTTTGCAAAGGTGTGCCACTCATACACAACCTACTTTTTGCTGTGAGCAGGCATGCCGACTTTGTTACTTTGGATGATGGATTTTTTATAGCCTGTGATTCATCGAGTATCACATAATCAAACAATACTTTCATCAGCATCTGGATGTCGCTTCGCAGCGTACCATAAGTAGTGATGATGATATTGTATTTGTCAAAATCTTCGGGCTTTCTTGTTCTTAGTCCTCCGTGATGAATACACCAGGATAGCGATGGTGTAAATTTTTTTATTTCGTTTTCCCAGTTATAAATAAGTGTAGTGGGGCAAACTACCAGTGCTTTTAATTGTTTATTCTCCATTTCATAATGCCGGAGCATACTCAATGCCTGCACGGTTTTCCCCAAACCCATATCATCCGCAAGAATACCACCCCAGCCAACGGTATTCAGGTAATTAAGCCAGTTAAGCCCCGACACCTGGTATGGCCTTAAAATATGAGTGAGTTCTTTTGGCACTTCTGTTTCGGGAATGCTTTTAAAATTCCGGAGGCGATCATATTTTTCATCCAACTCAAACTGAATTTCTGATTCATCTCTTTTTTCATACAAATCATCAATAACGCTGAGATGAAATTTAGAGAGTTTGAGTTTATTATCTTTTCCATGACCAACTTTGAAAAGCAATGCATATTTATTAATCCACTCTTCCGGCAAAATACCCAGTGTACCATCATGAAGCGGTACAAAAGATTGTTTATTGCTTAATGCTTTTTTAATTTCTGCCACCCCAATCTTTTGCTCGCCGAAAGATAATTCCACTCTTGCATCAAACCAATCAAGCCCGCTGCTTAAAAAAATCCTGGTAGATGGCTTTGCCGTATTGAAGCGGAAATTTTTTAATGCATTAAAACCATAAACCGGAATTTTCCATTCCTTCATGGTATCAATAAATAAAAAGAACCAATTGTTTTTAAGCACTTCGGTTCCCTTTAGAACAAGGCTGTCATTTTCTTTGTGAGAAAACTGTGAATGTAAACTTTCCAACCTTTGAACAAACGCTGTTTCCACATGCACGTTCCGGTGTACTAATAAAATTTTATCTCCGTCCGGAACGATGATATTTTCTTTATCATCGGGTTTTACATTAAATCCTTTATAGCTAAATACCGGCTGAAACATAAGATAGTCACCTCTTTCCACCAACATTAACGTAATTTCCGGCTCGCCTTCTTTTACTTCCCTGATAAGGGATTTATCAAAGTTCACTTTATACTCTTTCGTTAGCGGCAGCACCACATCTTTCAAAAAAGCCGGCCATTCTTCTGTGGGGACTTTCAGTGGCGAGTGAAATTTTTTTGCAATGAGTGCATCTTCTGTTTTATTCCATAAAAAGATTTCTTCATCATATAAAAAGAGTAAATAATTATTCCACTGGTTGTCAGAAATTTTTAATTTTTCATTCTCCACAGAAATGGAAGAACTCAACACATATCCATTCTCTTTTGCTGCAACGTCAAATTGTATCGCCGGCGTTTCAGGCGAAACAAAAATATTTTCCAGATTGTCTGTTACAAATTTATTCCCTTTGGGCAGGTATAAAAATATTTCCCCGTTAAGAAATAATTTTTTCAGTTTGGGATGAATGAATTCCGTGATTAAGATTTTGGTTTCTTCAGTAAGTTCTTCTCCTTCGCTGTGAATAATATTTTCCCAAAAACCACTGAACGGAGAGTTCCTGTTTAGGTATTTATTAATTTCCGATTGCTGCAGTTTGCGCACCTGCTGTATTACCTGTTTGTCATTTTCACTTAACTGATCGAGATTAATAAACTTACTGACATCGAGTTTTTCTACCCGGCCAATAAACTTACCCTGCTCATCATCATACTCTCCCTGCACCAGGTCAATACTAAAAAAGGGAAACGTGTTTTGGTTTGAATTAAAAACAATACCCACGCGTTTGCTTTTCTGCGCCACCAATACTTCCTGCGGCTCTGGCTCAGACTCTCGAAAAGAAGGCGTAACTTTTTGGGGAGTAACAATTTTTTTTATGGATGGATCAAGGACTTTCAAAAAAGGTTTGCCATCTTTATAAATGAATTCAAACTTCCCGGTTAGCTCTTCGTTCAAATTGTATCCATACAATTCAAGCAGTTTGTTTTTTTCTTTATCCCAATCGCGAATGGTATCAAAATAATTAGGCCCGTATGCATTTAATAGCTGAAGAAACAATGCCGTTTTATGTTTACACAAGGCATGATTGGTTTCATCGCAATTGCACGAAGTATCAAAATTTTTCTCATCATTTTTTTGAATAATGATAGAAAAACTCTGGCCGTTTGAAATTAGTTGTGCTTCTACTTTTTCATTGGCTGCTGAAAGAATATTCAGTTTATTGGTACGCAACAGGTCTTCGGCATCATTAAAATTATCGGGGCCCGCCAACATACGAATAACCCTCAGATCAATAAATTTTATTTTTATTACCGTGTGGCGCTGGTTGTACACAATTGTTTTGGCAGTGGACAACAGGTTTCTATCCACGAGGTCCTGCAACTGAAACAAAGCCGCAGCTTCGTGCCTGCATATATCGCCCAGGTTGTACGGACAGGAGCATCGTACAGAAAGTGTTTTTGATGAATCAAATTTTTGGATGTTTACTTTATAATAAGTAGTATAGGAATCATCCTTAATCCTGAAGTTTACCGATTGAAGAAATTCATCATAGTCTATCAGTTCTACATAACCTAACGAATGAATTTTTTTCCCTCTGCGAATTACCTCATCGGTACCGGAGTTGTAAATAAATTTGATTAAATGTGGTAAAGCCAAAGTAGGTATTGTTTACTTTTTCTGCTCATTTTTTATTTTACCAGGTGAAAAAAGAGCAATTTGCAAAAGTAAGAAAAAAGTGCGGTGTTTTTAAATGATAAGGCATCTTTTTACAAAGCAGGCTATGCTTTCATCAACCTTCCTTCTTTGTATAATACCAGGACATTTGCATTGTCAATCGTAAGACAATAACGAATATCTTCTTCAAGCCCATAGCCCATCAAGCGGTGATAGTGTGAAGCATTTTTTTCTTTCATAAACAAAAACAAATCATGTTGGGCTTCGCTGTACAAGCTTTCCGCCACCTGGCTTGCATCGCAGTTAATATGAAATTTATCTTTTATCCTGCTGATTACTGCCCCGGCAAATAAAGTATCTTCAATATTTATCCGGTCTTTCCATGCGGCGCATGCAAGTATTACATTTTTGTTTTGCAAAATCAAATGATCGCACACTGCCGAAAGATTACAAAACGATCCCGTCATGATCTCCGGCGCGCCTTCGGATAGCGCTTTATGCAATAGCCTTGTACCGTTGGTGGTGGTAAGAATTAATATTTTCCCTTCAATAAAATCCTTTGTGTATTGCAGTGGTGTATTGCCGTATTTTAATCCTTCGGCAATTTTTCCATCTCTTTCTCCTGCGGTGATGGCGTCCATTTGTTTGCCAAGTTTTATACCTTCTGCTACGCTGTCCACCGGAATTATATTTCTCGCACCATTATGTATTGCAGTGGCAATGGTGGATGTGGCGCGCAATATATCAATAATCACCACGATGCTATCACTAACATCGTACAAATGCAGCAATGAAGGTGATAAGCACGTATGTATTGAGGGAAGATGGTTTTTCGTTTTCTTCATCCGGTTTGGTATTATTGAATAAAAAAGTAAATTTATTCGAAAGGCATTTTAACCACTTTAGCAATAAGCAGCTTGTCTCTTATTTTTATATAAACCTGTGTGTCGGGTTTGGCAAATGCAGCATCAACATATCCCATTGCTATAGCTTTATTCAATGAGGGTGATTGCGTACCGCTGGTAACCACGCCCCTCACGGCATCTTGTGCATCTTTTATTTCGTATCCATGCCGGGGAATGCCCCTTTCAATCATTTCGAGACCTACCAATTTTTTTGAAACGCCATTCACCTTTTGTTTTTCGATAATTTCTTTGGCGGTAAAATCTTTTGAGAATTTTGTAATCCATCCAAGTCCTGCTTCAAGGGGCGAGGTATTACCATCTATATCATTTCCATAAAGGCAATAACCCATCTCGAGCCTCAATGTATCCCTCGCTGCAAGGCCAATGGGTTTTATTCCGTAAGAAGCTCCTGCTTCAAAAATTTTTTCCCAGATTATTGCTGCATTGTTGTCTTTATTTTCAAAATAAATTTCTATTCCGCCGGCTCCGGTATATCCCGTTGCACTTATTAAAACATTATCTACACCGGCAAACTTTCCTTTTTTGAAAGTATAATATTTAAGATTTAATATATCAACGTCGGTAAGTGGTTGTACTATTTTTGTTGCATTGGGTCCCTGTATTGCCAATAAACAGGTGCGGTCTGAAATATTGTGCAGCTCTGCATTTGCGCTATTATTTTGCTGCAGCCATTGCCAGTCTTTTTCAATATTGGATGCATTTACCACCAGCATATAAACTTTATTTGCTTCGATGCAATACACAATTAAATCGTCTATAATGCCACCTTTTTTATTGGTGAAACAACTGTATTGCGCCTTGCCGTCTGTAAGTTTTGATGCGTCGTTGGTGGTGGTTCGCTGGATAAGGTCTAATGCTTTATCTCCTTTCAAAATAAATTCGCCCATGTGGCTTACGTCAAACACTCCGGCATTTTTTCTTACCGTAAGATGTTCTTCATTCACGCTTGTGTAACTAATGGGCATATTATATCCGGCAAATTCAGCCATTTTAGCTCCGAGCGCAATGTGTTTATTGGTAAAGGGTGTATTCTTCATGAACTAATAATTGCCTGCAAATTTATAGGAAAAGGATCTGTGCGGAACAGGTTTATAAAATTGATGGTTGATTAAATTAAAAAACAACAAGAGCCCCATGTTTATCACATGAAGCTCTTTCTTTCAACTTCAACCTTAAAAAATTTTCTTATTAAATATGCATTAATAGGTTGTATTCCCGGTTTCCGGGAATGAACGCCTGGGTGGGCGCAGCCTTTTCATCTATATTTTGTATTTTCTGTTCCAGCTTTTCTTTTGCATTGTTTAAAGAATCTTTAAGCCGCTGGTCTTCTCTTTGTTTTACCTGCTTTAAAGAATCAATAGACATTTTAAGTTTTTGCATTTGCAGTTGCTTTTCATTGGTTAAAGAGTCCAATTTATCCGGTTTATCGTAGCGATAATTTTCCGGGTTAGTCAAAGGTGTATTGTCATCATACTCTTCATCCCAATTTCTGCGGTAATCATTTTCTTTGTTTGCGGGAATACCATCCAGCGTGTAAAGCCCATCGCGTTTCATAATGTATGTTTCACCATATTTGAAATAATAATCATCTTCATGGTACCAATTATCCCAATCGTTATCATGCCACCATGTTCCATAAAATCTTATTGGGTTGTAGGTAATATTTTTATCTATTTTAACTTTATGATTTACCGGCACGTATACAATTAGCTCTACATACTGATTGCGAAACTTATCGGTGGTATTGATAGAAATTGCCCTATCCATCATTAAAACAGAGTCTGCCTGATACACGTGGAAATTGATCAAAGATGCGAGCGTATCTGCATCTCTGCGGCTACTGCCATTGCAAAGTTTTATAACGCCTACCTGAAAACTATCTGTTGCAGATTTTTCAATTCTTACGTGAACATTTCCTATATAAGCGGTATCATTATCAAAGTAAGCAAATGGCTCAAACCTAAACCAACTGTTATACCGGTGATAGTTATTATTGTCAATAGAACTTACTGTAAGAAAGGGAACGGACGCATTGGTTAAAGCTACTCTCTGTTCGATGATAGAACTTGTCCTTCTGAAATCATTAGCTACAGAAGCTATCAACGCAATGAAACAAATGATGCCCAGAATCCACAAGCCTACAAAAGAATAACGCATCATCCGGTTGGCTTTCTTTATCCTTGCAAGTCTCCTGATAATAAGAGTGATTAAACCCACCACCGGAACACCGATAAAAAACAACAGCGTTCCCCATGCATACACGGTTTGCCATCCATTGTTAAGAATAAAATCTTTTAACGGGAATATGCCCACCGACACCACTGCAATTGAAAACAATGCGACTATTAAAGCAAAGGCTAAACAACCCAGGATGAAATAACCAAAAATTTTCAGGAGTGTCACGATAACATTTCCAAGAGCACTGCCTGTATTTCTCGCTGCATATCGCATCTCCTGGCTTATTTGCGCTCCTCTTTCTTTTGCAAAACTTCCTGCTTCGGCGCCCATCTTTCCTACTCTTTGCTTTACTCCTTTCATTTCTTCAATCACCGAATTTTTTATAGAGTTAATATCTACCTTCTCTCCTTTCATTTCAAGCTTTTCAGAAGTAGTAGTTGCTTCGGGTATCACCAGCCATAATATAATATAAATAAGAAAAGTGCCGGGGCTGAATGTAAATGAAACAAAATGCGGAAAAGTAAGCGGGCCAACATGTCCCCAACGAAAGAAAAATGTAATAAAAGGTATTAAGAACAAGGCCCGAATAAGCCAGGGATTTACATCAAAATAACTTCCGATTCCACTGCATATACCCCCTACAATTTTTCCATCAGGGTTTCTGTATAGCCTTTTACGAACGCCATTTACCAATGCATTGCTGCCCGGAACAAAAATCCACAGTAAAATATATACTAACAAGCCGATGCCTGAAACAATAAAGAGTATCCTTACAATTACCGGGTCTATATTAAAATAAGCTGCTATACCACTGCATACACCACCAAGTATTTTATTGTTTTCATCACGGTACAGGCGTTTGCCTTTCCATTCAAACTGAGCTTGACTATGACTATATGAAGATTGGCTATTGCTGTTTGCTTCCGATGCCTTAGCGGATGGTTCGCCTCCATCTTCGTTTTCAAAATCTTCAGGGCGCCCGATGTTTTTAATAATAGCATTTACATCATCGTCAGTAATGCAGGTGGCGCCTTTTTTCAACCGTTCCTGGAAGAGCTCACCAATACGGCTTTCAATATCGTTGATGATTTCATTTCGCCCTTCTTCTTTTGCAAAGTATTGCCGTAGGCTTTCGATATATTCTTTCAACAGTTCGTACGAAGTTTCCTCAATAGGAACAACCATTCCCTGGAAATTTATATTGATTACTTTTTTCATGTCCTTCTGTTTTGTTTGTTGAAGTTGATTTTTTTAATTCTTTTTACCAGTGATCTCGTCCACAGCATTAGCAAGTTGCTGCCATGTTGTTTCAAGTTCATTATAAAATTCGGCGCCCTTCTCCGTTAGCGAAAAATACTTTCTCGGGGGGCCGCTATTACTTTCCACCCACCTGTATGTTAACAGGTCTGCATTTTTAAGCCGGGTGAGCAACGGGTATAGGGTTCCTTCGAGAATGTTGAGGTTGGCGGCTTTCATTTTATCAATAATATCGCTCGGATAAGCTTCTCCAAGTTTTATTATTGACAAGATGCAGAATTCCAAAACACCTTTTCTCATTTGGCTTGCTGTATTATCAATATTCATATTTTAAAATTTTTCTGATAAAGCCTAAAAATGTAAGTACGATGTAAAGGTATAATATTTTAGAATACTATGCAATACATAATACCTTATTTTTAAAAGTAGTTGTTATAATAATGTAAATATTTTGCTCCTAAATAATTAGTATGCAATTTTTTGCGAGTAACACTGTGATATTTCATTTTTTGATGAGCGGAAATAAAACTTGATATACGGCTATTTTTAAGAAAAGTTCTATTGGGAGAAAAAGGCCTTATTTAAATATATGATAAGCCGCAAAACTAAATATATATGCCATGCCAGTCATATAAGAAAGCATGATCAGTGGCCATTTCCAAGTGCGTGTTTCGCGCTTTACAATAGCGAGTGTGCTCATGCATTGCATGGCAAGGGCATAAAAAATCAACAGAGATAAACCTGTAGCAAGAGTATAAACTTTTGTCCCGTCAGGTTTTAGTGCTGCATTCATCTTTTGCCGGAGCGTTGCGTTGTCCTGGTCCTTTCCTTCACCTACACTATACAATGTAGCCATTGTACCAACAAATACTTCCCGTGCAGCAAACGAAGTAATTAAAGCAATGCCGATCTTCCAATCGTAACCAAGTGGTTTAATCACCGGTTCAATTGTTCTTCCTAAAATTCCTGCATAAGAGTTTTCAAGCAATTCGGTTTTTTTAAGTTTTCCGTATTCATCCGCTTTAGCAGGTTGTGTTTTTTCTAATGCTGCATATTTATCAGAAACGCTGCTCATTTTTTTGGAAGGGCCATAAGAACTGAGCGCCCATAATAACAAACTTATTATCATGATTACTTTTCCTGCCTGCAATACAAAAACTTTTGCTTTCTCCACCATGGTATAAAAAATATTTTTCCATCTTGGTTCGCGATAAATAGGAAGCTCTAATATGAAAAAACTTTTCTCATTGCTTCTGATAAAAAATTTCATCACAAACGCCGATACTAATGCCATTACAGTTCCCAATAAATACATCAGCAACATTACCAAACCCTGCAGGCTGATAAAACCTAGATACATTTTATTAGGAATAATCAATGCAATTAATACGGTATATACCGGCAACCTTGCACTGCAACTCATTAATGGCGTACACATAATAGTGAGCAATCGTTCTTTTTTATTTTCGATACCGCGCGTGCTCATTATAGCCGGTACTGCGCAAGCAAGCCCGCTGATCATTGGCATTACACTTTTGCCATTGAGTCCAGCTTTTCGCATAACCCTATCCGTTAGGAAGCTGATGCGTGCCATGTAACCTGTATCTTCCAATAATGTAATCAATCCAAACAGGATCATAATTTGCGGAACAAAAACCAATATGCCGCTCAGACCTGCAAGAATTCCGTTTACAAAAAGATCGCTGAACCAACCGGAAGGCAATACACCCGAAAGCCAGCCGCCTGCTTTTGCAAATGTCCATTCAATGCCATCCATTGGAAATTGCGCCAGTAAAAAAATACTTTGAAACAAAATAAAAAGCACGCCAAACAAAATCAGGTATCCCCACGTGCGGTGAAGCAATATATCATCCAGCTTTTGAGTAATCAATGTTTTTTGTAACGGATCCGCTTCTACTACAGTTTGCTGCATGATCACTTTAATTCGCCCGTAGCGCTGTAATATTTCTTCTGCCTGTGTTTTTGATGGATTAAAATTATTTTCTTTTTCAATTGCCTCGATGGTATCCTGAGTGGATGCTGGTAAAGAAAATGATTCGTGATTGGTGAGATAATGAATAGCGTGGTAATTACTGGTGCCGGGAAATAATTGTTTTATTTTTTCAATTGCTTTTGGTGCAAAAGAAAATGAATCAATAAAATCACGTTCAGGAATTTTTCCGGGGTTTTCTGTCACCTGCTGAATTGCTTTTTTCAGTTCAGTGATTCCTTTATTTTTTCGCGGATTTACTGGCACTATTAAAATACCGAGTTCACGTTCCAATCCCAACACATCTATCTGAAGATTATTTTTTTTGGCAATGTCCATCATTGTCAATGCAACAACAACGGGCTTTTTTAAGTCAATAATCTGCGAACAGAAAAGAAGATTTCTTTTCAGGTTAGATGCATCAGCCACCAATACGATCACATCTGCTTTTACTCCTGCATCTTCATTGAGCAATACTTTGTAAGCAACCCATTCATCACTTCTTTTTGGATAAAGGCTATACGTACCGGGCAAATCAATAATAGTAGAAGAAAGCGTTTCAGAAATTTTACTTTGCCCGGTTTTTTTATCAACGGTGACGCCGGGAAAATTTCCCACTTTTTGATTCAGGCCGGTAAGGCAATTAAACAACGAACTTTTACCACTGTTCGGGTTTCCTACCAATACAATATTTATCTGTTTGCTCAAATTGTTTTTAAATAATTGGTAAAATTACTGGATGCTATGTATGCAACGCTTACGATTTAAGAAAAGAGCTTGAAACTTATTATTTTCACCCACCTATTCGCATTATTTTTGTTCCGAAAATTCTCCAAATGAAAAAAATTCTTGTTGTTGGTTTGTTTATTATTGGTATTAGTGAAATTGCCTCCGCCCAAAGATTAAAAAAGCAGGATAAAGCTGTTATTGAAAACCTCCGCAATGAAATAGGATACCTTGCCAGTGACAAACTAGAAGGAAGAAGAACGGGCACGCCCGGCGAAAAATTAGCGTATGAATTTATCGAAGAGCAGTTTAAAAATTTAAAGCTGATTCCAAAAGGAGATGATGATAGCTACATCCAAACATTTATTATAAATGAAGGCAAACAAATTTTACCGCAAACTCATTTGATCATTAATGACAACAAGCTTGTATCTGAAACAGA
>Ga0209178_1000174_pt1 | contig 16953 bp, 8 predicted proteins | sample GAAS200_FD_187521 | JGI IMG/M metagenome (GOLD analysis project Ga0209178, IMG submission 187521) | Agricultural soil microbial communities from Georgia to study Nitrogen management - GA AS200 (SPAdes) (version 2) | ecosystem: Environmental > Terrestrial > Soil > Agricultural land | place: USA... | reverse complement strand
TGTGTAGGACGGCATGGCATGGAAAGTGGTTTCCGCGCAGATCACGCGGCCCACGGCACCGGCTTGAAACCTGCCGCGCGTCGAGGCGTGGCATTGCCGCCGGCATTCGCGTGCGATCGTGAAACAAGGCGGAAACCATCCTGATTCCAGTCCATGATGCCCTTTTGCATCGCCCGAAACCACGCATGCACGTCCGCATGGCTTCGCCAGCATCCGTTGCCGGACTCGTTCGTCGTGCCTGCACCTGCACGCTCTCGTGCATGCTGGCGTTTCAAGCCTGTGCGGCACCCGCCGCATTCGCTGCCGATCCGGCGAATGCCGCATCCGGTGACGTCGAGCGTGATGTTCGGATTCGCACCGGCCGTCGAATACAGCTGGACGCCCAATCTCGGCGTGCTGGTGGGCGTGCGCGTGATTCCCGGCAATCGCACCACCTCGTCATCGGTCACGCCCGCGGTCGCGATCAATTACGTCCGTTGAGAACGACAACTAAGCGGCGTGCGATCAGGGCATCGGCACGGCGGCGGGTGCCTGGCCGCGTGCACGCAAGGCCGCGCGCATCCTGCGCTCGTCATCCGGTTCCAGCGCCTGCAACAACGTGACCTCGCCCGCGAGCTGCACCGCGACCGGCAAGCCATCGCGATACACGATCCGCGACGTGGCCAGCGCCGGCACCTTCGCGCCCGGCAGCACGCCTCCGACGAGGTTCAACGGATCGGCACCGCTGATGGCGATGAATGCGCTGTCGTGCTCGCGCTTGCGCACGCGGCGCAACGCCTCGACGGCTTCGGGCAACGCGAACTGCTCGCCCACCACGCCCTCGACGAACCGGCCGCCGCGGATTTCGCCGCGCGCTTCCAGCCGCTGGTACACGCGCCGCAATTCGCGCCACGGTGGCAGCCATGTCGCTTCGCGTTGCAAGAGCTTCCAGAACACCACGCCCCAGCGGCGCAGCAGCACGCGTGCGAGGTGCTCGACCGCCTCGCCCTGCGCGTCCGCAGCGGAAGCTGCGCTTCGCCGGATCAAGCTCCACCGCCCCGCATCCTCGATGCCGTTCAACAAGTGTCGGGCGAGGCGCCGCTGGCGCGGATGGTTGCGTTTCGATGCAGGTCGCAGCAGTGCACGCAACCCGGCGAAGCTGTCCGCGCCGACCATGCCGGCGCCGACCAGTTCGCCCAGCGCGTCTTCCAGCTCCACCTTCAGCAAACGCGTGCCATCGGCGATTTCACCGAAGAACGACGCGCCGTGTTGCGCAAGGAATTCGACTACCGCCTGCGCGCGCGAAGACAGCGCCGGCGATTCGGCGGCCGTCTGCGCGCCGACGGCGTTCCACGTCGCAAGCTGCTTGCGCGGCAGCAACACGATGGGCGACGCCCGTACCGGTGACGCGTGCGCACCGCCCGCGGACGCACGCAGCCGCGTCCACGCGATCCGGCCCGCACCGCACAAGGCGTCCAGCCAGGCGATGTCATAACCGGCCACGCGCGCGGGCAGCAGTTGCGATTCCCACGCGCCTGCCGCGGCTTCGAAACCTTCCAGTTGCGACAGCACGGCGGCCAGCGCATCGGGGCCGCGCAAGCGTGATTCCGGCGAAACGTGCTGCCAGTCCATCAGGAAACGCATGAAGTCGCGCGGCGCGACGGGTTCGATCTCGCGGCGCAGGCGTTGCAGCGTGCGGCGATGGATGCGTGCCAACAAATGCCGGTCGCACCATTCTTCATCATTCGCGCCCGGCGTGAAGCGGCCGCGCATCGCGCCGCCTTCGCGTTCCAGCGCGGCGAGCGCGATCGTGATGTCGCTGTCGGAAACGCCAAATGTGCACGCAAGATCGCAGGCGCGGATCGGTCCCGTGCAACCGAGGCGCGCGCGCAGGATTTCGACCAGTGCGTCTTCGCGCGTCCACGTCTTTTGCGCAAATTCCGCCGGTGCTTCGATGGGCGGTTGCAACGTTGCATCCGGATGGACCGCGCGCCACATCGGCGGTGATTCGGCAGCGACCCACAGCTCTTTCCTTCCCCCGCTTGCGGGAAAGCCGCCATCCATGGCTGAAGAGCTCCGTGGTGCCGAAGGCGGAAGGGGGGTGCTCTCGCAAGATTTCCGCCACCCAGCGCTACGCGCTCGGCGCTTCGCGCCGCCTCCCCCGCGAGCGGGGGAGGGAGTCAAAGTTGTTGCGCGTTTGGCCTCCGCGAGTTCATCAAGCAATGCTTGCCATGTCGAATTGCGCGCCAACTCATCGCCGTTGACCGCACCCAGCGCCAGCAAAGCCTCGTGCATTTCGTCGGCATCGCGCGGCGTCGGCCACGCTTCCTCGCGGACCGCGGCGATCGCGTCGGCATCCAGCTTGCCCAGATCTTCCGCGCTTTGGGCATCGACGAAACCGCGCGACGCGACGGCTTGCGTGCGGCGTTCCTCCAGCGGCGCGCCATCGAGATAAGCATACGGCCGCGCGCCCAGGACTTCGGCAGCCAACTGCGAGGGCGCGGTCAGGTCGCGCGCCACGATCCTGGCGTCGCCGCTTTCGAGCCTTTTCAGCAGCGCGACCAAGCCATCCAGGTCCATCGCGTCGTAAAGACAATCCTGCAGCGTCTGCGCGACCAGCGGATGATCCGGAATCTTGCGCTCGCCCACAATGTTTTCGAGGCAGGCGACCTGGTCTGGAAACACGGTGGCCAGCAGATCTTCCGACTTCATGCGCTGGATCTGCGGCGGCACCTTGGTGCCGCCCGCGAAGCGCGGCAGCGCCAGCGCGGCGCCGGCGTTCCAGCGGAAGCGCAGCGCGAACATCGGCGCGTCCAGCAGCGCCTGCGTCAGCACGTCCGCCACCGAATTGGAGTGCAGGTAACGCGCGACTTCGTCCAGCGGAAAACTGTGGCTGGTCGAAAGCGACAGCACGATGGTGTCTTCGGTGGCGGCGGCCTGCAGTTCGAAATTGAAGCTACGGCAGAAGCGCTTGCGCAAGGCCAGGCCCCACGCGCGATTCAGGCGGCTGCCGAATGGCGAATGGATGATCAACTGCATGCCGCCGGATTCGTCGAAGAAGCGCTCCATCGCCAGCGTCGATTGCGTTGGCAGCAAACCGAGTTCGATGCGCGCGGCGGCGAGGTAGTCGACCAATTGGTGCGCAGCCGAGTCGCTTAGGCCGACTTCGTCCGTGAGCCAGGCGGTTGCTTCACAGTCCTCCCCTTCAAGGAGAGGGTTGGGTGGTGATGGGGTTGAAAGCCGTGCGGCAACTTCTTCGCGCAACCGCGACACCGCGACCGACAACTCATCGCTGCGTCCGGGTGCTTCGCCCAGCCAGAACGGAATCGATGGCGGCGCGCCTTGCGCGTCTTCCACCCGCACGCGCCCACGTTCCACGCGCAGGATGCGGTACGACTGGTTGCCGAGCTGGAAGATGTCGCCGGCGATCGATTCGACCGCAAAGTCTTCGTGCACACTGCCGATGCGTAACGATTGCGGTTCCAGCACCACATCGTAATCGGCGGTGTCGGGGATCGCGCCGCCGGAAGTGAGCGACGTCATCCGCGCTCCGCGCCGCGCGCGCAACTTGCCGTTGACGGCGTCGCGGTGCAGGTACGCGGCCCGGGTCCCACGCCGCGTGCTGTAGCCCTCGGCCAGCATCCGCAGCACGTCCTTGAAAGCCTCGCGCGAGAGCGAGCGGTACGGGTACGCGCCGCGGAACAGGTCGAACAATGCCGCCTCGTCGCGTTCGCCGCAGGCGACTTCCGCGACGATCTGCTGCGCTAAAACGTCCAGCGGCGCGGGCGGTATGTGCAGCGTATCGAGTTCGCCGCGGCGCACCGCGTCCAGCAGCGCCGCGCATTCGACCAGGTCATCGCGCGAAGTCGGAAACAAGCGCGCCTTGGAAATGCCGTCCACCGCATGGCCCGCACGGCCCGCGCGCTGGAGGAACGCCGCGATCGAGCGCGGCGATGCAAGCTGGCACACCAGTTCGACCTCGCCGATGTCGATGCCGAGTTCCAGCGAGGCGGTCGCGACCAGCGCGCGCAGTTGCCCCGACTTCAAATGCCGTTCGGCATCGAGGCGCTTTTCCTTCGACAGGCTGCCGTGGTGCGCGGCGACCGCATCCTTGCCGAGCCGTTCGGCGAGATGGCGTGTCGCGCGTTCGACCGTGCGGCGGGTGTTGGCGAAGATCAGCGTGGTGCGGTGCTGCTCGATCAATTGCGCGAGGCGGTCGTACACCAGCCCCCACGCGTCGTTGCTCATCACCGGCTGCAGCGGCACGTTGGTGAGTTCGATCGCGAGATCGCGCGCGCGCTGGTGGCCGGCGTCGATGATGGTGCAGGCAACATTGGGTGACAGGAACCGCGCGACTTCCTCGATGGGTTTCTGCGTCGCCGACAAACCGATGCGCGTGCAGCGGCGTTCGCACAGCGCATCCAGGCGTTCGAGTGTCAGCGCCAGGTGGCTGCCGCGCTTGCTCGACACCAGCGCGTGGATTTCATCGACGATCACCGTGCGCGTGGTCTGCAGCATCCGCCGGCCGGATTCCGAGCCCAGCAGGATGTACAGCGATTCCGGCGTGGTCACCACGATGTGCGGCGGACGCTTGCGCATCGCGTTGCGTTCGGCCTGCGGCGTGTCGCCGGTGCGTACCGCGGTGCGGATTTCGAATTCCGGCAACGTCATGCGCTCCAGTTGCGCGCGGATGCCTTCGATCGGCACTTCCAGGTTGATGCGCACGTCGTTGGACAGCGCCTTCAGCGGCGACACGTACACGACGGACGTTTCGTCGGCGAGCGTGCCTGCCACGCCTTCCTGCACCAGCTCGTCGATCGCAGCCAGGAACGCGGCCAGCGTCTTGCCTGAACCCGTCGGCGCCGCGATCAGCACGTTGCGGCCGGCGCGGATCGCCGGCCACGCTTCGCGCTGCGCTTCGGTGGGCGCGGTGAACGCGGATTCGAACCAGGCGGCGACGGCGGGATGGAACGTGTGCATGAACAGGGAACTTACTGGGTGCCGGGTAAAGATTCCGCAATCGAAATGGGGGCATTCACCGCTTCGCGCAACCGGTCGGCGAGGCCGTTCCAGCGCTGCGTGCGCCGCGCAATGCCGGCGCGCAGCACGTCGGGCGTGGAATGCACGGCAATCGCCGAACGCGCGCGGGTGACGCCGGTGTACAGCAGCTCGCGCGACAACACGGCGGAGTCCGGGCCGGTCACCAGCACCACGTGTTCGAACTCGGAACCCTGCGCCTTGTGCACGGTCAGCGCGAACGCGCCTTCGTGCGGCGGCAGCGCGGCGGGCGAGATCGCGCGCCGCGCGCCTTCGGCGGCTTCGAACCATGCCTTCATCATGCCGTCGGCATCCGGCCAGACCACGCCGATGTCGCCGTTGAACAGGCCGAGTTCGGCGCGATTCGCCGTCACCATCAACAAGCGCCCTTGCCACCACGGTGTATCCGCGCGCACACCGGCGTGGCGTTTCAGGCGCTGCTCGATCGCGCGATCCAGCGCGAGATTGCCGGACGGCCCGTGCCGCAGCGCCGTCAGCACACGGAAACTGTTCGCGACGCGCAAAGCCGTGGCCGCGTCCGGCGCAGCTTGAATCTGCTGATACGCATCCACCGCACGTTCGATCAGCCGCGCATCGCGCACATCGTCGGTGAAGAGCTGCACTTCATCACCGACATTGAACGCGGCAAGCGCCGACTCCGCATCCCCCGCGGCGATGGCATTCGCCAACCGGCCGAGTGCGCCGTGTTCGTCGAAACGGCGGCTTTGCGCCAGATGCGTGTGGCAGTGCGACAACGGCGGTTCGCGCGCGGCGTCCACCAGCGCGCCCAGCACGTCGCCGGCTTCCACTGCCGACAATTGGTCGGGATCGCCCAGCAGGATCAACATCGCGTCTTCGCGCACCGCGTCGGCGAGCTTCGCCATCAGCGGCAAATCCACCATCGAGATTTCGTCCACCACGACGACATCGTGCGGCAGCGGTGCATTGCGGTGGAATTTCGCGCGCGTGCTGGCGGGCGACAGCCCCAGCAGGCGGTGCAGCGTGGAAGCGTCGCGCGGGATCATCGCCGCAACGGCTTCGGGCAACGCGAGCCCCGGCAATTGCGCGCGCACGCTTTCGGCGAGCCGCGCCGCGGCCTTGCCGGTGGGCGCGGCCAGCGCGATGCGCAAGGTGCGTGATTGCGCATGCGCATCGCCGGCCAGCGCGGCGAGGGTGCGCACCACGCCATGGGTTTTGCCGGTGCCCGGGCCGCCGGTGACCAGCTTCAGGCGATCCGCTTTCGCGCGCGCGACCAGGTCGTGCGCCAGCCGTTGCTCGTAACCGAAATAACGCGAGAGGTACACGCGACCTTGCGCGTCCAGTACCAGCGGTTTGGGAAACGCTTCGTCTTCAGCGGCATTCGAATCGCAGCGGACAGCATCGCTCGCGCACAACGCTGCTTGCCATGCTCCCGCATCGGAAAGTACGGGCACTTCGCCGCGCCCGTCCAGATTCGCCAGCCACGCCTGCGCCGCATCCAGCCGCAGCGCACTGTGGCCGTCGGCGACTGCGCGCGCCGCCATCGCCGCGGCCAGTGCGACGTCGGGATGCGAATCTCGAAACGCGCGCGCGATCCATTCGCCCAGCGCGGCGTCGGCACGGCGCAGCCGGCCCAAGCGCACGAGCGCTTGCAGGTCGGCGCTCATGCGGCGCGCTCCAAATCGCCATCGAACAGTGCATCCATCGCTTCGATCAACGCGCGGGGCGGCCGGTCGCGATGCACGCCGCGGCCTTCCTTCAAGTCGCGCACGAACAGGTAGTACACGTCGCCCATGTGCGTGTGGTAGTCGTAGCCCGGCAGCATCCGGCGGAGCCAGCGGTGCAACGCCAGCACGTACAACAGGTATTGCAGGTCGTAGTCGTGCGCCGCGACCGCCTCGCGCAGCGAGTCGGCGTCGTAGGCCGGCAGCAGGTTGGTCTTGTAATCGACGAGGTGATGACGGCCGCTGTGTTCGAATACCAGGTCCATCACGCCGGTCAGCAGGCCGTGCAGTCGTGACACGCCGAATCCATTGCGGCCGTGTTGATAACCGTGGCCGTGCAACAGCGCAAACAGCGCGTCCACGCGCGACGGCGCGAGGCGCAGGTGGAATTCCATTTCGGCGCGCCGCCGCGTCGGTGCCACCTCGCACAGCCGCGTGCCGCAGGCGAGCGGCACGTTCAACGCACCGCGCATGCATTCGCCGACCTGCGCCACCGCGCGTTCAAGTGAGATCGTGCCGGGCTCCGGCAAACCCTGCGCGCGCAGGCTGCGCACGATCAGATCACGTTGCGTATCCGGAATGCCCTCCGCGTCCTGCCATGTCGCGAAGTCCGCATGTTCCAGCGCGGCGTGAACCGAGGTGCCGAAGCGTGCGCCGGCGAGCGACGCTGCAATCGCAGAAGGCGCCGGATCGACATCCGCCGCCGACACATCGCCGCTGCCCGGCGCCGGATCGGCGTCGTCGCTGCGCGCTTCGCCGCGCACCAGCCGCGAAAACGACCACGCGCGCCAGTCGTGTTCGAGCGCGCCGCGAAACTGCGCCGCCGCGACGTCCGTCGTGTCTGTCTCCGGCTTCGGCAGGCGCTTCGCGTCCGCCTGCGGAAGCGATGACACGACGACATGGCCGCCGCCTCGCGCAACCAGTTCATCCAATGCCCGGCCGCACGCCGGCTCATCGAACGACAACGGCGCTTCGCGTCCGGCGGCATGCAGCAGCCAGTACAGCGCGGTCTCGTGGGCCTGCTTCACGCAGCCCCATAGCATGACGCAAGCCGCGCGCGCGCGCGTCACGCCGACATAAAACTTGCGCACCTCCTCGGCCAGTGCTTCCCGCTTTGCGCCGGCTTCGATCTCCGTGGCGATTTCGTTGCCCACCGCAACACGCGCCGCGTCGCGCTCGTGATACCAGGTCAGCGCCGGTTTCCGGCCATTCTTGCCCGGTGCGTAGCCGGACGCCACGCACGGCAGCAGCACCACGCCGTATTCCAATCCCTTGGCCGCATGCACCGTGGCGATCTGCACGGCTTGCGCATCGGTGTCGAGGCGCAGGCGCACCGCATCGGCGTCGGTGTCGCCCGCGCTTTCGCGCAGCGCCACCGCGTATGCGTCACAGAGATCGCCAATGCCGAAGCACGCCGCGCGCGCGTCCTGCAACAGTTCGGCGAGTTGCAGGTAGTTGGCGACGCGACGTTCGCCGCCGGGCATCGACAGCAGGCGCGGCGCCGCACGCGCGATCAAACGATGCAGCAGCGGCAACGGGCCGCGCCGTTGCACCAGCGACGCCCATTCGGCGGTTTCGATCAGCAATGCGTCCAGCGCCGCGCTGTCGCTACAGGTTCGCGCGATCGTCAGCGCATCGTCGCCGACCAACAGCGAGGCGCGCGCGCCGCGGGCGCGTGGTGCGTCAGCAGGATCGCGCAAGGCTTCGAGCAACAGGCGCAAGTCGGCGGCTTCCTCGCTGGCATAGACGCTGGCACGCAGGCAGGACGCCGCCGGCACGCCGGCCCGCGCGAGCGCGCGTTGCATCGAACGCGCTTCGCGATTGCTGTTGACCAGCACGGCGATGTCGCGCGCGCACAACGCGCGCGTGCTGCCGTCGCCCTCGCGCAGGCATACGCGGCCGTCGCGCGCTCCTTGCAGCCATTCGACGATCTGCGCGACGCACGCGGCTTCGATCCGCGCCTGCGCGTCGCCCTTGTTCCATGCGCGCGTGCTGCCGTCCTTGTTGGTGATGCCGGTCGAGGGGAGTTGCCACACCTGCAAGCCCGGCGCGGGGGCGTCGTCCACCAGCAGCGCGCGTTCGGCCACGCGGGGCGCGGCGTGCACGTCTTCGTGCGTGATGCCTCGCTCGACGAATGCATCCTTGCGCGAGAACAACGCGTTCACCGCCGCGTTGACGCCGCGGCCGGCGCGCTGGCTTTCGTCCAGCCGCAGCGGCTCGCCCTGCGCATCGTGCTTCGCCATCAACCACGCGTGCACGTCGCCGCCGCGGAAGCCGTAGATCGCCTGCTTGGGATCGCCGACCAGCACCAGCGTGCCGTCGTCGTGCGCGAACAGTTTCTTCAGGATTTTCCACTGCTGCGGATCGGTGTCCTGGAATTCGTCGACCAGCGCCGCCGGCCAGCGTTGGCGGATCGCGCGAATCGCACGTGTGCCGCGCTGCGGATCGTCCAGCGCAGCGGCGAGCTCATCCACGGCTTGGTCGTGCCCGAGCACCCCCAGCGCCTGCATGCGCGCAGGCAGCTCGCGATCGAGGTACGCGCGTGCATCCAGCAGCACCTTTGCGCGCGCGGCTTCGTCGAGCCGTTCGAGCGCCGTGATCCCGGCATCGAGGTCGGCGATGCCCGCGAATACCGGGCCTTGCGGCATGCGTTTGCAGCTTTTCATTTCGGCAAGCTTGCGCTCGGCGAGATCGTCCACGGCCTTGCGCGCGGCGGCCGACAGCAGATCGGCGGCGGTGTCCGCGCGGGCCCAATCACGCAACGCGCGCAGGCCGCGCGCGCGGCTGTCGCGCGCGCCCTTGTGGTTGATGCACGCGGCAAGTTCGGCGTCCGCCGCCAGCAGGGCAGCGTCATCCCAGCCGGCGATCGCATTGCGGATCGCGTCCAGTTGCGCCAGTGTTTCATTGCGTTGCGCACTCGCCTCTTGCGTGGCCGCTTGCAGCTCGCCGGCATTGCCCACGCTGCGGCCGCGCCAGCGCGGATCGCCGACTTGCCTGGCGAGCGCATCGGGCGTGCGCCAGGTTTCCGCGAGCAGACGCGCAGCGTTGGCGTCGGTGGAGCAGGCGCGCCAGAAGTCCTCGATGATTTCCCGTTGCAGGGCGCGCGCATCTTCCAGCAATTCCGGTTCGCCCGGCGCGCGGCCGGTTTCGAAACCGAATTCGCCCAGGCATCGATTGCAGAAGGAGTGCAGCGTGCCGATCACCGCGGTGTCCATCGCCAGCTCCGCAGCGCGTGCGCGCGCGGTGAGCGTGTCGGTGTCAGCAATGGACAACGCATGCGCGATCACCGCGCGAGTCGCCTGCATTTCGCCGTCGTCGCCGTCGCGTTCCTTCGCAGGATCGTCCTGCCGCAGCATGTTCGACGCCATCCGCAATCGCTGGCGCAGGCGCATCGCCAATTCCGCGGTGGCCGCGCGGGTGAAAGTGGCGACCACGATGCGGTCGGGCGCCAGTCCGCGCTCGAGGATCAGGCGCAGATAAAGCGTGGCGATGGTGAAAGTCTTGCCGGTGCCGGCGCTGGCTTCGACCAGGCGCACGCCGGAGAGCGGCAGGTCCAGCGGGCCCATGCGCGCCGTCATGCGAACTGCTCCGCCCATGCGCGCGCGGGTTGCGCGAATACGGTGAGCGCTGTCTCGTGCAGGGAAAGAGCAAGTTCGCCATCCCAAGAGCCGGGAAGATCGCGACCGCGCCAGGCGATGCACACTGCGTCGCTTTCGAATTCATTGGGACCGCCGAAGGGATTTTCGCCGCCGGCCTCGCGTGCGGCTTTTTCGAATGTCGCGATGTCGATGACAGTGGACGCATCGCCGTCCTTGCGTTCCGCCTTCGCGCAAGCCAGCGCGTGATTCCAGGACGTGCGCACGAAGAGTGGCAGCGGTGCGCGCCTGCCTTCGCGTTGGAGTTCGATCAACGCACGCAACTGCGCACGCGCGTCCGCCTGCGCGAGTCTGGGCAAAGCGAACGAACAGGCCTCGTCGTCGGCGAGGCCGACCAGCATCACGGCCTCTTCCATGCCCGCCGCCGCGCACAACAATGCATCCAGCCACGCGCGCAGCACGTGGCGTCCGTCGATCACGCCGGGCCGCACGTGCAGCACGCCGGCGGGATAACGATCGACCGGCGTGCCTTCGAGCGACGTGCCGTCGTCCCAGTCGACGCGCAGAGTCATAGTCGGCAGCGGCGCCGCGCCTCCGGTGAACGCCAGCACTTCCGTTCGCAGCGCATCCGCCTGCACATGCGCATCGCGCAGCGCTTCGTCGCCGAGCGCACCAGGCGGCAACTGGCCGCGCGCGCGCAACAGGTCGCGCTGTCCGGACGCGTTGCCTTCACCGAAATCCAGCAGCGCACGGGTGAGGCTCCAGCGCGTCAATCCATCCGCGGGCGACAACGGTTCGTCGTCGGGATAATCGCGATCGCGCGGCAGCACCAAGCCCAATCCTTGTTCCAGAAAGCCCCGTGCGGGATCGAGCAGGAAGCGGCGCAATTCGTCCAGCGTCAAAGCCGCCGCCGGCAACGCATCGGCCTGTGGCAGCAATGCGTCCGGTACAAAAGGCGCATTCGCGACGCCGGTTTCGGGCGCACCGGCCGCCGCCAGCCATTCCTTTCGGAACGACCGCGGTGCGCGCGCATCAAACAGTGAAGCGTCGAACGGATGCAGGGGTTGCACGCGCGGCAGCAGCGCGTGCTGCGCGTCGCGTGCCGCTTCGTCCTGCGAGAGATAGCCTTCGCGCACTGCGTCCATCAACTCCGCCACCACCACGGAAGGCGCCAGCGGTTCGTTGGTGTGCGCGTCGCGGCCGATCCAGCTCACGTAAAAGGCGTCGCGTGCGGCCGCGACCAGTTGCAGGAACAAGAGGCGATCATCGTCACGCACGCTGCGGTCGCCGCGCCGCGCGTGTCCGGCGCGACGGTCGGCACTCAACGGATCGAGGCCGGAAGGATCACGGCGCGGGAAGGACGCTTCGTCCATCCCGAGCAGGCAGATCACGCGGAACGGCACCACGCGCAGCGGCACCATGCCGCAGAACGTCACGCCGCCGGCGAACAGTTGCTGGCGCTGGTCGGGCTGGTCGAGGTGCTCGCGCAGGAAGGCGCGCAGATCGTGCCATGGCAACGCTTGCACGGACGCGGCGCCGGCGTGTTCGACCAGTTCAGCCAACGCGCCGCGCACGCGCTCCAGCGCGCGCGTTTCGGCGATGTCGTCCGGATCGCCTGTGTACAAACCGTCGAACAGCGCGTTCAAGCGGCGCTGCCAATCCGCCGGTTCCAGCGCGCGCGACGACCATTCGCGCAACGTGCGCCACGCCGCCAGCACCGCCAGCAGCGCATCCATGCGTGCGAACGCTGCGCCTTCGACGCCGGCCAGCGGCGCCACGCCCGCGACCAGCGCGTCGTCGATGTCGTCGCACGCGAACCCGGCCAGCATGCGATCCAGCCCGAATGCGAACGAGAACTCGCGGTAGCCGCCGATTTGCGCGCGCGCATGTTCGTCTTCGCCCCAGCGCACGCCGCTTTCACGCAACTGTTTCGACAACCGTTCCAGTTGCGACGCATCGAGTTCCAGGCGTCGCATCACGCCGGGCACCGCCAGGACATCCACGATCTCGCTGCATGCCCAGCGCGAGGTCGGCGCATCCAGCAAGGCCAGGAACAGCCGCACCGCGGGGTGCGCGGCGCTCGCCGCGACGTCGCCGAGGTTGTACGGAATGAAGCGTGCATCGTGCTCGGGCACGCCGCCGAACACCGCCTCGATCGCGGGCCGGTACGCCGCGACGTCCGGCATCATCACCGCGATCTCGCGCGGCTTCAGCGAGGGATCGGCCGCGAACATCGCCAGCAAGCGATCGTGCAGCGTCTGCACTTCGCGCAGGGCAGTGTGGCAGGCATGGAACTGGATCGAATCGTCCGGCGCCGCCACCCGTTCGTCGCCACGCGCGCCGCGATGGTCGAGGATGTCGCCGCGCACGCGGCCGAGCAGCGTGGTGCGCGCGATGTGTCCGTCGAACAGATCGGATTCCTCGTCCGGCTGCACGTGCTCGTAGCCATACAGCAGCTCGACGAATTCGGCCGCCGCGCCGCCCAGCGAGGTGATCAGCGGGTTGCCGCCGTCCTTCTCCAGCAGGCGTGCGCGCACTTCGCGGCGCGAGCGCGGCGTGTCGCCGAGGTAGCCGCGCGACGGCAGCGGCAGATGGAAATCCACGTCGCAATGTTGGCCCGCCACCGCAAGCATCCGCAGCACGTCGGGCGAAACGTTTGCGCAGGCAAAACACGCGAAGGCATCGGGCAGGCCCGGCGGCGCCGGTTTTTCGTTGAAACTGCCGGCTGGATATTCCGGATCGAACGCGCGCAGCCATTCGTCCACCCGCGCGGCACGCGACAGGCCGCCGACGCGCGGCAACAATCGGCGCCACAGTTCGGCTTGCCAGTCGCTGCCCTCGCCCCGTTCCCACGCGAGCAGCGTGTCACGCCGATAGCCCTGCATTCGTTCGTACACGCGCGCGAGCTCCAAGCTCAATGCGTAACGGCGCAGCGGATCGCCGCCGGCTTCGAGATATTCGCGCAACGGTGCCAGCACCGCGCCGTCCAGCCGTTCGCCCAGCAAGCCATACACATGCCAGCGCAGCACCTCGACGTCGAACGGCGAATGCCGCGGCAGGTCGGGGCGCGCCGCGCGCAACAGTTCCCACGTGAATTGCGCGGGTGGGGTGAATTCGACATTCGCGATCACGCCCAGCCGTTCGGCGAGGTGCACCTGCAGCCAGCGCTTCAAACCCGCGTGTGGCACCAGCACCCGCGCGGGCACCAGCGGATTGGCGCGCGCATGCAGCCGCTCGCCGAGCGCGTCGGCCAGCCTGGCGGCATCGTTGGAGGTGTGCAGTCGAAACATGCGCGGGCCGCGAAAGGGATCGCGCCAGTATGCCTGCTGCATGCTCACCGGTTGAGACGGAAGCCGATCGCCCGTGGAGAGTTGTTGCGAATGATTCGTATTCGTGGAATGATGCCGCACCGTTTTCCCGAAATTCCTGCATGGCTGCTCCGTACCGCTGGCTGAAAATGTTCCGCGCGTTGCACCTGTACCTCGGCGTGTTCACCGCGCCGGCGCTGCTGTTCTTTGCGTTCACCGGCGCGCTGCAAAGCCTCGACCTGCACGAAGCGGCGCGTGGCAGCGACTACAAGCCGCCGGCATGGCTCGCCAGCATGGCAAACATGCACAAGAAGCAGAGTTTCGAAGTGCCGGCGAAACGGCCGCCGAAGGCGTCCAGCGCGCGCATCGATGCGAAGCCCTCAGCGCCGAACCGCAAACCGTGGCCCATGAAAGCCTTCTTCGTATTGGTGGCGCTGAGCCTGCTGCTCTCGACCGTCACCGGCGTTTACATGGGCTGGCGTTACACGCGCCATCGCCGTCGCTACGGTGCGGTGCTGGCTGCCGGCATTGCGGTGCCGGCGTTGCTGATGTTGTTCTGACTGGCGCAGGAAACGGATGGCCGCTGTCGGCGTGCGTCACGATAATCGCGCGATGCAACGTCCATCGAACGACACCGGCAGCGCCGCGTCCGTTGCCCTCGCCGGACTGATCGCCTTGGCTGTCGCGATGGGCATCGGCCGCTTCGCGTTCACGCCGATCCTGCCGATGATGGAAGCCGACGCGGGCCTGACGCTGAAGGCCGCGGGCTGGTTGGCCGCGGCGAATTACCTCGGCTACCTGCTGGGTGCATTGAGCGCGGCGCGCCTGCCGCGCGCGTGGGCCATCCGCGGCAGCTTGCTGCTGATCGCGGTGGTGACGTTCGCGATGGGAGTGACGGATTCGTTCGCGCTGCAACTGTTGCTGCGCCTGCTCGCCGGCGTCGCCAGCGCGTGGGTGCTGGTGCACGTCTCGGCGTGGGCGCTCGAGCGCCTGCACGCGTTGGGCCGCGCCGATGCCAGCGGCACGGTGTACGCGGGCGTCGGCATTGGCATCGCGGGCGCGGGCTTGTTGTGCATCGCGTTGATGGCCGCGCACGCGGACTCGATGCGCACGTGGCAAGTGTTCGGCGTGGTCTCGCTGGTGTTCACCGCGGCGACCTGGACAGCGTTCCGCGGCGATGCGCAGCAGGCGACCGCCAGCGCGGCGGTGCAACGCTTGCGCTGGAACGCGGACCGCATCCGCGTCGCGTTGTGCTACGCCGCGCTGGGTTTCGGCTACATCATCCCGGCGACCTTCCTGCCGGCGATGGCGCACCGCTACATCAGCGATCCCGCCGTGTTCGGTTTGGCGTGGCCTGTGTTCGGCGCCGCCGCGGCGCTTTCGACCTGGATCGCGGCGCGCTGGCTGCGCGCGGTGGACAACCGCCGGTTGTGGGCAGGCGCCTACGTGCTGATGGCGATCGGCGTCGGCCTGCCGGTTGCGTGGCCGGGACTGGCCGCGATCCTGGTCGCGGCGCTGCTGGTGGGCGGCACCTTCATGGTGGTGACGATGGCGGGCCTGCGCGAAGCGCGGGCGGTGGCACCGGAATCGGCGACCGCATTCATCGCCGCGATCACCGCCGCATTCGCATTGCTGCAGGTACTCGGCCCGCTGGTGGTCAGCGCGGTGGCGCACCTGCGCCACGGCTTCGAAGCGTCGCTGCTGGCCGCGGTCGCGGTGTTGCTCGCGGCCGCGCTGGCCCTGTGGCGGCCCGTCAGACGATAGGCACCTTGCGGATGTTGTTCTTCGGATCCAGCCAGAACGAATCGTTGACGAAACGCTTGAACAGGTCCGGCGGCAGCACCGTTTCGCGCTTGGGCGCGGACACCTTCGACTTCACCGTATGCAGGCCGGGGAGGCCGAGCCGCGCGTCGAACTCGTCGGCGTTGTATTCGATGTGCTCGAAGTCGTGCTCGAACCACGGTTCGCCGATGAATTTGTACACCGCCTGCATCGCAGCCTTCGGGTTGCCCGTGAGCCCTTCGTAGGTCAGCAGCAGCAGGCGCCCCGGCGCGTACTGGCCGTAGAACGCATCCTTGGTGGCCTGGAACGAAAAGCCCACCATGCCATTCACGTCGATCAACGCCTCGGCACGCGAATACACCGTGCCGTTCGGGTTGAAGTGGAAGATCTTGTTGGCATTGAGCGGCTGCTTGCGCACCAGCCGTTCCACGCTGTCGAGCACCCACGGCATCTCGCGCACGCAAGCGATCACCTTGGAACCCGGAAACAGCTGCGCCAGCATCGGCAGCTTGCTGCACCACACCCGGCCGGTATCGAACACCACTTCAGTGCCGAGGAACCCGCCGTAGAAGTTCTGGAACACGCCGCGCAGGATCGCGGCGCGCTGCGCGTCGCTGATCACCACCGAGAAATCGTTCTTGCCGCTCATCTCCGCGACCAGCGTGCTGACCATGTCGCCCAGCGGACTGGTCATGCCGGCGTGGAAACGCGGGTTCTGTTTCAGGATCGCGGAAAGCAGGGTGCTGCCCGAACGTGGCAGGCCAGAAATGAAATGCAGCTTTTCAGGCGGCTTCGCCGTCTGCGGCTTGGCGGGCATGCGGAGGTCTTCCCCGTGACGTAATGGAACGGCGAGTGTACCCAAACTGTTCGCGGGTGGAAGCAGGGCGTCCGGAACGCCGGTTCGGCCGCCGCCGCGACGGCGGCATCATCGAAACGGCGTGGCGCCCGCGTGCGAAGGGGTCCGGGCCTGCGGATGAAGCGGTTCGCTTTGTGCGTTGCCCGGCGAGGCGAGGGTGCGGATTCCCGGTTCCGGAATCCGTTGGTGCTGCGCCATCGTGGCGGCCTTGGGCCACAGTTTGTCCAGCTTGTTCTTGAGCCGCAGGTCGGCGACGTTGCGCATGCCGTCGTCGAGTTGCCGTTGCTGCGCGTTTTCCGGCGTCACCGGTGCATCCGGCGCGTGCGTGAGCGCGGCAAGCTGCGGCGCGACCAGTTGCGTCAGCGCGAAATATGCATCGTGGTCGATCCCGGCCTGCTGCAGCACCATGCCCGGCAATTCCCACGCCGCGGCGTTCCGGTCGACCGCCCGATCCATGTGTGCTGTGTCGATCAGCACGTACGGAACCGCCTGCGTGAGGAAGCCCTGTCCGTTCCTGAAGCCCGCCTGCTGGAACGCGGGCACCAGCGCGGGCAGATGATCGCCGAAGAACAGCACGATGGTGCGCCGCTTGCGTTGCGCCAGCGTGTCGACCAGCCGCCCGAGCTGCTGGTCGGCGTGCTGCATGTGGTAGATGTAGTTCTGCAATTCCAGCTTGGCCTGGTGATCGGTGA
>Ga0209178_1000171_pt1 | contig 17076 bp, 21 predicted proteins | sample GAAS200_FD_187521 | JGI IMG/M metagenome (GOLD analysis project Ga0209178, IMG submission 187521) | Agricultural soil microbial communities from Georgia to study Nitrogen management - GA AS200 (SPAdes) (version 2) | ecosystem: Environmental > Terrestrial > Soil > Agricultural land | place: USA... | reverse complement strand
CTCGTGCTGCTCACGGCGGAGTCTCTCGGCTGGCAGGCGGAAAGCGCAGTTTCGTCCGTAACGCCATCACTGGCCGCCGAGAGTCCGCGATCAGCCGTCCAGCAGGTGCCGGCGTCAAGATAATCATCGGTTCTCCGATCCTGGCAAGCCAGTGCGGACGCCTTCAGGACCACACGTGGCCACGAAGACTGCCATGACGCTTGACCGCGTGCTTTCCCGTTTCGGGATTGCCTCGCGCACCGCTTCGCTGGAGCTCATCCGGGCTGGCCGTTTGAAGGTGAACGGCAAAGTCGAGCGCGATCCGGAGCGATGGGTCTGGCCCGAGCGCGACGTGGTCCATCTGGACGGCAGGCGTCTGCGGCCGGCGCCCCGCACCTATCTTCTCCTCTACAAACCTAAAGGTGTGATCACCAGCCACGGCGATCCGGACGGTCGCAAGACGATCTACGATCTGCTGGGAGCAAGCGGCCGCTGGGTGGCACCCGTCGGCCGGCTGGACAAAGATACCTCTGGCCTCCTTCTGCTGACCAACGACACGGAATTCGGACACGCCGTGATGAGCCCGGAATCGCAAGTTCCAAAAACCTATCTGGCGAAAATCAACGCGCTCGTGAGTGATGAAGCGATTGCGCAATTAGCCTGCGGCGTGGAAATGAAGCGCGGTGATTGGGCCCGGCCGCAGCGCATCAGGCGCCTGGAAGACCGCGGGAAATACACCTGGCTAGAAATCGTGCTGACGGAAGGGAAGAACCGCGAAGTGCGGCGCTTGATTGAAGCGGTGGGCTTCAAAGTTATAAAACTCGTCCGGACGCGCATTGGCCCGCTTACGCTCGAGGGACTCGAAGTGGGCAAATGGCGCGCGCTGTCCGAGCGCGAGATCGCGGCGCTTCAACGCAAATCGGCTCCGAGTGCGTCGCGGCCGCGTGCAGCAAAAACCGGCAGTTGATGATCGCGTCTTCCGCGACGTGGGCTGCGGCACAAATTCTCGCTGTACCTCGAAGTTCCTCATCCCCTAAAATACCTTGAACGAAGGCGCGTGGAGACGGGCCTATTCGACTGCCGAGTGAAGGCCGCCCCGCACGCTACCAGATCCCTGAGAGGAGATGTACATGCCACTGAACGTTGGAGATACGGCGCCGGATTTCAATCTCAAGGCGGCGATAGGCGATGAGCAGGAGGAGTTCAAGCTTTCCAATCACCGGGGCGAGAGGGTCGTGGTGGCTTTCTACGCTTTGGACTTCACGCCCGTTTGACAGAATGAACTCTCGGCAATCCAGCAGAATCTATCGAGGTTTGCCGAGTTGAACGCCCAGGTCGTGGGCGTCTGCACCGACACAGTTTTCTCCCACATTGCCTTTCAGGAATCCCTGGGAGGATTGAAGTTCCCTCTGGCCGCGGACCGATGGCCTTATGCCGCCACGGCGCAGGCCTACGGAGTGTTTCCGCCAACCCGGCACGAAATCCCCTTTGTGAATGACCGTGCGATTTTTGTTGTGGATAAGAACGGCAGAATTGCGTGGTCAAAAATTTATCCTTTGCGGGAATTGCCAGACCTCGAAGAGGTTTTGAAGGCGTTGGCAGAAATTACCTGAAGCCAATTGCGTGGGCACGGGACGAAGTCATCGCCTGACGGCACAGCTGTGAACGACACGCGGCGCAGCGGGGAAGTGGGATGCGCCCCCGCTGCCGCATACTTTCGTCACAACCCGCGGTAGCCCGTCATCAGCGATGGACTTCCCTGCGGTCCTGGCGCAGGTCACGGGCCTGACGCCTGAATTGACGCCTAACGTGGCGCAACTGGCGCCGATCTGCGCGGGCCTGCGGGCTTTGGGGTCCAAAGTGCCTGAGGTCCGCATGAAGTTTTACCTGCCGTCGATCGATCTTGCGCTCATCGCGCCGCAGCGCCCGGCGATCCTGCCGTCTGTCCACGCGATTGTTTTCGGCCTCGGGTCCAAATGGTCCGTGTGCAAAGCTCGCAGGAGCAGCCGCGAACGTCCCAGCCAGAACTACGGGCAACAGCCACTTGAGATTGTTTCGCATCGTCGTCCTCCTCCATCGCATTCGGTAGTTCCTGCTACTGTTGATGGAACCCGCCGCCGCGAAGAAAGTTTCGGAGAGGCGTAATGCGGGAGGTCAGTTTGTCTGGGCTTGCGAACGGGCTGGTCGACGATTGCGGTTATCCTTCTGGGCACGGCGCAGATTAGGGTTTTGGCTTTTAGATCGATTCCGGACTTTCCTCGTTTGATGACGTTCGGCTTTGGGCGGCTTGGCGTGATGATCCGACCGGCGAACTTCCGCCCGCATGTCTTTCCGGCGCTGCTTGATTCGGTGGCGCTGATCCTGCAATTCCCTGTGGTGCTGTTCCTTTACTGCCTTGCTCGAAGCCGCTGCTGGATTCCCGTCCTGGCACGGGGCAATGGCTGCCGCAGGCACCATGAACAATCCCGCCAGAGCCACGGACATAAGCCACCTAAAGCTTCTTTTCATCAACTCCTCCTTCCATATACAAAAACCCCGCAGGAATAACGGGCGAACAGCGAATTCGGAGACGTGCTGTATGATATTAGAGGGCGCGCCCAGATGCACCAATAAAAAACCGGAAGAACTGAGATGAAAATTGCCCGGTATTGCCTGCTTTCGCTGTGCCTGCTTTCGATCCCGGCGATTGGACAACAGAACAATAAAGGCATGCAGGACCCGCTGGTGGGCGGAAAACTGATGTACGTCGGCAAAATGCCCGAGAACCTCGATGGCTGGATTGTGAACGATCTCAGCGCATGGGGCAAATACAAACCCACCCGTCAGATTGAAGGCGTGGACCTCGTGATGAAGGCTTACGAACCGGAGACGGAAGTCCAGTACAAGTTACGGCGAGGTATCCCGCGCCCAAAAGAAGTGCCAAAGGACCGCCGCCGGAAGCACGTGATGTTTTCAATCATGGTGGATGACTGGGTCACCGGACACCAGGTGTGGAAGGCAGACATTATGGATCAGAAGCCCAAACGCGATGAGAACGCTGCCCCCAGCGCCGATGCCGAAATCAACGCCGGTGGGCTGTCAAGTCAGCAGGTTGCGCAAGCCATCACGCGAGAACTGCGCAGATATGTGGACCATCTGAGTTCGCAACCGGGAGCTCATTAGAGTCCTGCTTCCCCGGGTTAATCATCCGTAATTGCCACAGCCCATTGCTGGGTTGAGGATCAATAGAAGAGCTGAAACCATGAACTTTGCTGTTACAGGCGCAACGGGATTGTTCGGCCACGCGCTCGTCGAGATCATCGGCAAACGCCACACCGTGTTTTCGGTGGGAAGGGCCGAAACAGATATTACCAGGTTCGAAGAGGTGCAAGCGCTGTTTCGGAAATTGCGCCCTGACGTGGTGGTCCACGCGGCAGCCAATCCCAGTCCTGACGCCTGCGAAATGGATCCGGCGCAGGCCTTTCTGGTCAATGTGCATGGCACGCGCCATGTTGCCGAGGCAGCGCGAGAGGTCGGCGCCGGCGTGGCCTATATCTCGACCGACGCCGTGTTCGACGGCGCGAGTCGGACTCCTTATCTGGAAACTGACCCGGCCATTCCTCCGACTGTCTACGGCCGAACCAAGCTGCTCGGCGAGCGACTGGTGGCGGCGTCGCCGCGATATTGGACATTCCGTGTCTCTGTCCTCTTTGGCCCTGGTAAAGCCAACTTTATTGACAAGGGCCTGAGGGCCATGAAAGCGGGCCAGCCGTACGTGGTGGCTGAGGACCAGACGGCGAGCGCGCTGTATACACGGGACGGAGCTGAGAAGATTCTCGAGGTGGTTGAGAGTGGTCCCTCCGGACTTTACCATCTCACAAACCAGGGAACCTGCAGCCGCTACGAGCTGGCCAGGTATGCGGCGGAGAAGGCGAGTCTTGATATCAGCCGGCTTGTCGGTGTTCCAGCCGACCAGATGGGCCGTCCCGCCAAGCGTTTGAAATACGCCGTATTAGAGATGCGAGCCTTGCAAGAAGCGGGTTTTTCGCTGTTGAGACCGTGGCAGGCCGCTCTGGACGAATATCTTAAGACCTTACTGCCCCTGTGATGGCTTCGGCTGAGTTCCGTCTGAATACTGATATCCGTTTATCGTGAATTCAACATCGTGGCCTGGGAAGATTCTTGTGCCGAGCTCCAGCACTTGCTGGCGATCCAGGCGGGCCTGTTCGCGATCGCGCGGAATCATCGTCAGAACGCGAACATCTTCTGAGCGGCTGAGGCACGCGTCGCCGGCCACCACGGTCATTTGCTCCTTCTCCGGAACGATTACCGACAGATGGCCGGGAACGTGGCCTGACGTCACGAAGCTCTCCAGTCCGTCCGGCAGCGAATGCGATTCAAGCCAGCGATGCTGCGAAGGCGAACCCAGCCGCTTCCGGTCCCACCATCGTAAGGTGAAGTTGCGCATCTGGTGCAGGCGTTCCACGGCATGCTCGTACTCAAGAGTTTGCGGATAGTATTTCAGAATCAGCTTTTCCCAGTGCTGGCTGTCCAGAAGGTCTGAATAAAGGGAACAACACCAGTCGTGTGATTCCTGGGTTGCGTAAATGGCGCTGCCGGCAAAAAGAGAATTGTTAAGCACGTGGTCGATATGGAAATGGGTGTTGATGACCGCATCAACATCAGAGGTCGTGAGACCGCGTTGCAGCAAGGCCTCTACAACCAGATGCTCCTCGTGGGGCATACCGGTGTCGACCACGAGACGATAACTTCCATTCGTTAGGAGGACTGAGGTAGCGTTGCGCCAGGTCCCAGCAAGGAGGGCGTCAGTTTCCCAACATGTTCCGGATTTATGGGGCATGCTCGGCACGCGCACACGCCTATTCTAACCTAAGGCCGGTCGGGTCGATACAAATGGCGTTTTGCCAGACAAATAAGTCAGGCTTCACGCTGAGAATCGAAGGACCGCTGCCCGGAGCCTTCTTCGTCCATCAGCCAGCGCCGAAGGTGCAGAATGTCTGCGGCACGTGCGATTCCGATCGGCTTGAGCACGGCGCCGTGCTCCACCACGATCACGTTCTCGACGTTCTTCGTAAGCATCTCCCGGCTCACCTTGTCAACAGGCTCTTCCGGGTAGGCGAGCACATAATCCTGGCGCGCTACTTCTTTGGCCCTAAACTGGTGGTCGGGGCTCTCCACCTGCAAGAGATCGTGGGCTTCGAGGATCCCTGCCAGCGCGCCATCATCTGTTACCACGGGAAGTAAATCCACCGCCTTTGGAGCCATCTCCTGGACGATTGATCGCAATTCGGCGTCAGCCGGAATTGTCAAGAACTGTTTGCGCATTACCTCCCCGATGCGTGCGCGCATGAGGACAGGCACCGAATAGTCCTGGAGGACGATCAGCCCTCGCTTGACCAGCTTGCCGGTCATTATGGACTCCCGGCTGAAGAGGCGTACAAATCCGTCTGCGACCATGACGCATACGATCAGCGGCAACAGGCTGTTGGGATTCCGGCTCAGTTCGAAGAGGAAGACAATGCTGGTGAAGGGGGCGCGGGCGATTCCGCCAAAAGCCGCACCCATCGCGACAAGTGAATAAAAAGCAGGATCGGAGACAAATTGGGGGAAAACATGACGCCAGGCCATGGCATAACCAGCACCGATGCCACCCCCTACAATCAAGGAGGGAGCGAAAACTCCTCCGGTTGTCCCGGAGCCGAGAGAGATGGTCAGCGCCCAGAACTTGGCGATTGAAACGCCAAGCAACTTGCCGACGGTTAGATTGTCGTTCAGCATGGCGTGAATCGTGTCATATCCTGTCCCGAACACCTCGGGGTAGACGTATCCGATTACGCCCAACAATAACGCGCCAATCGCGGGAGACCAGAGGAGAGCGTGCTTTAAGGGAAGGTGGTCAAATAGATCCTCGATCCAGAATAGCGCGCGAATCATCGCCAAACCTACGACTCCCATGATCACGCCCAGCAGAGCGAAGAGCCAAAGCTCCTGCATATGGCGAAGCTCGAAAGGCGGCGTAGGGAAAAGTGGGGCCCATCCAGCGAAGTAGACGCGAACCGCCGTAGCCGTAGCCGCCGCAAACGCCACGGGAATAAAGGAGCGTGCTCGCATCTCAAACAGTAAAAGTTCGACGGCCACCATCAACCCCGCCAGCGGAGCTTTGAACGTAGCAGCCATACCAGCAGCGGCGCCTGCGGCCAGTAGAATTCTGCGATCGTAGGGGGTCAGATTGATGGCCTGACCGAAGATGGAGCCAAAGGCGGCGCCGGTCTGGATGATGGGTCCCTCAGCGCCAAACGGTCCTCCCGTACCGATGGCAAAGGCTGTGGCCAGAGGCTTTAGAAGACCGACGCGGAAACGCATGCGGCTTTGGCCGAAAAGCACTGCCTCCATCGCCTCTGGAATGCCATGGCCCTTGAGGGTCGGCTCCAGATAGTAAATCATCAAACCGACCACAAGTCCGCCGAAGGGTGGAATCAGAATAACCCACGCACCGAAAGCGTGACCAACCGGGTATGAAATTGCAAAGGACCACTTGCCAAAGAAAAAAAAGTTGGTGAACAGGTAAATGAGTTCGAGAAGGCCCTGAGCGACGAGACCTCCTATCACGCCAACCAAAACTGCATAAACGCTGATTTTGAATATCCGCGGTTCGAGGGCGATTCCGAACTCGCGGATTTTTGGAGCGTGCGGAGTGAGGTCGGGGTTGTCGACAGTCCCGGGTTTTGAGCCGCCCATGGACCAGCTCCTGGGGAGGATTGAAACCTTTCCGCAGCCTTCAATCCGGCGTCAGCGGAAGACGAACTGGCGAAGACTTCCAGGCGTAAAGGGCTCAAATATTGAACCAGCGCTGGAAGGGAGATTAATGGGTCGATGAATGGATGATAAGATCATGCATTCACCTCCTCAGTGCGCCCAAAACTGTTCGTTGGAGCGGGCGTTTGACCTTGAGCCGATGCCCTTCTTTCGCCCTCGACGCGTAAAGCCGCCAGGATATCCGTTTTGGTCACGATGCCTTCGAGTGTTCCAGCAGGGTTGGTAACCAGCAGCATCTGTTCGCCTACATCGCCCATTAAGAGCCTTAATGCTTCCATTACATCACAAGTTGGCGGTATACGCTTTGAGCTTCTTTGCACCAGATCTCCCACCCTGACCTCTGCCCATTTTCGCGGTTCAAGTTTCACCAGAGTCCAGACAGAGATGGTTCCCAGCAGCTGGCGGTCTTCATAAACGGGAAAAACCGAGTGGAGATGGTGGGTCGTGATACTCTCTGCAAACTCCTTCAGGCTCGAGTCTGCTTGAACTGAAACCACGTTTTTCTGCATGATCTCCTGAACCATGATGTGATGTAGCTGCTGAATTTTGACGCTCTCGTGCAATCGCTGCTCAGAAGATACGGATGCCTCTCCTGAGATAGCATAGGCAATAGCCGCACCGATCAACGTCGGCACGACGAAAGCGTGTCCGCCCGTTGCTTCGGCTACAAAGACTACGGCTGCCAGCGGTGTTTTGTAGCCTCCGGCAATGAATGCCGCCATGCCGACCGCCGCGTAGAGGTCTGGCGAGGTGCTGTGGACAAGGACCTGGTTGAATGCGCTCCCAAAGGAAGCCCCTGTGAGGAAGAGCGGCACGAACATGGCGCTGACGCCGCCGCTGCCCAGCGAAAAAAGTGTTGCGGCAAGCTTGAATACTCCAAACATGGCCAGCTCGATTGTGGAGTGCTGCCCCAGGAGAATCTTGCCCACGGCTTCATAGTTGGGCCCGATGGGAATCAGCGAACCCTTGAAAATGAAAACAAAGACCAGTCCGCAGGCCCCGGTGAGCAGCCCTCCAACCGTCAGCTTGATCCAGTGCCGGATGGGAGTCCTGACCACGAAACTGCGTGCTCGTCTGAACGTGATATCGAAGAGCATGGCAACGATGCCACAGATAACTCCCAGCAACGCCGACCACAGCAGATCAGTTCGTGTATACGAACTTCCGCCCACGAAGTCGAATATGGGGCGTGCCCCCATAATCGAAGCGAGCGTAAAGTAAGAGACCACCGAAGCGATCAGGGAAGGTACGAGAGCTTCGTGAGCGAGGTCGTCTTTGTAGGGTACCTCGAGGGCAAAAACCAGCCCCGTGAGTGGAGCCCGAAAGACAGCGGCCATGCCCGCCGCAGCGCCGCTGATCAGCATAATCCGGCGGTCTCGTGGCTGCAGCCCGATACGGCGCAGCTTTACCCATAGCCAGGACCCGATGGCGCCACCCCCATAAATACCGGGCCCTTCGAGTGCCGCGCTTCCTCCAAAGCCGACGGTTGTGATCGCAGCGACTATTTTGGGAAGGAATGCCCGCATCCCGATGCTGCCCTGGCGCTCGTGGTAGGAATGTATGATCTCTTCTGTGGAATGCTCATCGGGGTCCGGAGTGAAGAACTGCATGATGAGTCCAGTGATCAAAAACCCAAGGCCGAGCGTCGGGACAATCGCCCAATGATGATGAATGTAATAATTGAGTAGCGGCGGCCACATCTTGTCCAGAACGATCGCCACAATACCGGCCGTCACCAACCCCACGGCTACCCCCACAATCGGCGCGATGACCAGCCATTTGTGAAGATCCCGCGAGTAGGTGGCGACAAGGTCCTCCCGGACCAGCCTGGTGTATTTCCGTAAGTAACGATGTTGGAGAAGCTTGAGAATGGAATTAAGCATCAGGAGTCCGTTTGTTTTGACTAGCCTGCGGTCTAAAACTACTCACTTTCTGCGTATGAAAACTTTTAGCTCGGCAAGATGCAGGCGCGCCAACTTCCTCAGAATCGTGAAGCCTGAGCGCGCCAATTCAAGGTCCTGGCGCAACACTCCTGTATACTTTCGCAGGCAGGAATGGTTCGCTAGAGCTTTCACTTTCCTAGTCATGGCCGGCAAGCAAATCCTTGAGGGTCGGAGATCCAAGGCGAAGCTTCCGGATCTCCCTCTGGTGAAGCTCGGTCAGCCGGTTCAGTAATCTTTCACCTTCAGGCAGAATGAAGACCTGCACGATCCGGTGGTCGCTTTCGGACCGGCTCTTTCGCACGAGCCCGTGGCGTTCGGCGCGTTGGACCAGACCGACAACGGCGTTGTGGCGCTCTTGAAGAAATTCGGCTAGCTCTCCGATAGTTGCCCATCCCCTGCCCGTGAAACCCGCTATGCCAAGGAGAAGCTGGTGCTGCTGCGGCGTAAGGCCGTTTGAGCGGGCGGCCCTTTCGCTGAAGCGAAGGAATTTTCGGAGCTGATACCGGAAATCTGCCAACCGGCCGAGGCCTCGAACTCCGGTGGTCGCTTGGGAATGGTCCGCGGAGGAACCTGATCGCTTCATAGCGCAAGTATATCACATCGCGATATATTGGGCAAACCGGCTGAAAGCCCCGCAGGAACGGGTATTTGCGACTGAAGAGCTATGTTGACAAGAAGAACGAAACTGGGTGAAGATAGGAAGGTTCATCCATTTGAAATTAGGGAAATAAGAGAATTGAATACGCACTTTCAGAAAAAGGAACGAGGAAGAATACGCTGGCACTTGGTTGATGCTGATGGGGTCGTCTTGGGGAGACTTGCTGCGCGCACCGCGCGGATTCTGATCGGGAAAGAGTCGCCGGACTGGACTCCGTTTTCGGACCATCGCGAAGGTATTATTGTTGTTAACGCCGAAAAGGTACGGTTGACGGGGAGAAAGCTTGAGCAGAAGGTTTACCGGCACTACACGGGATATCCGGGTGGGCTGAAGGAAATTTCCGCTCAACGGATGCTGGAGACGAAGCCGGAAGAACTTGTACGCGAAGCCGTTCTGGGAATGCTTCCCAAGTCTCGTCTGGGGAGCCGGTTGGCGACACGGCTTAAGGTCTATGCTGGTCCAAGGCATCCGCATCAGGCACAGGATCCTGTGCCGGCCCGCCTGGCGGTTTAGTAACGATTAAGACATCCATAGCAATGCATGAGGAGAAGGTGTGGCTGAACTGAGTCAATTTTGGGGTACCGGACGAAGGAAAACTTCCGTGGCGCGGGTGAGACTTTCCCCCGGCACGGGAAAGATTCAGGTGAATCGGCGCTCGTTTGAGCAGTATTTCCCCTCGGAGGCATTGCGCGCCGAGGTTCGCCAGCCGCTGGTTTTTACGGAGAACGACGGCAAATTTGATATTATGGTAAATGCCCGGGGTGGAGGGATCCACAGCCAAGCGGGAGCTGTCCGGCTGGGTATCTCTCGCGCGCTGATCCTGTTTGACCCCGAGTTGCGTCCCCGCTTGCGACAGAGCGATTTCCTTACCCGCGACCCGCGCGCCAAAGAACGAAAGAAATACGGCCAGAAGGGTGCGCGCAAGAGGTTCCAGTTCTCGAAGCGGTAACACAAAGACTGACAGGCAGCAGGCGTCCATGTCCCTGCCTTTGACTGCGGGCCGGTGAACGCCCCTGATTTTTTGGCGTTGGAGGAGATTTGTCGACGATCACGATGAAGGAGTTTCTGGAGGCCGGAGTTCACTTTGGCCACCAGACCCGCCGCTGGAACCCCAAGATGAAGGAGTATATCTATGGGGAACGGAACGGCATTTACATTATCGATCTCCAGAAGACCCTCAAGCTTTTCAAGGAGGCGACCAAGTTCCTTGCCGACCTTGCCCATAACGGCAGGGTCATATTGTTTGTGGGAACAAAGCGGCAGGCGCAGGAGGCGGTGGCCGAAGAAGCGCAGCGATGCCAGATGTACTACATCAACCACCGCTGGCTTGGCGGGCTGCTGACGAACCACACGACCATTCAGAAGTCAATCCAGCGTCTGCGCGAGCTGGAGGAGATGAGCAGGGACGGAAGATATGACCTGCTGACCAAGAAAGAAGTCCAGCGGCTGGAGCGTGAACGCAAGCATCTGGACCAGAACCTGGCCGGAATTAAGGACATGCCCGGATTGCCGGACGCTCTGTTTGTGATCGACTCCAACAAGGAGGAGATCGCGGTCCTTGAAGCCCGCAAGCTGGGCATCCCGGTTGTGGCGATTGTTGATACAAACTGCAATCCAGAGGTCGTGGATTACGTCATCCCCGGTAATGACGATGCGCTCCGGGCCATCCGGCTGTTCACCTCGCGGGTTGCTGACTCCATCCTGGAAGGACGGCAACTGGCGCTTGAAAAACAGATGGAAGAAGAGAAGATCGCCGCAGAAAAGGCTGCCGAGGAGCTGGAGGCCCGCCGGCAGGCTGAAGCTATTGACGCGAGCGAACTGATTGTGGGAGAGGCGGATGTACCCTTCGATATCGCCGAGGAAGACTATGATAAGTATCTCAAACTCGAAGAAAAAGAGACGGAGCAGGAAACTTCACGCAGTGCCGTAGGAGGAGATGAGGAGGATTCCCAGGGGCGCGCCCGGCCCAAGAAGCGTCAGAAATTTCCGAGCAAAGCTCGAGGCCGGCATGGGGACGAAGGCGAGTCCGACACGCGCAGCCTTGAAAGCGAATAGGAATTGAGAAGATGACGCTCCGATAAGGTAGGCAGGCTGAGTCACACTGCCTACCTTTTTCGCGTCTGGAGGGTGAGAGGACAGAATGGCGGTTTCACTGGATACAGTCAAAAAATTGCGGGAAATGAGCGGCGCTCCCATGATGGAGTGCAAGAAGGCCCTGGACGAAGCCAGCGGCGACCTGGAGCAGGCGTTCACGGTCCTGCGCAAGCGGGGCCAGGCTGCGGCGGCCAAGAAAGCCAGCCGGGCTGCTACTGAAGGTCTGGTGGGTTCCTATATCCATGCCGGCGGGAAGATCGGCGTGATTATCGAAGTCAATTGTGAATCCGACTTTGTCGCCAGAAATTCAGACTTTCAGCAACTGGTTCACGACCTAGCCATGCAGGTTTGCGCGACGGACCCTCGTTTCATCCGCAGGGAAGACGTGGGTCCGGAGGTGCTCGATCGCGAGCGCGAGGTCCTGCGGGCACAGACGGCGGAGAGCGGAAAACCTGAAGAGGTGGTCAATCGAATTGTCGAAGGCAGGCTGCGAAAGTTTTTCGAAGAGAACTGCCTTTATGAGCAGCACTTTATTAAAGATGGTACCGGAAACGTCACGATCGGGGAGTTGATCAATTCCAGGATCGCCAAATTTGGTGAAAACATCCTGGTTCGTCGCTTCGCCCGCTTCAAGGTGGGTGAATCGGTTGGTGAGGTCGATGCGGAAGGGGCCGCGATTTAAGCCCCTGTGCCTGAAGCCGCACGGAAGGATGTTGTTGGCATATGAGCGAACCTGCTTTTCATCGGATTCTGCTGAAGTTGAGCGGGGAAGCGCTCATGGGTGGGCGTGGCTTTGGAATCGACCCTGTCGTGGCGTCCCGGATTGCTTCCGAAGTGAATGAAATCCAGCAGTTGGGTGTGCAGGTCGCCCTTGTCGTAGGTGGCGGGAACTTCATCCGAGGAGTCGTGGCTTCACAGAACGGAATTGACCGCGTGGTCGCTGATAATATGGGCATGCTGGCGACCATTATCAATGCCCTGGCGCTCCAGGACGCACTGGAGAGAGCGGGTTCCCCCACGAGGGTTGTTACAGCGATCGAGGTCCGAGAAATTGCGGAACCGTTTATCCGGCGTCGCGCCATTCGCCACCTTGAAAAAGGCCGCGTGGTCGTTCTGGCTGGAGGGACGGGGAATCCCTATTTCTCCACCGATACCGCCGCGGCGTTGCGCGCCATGGAGATCAAGGCAGACGTTATTCTCAAGGCTACCAAGGTGAACGGGGTCTACGATGCAGATCCCGCAAAGGTGGCTGATGCCAAAATGATCACCAGGATCAACTATCTGGATGTGCTGTCGCGCGGTCTCGCGGTGATGGATACCACAGCGATTTCTCTTTGCATGGACAATCATTTGCCGATCATTGTTTTCAATCTGACAGTACCAGGCAACCTGAAGCGAGTGGTGATGGGCGAGAAGATTGGTTCACTCGTGGCGGCGTAAGCTGGGTCAAATAGGCTTTGCCATGATTAATGAGACGACGGCTAACACGAAAGCGAGGATGACCAAGGCGCTGGAGGACTTGAGGCAGGAACTATCCACCCTCCGCACCGGGCGCGCGAGCGTAGGGATTTTCGACCATCTCCGGGTCGATTACTACGGCGTGCCAACTCCGCTGAATCAGGTGGCGACCCTTGCAACGCCGGAGCCCAGCCTGGTGACGCTGCAGCCGTGGGACCCTACCGTGCTGGCAGTGTTGGAAAAGGCGATCCGAACTTCTGATCTGGGGTTGAATCCGGTGAATGACGGCAAGATTCTGCGAGTGCCGATTCCTCCGCTGACGGAGGAGCGGCGTAAGGAGCTTGTGAAGCATGTTCACAAGGTGCTTGAGAACCACAGGACGGCCGTCCGGAATATTCGCCGGGATGCGAACGAAGAACTGAAGCATCTATTGAAGGATAAGAAAATCTCGGAAGACGAGGAGCGGCGCGCCTTGGAGACGATCCAGAAGCTTACCGATGATTTTGTGAAAAAACTCGACGAGCAGGGCAAGACCAAGGAAACTGAAATTCTGGGCGGGCATTGAGAACTTAAAGCCCGTTGAAACCTTGACACGTGAGATGTGTTTCGTGGTAGATTTAAAAGGTTTGAGTACATTTTGATTTTGCTTAAGGCGTGGAGGTCGCAAAAGTTTGTTGCGGCGGCGCCACGCGGAGTTGAGGATGCCCACATTTAACCAGTTAGTTCGCCGTGGACGAAAGGTGGAGCGGTATAAAACCTCGAGCCCGGCGCTGCAAGGTTCGCCCCAGAAACGGGGAGTGTGCATCCGTGTTTACACCCAGACCCCGAAGAAGCCGAACTCGGCCCTCCGAAAGGTCGCGCGAGTGCGCCTGACGAACGGGTTTGAGGTGACGACTTATATTCCTGGAGTGGGTCACAACCTTCAGGAACACTCGATCGTGCTAATCCGAGGCGGACGTGTTAAGGACCTGCCGGGCGTGCGCTATCACGTGATTCGCGGAACGCTGGATTCAGCAGGAGTTACGGACCGGCGCCAGGGACGATCGAAGTACGGCGCGAAGCGCCCAAAGGCTTCCTGAGCGTTTCCCTGTTGGATCGGAAAGCTCGCTGGGGAATGCAAAGGAGAATGAAAAACCGATATGCCGCGTAAAGGGTACGTCGAACGACGGGAGGTCAAGCCGGATCCGCTGTATGCGAATCCGCTGGTGCAAAAGTTTGTGAACTGCATCATGTACGATGGAAAGCGGTCGACGGCACAGCAGATTGTCTACGAGGCTCTGGGCTTGGTCAAAGAGAAGACCAATGACGATCCGCTGAAGGTTTTTAAGAAGGCGCTGGAAAATGTGAAGCCGGCGCTGGAAGTCAAGAGCCGCCGCGTGGGTGGCGCGAATTATCAGGTGCCGGTCGAGGTGAACCGAAACCGGCAGACTTCACTGAGCATCCGCTGGATTATTGGTTATGCGAGATCGCGCGGAGAGAAGTCGATGGTGGAAAAGCTTACCGGTGAACTTCTGGACGCATCGAATAACCGCGGGGGCGCTGTCAAGAAGCGGGATGACACGCACCGCATGGCGGAGGCCAACAAGGCCTTTGCTCATTACCGCTGGTAATCCCTGATCATCGGGGTCAACATGGACAGGGCGGGATGTGGTTCGGCCTCGAACCGCGATCCGCTTTGTGGGTCGTATCCAGCGACCCTCAACGCCAACTGGATTTACGCGGCGCGACCTTCTCCTTCCGAAAGGAGGAGAAGCGCGGGATTCTTTGTCGTGCGATAAAAGTATGCCAAGGCAAGTGCCGTTAGAGAAAACTCGAAACATCGGCATCATGGCTCACATTGATGCCGGTAAGACCACTACCACGGAGCGGGTCCTCTTCTATACAGGGATCACGCACAAGATGGGCGAGGTGCACGAAGGCACCGCCGTCATGGATTGGATGGAGCAGGAGCAGGAGCGCGGGATCACGATTACCTCGGCGGCCACCACCTGTTTCTGGAATAATTACCGGATCAATATTATCGACACGCCGGGACACGTAGATTTTACGGTGGAGGTTGAGAGATCGCTCCGGGTGCTTGACGGGGCGATTGCTATTTTAGGCGCTGTGGAGGGTGTTGAACCGCAGACAGAGGCGGTCTGGCGGCAGGCGGACAAATATCGCGTCCCCCGCATGGTTTTTGTCAACAAAATGGACCGCACTGGCGCCGACTATGAAGCCTGCATCAGTCAACTGCGCTCGAAAGTTCATGCCAATCCGATACCGGTCCAGTGGCCGATCGGATCAGAAGACAACTTCCAGGGTGTGGTTGATCTTGTCCAGCAGAAGGCGTTCATCTGGAAAGAAGAGACCCTGGGAGCCAAGTTTGACATCGAAGACATTCCGGCCGGCCTTGTGGAACTTGCGCGGCAGCGCCGGGAAGAGATGATTGAGTCCCTCGGCGAGGCCGACGATCACATCCTCGAAAAATACGTGCATGGCGACGATATTTCAGTCGGGGAGATGCAAGCCGCGATTCGACGAGCCACCATCAGCTTGAAGGTTGTTCCCGTCTTGTGCGGTTCGGCATTCAAGAACAAGGGCGTCCAGACCCTGCTGGATGCAGTCGTCACTTATCTACCTTCTCCGCTCGATATCCCGCCCATCGAAGGCGTTAATCCCACCAACGAAGAAGAAAAGATCGTCCGGAACGCCGCAGACAATGAACCATTTTCCGCGCTGGTCTTCAAGATCATGACTGATCCGTTTGTTGGCCAGCTTGCCTTTATGCGGGTCTATTCCGGATCACTCAAGAGCGGTGACAGCGTTTACAACCCACGGCGCGACCGCCGCGAGCGCATCGGGCGGCTGCTTAAGATGCACGCCAATAAACGCGAGGAAATCAACGAGGTCTATGCTGGCGACATCGCAGCCGCGGTGGGGCTTAAGAGCGTTTCGACGGGTGACACGGTGTGCGACGAATCGGCTCCGGTGGTTTTTGAAGCAATGGAGTTTCCGGCGCCCGTAATCTCGGTTGCCATCGAACCCAAAACGAAAGCCGACCAGGAAAAGCTTTCCGGCTCCCTCGCAAAGCTGATGCAGGAAGACCCCACCTTCCACGTGCATACCGATCCGGATACCGGCGAGACTTTGATTTCCGGCATGGGCGAGCTGCACCTCGAAATCCTGGTAGACCGGTTGATGCGCGAGTTCAAGGTCAGCGCGAACGTTGGGCGGCCCCAGGTGGCCTATCGGGAAACGATCGGCAAGGCAAGCGAGGCGGAAGGGAAGTACGTTCGCCAGACGGGCGGCCGAGGCCAGTATGGGCATGTGGTCCTGCAGATCGAGCCTCTGTTGCATCCTGATCCGGCGGCAATCGCCGAGTTGACGAAGAAGAAATCCACCAGCCGCTTTGACCCCGATCTTCAGCTCCTGTTTCTTGATGAAATTGTGAGCGGCGTGGTGCCCAAGGAATATATCCCGGCGGTGTACAGCGGCGTACGCGAAGCGATGGAAGGTGGCGTTCTCGCCGGATACGAGATGACGGGAATCCTGGCCAAGCTTACCGACGGTTCGTACCACGAAGTGGACTCGTCGGAAATGGCTTTCAAGATTGCGGGTTCCATCGGATTCAAAGAGGCGGCCCGGCGTGCCCGGCCGATCCTACTGGAACCGGTAATGAAGGTTGAAGTTGTGGTGCCCGAAGAGTATATGGGCGACGTGCTGGGCGACCTGAACTCCCGGCGCGGGCGCGTTGAAGGCATGGAGAGGCGTGGTTCAACCCAGATTATCCGGTCCACGGTGCCGCTGGCGGAGATGTTTGGTTACGCGACGGACCTCCGCTCCCGGACCCAGGGACGCGCATCGTACTCTATGCACTTCGCTCGCTACGAGCCGGCGCCGGCCTCGATTTCGGAAGAAGTTGTTGCTCGCGTCCAGGGACGCGCGGTTGGGAAATAGACCAGAAATCAGAATTAAGGTTGAAGCTGAGGGCTTTTCGAATTCAACGACGAGGCGATAGGTATGGCGAAGGAAAAATTTGACCGATCGAAGCCGCACATGAACATTGGGACGATCGGGCACATTGATCACGGGAAGACGACGCTGACGGCGGCGATCACGAAGGTGCTATCGAAGCACAATCCGAAG
>Ga0209178_1000170_pt1 | contig 17110 bp, 13 predicted proteins | sample GAAS200_FD_187521 | JGI IMG/M metagenome (GOLD analysis project Ga0209178, IMG submission 187521) | Agricultural soil microbial communities from Georgia to study Nitrogen management - GA AS200 (SPAdes) (version 2) | ecosystem: Environmental > Terrestrial > Soil > Agricultural land | place: USA... | reverse complement strand
CCGGTCGCTGGCGGGCACTGAGGCGATCGGTCAGAGATCGAAGCCGATGCCCACCAGCGCCATGGTTTCGCCGCGGTTGGGCTGATGCAGGCGAGCGTTGGAAACGTGCCGGATCTGGAAGCTGAAGCGACGCCCCTGCCAGCCGAGCGTGCTGACGAACTCGTACGGACTGCTCAGCGCCTGCGTGCGTGCGGTGTTGAATGCCGGCTGGAAACTGGCGAACCAATGGCCCGGCGCACCATCGGCCGTGCGGTACTGCAGGCGCGCACCGGCGGCCAGCAGCCAGGCTTGCTCCCGGGTGGGGTAGCGATTGTCGCGAAAGCGGGCGATGTCGCGGCCGTCGATCCAGCCCAGCGAGACGTCGGGTGCCAGGCTCCAGCGGCTGTCGCCGATCGCATGGTCGTCGAACACCGCTTCGACGAACAGCGCGGGAGTGCCATGCCCATCCATGTAGCTGCGCCCGCCCTGCACCTGCAGATGGACCGATTGCGCCAGCAGCGGCAGCGGAGACGACGCCAGCGCCAGCAGCAGCAGGCGGGCGGAAAACGGGACGTGCATGGCAACCTCGGACGGGGCGGAATTTTAGTGAACTTGATGGTTCACTAAATAACGTCGAACCGAAGTGAAACCAAGGGGTGGCGAAGAATGATTGCCGCGATCCCCCGCGGCCACGGGATGCCCCTGCCGTTGCAGGGGTTCCCGTGCGCGTTCCGCCGGAACTTCAGCGACCGGCCGGCGCCTGCAGGCTGGGGCTGTCCAGGTCCAGCGCGGTGGATTGCAGCAGCACCGCCTGCGGATGATCCTTGCGGATCGCCGCGCCGAACTGCGCGGCATCGCCCACCACCACCACGTGCAGGTCGTCGGCCGCCAGGTGCTTGCGGGCATATTTCTCGATCTGCTTCGGCGTGACCGCCTGCACCTCGGTGACGTACTTGCCGATGCTGTCGAGCGGCACGCCGTAGATCGCCAGTTCGGCGACCTCGCCGGCCAGCCCCGCGGTGGTCTCCAGGCTGCGGCCGTAAGCGCCGATCAGGGTGGCCTTGCGCGCAGCGAGTTCATCGGCATCCACGCGGCTGTCGCCCAGCTGCTTGAACTGGCCCAGCATCAGCTCGACCACCTGCGGCGCGGACGGGTTCTTGGTTTGCGCCGAGGCCAGCCAGACGCCGCCATCGCCCAGCCCCTGCAGCCGGCTGCCGGCGCCGTAGGAGAGGCCGCGCTTGATGCGGATTTCCTCGTTGAGGCGTGCCGAGTACGAACCGCCCAGCACCGCGTTGGCCACGCTGCCGACGTAGTAGCTGTCGTCGCGGCGCGGCGGCGCGGCATGCGCGGCGACCACGCCGGCCTGGCCGGCACCGTGCTGGTCGATCAGCAGGATCGGCGGCAGCTGGCTGGCGGCGCTGCCGGCCGGGCGTGGCGGCAGCGGCGTGGCCGGCTTGGCCCAGTCGCCGAAGCTGGCCTGCGCCAGCTGCAAGGCCTGCGCGGGAGTGATGTCGCCGGCGAGGATCAGGATCGCGTTGTCCGGCCGGTACAGCGCGTCGTGCAGGCGTTGCACGTCGGCGCGGGTGATGCGCTTGAGCGAGTCGGGCGTGCCGTGGCGCGAATGGCCATAGGCGCCTTCGCCGAACACGCCGCGGTTGGCCGCCAGCGAGGCCAGCGCGGTGGGCTGGCTCAGCTGCAGGCGCAGGTCGTCGATCGCCTGGCTGCGGGCGCGCTGCACCTCGGTCTCGGCGAAATCCGGCTGGCGCACCACTTCGGCCAGCAGGCCCAGCGCCTGCGGCAGTTTCGGCGTGGTCACGGTGATGCCGATGGCGCTCTCGTCCCAGCCTGCGGAAGCATCCAGCGAGCCACCCAGCGCCTCGGCGGCGGCAGCGATCTGCGGCGCGCTCCTGCCCGCCGCGCCCTTGCTCAGCAGGTTGGCGGTGAGGTCGGCCAGGCCGGCCAGCCGCGGCGGGTCCATCTCGCCGCCGCGGCGCACCCACAGCTGCGCGGTCACCAGCGGCAGGTTGGCGCGGCGCACGCTGATGACCTCCAGGCCGTTGGGCAGGGTCTGCGCGGTGGGCGTGGGCACGTTCAACTGCGGCGCCGGACCGGGTGCCGGCGGCGTGGCCGGGAAATCGGTCGCGGCAGCGATGCCGGCGGTCAGCGCGATGGCCGTAAAGACGGCCAGACGAAAATGGTTGGCGCGGCTCATTTCGCTGCTCCCTTGGCGGTGTCCGGTGCGGCCTTGGCCTGCGGCAGGTAGTCGATGGTCACCTTCTTCGCGCTGGTGACGTATTTCTGCAGCACGCGATGCACGTCGTTCGCGCTGACTTTCTGCAGCGCGGCCAGGTCGTCGTTGACGTGCTGCACGTTGCCGTCGATCAGGCTGGCCTGGCCGAGCGCGAAGGCGATGCCCTGCGCGGTCTGGCGCTGTTTCAGTTCGCTGGTGAGCAGTTGCGTCTTGACCTTGTCCAGCTCGGCGTCGGCGATCGGCTGGGTCGCCAGCCAGACTATTTCCTCGTTCAGCAGTTTCTCCGCCTGGGCCGGTTCATGGCCGCTGGCGAGCACCGCGTAGACGGTGAACAGGCCCGGGCCCACGCGGGTGTCGGCAAACGCGCCGATCTCCTGCGCGACCTGGTGGCGATACACCAGCGACTGGTACAGCCGCGAGGAATCGCCCTGCGACAGCAGCGCGGCGGCCACTTGCAGCGGAATGCGGTCGGCGCTGTCCGATGCCGGCGGGATCAGCCAGGTCATCGCCACCGCCGGCAGCGGGGCGGTCTCGCTGGTGACGGTGTAGCGCTTGTCCTGCTTGCGTACGGGCTCCTTCGCAGTGACTTGCGGGATCGGCGTGGCCGGCCTGGGAATCCAGCCGAAATACTGGTCGACCCAGGCATCGAGCTGCCTGGGGTCGAAGTCGCCGGCCACGATCAGGGTTGCGTTGTCCGGACGATAGAAAGTGCGGTGGAAGTCGATCACGTTCTGCAGCGAGGCGGCTTCCAGGTCCTCGATGCTGCCGATCACCGGGCGCTGGTACGGATGCACCGTGTACGACTTCGGGTCGATCGCGTTGAACAGCTTGCCGTACGGATTGGCCAGCACGCTCTGGCGGTATTCCTCCTCCACCACCGCGCGCTCGGAGGTGAAGTTCTTCTCGTCCACGTTGAGGTTGGACAGTCGCTCGGCCTCGGCCCACAGCAGGGTCTGCAGGTGGTTGCCGGGCACGATCTCGAAATAGTTGGTGACGTCGTCGCCGGTGGAGGCGTTGTTGGCGCCGCCGACGTCCTCGGTCAGCCGGTCGAACTGCTCGGCGTGCATGTGCTTCGTGCTCTTGAACATCAGGTGCTCGAACAGGTGCGCGAAGCCGGAGCGCCCCTGCGGGTCGTCCTTGGAGCCGACGTGGTACCAGACCTGCACCGCCACGTTGGGGCTGGCGTGATCCTCCACGCTGAGCACCTGCAGCCCGTTGGGCAGGGTGCGCTGGTGATACTGGATCGGCGGGATGGCGAGATCCGACGCCTGCGCGGGGTGCGGAATCGCGGTGGCGGCGAGCAGGCCGAGTGAAACCATCAAGCTGGCCGAACGCAGGCGCTTGGTCATCCGTAGTCCTTGCGGGTGGAAAGCGTCAACAATAGCAAGCCCGGCGATCCGCCGGGCAACCCGCGGACGGGCATTTGTACCCGGGTACTATTGACATGGATTTCAACCCGGATAGAATGCGCCCATCAATTTATCCGGGTAAAACAATGTCGCCGTCTCAAACCGTCGCCTGCATAGCCTTCGATGGCAAAAAGCGAATCGCGCATGGCGCGTTGCCCGACGTCGCGCGCGCCGCGAAACAGGCGCTGGACGCGGGCGCCAGCGGCCCCTTGCTGGTGTTCGACGAGCGCGACAGTCGTCAGCTCGAGATCGATTTTCGTGGCAGCGTGGATGACGTGTTGTCCCGGCTCGCACCGCACGCCACGTCGGCGTCGCCCGCCGAGCCAGTCACTCGCGGGCCCGGCCGCCCGAAGCTCGGCGTGGTGCCGCGCGAAGTCACCTTGTTGCCACGACACTGGACCTGGCTGGGTCAGCAACCCGGTGGGGCCTCGGCAGTGTTGCGGCGTCTGGTCGAGCAGTCCATCCGTCATGGCGGTGCGAAAGAGCGTGCGCGCCAGGCGATGGAATCGGTCGACCGCTTCATGCAGGTCATGGCCGGCGACGAACCGGGTTACGAGGAAGCCTCGCGCTCCTTCTATCGTGGTGACCGTGAGCGTTTCGGCTCACTGACTGCCCGCTGGCCGGCTGATGTGCGCGCACACCTGCGGCAGCTGGCTGCGGTCGCCTGGGACGAGCGCGCCGACGCCGGCTGAGCCGAGCGGCGGCCCATTTCAGTCTCGTCCCACTCAATCATCCCCGACCTGCGAACCCACTGATGGCCACCGCCCGCCGCGACTCCGTCTTCTCCAACCACAACTTCCGCCTGCTGTTCGGCGGCAGCACGATCTCGATGCTGGGCGACCAGTTCACCCTGGTGGCGCTGCCGTGGCTGGTGCTGAAACTCACCGGCAACCCGGCCGCGCTGGGGCTGGTGCTGGCGGCGATGGCACTGCCGCGTGCGCTGTTCATGCTGATCGGCGGCGCGGTGGTGGACCGGCTGTCGCCGCGCCGCGTGCTGCTCGCCGCGCGCGGGGCGAACGCGCTGCTGGTGGCGCTGCTGGCCGCGCTGGTGCTGCTGGGCGACATCCGCATGTGGCTGGTGTACCTGATCGCGCTGGGCATCGGCCTGTCCACCGCGTTCGCCTACCCGGCCGGCTCGGCAATCCTGCCGCAACTGGTGCGCAAGGATCAGCTGCAACCGGCCAATGCGCTGGTGATGGGCATGCGCCAGCTCAGCATGTTCGTCGGTCCGGCGCTGGCCGGCGTGGTGATCAGCGCGGGCGCGCACGGCGCACAGCCGCAGGCGCTGCAGGATGCGGAGGGACTGGGCCTGGCATTCACCATCGACGCGATCAGCTTCGCCTTCTCGCTGGCGTCGCTGCTGCTGATCCGCGTGTCCGCCGACTTCGATCCGAAACCCGCCGCGGGCGGCGTGCTGGCCAACGTGGCCAGCGGCGTGCGGATGATCTGGGCCGACCTGCCGCTGCGCGCGTTCATGCTCTACGCGGCCGTGGTCTCGGTGTTCGTCGGCGGCCCGCTGCAGGTGGGCCTGCCGGTGCTGGCCGATACGCGGATGGATCTGGGCGCCGCCTCGCTCGGCATCCTGATGACCGCCAACGGCGGCGGCATGCTGCTGGGCAGTTTCCTTTCCGGCCCGGCCAGCCGCATCGTGCGCGGCCGCCTCGGCCTGATGGTGCTGACCATCGACAGCCTCGCCGGCCTGGCCCTGGCCACGCTGGCGCTGGTGCATGCGACGGTCACCGGCGCGGTGCTGCTGGCCGCCACCGGCGTGCTCGCCGGCATCGCGCAGATCGCCATCGTCAGCTGGATCCAGCGTCGCGTGGCGCCGGAAATGATGGGCCGCGCCATGAGCGTGCTGATGTTCACCTTCATGGGCCTGGGGCCGATCTCGGCCGCGATCGCCGGCAGCCTGCTCAGGCTGATCCCGCTCACCGGCCTGTTCGCCGGCGCCGGCTTGCTGCTCACCGCGATCGCCCTGGGCTGCATGCGCAGCCCGGCGCTGCGCAGCATCGGGGCAGCGCCGGCGGCGACGGCGGCGTCCTGATCCTGCCGCCGCGCACTTTGCATTAGAGTCGGATGGCCGGATGGCCGCGGAGCGCGGCCGCGCACATCGCAAAACAGGGGAAATCGCCATGGATACTCGACGCTGGTTGGTCGCGCTGGTGCTGCTGTGCGCCACGTTCCTGCACGCCGAACCGGTACCGCTTGCCGATCTCGCACGGCACATGCAATACGAAGCCGTGAAGATTTCGCCTGACGGCAAGTACCTTGCCACCACCGCCCTGGTGGATGGCCACAGTCTGCTGGCGCTGATTCGCCTGGCCGACAAGAAGGGGCAGCTGATCCGCCAGCGCAACGAAGACGCGGTGACGGACTTCTGGTGGATCTCTCCCACCCGCGTGGTGTACACGGTGGGGACACGGCTGGGTGGCTACGACCGCCCGTTGCCCACCGGCGAGTTGTATGCGGTCAATGCCGATGGAACAGGCTCGACCATGCTGTACGGCTTTCGCAAGGACGGCATGACCACCGGTACGCTGGTCAAGCAGGTGGTGAGCGAACGCGGCTCGGCGGAGTTCATCGGCACCATTGCCGGCGATCCGAAACACATCCTGGTCGCTACCCGGCTGTGGGACGCCAACGGCAAGCACGGGGTGTTTGCCACCGCTTCCCGCATGGACGTGCGCACCGGCAAGTTGCGGGAAATCACCACCGCACCGATGCGCGACGCCTTTTTCGTCGGCGACCATCAGGGCCGGATCCGCTTTGCCTGGGGCGAGGACGAGCAGGGCGACGTCCGGGTGTTCCAGCTGCCGCTCGGGGGCGGCGACTGGAAGCCCATGCCCGAACTGGGCGCCAGCCATTCCGTGCCGATCGCCTTCGACCGTGATGACAGCGGGGCGTACTTCAGCTGCCCGGTCCCCAGCGGCGGTTTCGGCATCTGCCGCTGGAGCGAAGACAAGCCCACGCTGCAGGAGGTGTGGAGCAATCCCACTGTCGAATCGGACGGCCTGCTGCAGGGGCTGGCCGAAGACGACATCGCCGGCGTCGCCTACATGGATGGCCGCGCCGGCATCGCGCCATTCGACATGCAGTCGCCGGCGGCGCGCATGCTGGTGGCGCTGATGAAGCAGTTCCCGGGCGAAAGCGTGCGCTTCGTCTCCGGCACCAGCGATGGCAGCCTGAGCGTGGTGCTGGTGGAGGCCGATGCCGATCCGGGCACGTTCTACCTGTTCGACGCCAAGGCCGCAAGGCTGACGCCGCTGCTCAAGCGCGCGCCGTGGATCAATCCGCAGTCGATGGCGACCAAGCAGCCGTTCGAGTTCGCCGCGCGGGACGGCATGAAGCTGCAGGGCTACCTGAGCTACCCGCCGGGCCATGAGCAGGACAAGCACCTGCCCACGGTGGTGATGGTCCATGGCGGCCCGTTCTCCGTGCGCGACCGCTGGGAGTACGACGCCGACGTGCAGGCGCTGGCGACGCGCGGCTACGTCGTGGTGCAGGTCAATTTCCGCGGCTCGGGCGGCTACGGCTACGCGTTCGAGCAGGCCGGCTGGCGCGAGTGGGGCGGCAAGATGCAGGACGACGTCACTGACGCCACGCGCTGGGCCATCGCCCAGGGCATCGCCGACCCGCAGCGCCTGTGCATCTACGGCGCCAGCTACGGCGGTTATGCCGCGCTGGAAGGCGCGGTGAAGGAGCCGGACCTCTACCAGTGCGCGATCGGCTACGTCGGCATCTACGACCTGCCCCTGATGTACCGGCGCGGCGACATTCCCGAAACGGTCAGCGGCGAGAATTACCTGAAGCGCCAGCTGGGCGACGACTTGGCGCAACTGGCGCAGCGCTCGCCGATCAACCAGCTCGATGCGCTCAAGGCGCGGGTGATGCTGGTGGTCGGCGGCCAGGACCGGCGCGTGCCGCCGATCCAGGGCACGAACCTGCACGAGGCGCTGCTCAAGCGCCACGTGCCGCACGTCTGGCTGGAAAAGCCCGGCGAGATGCACGGCTTCTACGACGAGGCCAATGTCGCCGAGCTGTACGGGAAGATGCTCGACTTCATCGGTTCGAGCATCGGACCCGGCGTCACGGCAGGCGGCAAGTAGGCGCGCGGCACTCGATTCGCTGTTCGCCACTCGAACCGCAGTTGCCGATGGCGGGGACCGGGAACGCGCCGCGCCCGCGGCCTCAGGCCCTGCGGCGCGCTGCCGCGGCGTACGGCAGCGCGAACAGGTACAGGCCGCTGAACAACTGCGCGAACAGCGGCGGCAGCGGCGCATAGGTCAGCCATGCCGGCGGTTCGTGCGGGCTCATCCCGCGCCAGGCGAAGTTCGCGATCACGGTCAGGGTGAACACGATCGACAGCCAGCGGTGGCTCTGGCGGATCCACTGGCTCGCGCTCATGCCGCGCCCTTCGCCCTGGCCTCGATCATCTTCCAGCCATTGCCGGAGGGATCGCGGAAGCCTGCATCCACGGTGCCGTAGCGGCGCATCGGCTCCTGCGTGAACTCCACGCCCAGCGCCTGCAGCCGCTCGAAAGCCGTCTGGCAATCGTCCACCGTCAGTACCAGCGGCGGCATCGCGCCCTTGGCCACCATTTCGCAGAGTGTCTGCGCGGTCGCCGCGTCGTGCACCGGCGGTCCCGGCCTGAACAGACCGAGCTGGAACGAGGGCTGCTCCGGATGCTGCACTGTGAGCCAGCGATAGTCGCCGTTGCGCGCATCGGCACTGACGACAAAGCCCAGCTTTCCGACATAGAAGGCGAGCGCTTCATCCTGGTCGCGGACATAGAGTCCGGCTACATCGACACCTTGAGTCATGGGACCTCCGTGGATTGGAGTGCCTTTTTACCGGGGGCCGCACGGCGGCGCTTCTCCGAAACTGCGCTCCTGAGGTCGGGCCGGTGCGCGGCGCGCACGAAGCATTCCGGAACATGTCCGTGTCCATGCCCGATCGCGCGCTGGCGCGCGCGGAATTCGCCCGGACTCTCGCCGGTGATGTCGCGGAAGATCCGCCCGAACGTGCCGATGCTGTTCCAACCGGTCCGCAGCGCGACCTCGGTGACCGGCAGATCGCCATCGCGCAGCAGCGCCGTGGCGCGTTCGATCCGGCGCGTGAGCAGATAGCGATGCGGCGGCACGCCGAACGCTTCCCGGAACGAACGCGCGAAGTGCGCCGCCGACACCGCGCTCACCTGCGCCAGCCGCCGCACCGGCCACTCCTCGTGAGAGGCCGCGTCCATCCGGTCCTTCGCGCGCAGCAGGCGGCGCAACAATTCGGGATTCTGGCCCATCGGCTTCGTGCCCTGCGTGACCCCATCGAATGACTGCACCGGACAGTGCAGCAGAATCCCGCGGCATGGCAAGCGTGTCCGGCCAACTACTCCAGTTGTTCCCTTGCTCTCGGCACTCGACGCCACGCATCGTCGTCTCGCCCAAGGCATCCATTTGCGGACGGCTTGCACGCTGACAAAAGCGCGGCTGTCCCGGCACTCCACTCGAACATCACGGCGCCATGACCATTCAGTCCCGCTCGACCTACGCCGGTTGGAACAAGGTGCTGAAGATCCTGTCTGCGACGCAGTTGTGCGTGGCACTCGCGTTCGGCGCGGTGTACGCCTGGCACATTTCGCGGATCGGCGCTCATGCGCGCACCCACATCCTCGTTTCCAGCTGGATCGCGTGGGGCTTCGTGTTCGCCAGCCTGGTCGTGGTTGCCGGCTCGCTCAGCATGAGGCGACTGGCCTCGTCCGCCGGCGTCCGGCCCGCAGCCATCTGGCCCGTTGCCTTCGCGTGGCTCATCATTGCCGGCGTCTGGATGATCAGTGACTAGTGTGGGCTACCGCTATCTGCCCTGCGCACCGGCGAGTCCGCGCGGTACTGCTCGATGCTGTCCTCACCTGGAGTCCCCATGAACTTTTCCGATCTGGAAAAATCTGCGCTGCGGCTCAACGACCTCTACGAGCAGTTGGAAACCAGGATGTACGGACGCGCCTGGACCACGCAGGAGCTGGCGCTGGGTTTCATGGGCGACGTCGGCGACCTGGCGAAGCTGATCCAGGCGAACGCGGGGGTCCGCAAGATCGACGACTGCAAGGCGAAGCTTGGCCACGAGTTGTCGGACTGCCTGTGGTCGATCATCGTGCTGGCGGACAAGTGCGGGATCGACCTGGAAGCGGAGTACTGCAGGAACACGAGGGAGCTGATCGATCACGTTGCCGGCGAACTGCGCACATGACGACCGCCCGGGCCCGCGCCTGGAGCACGATTCCGTGACGCAGCCACCCCGCAGAAACCGGACGCCGTAGCGGCGCGCGCAGCGGGAGCCGCGCGAATCCTCGATCGCCCGGTCCACGGCGATCAGGCCGCGGGCTGCGGACGCGCCAACGCCTTCAACCGCTTCTTCTCCGCCTTGCGCTCCTTGCGCGCCGCCTTGCGGATCTTGCGGTCGTGATTCCACAGGTAGATCGCCGGGGTGCTGAGCAGGGTCAGCAATTGCGAGACGAGCAGGCCGCCGACGATGGCGATGCCCAGCGGCTGGCGCATTTCGGAGCCGATGCCGAAGCCGATCGCCAGCGGCATCGCCGCGCCCATCGCCACCAGGGTGGTCATGGTGATCGGGCGGAAGCGGACCAGTGCGGCTTCGCGGATGGCATCGGGCGCGGACATGCCGTGCTCGCGCTCGCGCACCAGGGCGAAGTCGACCATCAGGATCGCGTTTTTCTTGACGATGCCGATCAGCATCAGGATCGCGATGATCGCCATCAGCGACAGCTGCGTCTGCGTGACCAGCATCGCCAGGAACGCGCCGGCGCCGGCGGCGGGCAGGGTGGAGAGGATGGTCAGCGGGTGGCCCAGGCTTTCGTAGAGGATGCCCAGCACGATGTACATGGCCAGGATCGAGCCGAGCAGCAGCACCATGCCGTTCGATTGCGCCTGCTTGAGGCGCTGGTTGGCGCCGGTGTATTCCACCTTGACGCCGTCCGGCAGGTGCAGCGCGAAGGCGGCCTGGTCGACCAGCGCCACGCCGCGATCCTGGGTGACGTCCTTGGCCAGGTTGTAGCTGATGGTCACCGCCTGCAGCTGGTTGTGGTGGCGCACGCGCAGCGGGCTGATCGCCGGCTCCATGGTGGCCAGCGCGGAAAGCGGAATCATCTTGCCCTGCTCGCTGCGCACGCGGATGTTCAGCAGCGACTGCGGGCTCAGGTTCTCGTTCGGGCTGGCGTTGAGCACCACCGCGTACTGGTTGATGTCGGAGTAGATCTGCGACACCTGGCGCTGGCCGAACGCGCTGAACAGCGCGGTGTCGATGGCGCCCACGCTGACGTGCAGCCGCGCGGCGGCCTCGCGGTCGATGCGCAGCTGCTGCTGCTTGCCGACCTGGTCGAACGGGCTGCTGACGTCGCGGAACTCCTTCAGCGTGCGCAACTGGCGAACCATCTTCAACGCCCATGGCTGCAGGTCGCTGCCCTGGGTGCTGGTGAGCTGGAACTCGTACTGGCCGCCGCGGTCGCCGCTGCCGCCGCCGCCGAGGAATTGCGAGGCGCTGACCGACACCTTGACGTCGGGCAGGCGGTCGTACTGTTTCGAGAGGCGCTCGATCACCGCCTTGATGCCTTCATCGCGCTCGCCCGGGCCGTCGCCGCGCGGCTTGAGGTCGACGAACATCTGCGCGCTGTTGCCTACCGCGCCGCCGGCACCGTTGCCGCCGAGCAGGGTCAGCTGGTCGAGCACGGCCGGGTCGGCCTGCATGATCTTCTGCACCTGCCGCGCGCGGTCGGCCAGCACGGTGGGCGAGATGTTGGCGTCGGCGTCGATCTCCACCTGCAGCTGGCCGGTGTCCTCGTCGGGCATGAAGGTGCCGCCGGCGGTCTTCACCACCGCCGCGCCCAGCGCGAAGGTGAGGAACAGCAGCAGCAGCGGCTGCCAGCGCATCAGCCGGCGATGGCGCATGGCCCAGTCCAGCGCGCTTTCGTACATCCGCAGCAGGCCGCGATCGAAACGCTCCACTGCCCGCTCGATGCGCCCCGGCGGGGGCGCCGGCACCGGCTCGTGCTTGAGCAGGTGGCCGCACAGCGCAGGCGTGAGGGTGAGCGAGACGATCGCCGAGATCACCACCGCGGCGGTGAGCGTCACCGAGAACTCGCGCAGCAGCATGATCAGCATGTTGTTGCCGAACAGCAGCGGCGCGAACACCGCCACCAGCGACAGCGTGATCGAGACCACGGTGAAACCGATCTCGCGCACGCCGGTCAGCGCCGCCGGCAGCGGTGCCATGCCCTGCTCCATGTGCCGCACGATGTTCTCGATCACCACGATCGCGTCGTCGACGACGAAGCCGATGCACAGCACCAGCGCCACCAGCGACAGGGTGTTCAGGGTGTAGCCGAGCATCCACATCACCACGAACGCGCCGGCCAGCGACAGCGGCACGCTGAGCATGGCGATCAGGGTCGGCCGCAGCCGGCGCAGGAACACCAGCATCACCAGCGCCACCATCGCGATCGAGATCAGCAGCGCGACCTTCACCTCGTGCAGCGCCGACTGCGTGGTCTGGGTGAGGTCGAACACCGGCTGCATGTTGACGTCAGAGGGCAGCGAGGCGGCCAGTTGCGGCAGACGCGCGCGGATCGCCGCCACCGTGGCCACCGCGTTCGCCTCCGGCCGCTTGGTGATCTGCAGGCCGACCGTGCGCGCGCCGTTGAACCACGCCGCCTGGTATTGATCCTGCTGGCCGGAGTAGACATGCGCCACGTCGGACAGCCGCACCGGCGCGCCGTTGCGCTCGGCGATCAGCAGGTCGGCGAACTGGGCCGGCTCGCGCAGGCCGTCGTTGGCGCTCACCGTCATCTGCGTGCGACCGTCGCTGATGATGCCCTGCGGCGAGTTGACGTTGGCTGCGCGCAACGCGTTGGCGACGTCGTTGGCGGTGAGGTCCTTGGCGGCCAGCGCTCGGTTGTCCAGGTCGATGCGCACCGCGTGCGGGGTGCCGCCGAACACCTGCACCTGGGCCACGCCGTCGATCTGCGCGACGGCGGGTTTCAGCAAGGTGTCGGCCAGGTCGAACAGCTTGTCCTGCGGCATGCCCTCGGAGGTCAGGGTGATGAAGAGGATCGGGATCTGCGAGGTATCGAACTTGAAGTACTGCGGGGGCGAAGGCATGCCCGCGGGCAGGTCGGCCGCCGCGGCATTCAGCGCCGCCTGCACGTCCCGCGCTGCGCTGTCGGCGGTGCGGCTGAAGTTGAAGCGCACGCCGATCCCCACCGCGCCTTCGTTGGCGTTGCCGTACATGTCGTCGATGCCGGGGATCTGGCCAAGATGGCGTTCCAGCGGCGCCATCACCGTGTTGGCCATGGTCTGCGCGCTGGCGCCGGGCATGTTCGCCACCACGTAGACACCGGGGAAGTCCAGCGAGGGCAGCGCCGCCACGCCCAGCAGCAGGTAAGCCCACAGCCCGGCCAGCACCAGGCCGACGGCAAGCAGCGAGGTGCCGGCCGGGCGGCGGATCAACGGGGCGAACACGTTCACGCGAATACCCGCGGCGAGGAAGCGGAGCGGCGCACGGCGCACGCGTGCGCCAAGTACGCAAGACCAGCGGTGGGCAGCGGAGTTCCTTTCATGGCGGCTTTATGCCACCGGGCATCCGGGGGCGTATGTGCCTGAAGTACGCACCGTGCCGGAAGGCAGGGGGTTGGACTGACGGGGCCGGGGAGAGGGGAAGGCGGGGGCCGTACCCGCCTTGCGTGGATCTCCCCACACCGGTCGGGCTGAGCGTAGCGCCGCAGGCGCGGAGTCGAAGCCGCCCGCAGGCCCGGCCCTTCGACTCCGCCGCTGCGCGGCAACGCTCAGGGTGAGCGAGATACTCGGGCCGACCTCGACGGTGATCGGGGTCGACATTGCCCCATCCCCAGTTCCGGCTCCCGCCTACTTGGGCAGCGCCGGCATGCCCTTGGGCACGGCGGGCATCGGTGGCGGCTGGCGGCCACGGCGGAATTCCTCGCGGATGCGCTTCTGCACCGCCTTGCGCTCGCGGTGGTCGTGCTGCCACAGGTAGATCGCCGGCGTGCTCAACAGGGTCAGCAGCTGCGACACCAGCAGGCCGCCGAGGATCGCGATGCCCAGCGGCTGGCGCAGCTCCGAGCCGTAGCCGAAGCCCACCGCCAGCGGCAGCGCCGCGCCCATCGCCACCAGGGTGGTCATGGTGATCGGGCGGAAGCGCACCAGCGCGGCCTCGCGGATGGCCTCGGGCGGCGACAGGCCGCGCTCGCGTTCGGCGACCAGGGCGAAATCGACCATCAGGATCGCGTTCTTCTTGACGATGCCGATCAGCATCAGCACCGCGATCACCGACATCAGGGTCAGCTGGGTGTGGGTCACCAGCATGGCGAGGAACGCCCCCATGCCGGCGGCGGGCAGGGTGGAGAGGATGGTCAGCGGGTGGATCAGGCTCTCGTACAGCACGCCCAGCACCACGTACATCACCAGGATCACCGCCAGCAGCAGCAACAGCACGTCGCTCAGCGCGTCGACCAGGTTCTGGTTCTCGCCGGTGTACTTGCGCTGGATGCCGTTCGGCAGCGCGGCGGCGAAGATCGCCTGGTCGACCAGCTTCAGGCCTTCCGCCGGGGTGATGCCCTCGGCCAGGTTGTAGTTGATCGAGGCCGATTCGAGCTGGTTGAAGTGGCTGACCGTGGCCGGTGCCAGGTGCGGCTGGATCGTGGCCAGCGCGGAGAGCGGGATCATCTCGCCGCGGCTGCTGCGCACATAGGTGCCGAGCAATCCCTGCGGGCTCAGCTCGTCGCCGCGGTCGGCGGTCAGCACCACGCGGTACTGGTTGATGTCCGAATAGATGGTGGAGATCTGGTTCTGCCCGAACGCGTTGTACAGCGCCGAGTCGATCTGGCCCATGCTCACCTGCAGCCGCGCGGCGGCGGCGCGGTCGACCTGCACCATCTGCTGGGTGCCGATGCCGTCGAAGCTGCTGGTGACATCCTTGAACTGCTTCATGCCGCGCATGACGTGTTCGAGATGCAGGGTGGGTTCCTGCAGCGGCGTGCCGTCCAGGCTGTCGAGCTGGAACGAGTAGCGCCCGACATTGCCGCCGCCCAGGCCGCCGCCACCGCCACCACCGAAGAACTGCACCGCGGACACCGCCACGTCGAGGTCGGTGACGCCCTTGAAGTGGGCGGCGAGGCGGTCGACCACCTGCTGCACCGTGACGTGGCGATCGTCCGGCCGATCGCCCAGCGGCTTGAGGTCGACGAACAGGTGCGCGCCGTTGCCGCCGTTGACGATGGTGGATACGTCCAGCACCGCCGGGTCGGCCTGGAACACCGCGGCCACCTCGCGTGAGCGCGTGGTCAGCCGGGTCGGCGAGATGTTCGGGCCGGCAGTGATCTGCACCTGCACCAGGCCGGTGTCCTCCTTCGGCATCAGGCCGCCGCCGGCGGTCATCACCACCAGCACCGCCAGCACGCCGGTGAGCACGAGCAGCACGGCGGGCTGCCAGCGCATCAGGCGGCGATGGTGCATCGACCAGTCCAGCGCGCGCCGGTACTGCGCGAGCAGCCAGCCATCGAAGCGCTCGGCCAGCCGCTCCAGCCGCCCGGGCGTGCGGCTGCCCTCCGGCTCGTGCACCAGGCTGCGCCCGCACAGGGCCGGGGTGAGGGTGAGCGAGACCACCGCGGAGATCACGATGGTGGCGACCAGGGTCACCGCGAACTCGCGCATCAGCATGGTGAACATGTTGTCGCCGAACACCATCGGCCCGAACACGGCGATCAGCGACAGCGTGATCGACACCACCGTGAAACCGATCTCGCGCACGCCGGTCAGCGCCGCCTGCAGCGGCGCCATGCCCTGCTCGATGTGGCGCACGATGTTCTCGATCACCACGATCGCGTCGTCCACCACGAAACCCACGCACAGCACCAGCGCCACCAGCGAGAAGATGTTCAGGGTGAAGCCGAGCATCCACATCACGATCAGCGCGCCGGCCAGCGACAGCGGCACGCTGAGCATGGCGATCAGGGTCGGCCGCAGCCGGCGCAGGAACAGCAGCATCACCAGCGCCACCATCACGATGCTCATGCCCAGCGCCACCTCGACCTCGTGCAGCGCCGATTCTGTCGTCGGGGTGAGGTCGAAGATCGGGGTGATCTTCACGTCGGCGGGCAACACGTGGCTGAGCCCGGGCAGCGCCGCGCGGATCGCCTTGACCACGGCGATCGCGTTGGCGTCCGGGCGCTTGCTGATCTGCAGGGTCACCGCGCGGGTGCCGTTGAACCAGGCCGCGGCGTACTGGTCCTGCTGCCCGCCGCTCACCGTGGCCACGTCGGCCAGCCGGACCGGCACGCCGTTGTTGCTGGCGATCACCAGGCTGGCGAAATCCGCCGGCGTGTGCAGCGCGTCGTTGGCGGTCACCGTCATCTGGCTGACGCCGTCGCTGAGGATGCCCTGCGGCGAGGTGACGTTGGCCGCGCGCAGCGCGTTGGCGACCTGGTTGGTGGTGATGCCCTTGATCGCCAGCGCGTTGGCGTTCAGCGCGATGCGCACCGCGTGCGGGGTGCCGCCGCCGACCTGCACCTGCGCCACGCCGGGGATCTGCGCCACCGCGGGCTTGAGCAGGGTGTCGGTGAGGTCGTAGAGGCGGTCCGGCGGCAGGCTGCTGGAAGTCAGCGTGACCAGCAGCACCGGGATGGTCGAGGTATCGAACTTGAAGTACTGCGGCGGTGCCGGCATGCCCGGCGGCAGGTCGGCGGCGGCGGCATTGAGCGCCGCCTGCACGTCGCGCGCAGCCGCATCGGTGGAGCGCCCGTACTTGAACAGCACCTGGATCTGCGCGCGCCCTTCGCTGGCGCTGGAGAACATGAACTGCACGCCGGGGATGCGCCCGATGTGCCGTTCCAGCGGCGCCATCACCGTGGTGGCCATGGTCTGCGCGCTGGCGCCGGGCATGCCCGCCACCACCGCCACGCCGGGAAACTCGATCGACGGGAACGCCGCCACGCCGATCAGCAGATAGGCCCACACGCCCGCGATCATCAGGCCGATGGCGAGCAGCGAGGTGCCGACCGGGCGGCGGATCATCGGTGCGAATGCGTTCACGTGGCTCTCCCTGTCGCCCAAGCATAACGGCACCGGTCCGGCCGACGGCAGTGACCTGCGGCATGCCGGCGGCCGCGGGAGCGGCGGGCAGTGCCCGCCACCCCGCCGATCAACGCGCGCCGGGGCGGTAGCGCAAGGTCAGCAGCAGCTCGCGCCCGGGCTGGTTGAAGTACCAGACCGTTTCGTAGTGGCGGTCGAACGCATTGGCCAGGCGCGCCTCCAGTTGCCAGGCGCGGTCGAACTGCCAGCTCACACGCAGGTCGGTGGTGGCGTAACCGCCCAGTCGGTGTGCGTTGGCCGCATCGTCATAGCGGTGGCCGGCGGCGTTGAACGTGGCGCCGACGCCGAAGGCGCCGTAGCGGCGG
>Ga0209178_1000169_pt1 | contig 17120 bp, 17 predicted proteins | sample GAAS200_FD_187521 | JGI IMG/M metagenome (GOLD analysis project Ga0209178, IMG submission 187521) | Agricultural soil microbial communities from Georgia to study Nitrogen management - GA AS200 (SPAdes) (version 2) | ecosystem: Environmental > Terrestrial > Soil > Agricultural land | place: USA... | reverse complement strand
CGTGCAAGGCGATGCTGGCGGGGTTCGGCAGCGCAGCGCCACCGATCACGCAATGGATATTTCGTGCGCGCAGGTCGTCGAGCAGGCTTTGGTACAGCGTGGAACCGAATCCACATCCAGTCTGCGTCGGCGCAAGGTAGATCGAGCTTTCCACGGCGAAGCGATAACCGCTGCGCGTTTTCCAGGGCGACGCATACGCGTAACCGGCAATGCTGTCGTCATGTTCAAGCACCAGCCACGGCAACCTTTCCAGTACCGCAGCCATGCGCGATTGCATTTCGGCTGTCGTGACCGGTTGTTCCTCGAACGTCACGACTGTATTGGTGACGTAATGGTTGTAGATCGCGCAGACGGACTCGGCGTCCGCACAGGTCGCCATCCGGATCACGCTGCACCCGGCTCCGCTGCGCCGTCGCGACGCGACGGATCTTCGAGGTGCAGGAAACGCGTGAAGGTGTCCCGCGGCCGCTCCAGTCCGTGCGTGGCCAACACGCGCGCGGCCATGCCGCGATGATTGCTGCCGTGGGTGAGCAGGTGCAGCAGCATTTCATCCACGCGCATGCGTCCGCGGTCGCCGTCGGTGAAAGCGAAAGGGATGTCGCGGGCAAGTTCCGCTTCGTCCGCGCGCGCGGCGTATTCGACGAGCCATCCGTCCGCCTGCGCCATCGACGTCCGCAACGCGGCGAGGGTGGGCGTTTCGGCCGTGTTGTCGGCGTCGAAGCCGTGTGGCTTGCCGGTGATGTGGCCGATGAAGATGCGATCGACCACGTGGGTATGGTTGAGGATGCGCACGAAGAAGCGCGCATCCTCTTCCGGCAGCGACGGCCATTGCCGTTCGCCATGATCCAGCAGGTCCTGGTTGGCCCAGGCCTTGTAGCGGAAGGCATCGGTGAATGGATGACCCATCGCGGCAATGCTGCGGCGTCAGATCGAGTAGTACATCTGGTACTCGAGCGGATGCGTGGATGCGCGATACGCGGTGACTTCCTTCATCTTCAGCGCGATATACGCATCGATGAAGTCGTCGCTCATCACGCCGCCGGCCTTCAGGAAGTCGCGGTCGCGGTCGAGTGCTTCCAGCGCGAGGTCGAGCGACGAACACACCTGCGGGATGTTGCGTTCCTCTTCCGGCGGCAGGTCGTAGAGATCCTTGTCCATCGGCGCGCCGGGATCGGTCTTGTTCAGGATGCCGTCGAGGCCGGCCATCATCAGCGCGGTGAAGGTGAGGTAGCCGGAGTTCATCGGGTCGGGGAAACGCACTTCGATGCGGCGGCCCTTGGGATTCGCCACGTACGGAATGCGGCACGAGGCCGAGCGGTTGCGCGCGGAATACGCCAGCATCACCGGTGCCTCGAAGCCCGGCACCAGGCGCTTGTAGGAATTCGTCGTCGAGTTGGAGAACGCATTGATCGCACGCGCGTGCTTGAAGATGCCGCCGATGTACCACAGCGCGAGCTGCGACAGGCCGCCATAAAGCTCACCCGCGAACAGGTTCTTGCCGTCCTTCGACAGCGACTGGTGCACGTGCATGCCGGAACCGTTGTCGCCGACCACGGGTTTCGCCATGAAGGTGACGGTCTTGGCCGCGGCATGCGCGACGTTGCGGATCACGTACTTCATGGTCTGCAGGTCGTCGGCCTTGTGCAGCAGCGTGTTGAACTTCACGCCGATCTCGCACTGGCCGGCATTGGCGACCTCGTGGTGGTGCACTTCGACCGTCTGTCCCAGCGACTCCAGCACCTGGCACATTTCACCGCGCAGGTCGTGCAGCGAATCGACCGGCGGCACCGGGAAGTAGCCGCCTTTCACGCCTGGACGATGGCCGTGGTTGCCTTCCTCGTACTTGTAGCGCGACGCCCACGCGGCTTCTTCTGAACCGATTTCGTAGAACACGCGGCCCATGTCGTTCTGCCAGCGCACCGAATCGAAGATGAAGAACTCGGGTTCCGGTCCGAAGAACGCGGTGTCGGCAACGCCGGTGGACTTGAGGAACGCCTCGGCGCGGCGCGCGATCGAGCGCGGGTCGCGCGAATACGCCTGCATCGTGGACGGCTCCAGCACGTCGCACACGATGTTCATCTGCTTGTGCGCGGCGAACGGATCGATGAATGCCGTGGCGGGATCCGGCATCAGCACCATGTCCGATTCGTTGATGCCCTTCCAGCCGGCGATGGACGAGCCGTCGAACATCTTGCCGTCCTCGAAGGTGTCCGCATCGATCGCATGCGCGGGGAAGCTGACGTGGTGCTCGACGCCGCGCATGTCGGCGAAGCGCAGGTCGATGAATTCGACGTTTTCGGATTTGATGGTTTCGAGGACTTTGTCGGCGGTCATGGTGGCGGGCTCGGAAGTGGGACGGAATGGCTGGAAGGTGCAAGCGACGTGCCAGTGGCTGTAGCTTTCCGATTCAACGGGTTACGACAAGGCGGCCCTGCAAAAGCATCATCGAGGTGCAATCATTGCACCGTGTTGGTGATGTACGATCAACCCAGCTTCGCGCCCGGCGGCACCGGCTTGTCGGGCACGCACAAGGCGACCTCGCCGTTCGCATCATGAAAACCGGTGACCAGGCATTCGCTCATCAACGGTCCGATCTGCTTCTTCGGGAAATTGACGACGCCCACCACCAGCTTGCCGAGCAGTTCTTCCGGTGCGTACAACTTCGTGATCTGCGCGCTGGATTTCCGGACGCCGACCTCGGGGCCGAAGTCGACCTGCAAGACGTAAGCCGGTTTGCGCGCCTCGGCAAACACCCGCGCGTCGACGACCCGGCCGACGCGCAGTTCGACTTTCGAGAAGTCGTCCCAGGTGATCGTTTCCATCGTCTTGCCGTTGCATCCGCAAAGACGTGCATACTAGCCGCCCATGCAGCGCAGCGAAGACATGCCGGCATCGACGCGTTCCAGCGCGTGGCTCAGTGAATGGCCGCTGCCGGTTGCGCTCGCCATCCTGGTTGCGGGCTGGTGGTCGAAACCCGTCTTCGCGATGAACGACGCGTCGGGCCTTGCCGTCGCCATTGCATTCATCGCCTTCTTCGTGGGCGCATTGCTCGCGGCGATCCTGGCCACGCGCCACGCCGAGCACCTGGCCGAACGTTTCGGCGAACCCTACGGCACCTTGATGCTGACGCTGTCCGCGATTTCGCTGGAAATCGCGACGGTGGTGACCGTGATGCTGCACAACGCCGACAACCCGGCGTTCGGGCGCGACACCATGTTCTCGGTGGTGATGATCGTGTTGAACGGCATCATCGGCACGGCGTTGCTGGTCGGCGGGCTGCGCCACCACGAGCAGACCTACAACCTGCGCGGCGCCAAGGCTTTCCTGAGCCTCCTGATCCCGCTGGCGACGCTGGCACTGATCTGGCCGGACTTCACGGTCACCTCCGGCTACGCCACCTTGTCGCTGGTGCAGAAACTGTTCCTGCTGGTGATGTCGCTGCTGCTGTACGGCGCTTTCATGGTGATCCAGACGCGCACGCACACCAGTTTCTTCGTTGCCGAAGGCGAAGCGATGGAGCAGACTCCGGCGCATCCGGATTCGCCGCAGGGCTGGGTGTTCCACGCGGTGCTGCTGATCGCCTATCTGGTGTTGGTCGTGCTGTTGGCCAAATTGTTCGCGCTGCCGCTGGAAACGGGCGTCGCGCGGCTCGGCATGCCGCTCGCGCTCGCTGGTTTCGCGGTGGCGGTGCTGGTGTTGGCGCCGGAAGGCATCGCGGCGATCCGCGCCGCGCGCTTCAACCAGATGCAGCGCGCGATGAACATCGGCCTTGGCACCGCACTGTCCACCATCGCGCTCACGGTGCCGGCAGTGCTGATGATCGACCTGTTCCTCGGACGCACCGCGGTGCTGGGCCTCTCCGCCGCCAACATGATGATGTTGGTGCTGACCTTCGGCGTGTCCATCCTGACGCTGGGCTCGGGACGCACCAACGCGATGCAGGGGCTGGTGCACCTGTTGTTGTTTCTCGCGTATGTAGTCTTGATCTTCTCGCCATGACGCGTGACGAACGGAGTTTCCGATGCTGCCCCTGTGGCTGAAAGCCTTCCACATTTTCGGCGTGGTCACCTGGTTCGCCGGATTGTTCTACCTGCCGCGGCTGTTCGTGTACCACGCGGAAGCGATCGAGCCCGCGTTGCGTGCGCGTTTCAAGGTGATGGAACGCCGCCTGCTGGTGATGACCCACATCGGCGCTGCGCTCGCGATCGCGTTCGGCATCGCCACGCTCGCGACGGAATCGTTCTACCTGCAATCCGGCTGGCTGCACGTGAAGCTCGCGCTGGTGCTGCTGCTGGTGATCTACCACGCGATGCTGGTCAAGCTCACCCGCGATTTCGCGCAGGATCGCTGCCATTGGTCGTCGCGCAGGCTGCGTGGGTTCAATGAGATTCCGGCCCTGCTGCTGCTGGCGATCGTTATCTTGGCTGTCGTCAAACCGTTCTAGGAATGAGGCTTGGGAATGCGTTTTCGGGGCGCCGCCTTGGTATAGTTTTGCCGACGTGGGGGAATCGCCCTGATGGCTTCGCAATTGTCCCAGCAGGATCCCGGTCCGGAACTGCAAGCGGCGTTTCGCCGGCATTTGCCGCAGCGGCTGCGCACCTTGCTGCGGCGCGCGCGTGCGCAGTGCCGCAGCGGCTGGGATTGCAACGTGCTGCGCGCGCTCCACGACGAGATCGCGGTGCTAGCCGGTGCCTGCGGCCGTTACGGCATGCTGGAAACGGGTGAGCGTCTGCTGGCGCTGGAGTCGGCGTTGGCGTTGCCGTCCGCCGCGCACGGCGTCCCCGATGCGGCGGCCAATGCCGAGATCGACGCGCTGCTCGACAGCTTGCGACCGCACCTGCAGCCGCCTTCGCCCGGACCGACCCGGCCGGAGTGGATGCCTGCGATCACGCCATCGGCCGGACGCGATCCGTTTCCGCGCTGCGAAATTCCGCCCGACAAATACTGGTTGCAACTCGGCATCGCCGATGTCCAAAGTGCGCCGGCGGTCAATGATGCGCAGGCCGCGCCAGTCGAAGCGCCGGCCATGGCGGAACTCGCGCACGGTCCGCGCGTGCGCATCGTCAACGACGACGATCCCGCCGTGAACGAACTGCTGTTGCGGCTGGAACAGCAGGGCTGCGACGTGGCGCTGGTCGATCGCATGGAGGGATTGGTCGATGCGATGCGCAAGGCGCCGCCCGATCTCGCCATCGTGGTGGCGGATGCGCAGACGACCTTCGATGCGCTCGCCGCAGCGTTGCAACACACCCGCCGCGATCCCGCGCATCGCGTGCGCCTGCTGGTGCTGCTGCGCGCGCCCGACGTGGAATTGCAGCTGCGCGCGCTGCGCGCCGGCGCCGATCGCTGCGTCGCGCTGCCGGCGTCGTCGGAAGAAATCGTGGGCGCCGCGGTGGAACTGGCCAGCGTCGACCAGGAAAGCGCGTACCGCATCCTGATCGTCGATGACGACGCGCCGCAGGCGCTGTTCGCGCAGGCGATCCTGCGCCGCGCCGGCATGGAAACCAAGGTGCTCGGCGAATCGCTGGCGGTGCTGGACGAACTGGATCGCTTCCGGCCCGATCTGCTGCTGCTCGACCTCAACATGCCTGATTGCGATGGCTTCGAGCTGACCGCGCTGATCCGCGAACGCGACGGTTACGTCAACACGCCGATCGTGTTCCTGTCCGGCGACCAGGACGAAGAGCGCCAGTTCGCCGCGCTCGACGCCGGCGGTGATGATTTCCTGGTCAAGCCGATCCGCCCGACGCACCTGGTCGCGGCGGTGACGAACCGCGTGCGCCGCGCCCGCATGGCGGCGTCGCGCGCGCTGCGCAAACGCCGGCGCGATGCCGGCACCGGCTTGCACGATCGCTCGCAATTGCTGGATGCGCTTTCCGAACATCTTGCCGCCAGCGGCGGCCGTACCGCGCAGGGCGGAGTGCTGGCCGTGGAAATCGAGGCGGCCGCGGTGTTGCGCAGCCATCTCGGGCTGACCTCGTTCGACCAGCTGCTGTCGCAGATCGGTGCATTCATCGTCGGCCACGCGCGCGTGGGTTGCATGACCGCGCGCCACGGCAATGCCGGTTACCTGATCTTCGCGCCCACGCGCGGCGAAGCCGAGCTTGCCTCACTTGCGAGCGAGTTGCTGGAAGCCGCGCACGAATCCCGCTTCGGCGCGCAGGCTTCCGCGGTGGGATTGGCCTGCGCGGTGTGTGCGTTCGATAGTTCCATCGCCGAACCGGCGCAAGCCCTGGCGGCGGTCGAGCGAACGTTGTCCGCGGCGCGTGCACAGCCCGACGAGGTCGCCGTCTACTCGAAGCTCGCGCCGGATCCGAATTCGATCACCCAGCGGCTTTCGGTAGCGCTGGCCTCCGGCTCGCTGGGGCTCGCGTTCCAGCCGATCCTGCCGATTCGCGGCGCGGCCGAGCCGCAATACCAGGCGCTGTTGCGCCTGCGCGCGGACGGACAGGAATACGTCGCCGCGCAGCTGGTGCCCGTTGCCGTCCGCACCGGGTCCATCGCGGCGATCGACGCGTGGGTGGTGCAACGCTGCATCGCGATCCTCGCCGAGCGCCTGCGCGATGGCGATCCGGTGCGCCTGTTCGCCAGCCAGTCGCTGCAAGGGTGGAGCGGCGGCGAGCGCGCGTCGGCGCTGCGCGTCGCGCTCTCGGCCACCGGCGTGCAACCGGGTTCGCTGATCCTCGAATTCCGCGCCGAGGAAGTCCGCCACAACATGCGCACGCTGCTCGCGCTTGCACCGGAACTGAAGCAGGCGGAGGTGCGCCTGTCGCTCGCCGGCGTGGACGCCGATGCCGTCGCGGCGGGTTGGATCGAGCACCTGCCGCTGGATTACGTGAAACTTTCACCGGCGCTGGACGATCTCTCGCTGGCGGCGGTGGTGCAGGCGGCGCACGAGCGGGGCTTGCGGGTGGTGGCGCCGTGCGTCGAGTCGATTGCGGAAGTCGAGCGCCTGCGCACGGGGGGCATCGACCTGCTGCAGGGCAATTACTTCCGGCCGCCTGCGAACGATCTCGGCGAAACATTTCCGCAGGCGGAGAACTGATTTTGGCGACGACGAATTCCGGTTTCGCAGCCGCGTGGCCGCGATGGGCCGCCAGTCTGGCGCTGATCGCGGCGGGCGCCGTGGCGGCACGATGGGTGGCCATGCCGCAGGTGTTTGCGGTGTGGGTGTTGTTGCTGGCCGCGCTGGTGTTGTTGTGGCTGGTGCGCGCCGCGCCGCCCGTCGCCGCACCACAACATTCGCCGCAGATTCCCGATCCGGTGGACGTGGCGATGCGCACGCGGCTTGCGTCCGCGCAGGCGGAGTTGTCTTCGCTGCGCGGCGTGCAGCGCGAACTGCTGGCCGCCAAGCAGGCCGCGGAAGCGGCGATGCTGGCCAAGAGCGAATTCCTCGCCAGCATGAGCCACGAAATCCGCACACCGTTGAACGGCATCCTGCCGCTGCTCGACATCGTGCTTGGCACGGACCTGACGCCGTCGCAGCGCGAATACCTCGTGACATCCAACGCGTCGGCGAAGGAATTGCTGCGCATCGTCGATGACATCCTCGACTATTCCAAGGCCGAGGCGGGCAAGCTCGATCTCGAATCGGTCAGCATCAACATCCGCGAACTGGTGGACAGCGTGAAGCGCCTGCTGGACAAGCCCGCCGAAGCCAAGGGCCTGGCGATGCGCGCGGTGGTGGATGCCGACGTGCGCCCGATCGTGCGCGGCGATCCGATGCGCGTGCGCCAGATCCTCACCAACCTGATGAGCAACGCGATCAAGTTCACCCAGCGCGGCGGCGTGTCGGTGCGCGTGAGCAAACGCAGCGACACCGACACGCAGCACGAGCTGCTGTTCGCGGTGCGCGATACCGGCATAGGATTGGCGGCCGACGCCGCGGCACGTCTGTTCCAGCCATTCACTCAGGCTGACGCGTCGGTGACGCGGCGCTACGGCGGAACCGGTCTGGGTTTGACGATCTGCAAGAAGCTGGTCGACCTGATGGGTGGCCGCATCGGCGTGCGTTCCGAGCCCGGGCGCGGTTCGGTGTTCTGGTTCACCGTGCCGTTCGAAAAGGCGCCCGGCGACATGGCGGGCACGCACAAGAGCCTTGTGGGATCGCGCGCGCTGCTCGCGGCCGGTCCGCAACGCGCGCAGGCGATCACGCCGGTGCTGGCGACGTTGGAACTGGATATCTCGCACGTGGCCGACACCGCGGCCGCGCTCTCGCGCCTGCGCCAGGCCGCGCCGCTGGGCGACTCTTTCAGCTTCGACCTGTTGCTGGTGGATGCGATCAGCGTCGGCGGTGACGTCTCCGAGTTGTTGCAGAGCATCCTGCGCGAACGCCAGCTCGACAAGTTGCGCATTCTGGTTTTGGGGCTTGCCACCCCGCCCGATCCGCGCATCCACACCGCCGCGGCGCGCGTGGACGATGCCGCCCTGCGCCAGGGCGTGCGCCGCGTGTTCGGCGCGCCGCAGCCGCGTGCGCAACCGGTGCTCAGCGTGCCCGCATTGCCGGCCGTGCCTCCCGTCAGCGGTACGCCGCAACCGCTCGCCGGCACGGTGCTGCTGGTCGAAGATCACCCGGTCAACCAGAAGGTCGCGCAGAAATTGCTGGAGCGCCTCGGCCTCACCGTCGATGTCGCCGACAACGGTGAAATCGCGCTCGAGAAATTGCGCGGAAAGACGTACGCGATGGTGCTGATGGATTGCCAGATGCCCGTGCTCGACGGCTACAGCGCCACCCGGCGCCTGCGCGAAATCGAGAACGAACAAGGCAAGCCGCGCATGCCGGTGATCGCGATGACCGCGCATGCGATGTCCGGCGACCGCGAACGCTGCCTGCAGGCCGGCATGGACGATTACCTGTCCAAGCCGCTGGACCGCCAGCTGCTGGAACAGACCTTGGCACGCTGGATGCAGCAATCCCCGCATGCGGTTGCCGTGGCGGCAGCGCCCGCCGTGGCCGCCGTCCGCGCCGCCGCGACACCACCACCACCCACTCCGCAAACGATCCTGCCCATGATCAGCCCGCCGCCACCCGACACCCTCGACACCGCGACGCTGGTGGATCTGGAAGACATCATGGGCGACGAGTTGGTCACGCTGGTGGATGCCTACCTGCGCGACGGCGAAACCCGCATGCGCAATTTGCAGGAGGCGGCCGCGCGCGGCGACAGCGCGGAAGTCGGCAAGCTCGCGCATTCACTGAAATCATCCAGCGCCAACCTCGGCGCGATGCCACTGTCCACGCGCGCGCGCCAGGTCGAGGAAGCCGCCCGCAACGGCACGCTCGCCAATCCGCTGGACAGCGTCGCGGCGCTGGAAAAGCTGTACGCCAACGCAGCGACGGCGCTGCGGCAGCGTTACAACCGGCCGTAGCCGCCGCTTACGTGCGCTTCTTCTTGAAGCGTTTGAGAACCCCGATCTTGGGCTCCGGCATTGCCGCTGCCGTCGCAATCAGCAATGCCTGCAGCCGATCCGAATCGTCGAGCAATTCGTCTGCAACGGGATAGGGTTTTGCCACGGGATACGGCGGACGGCGGGGGAGATCGGCGGTCATCGCAGCGGTAGCGTCGGCAGTTTTCACGAACAGGCTGTTATCACAGGCAAAGGCCACGACCTTGCCGTCGATGTAGATGCCGTACTCGCCGAACATCTTCTTGTGCGTGATGCGCTCCCGCAACCCGGATTGCTCCATCACGTACTCAACGAAAGACATGTCGGTAGCCATGGCTTTTCCCAAGCGCGTAGCTTGGATGGAGCGAAGCGGAATCCGGGGCATCCACACAAGCAAGGCTCCGGATTTTGCCGCCATGCGGCTGCATCCGGGCTACTCGCTGATCGGTGACGAAAGCATCATCTTGAAAAATTCAAAGTCGTCTGCGCTTGGTACAGCGTGCGAACGAATCATTTGTGCCCAGCCCAATGGCGCATGCTCTGGGTGCTTGACGAAGAACCATGCGCGAAGAACTTGACAGTGCTTTGGCACCTTAGAAATGAGCTTTGCGTAGTACTCAGTTGCCAACAGGAGCACCACATAGTTCGAGTTTGGAAAGAACTTGACGAATCCGTCCGGGTCTTTATCGGCATGCTTGAAGAAATTGTGCAGCTTACGAAAGGCTCTTAAAAATTCTTGATGGACGCCTAGATTTTTTAGCACGTCTGAATCTTCAATTTCTCGCGTTACCTTTCTATGTGCACACAAATCGGAGAGGATCTGATAAGCGGCGAAGGCGACCGTATGAACAACGATCGGATCACGGCGGTCGAAAAATAATTCGACACCCGCGATGAGATGTCGACAAGCCGCTTCGACCTTATCGATTTTGACAAAGGCTTGCACCAGAAACTAACTGCGGATATGCGTCTGCAGATACCGCTCCAATCCCACCTGCTCGATCAAGCCGAGCTGAGTCTCCAGCCAGTCGATGTGTTCTTCCTCTGAATGCATGATGTCGGCGAACAGGCCGCGGCTGACGTAGTCGCCGACTTTTTCGCAGTGCGCGATTGCGGTTTGCAGGTCGGGCAGTGCGGCGCGTTCCAGCTTCAGGTCGCACTCGATGCATTCCTTCGGCGTCTGGCCGATCAGCAGCTTGCCGAGTTTCTGCAGGTTGGGCAGGCCGTCGAGGAACAGGATACGTTCGATCAGGCGATCGGCGTGCTTCATCTCGTCGATCGATTCGGCGCGCTCGTGTTCGGCCAGTTCCTTGAAGCCCCAGTTGTCGTACATCCGGTAATGCAGGAAATACTGGTTGATCGCGACCAGTTCGTTGCCCAGCGCCTTGTTGAGGTGCTCGATGACCTGGGTGTCGCCTTTCATGCCGGACTCCTTGTGCGAAACGGCGCGAGACAAGCACGCAACAGCCACGACTATACCGCCCGGTGCGGCAGCGTGATGGAGTGATTATCGCGCAGCCAACAAGTCTTATTCAGGCGGCAACAGGCAGCGCGTCGGCGCGGCTTTCGGAATCAAGCGCGTCTTCGACCAGTTCGCGTGCTTCGCCTTCGCAGCAGCCGCAACACGTGGTGCAGCCGGTGCGGGTCTGCACGTCTTCGAACGTGCGCGCGCCACGCGCGACGGCGCGGCGGATGTCATGGTCGGAAACGGCTTGGCAGACGCAGACGTACATGGCGGCTCTTCGAGGGGTGCTCGACGGGCGCCATTTGAACGCGAATGCGAATGATTGTCAAGTAGCTTTGGGGCAGCCCACGCCGATCTCGACCGAGCACGCCGCTTCGACCAGCGGCGCGAAGTAGCGCAAGGCGCGGCGGTAGACATCGCGCTTGAAGTCCACCACGTGTTCGGCCGGATACCAGAAATCGACCCAGCGCCAGACATCGAATTCAGGCGTGGCGTGGCTGTCCAGCCGGAACGCTTCGTCCTCGTCCAGCATCCTGAGCAGGAACCACACCTGCTTTTGGCCGATGCAGGTCGGCCGCTGGCCGCGCCGGACATAACGCGGCGGCAACCGATAGCGCAACCAGCCGTGGGTCGAGCCGAGGATTTCGACCTGGTCCGCGCGCAGGCCGGTCTCTTCCTCCAACTCGCGGTACATCGCCTCGTCCGGAGTTTCGTCGGTATTCATGCCGCCTTGCGGAAACTGCCAGCCGTCGCGCTGCACGCGCCGCGCCCAGAACACTTGGCCACGCGCGTTCAGAAGCACGATGCCCACATTCAGGCGGTAGCCGTCCACGTCGATCATGGGCCGGATTCAAACACAGCCCGCGAACCTTCGGCAAGTGCGGCGCCACCGGCGCAGGCGTGAACGGTTGCAGGTTTCCGTGGTCGTATCGGTGCGTCGGGTTGCGCCTGCCGCCACGGCTGGGTATAAGCGACCGACTCGATATTTGCACAAGCATGGCTTCGACGATCTTCCACCACTGGCTGGACCAGTTCCACGCACTCCCGAAAACCCGGCGACGCTGGGTGATCGGTGCTGCCGGCGTGCTCGCCTTCGCGGCGGTCTTCACCCTGGGCGCGCTGTTCGGACGCGGGGTCGGGTTTCCGAACGGACTCGAATCCCGCGCGAAACGTCTGGCGGATCGCAACGCACAACTGGAAAGCCAGAACCAGAGCCTGGTCCAGCAACAGCAGACGGCGAACACCACCGTCGCCGCGCTGAAGCAGGCCATGGCAAGCCGCGACGTGGAAATGCAAAAGCTGAAGCAGGAGCAGGCGTTCTACACCAGGCTGATCGGCATCGACGCCAGCCGTTCGGGACTCGGCGTGCACAACATCGCGCTGACGCCGGTGAAGAACACCAATGCGTGGAACTTCACCGTCACCCTGGTCAACACCGCCGAAAATGCCGACTCGGCGCGCGGCAAGCTGACGCTGGCCGTCGAAGGCGTGCAGGGCGGCAAGCTGACCACGCTCGACTGGGCGCATCTGTCCGGTGCCGCCGGCAAGGACGGCCTGCCGTTCGCGTTCAAGTTCTTCCAGCAGGTGCAGGGTTCGCTGGCGCTGCCCAAGGGCTTCGTGCCCAACCGGATCGTGGTCACGCTGCAGCCCACGTCCGGATCCAGCGTTACCCGCACGCTCGACTGGAGCGAAGCCGCGGCCGGCCAGGGCGTCACCGTTCCCGCGCCTTGATCGGCCGCGACACCGCCTCCATCATGGCGTCGAGGTGCATGCATGAACGACATTTCCACTTCCGCTGAACCCGCACTCCGGATTTCCGACGCCGCGCTCGGGCGCGTGCGCGAGCTGATCGCCGAGGAAGGGAATCCGGCGCTGAAGCTGCGCGTGTTCATCGAAGGCGGCGGTTGTTCGGGTTTCCAGTACGGCTTCAGTTTCGACGAAGCGCGCGCCGACGACGACTACGTGCTCGATCGCGGGGGCGTGGAATTGCTGGTCGATCCCTTGAGCATGCAATACCTCGAAGGCGCGGAAGTCGATTACGTGGAAGAGTTGTCGGGCGCGCAGTTCGTGATCCACAACCCGAACGCGAAGACGACGTGCGGGTGTGGCAGTTCCTTCACCGCATAGCTCTTCCGTGAGTTCGGCCGAACGCACGCGCCTCAACACCTTCACCTGTTCGCCGCTCGACCGTTGCGGCGAGCATCGCGCGAACGCGGAATGGATGGCTGCGCAATGCGCGGCCGCCCACGCGCGCTGGTTGCCGTTCGACAGCGAAGGACGCGCGCCGGTGCACGACCATCGGTTGTGCTGGATCGATGCGGGCAGACTCGCGCCCGATGCGTCGGCGAACTTCCTCGGCTGCGTTGCGGGCACGCCGCTGTACGCGCTGCGTGAACCGGTGGCGCACGAGACACTTCCGGAAGCGCAGTGGCTGGACTTGCGCACGGCTGCGTCCGAGCTCGAGCGCGACGATGCGGCGGTGTTCGCCTACGCGCGCGGTCTCGCCAACTGGCAAGCCGCGACGCGCTACTGCGGTTACTGCGGCGCGCCGCTCGCGCTCGTCGATGGCGGCCATCGCGCGGCGTGCGGTGGCTGCGGGCGGTTGCATTTCCCCCGCACGGATGCGGCGATCATCGTGATCGTCGAGCACGGCGACGCGTGCCTGCTCGGACGCCAGTCCGTGTGGCGTTCGCGCCAGTATTCGACGCTCGCCGGATTCGTGGAACCGGGCGAATCGCTGGCCGACGCGGTGCGCCGCGAAGTGCGCGAGGAGACCGGCGTCGAAATCCTCGATTGCGATTTCCATTCATCGCAGCCGTGGCCGTTTCCGGCGTCGCTGATGCTCGGCTTCACCGCGACTGCCGCCGGGCGCGCCATCAATCTCGCCGACGGCGAACTCGAAGACGCGCGCTGGTTCACCGCGCAACAAATCGTCGACGGCTTGCGCGACGGCACGCTGCGCGTCTCCACGCCGCTGTCGATTTCGTATCGCCTGATCGAGCACTGGTTGCGCACGCGCGCGGGCATCGAGTTATCAGCGTTGCCGCGCGCAGGTTGATCGCGCTCGTTGACCGCGCCGCTACAATTGCGCCGGACACTCGCGTAAATCAGGGGCTCGATGGCCATCGAACTCGTTGCCGCACTGATCGTGCTGCTGGTGCTGATCATCTGGCCCGGCAATGTCGCGAAACTGCGCCAATTCGGCTGGTACCACCGCTGGCTCGCCGCGCTCGATTTCGCCGAGGGCGGCGGCAGGGTTGCGCTGGCGCTGATTCCGCCGGTGGTGGTGTGCGCGGCGATCGCGCATTTCCTGCAGGGCTGGCTATTGGTGGTGGCCGCGCTCGCGTTCTCGGTGCTGATCCTGTTTTACACGTTCGGGCCGCGTGAACTCGAAAGCGATTTCGAAGCCGTGTTGCACAACGACGATCCCGCGACGCGACTCGTCACCGCGCAAAACCTGCGCAGCGTTCCCGATGGTGCGCCGCGCGCGTTCACCGCGCCGGAGCTGGTCGAAGCCGCGGTGATGGCGTCGCTGCGGCGGCGCTTCGGCGTGCTGTTCTGGTTCTTCCTGCTGGGACCGGCCGGCGCATTGGGTTACCGGCTGGCCTGGGTGACGACCGAAACCACCGATCCGCGCACGCGCCATGCAGCGAGGCGCTTCGCGTATGCGCTCGACTGGATTCCCGCGCACCTGATGGTGCTGGCGATGGCGCTGGTTTCCAATTTCGATGCCGTGGCCGGCACGTGGCGCGCGTGGCACGGGCAGCCCGGGCATTCGATGGAGAACCTCGATCCCGATTTCCTGGCGGCGGTGGCGCGTTCGAGTGTCGACGCCGACATCGAAGCCGGCGATGGTCCCAGCACCGATACACACGATCCGCTCATCGAACTTGCCGACGCGCGGCGTCTGATGCTGCGGGTGTTGATCGTGTGGCTGGCAGTGGTGGCGCTGATCGTCCTTGCCGGCTGGGTCACCTGAGTAGGGCGGGCTATGCCCGCCGATCGATGACGGTACGGCGGACGAAGTCCGCCCTACGAATCAGGGCGCGATCAAGCGTTCCATTTCCGCCTTGAGGATCGCGCCGTGTTCGCGCAGCCAGTCGCGTTGCGCCTGGTAACCCGGCATCAATTCGGCGACGCGCGTCCAGAAACGGGGCGCGTGGCTGCGTACTTTCAGATGACACATTTCGTGCACCAGCACGTAGCGCAAAGCGGCGGGCGGCGCCAGCGCGAGCGCGAGGTCGAGCGTGATGCGATCGCGTGCATCCAAGCTGCCCCACAGGCTTTTCAGCGATTTGATGCGAAGGCCGGTCGGCGCGGCATCGAGGCGTTCGGACGCATGCGCCATCCAGCGCGACAGGTCGCGCCGCATATGCGTTTCGAGGAACGCCGCGAGCAGGTTGCGTGCGGCCGGCATAGCGGTGGTGAACGGACGCGGCACGTGCAGACGCAATTCGTCGCCGAGGAATTCGATGCGCGGATATTCGCTTTCGCGCCACGTCAGTTCGATGCTTTCGCCGCGCAACGGAATCAGCGTCGGCACGCCGGGTTTCAGCGGCGGCGGGCCGCGACGTGGCACGCGCAATTCCGAAAGCTTGCGTTCCAGCCAGTCGCTGTTCTCGCGCAGGAACGCATACACCTGCGCGGGATGCGTGCCGCGCGGATACGAAATGCGTGCGCCGTGCGAAGTGACCGACAAACGCAACCGCCGCGCGCGCGGATGCATGGCCTTCAGCACCTTGATGGTGCCGCCCTTGCCCGTCGCCAGTTCGAGGAAGTCGCCTTCCGGGGTCATGCCGCCTTCTTGTTGCTCTCGTCGGGGCGTTCCAGCCCGAACCATTGCTCCAAACCCTCGAACAGCCGCTCGAGTTCCAATGTCATCAGCGCGAAGCGTGCATCCAGTTCGGCTTCCGCGGAATCGCGCCCGTCGGCGTCGAGCGAATCCTGCACGACGTCGAGAAAACGCAACTTGCGGATCACGAGGTCCTCGCCGAGCACGAAACTGGCGCGATCCTCGAACTGCAAGCCGAGCTGGAACACTTGCTTGCCTTGTTTCAGATGCGCCCGAACCTCGGCGCTTTCAAGTTCCTGCTTGCGGCAGCGGATGATCGCCCCGCCAGCCGGATCGCGCAGCTCGCATTCGTCGCCCAATGCGAGCCCACTGGGCAGTTTGCCATGCGCCAGCCACTGGGTCATCAGGGCGCGCGGGGTCTCCGCGGCGGCCAGTGGCTGGGCCGGAAAGCTGCCCAGCGCCTCGCGCAAGCTCGTCAGGGCGGTTTCGGCCGCCTTGCGGCTGGCCGTGTCCAGCACCAGCCAGCCGTTTTTCGAATCCACGTAGGCATTTAGCCGCGACGGCCGGACGAAGGCCTGGGGCAGCAGGACGTCCAGCACCTCGGCCTTGATGGCGCGGCGCTGGCGGCCGCCGACCGGCTTGCCACGGCGTTCAGCTTCTTTCCGCAGGCGTTTGCCGAGTTCGGCGTTCACCACCGCGGTGGGCAGCAGCTTTTCCTCGCTGCCGAGGGTCACCAGCGTGGCACGGCCTATGGTGTGGCTCAAGGCTTCGGAATCCGGCCCGAACGGCGACACGAAACCGCGCGTGGCGAGTTCCAGCGGCCCGCAGGCGCGCAGCGCGTGATCGGCCAGTGCGGTGTCGAGATCCTTCAGCGATTTGGCGACGGAGGGCGAGAAACGGAACAGGGTTAGGTTGCGGAAGAACATGGGAAGAGCCGGGGGTTGGGGATGGTCGTGGGGGCGCAGGAATGAAGGTTCGGTGAAACGTGTGCGTCGGGGCCGGCACCCCCGCTACCCGTCCCCCGCCCCCGCTTCACCCGACAGCCATGCATGAGCATCCGGCCTCGCCGTCTCATCGCGCGAGCCGAGCCCAGCGAAGTCGAACAGTTCGGCATCGGCCAGGTGCGAGGGTGCGACGTGCGACAGCGCGCGGAACATGATCTCGCTGCGGCCAGGGTGTTCGCGTTCCCACGCATCCAGCATCCGCCGCACCTGCTTGCGCTGCAGGTTTTCCTGCGAGCCACAGAGGTTGCACGGAATGATCGGGAACGCGCGCGCGGTGGCGTACTCGGCGATCTCGGTTTCGCGGCAATACGCGAGCGGCCGGATCAGCACGTGCTTGCCATCGTCGGACAGGAGTTTCGGCGGCATCGCCTTCAGCGTGCCGCCATAAAACAGGTTCAGGAAAAACGTCGCGAGGATGTCGTCGCGATGATGGCCCAGCGCGATCTTGCTGAAACCTTCGCGTTCGGCGAAC
>Ga0209178_1000166_pt1 | contig 17268 bp, 14 predicted proteins | sample GAAS200_FD_187521 | JGI IMG/M metagenome (GOLD analysis project Ga0209178, IMG submission 187521) | Agricultural soil microbial communities from Georgia to study Nitrogen management - GA AS200 (SPAdes) (version 2) | ecosystem: Environmental > Terrestrial > Soil > Agricultural land | place: USA... | reverse complement strand
GTTCTTGTCCGGTTTGGGGACAAGCGCGTCTAGCCCCTTGGGCGTCAGGGGCGTGATGATCATAAAAATAATCAGCAGCACCAGCAACACGTCGATCAGGGGCGTCACGTTGAGATTCATCATCGTACCGCCCTTGCTGCCGCCAACGGCAATTGCCATAGGATTACCCTCCTTCGTCAGCCTGCCCTAAGCCAATGCTTCGTGATTAAAAACTTCACGGCAAGGCTGGGGCAAGTGGAATATTCTGGTTTGGCTGCACCTGTTCGGTGATTAGGCCCAACTGCTCGATCCCCGCAGCGCGGACATTGTCCACCGCGGCGACCACGTCGCCATATTTCGCCCGGGCATCACTCTTGATGAAAACCACTTTGTTCAGCTTGTTCTGCATGAGGTCGTCAACCTGCTTGGTGATGTCACCCAGCGCAATGGGCTGCGCATTCAGGAAGAATTTTCCGTCCCGCGTAATGGCTACTTCCACGGCGTCAGTCTTTTCAGCATCAGGCATCTGGCGCGGGTTGTGAGTCAACGCCTTGTCAACGGAAACGCCTTTCTGAAGCAGAGGGGTGATCACCATGAAGATGATCAGCAGCACCAGCATGACGTCCACCATCGGCGTCACATTGATGTCCGCCATCGCACCCAACTCTACGCGATGCTTTGCCATTACTTCTTTCCTCCCGTGCTCTTAATGAAATAGTCCACCAGTTCCGATGAGGAGTTGTCCATTTCCACGTCGAAGCCCTCAATCTTGTTGGTGAAATAGTTGTAGATCCACACGGCAGGGATGGCGACAAACAGACCGATGGCGGTGGTTACAAGAGCTTCTGCGATTCCGCCGGCGACGGCGCCAAGACCCGTTGATTTGCTGCTGGAAATTCCCTGGAACGCGTGAATAATTCCCAGCACGGTTCCGAACAGTCCAACGAAAGGCGCTGTGGAGCCAATCGTGGCCAGGCTGGAGATTCCGCGCTTCAGTTCGGCATGGACGATGGCCGAGGCTCGTTCCAGAGCGCGCTTGGAAGCTTCAATCGTTTCACCCGGGATTTCGGCTGACACCTGGTGCGCATGGAATTCCTGCAAGCCGGCTGTAACCACTTTGGCCAGGTGGCTTCGTTTGTTCTGCTCGGCGATGGAAATCGCCTCCTCCACCCTGCCGTCTTTCAATGCGCCGGCAACTGCGGGTGCGAAAATGCGGGACTGCTTGCGGGCCGCCTGGAAGGCGATCCAGCGGTCAATGGCAACTCCGATCGACCATGCAGACATAAAGAACAGCACAATAACAACCGCTCGGGCTGACCACCCCATTGACTTCCACATGTCCAGCGGATCGAATGAGGTGGTTGCTTCTTGGAACAGCAACATCGTCAGAAAAAGTTTTGCTCCTAGCATACTCGTCTAATTCCTCCTCAAGGATTTTTAAAAAAGCCGACTACCCTGCCAGGGTGAAGTTCACGTCGATTTCCGTAACCACTTCCACAGGATCACCGTTCAACAGCGTCGGCTGGTAGCGCCATTGTTTCACTGCGTCCAGAGCGGCTTTAACCAGCAGCGGATGGCCGCTCAAAACTTTCAAGTCCTGGATCGTTCCGTCTTTCGAAATAACTGCCTCAAGCCGGACCGTACCCTGAATACGAGCCATCTTGGCGAGCTGCGGGTACTCCGGTGACACCTTATTGATCAGCTTGGCGCTTTCGACCTGGCCGCCCACTCTGATCCGCTGGGGTGTCGTTGGCTTCGGGGGCGGCGGCGCTGGACCAGTCACTCCTCCGATGATGCCTCCCAGCACTCCGCCCATTTGGCCGCCGGGAACGCCACCCGAGACGCCGCCTACCACGCCGGTAGATTGTACCACCGGCTGGTCCTTGATTTTGGCAATCGTCTTGGGAATAACCGTCGGCGCCTTCATCAGGTCCTGCATACTCACTTGATGGACGACAACCGGAGGAGCCTTTGCAGGAGGAGGAGGCGGGGGAGGCGGTGGCGGCGGGGCAACCAGGAAGGTCATCAACTGCGCTTTCGGCAGCGCATCCGTGTAAATCAGGGGGATGATGACCATGACCCCGATAATTAGGATTTCCACGATATACGCAATCGGCAGCGTGGCCCTCTTCCAGTCCTCCGTTTTGGCAGCGGAATAACAGAGATAGCCAACGAAGCCCACCAGGTTGAGCAGCAGCACGATAATCATCCAGGGCCATGTGCTCAATCCGAAATGCTTCGAATCCGCGTAGGTGTAACAGAGGATCAACGCGTAAAAGAAAAAGAAAATCCCAAGGATGATCGATTGGGTAATCAGCACCCTGAGCTCGGGCGTTTCAACCAACGGCAGACCAAAATACCCGATCAGGAACCCAACGATTCCGATCGCCAGCGAAACCAGCCAGTGCACGCCTGTCAGCACAGACTCGCGCGATGGCGAGGAATCCAGCAGCGTGTCACCAAGCATGATACTCACCCCCTTTTTTCATCGAACTCCGGAACGAGTCGATTTGCCGGAGTTTCGACCGCAAAATTTTATTACCGTTTGGCAGCGGCAATCTCGCGCTCATACACTTTGCGCTTTTCCTTGGACCGTCCGCTTCCCGTCCTGCTCTGCCAGTACACCAGCAGGGGACTTGCTATCGCAAATGACGAATAGGTTCCAATCAGAACTCCCACCACCATGGCAAAGGCGAAACCGTGAATCACGTTGCCCCCGAACAGGTAAAGAGCAAGCACCGCGAGGAACGTGAGTCCGGAAGTCAAAATGGTCCGGCTGAGCGTCTGGTTGATGCTGAGATTCACCAGCTCAGAGAAGCTGAGACGTTTGTTCGAGGGCAGATTTTCCCTGACTCGATCGAAGGTAACGATCGTATCGTTCATCGAGTAACCCACAAGCGTCAGCAGGGCCGCAATGACAGAAAGCGTAATCTCTTTGTTAAAAAGAGAAAACAAGCCGATTGTGATTATAACGTCGTGAAAGACGGCGATAACCGCCGACACGCCATAAATTAACTCAAAACGGAACCAAATGTAAACTAACATTGCAGCAAGGCCCGCCAAAGTGACGTAGACGGCTTGCCGCCGCAGGTCCGAACCGACCTGGGGCCCCACAATCTGCGTATTGCGGACCGTAAACCCCGACAAGTAGCAATCCTTTTGCAGCACATCAACGACCGCCGGGGTCACGCCCGCAATCTGCTTCAACTGTTGGAAATCTGCGATCAAGCCGCTCTGCGGGGGGCGGTCACGAAAGTCAACAATGGCCTGGCCAAGGTTCGTGTAAGTGGTTGTGGCGCTTTCGATTCCCTTCGAGGCCAAGCCCAGCGGGTCAGCCACCAGCAGTTGGTTCTCAATGTCCGTAGCGCTCGCGTTATTAAGGTCCATCTTGCCCGCCTGAGCGCCGCCATACAAATCCGTCAGTGCCTTGACGATGGCCTTCCGTCCGGTATCCAGGGCCTCGCCGCCGGCGACTCCCGTCTTGAGGGGCAACTCAATTATCACCGAATTCTCCGCGGCGCTGCCAATACTCTGGATCGACGCCCCTTGCCAATCCTCTTTTTGGAGCTGGCGGCGGATGGCGCCAACATCAGGGCTTTTTGCAAATTTCACCTGGACCTGAGTGCCGCTGCGGAACTCTATTCCGTAGACGAGTCCACGGTGTACGGCGATGGAGATCAGTCCGGCAACCAGGAGGGCCAGCGAAACGCTGATGAAATACCACTTCCTACCCATCCAGTCGATATTAGGTTCGTGAAAAAACTCCATTTTTATCCTAGTCCGCCGTCTGATTTCATAGACACCGGGCGTTCATGAAAAGTTCCCAAAATTTTACACACTAAGCGCTTCGCCCTTTTGGCGCCTGGACAGCACGTAATCAAAAATGGTCCTAGAAACATACACCGAAGTGAACAGGTTTGCAATCAATCCGATCGTCAGTGTCACGGCAAACCCCCTGATTGGCCCTGTGCCAAACGCAAAAAGGATGGCCGCAGCCGCCACCGTCGTCACGTGAGTGTCAATGATGGTTCGGAACGCGTGCTCAAAGCCGGCTGCCACCGCCGCGCCAGCCGCCTTGCCGTGGCGCAATTCCTCCCGAATGCGCTCAAAGATCAGTACGTTGGAATCGACGCCCATACCGACCGTCAGGATGACACCGGCGATGCCCGGCAAGGTGAGCACCGCGCCAAAATAGGCCAGCGCCGCCATCAGGATAATCAGGTTCAACACCAGCGCCACGTCTGCGTTGATTCCCGCGCCGCGGTAATACACCAGCATGAAAGCGATCACGGCAAGGAACCCCACGATACAGGCCACTATACCGGCGCGAATCGAGTCCGCGCCAAGCGACGGGCCAACCGTGTTCTCGTTCAAATAGGTGATGGACGCCGGAAGCGCGCCGGAGCGAAGCATCAAAGACAGATCCGAGGTTTGCTGGGGCGTAAAGGAACCGGTAATTTCACCGGAATCGGTAATCTGGCTCTGTATGACCGGGGCGGATACAACCCTGTTGTCAAGGACGATGGCAAGCTGCTTGCCGATGTTCTTGGCCGTTACCTCTCCGAAGCGCACGGCCCCGTCGCGAGACAACGTGAAGTTGACACTGGGCTGGCCATTCTTGCCGCTTGCTGGTTGCGCCCCCGTCAGGTCGCGGCCCGTAACGGCTGCCACCTGGCTAAGCAAGTAAAAGACCTGCCCGTTGGTTGAGCTGTTGCTCGAGGAGTCGGGACTGCCGGGAAGCAGTTCCGTTCCGGGCGGCAACACGCCGCCAAACGACGACAGCGCTGTCTCGCGGCTTTGGTACGGACCTCCCCGAACGATCTTCAGCTCCAGCATGGCCGATTGCTGGATGATGTTCCGAACGCGCGTGGGGTCGTTGACGCCGGGGAGCTGGACCACCAGTTCGAAATCACCCTGCCCGTAGTCCGCCACTTCAGGTCCAACAAGGCCCAGGGCGTCAATCCGGCGCCGGATGGTTTCCCTGGCCTGGTCGAGCGCCTGATTGCGAATGGTGTTCATCTCGCTGACCTTCAGGTTGAGCTGGCGCGAAGTCAGTTGGCCGGGGACGCGCTGCAGATTCCAGGAAGTAAATTGTTGCGCGACCAGCGCGTCCAAGTCGCCCGATTTCTCATCCGGAACCCCCTTGATCAGAATAGAAGAAATACCCTGCCGCTCAACCGAGGCGTAGGTGATGCTTCGGCTGGTCATTTCCTCGCGCAGCCGCTCGAGAGCCTGGTCGGCGGTCACCTTGACGGCGTCGTCCACGTGGACCTGCAAGACCATGTGGGTGCCGCCCTTCAAATCCAGGCCGAGCTGAATCCGGTTGGCCTGATTATCTTTGAGTTGGGTGACGTTCCTCGGGAAGCCGATAAGCCCCAGGACACACGCAACAACGACGACGATGATAAAAACGGTGCGATTACGAATCCGATTATGGTCCATTGATCAGGTCCCTCGTACTCCAGCGGCCCGCCGCAAAGATCATTTCTTCGCCTTGGCAGCTTTTTCCTGCGTAGCTTGCGCCTCCCCCTCGGCCTGCAGTCCGGTAATGGCGCTCCGGGCAATATCCACCTTCACCTGGTTGGCAATCTGCACCTGCACAATATCCCCTCGAAAACCGGTAACCAACCCATAAATCCCTCCGGAGGTCATTACGCGGTCGCCCGTCTTCAGGTTGGATAGCATGTTTTGCGTCTTACGGCGGTTGCGCTGCTGAGGAAGAATAACCAGGAAGTACCAGATTACAAAGAGGGGGCCGAACAACAACAGAAACTGGCCCAGCGCCCCGCCACCGCCAGGGTCCGCCGCCAGAACAATCCGATGAATGAGCGCACACTCGAACAAAACCGAGCCATCAAGCTGGGATTAAGGATGAAATATCTCGCAATTGATGCAGAGATCAGCAGGATCTATCAGTAACGCTTGCTTCCATTCCCAACGCTATGTCAAACGGGTTCCTGGCGCAGAGTCAGCCGGGATCCCCGCCAGGAATTTCCCAAACCCCTTAAAAATTATAGCTTGCCTAACTCTCCTCATCATGTCAAGGTAAAACCACAAGTTATGGCAGGTGGCCAGCACCGAGGCTGAAATTTCGCCCACCGCGAACAGGTGCCGAATGTAGGCTCGCGAATACCGATCGCACACGGGGCAGCCGCAGGCGGCATCCAGCGGTCCAGTGTCCTGCGCATAGCGCGCGCTCTTGATCACCAGCTTCCCTTCAGACGTAAACACGGTCCCGTTCCGCGCATTTCGAGTAGGCATGACGCAATCAAACATGTCCACACCGAGCGCCACAGATTTCACCAGGTCCTCGGGTGTGCCCACGCCCATCAGGTAGCGCGGCTGATCTTGCGGAAGGAGTTCTGTTACCTGCCCGGTTACGCCGTACAATTCGTCCTTGGGCTCGCCCACCGAAAGCCCTCCGATGGCATACCCGTCAAACCCGGTCTCGGTGATCTCAAGAGCGCTCTCCCGGCGCAGGCCCTCGTCCGTCCCTCCTTGCACGATGCCGAACAGGCTCGGTCCCAGCCCAGCTTTCCCGGCATCTTCAGAAGCAGGCGGCCGAAATTTATCTTTGTTGTCTGCAAAAAAGTGCTTTGAGCGTTCCGCCCAGCGCCCCGTCAGCCGCACCGACCGTTTCAGAGTTTCGTGGGTGGCGGGATATTCCACGCACTCATCGAGCGGCATGATGATGTCGGCGCCCAGTGCAAGCTGGAACTCCATCACGCGCTCGGGCGAAAAAAAATGAGGAGTTCCGTCCATGTGCGAACGGAACCAGACTCCGTCTTCGGTCACCTTGCCCAGGCCTTTCAGGCTCATCACCTGGAAGCCGCCGCTGTCGGTCAGGATGGGGTGCGGCCAGCTCATAAAGCGGTGCAGACCGCCGAGCTCGCGTACCCGTTCGTGACCAGGGCGCATACAAAGATGATAGGTGTTGGCAAGGATGATTTGAGCGCCCAATTCTTCCAGTTGGTCCTGGATCATCGCCTTCACCGCCCCGGCGGTGCCCACGGGCATGAAGACGGGCGTTTCCACATCGCCGCGCGGCGTGTGCAGGATTCCCGCCCTGGCTCCGGTGCTCTCATCTCTGGCAACAACGGTAAACTTCAATCCCATGGCGTGTTGGCAAACGGCCACGACTTCAGTCGTGCCGGTAAGTGTCCTACCAACTTCCTCTCGAGGGCTTTAGCCCGGCTTTTTATTGATATTACACACTTGCCGACCGGAAGGTCCGCGAGACCCTCCCTGCTGTGCCGACCTACGGCAGGTCGTGCAAAGGCGTTGCGGGCAAGGGCAGGCGTCAAATAATGAGACTTTCAGAGTCGGGCCCTCATAGATCGCACAAATCGCGACCTATGCACCACCGGCCGGTCTCGCGTCTAAGCCGCTGGCCTGGATTGGTGCCGCTGAATAGCAACAGGCGCGAGCGGATCACCTGTTTCATCGCGTCAACGGCTGACGGCAGCAACTTGTACGGAACAACCTGGTCCGGCTCTTTTGCGAATGCCTTTTCCAAACCTCGACGCCAGGCAAGGCGAACTTCAGTATTGATGTGGACCACTGTTATCCCTGCCTCGATGGCCCGCCGCAGGTCATCATCATTGGTCCCGGAAGCGCCGTGAAGTGTCATAAATAGACCGGCCGCCTGCCATATCTGGCCTATGCGGTCGATATTCAACCGCTTTTGCGCATCGCCGCGGATCATGCTCCGCGACAGGCCATGCGAGTTTCCCACGGCCGGAGCCAGGATGTCGATGCCGGTCGCGGAAGCAAACTCACGGGCTTCTTCCGGCGTGGTCAGCCGCAAGTCTGTTGGAACGCTCTCGTGGATTTCAGAGCCGGTTCCGATTTCACCGATCTCTCCCTCAACCAGGAACGAAGGATTGATCGACTTTAACGCTTCCACGGCCGCCTTCGTTTCCGAAATGTTCTGCGCGAAGGGGAGTTCTGAGCGGTCGAATACAACGGAATCAAACCCTGCTCTTACCGCCTCCTCCGCGCTGGCCAGCGAGTGTGTGTGGTCCGCATTGATGAAAATCGGGTAATCATGGTCCTCTCGAAGTACTCGGACCGCCGCCGCCGCAACTCGCACTCCCATGAAGGCCCGCTCGCCCTCGGAGAGCCCCACAATCACAGGCACTCCCACTTCGCGAGCCGATTCAAAAACGGCCTTCAACCCCTCAAGGTCTGAGATGTTGAAATGCCCAATCGCAACTTTGTTTCGCTGCGCTTTGCCCAGTTCTTCAAGTAGCGTCATCAACGTACCTTCCTTTTCGCACGCTATCAACTGCGGCCAGTTACCGCAATCGCCGCGTCCCTTACCGAGCACTCTCAATGGTAGCGCATCTACGAAGCCGTCGACATGCTGACGTGCAGGTCGGCGCTACAAATGCATTCCGGCCAGGACGTCAAATCTAAAGGATGAGAAAAACGACGACACTTTCGGGAGTGATTTTGGCGAGGCCTTCCTGATAAACGGTGTGGGCGGCCGTAATGGCTCAAATACATTTTCGCCATTCCTTGATGACGCCTGAAGGTCTGTTGTAGCGCCGGCTAAAGCCGGCATTTTATCAAACGTCTTCACGGCACGAGTAAACTCGTGCCCTTTCTCGCCGGCTGAAGCGAGACAAATGCCCCCGTCTAGCGCGCTCAAAACATCATGGCCAATCCCACCTTGGCAGCCACCACGAGCACCCACGCGCCAAGGTAGACCAGGAAGATGCTCCCGGCCTTCACTTCCTTCCGCACAACTCTGGAAAGCCCGATGGCCAGCAGCGCCAGGAACCAGAAGATAATAAAGTTCAGCGAAGTCGCCAGGGCGTAAACGGCGTGTGAAGTCGTCAAAGGGTTCATGAAAAATCCCAGACTGTCAGGCGCCGGATTTCGCACGTTGAAGGCATCGGCATCGCCGAACAAAACGACGGCAATCGCCATCAACGCGCCCAGCATGGCCGGCAGGTTGGCGAAGCAGGTCACCGAAAAAACATCCTTGAATTTTGCGTGCTTGCCGAAAAAGACGTTCAAAGCCAGCAGTCCGAATCCAGCCACAATGAGGAGAAAAATGGGGACGCCCACCAGCCCGCCGGCTGGCATCACGATGCGCAGGACGCCCGCGGACCGTTGTGCTATCTGGCCCAACTGCGCAGGGTCCACGTTTGTCGCCCGCCCGCTCTGCTGAATACTCTGCATCGCAATCTGGCTTGCCCCGATTTTCATCAGCATGGTTTCCACGGTTGCAAAAGAGACCAGGACCAGAACAATGAGCGGCGAAAGCCAGTCGGGCTTGCGCGCGATGTCCTCAAAGGTCGTTCCGGGTTCAATAAAGATACCGAGAAGGCGGGAGGCAAACGATCTGGCAGGCGCGTCCCCAAGGGGCGCCGCCAGGGTAGTAATATCGGGCATAAGCTCCTCCTTAGGGAGTCGAAATTGTTGGCCTTGCGCTTGCGCCCGCGATCTTAACTATATGTTTGAACGCGAAAAATGGAAAAGCCGTGCCGGATTGCCAGCACGGAAACCTCTGTGGCGTAAGTGACTATCGCGCGCCGCCTCGGAATCACTCGTGAAGTGCGGCATCGAGGAACGCCCGGAGCTTGCGGCTGCGCGAAGGATGCCGCAGCTTGCGGAGCGCCTTGGCCTCAATCTGCCGGATGCGCTCACGCGTGACGGCGAAGCTCTGGCCAACTTCTTCGAGAGTGTGCTCGCTGCCGTCGTCCAGGCCGAAACGCATCTTGATCACTTTTTCTTCGCGCGGCGTCAAGGTCTTCAGCACCGATTCGGTCTGTTCCTTGAGGTTGATGTTGATGACCGCCTCGGCGGGAGAAATCACGCCGCGATCCTCGATAAAATCTCCCAGGTGCGAGTCTTCCTCTTCGCCGATGGGAGTTTCGAGAGAAATCGGCTCCTGGGCGATCTTCAGGACCTTTCGGACTTTCACCACGGGAATGTCCATCCGCTTGGCGATCTCTTCCGAGGTCGGTTCGCGACCGTATTCCTGCACCAACTGGCGCGACGTGCGGATGAGCTTGTTGATGGTTTCAATCATGTGGACGGGGATGCGGATGGTGCGGGCCTGGTCGGCGATGGCGCGGGTGATGGCCTGGCGAATCCACCAGGTGGCGTAAGTCGAAAATTTGTATCCGCGCCGGTACTCAAATTTATCGACCGCCTTCATCAGGCCGATATTGCCCTCCTGAATCAGGTCGAGGAATTGCAGGCCGCGGTTGGTGTACTTCTTTGCGATCGACACCACCAGGCGGAGGTTGGCCTCAATCAGCTCGCGCTTGGCAATCTCGGCTTCCTGCTCTCCGGTCAGGATGTTCTGGTAGGTCCGGCGCAGTTCCGCGGCGGAAGCCTGGTTGTCCTTTTCGATTTCATCCAGCCGCGCTTTCACCTGGCGCAGCTCCTTCTTCAACTCCTTGCCGCTGCCGCTACGGGACGCGTCCACGCGCTTTTCCAGGCGCAGCGCTTCACGCTCGATGGGCCGCACTTCGTCGGCCGCCACGCGAATGCATTCGATCAGGCGTTTGCGCTCTGTGTGCGTGAATTCAATCGACCGGAACAGCTTGGAGATCATGATCCGGTGGCGGGAGACGGCCAGGCTGTAGCGGCGAAAGTCCTTGCCGCGCCGGCTGCGCGTGAAGGTGTCCCTCTTGGCCTTCAACTGAATCAGCCGCTTGTTCAGCCGCTCCATCTCATCAATGGTGGAGAGCAGGTCTTTGGCCCGTTCGTTGACGCGCTCTTCGGTCAGCTCCTCGTCATCGAAGACTACAATTTCCTTGATGGTACGCTTTTCCTTCTTCAGCTCTTCGCGCAGCGCGAACATTTCCAGGATGACGATGGGAGAGCGCGACAGGGCCTTGAACACCTTCAGTTGTCCGCGCTCAATCCGCTTGGCGATCTCGACTTCGCCTTCGCGCGTCAGTAGCGGGACCGTGCCCATCTCGCGCAGGTACATGCGGACGGGATCGTTGGTCTTGTCGAGCGCACCGGGGGTGAGGTCGAGTTCGACATCTTCGACCGACTCGTCATCGCCCTTTTCTACAATCAGGTCATCCGACTTGACCTTGGGAGAATCCAGGACTTCGATGCCCGCGTGGTCGAACATCGACAACAGATCATCCAGATCTTCGGCGGTGTGAACGTCAGAAGGGAGAAGGTCGTTCACCTCGTCGTAAAGCAGATAGCCCTTTTCTTTACCGAGTGTAATCAGCTTGCCAACCTGGTCGTACTTATCGTCAAATGCCAAAGCTTCGGCCTCCGTTTAGAAGCAATTTCGGGTTTCAGCCAGTTGTTTTCTGAATCGGTAACCTGTCACCACCCTGGACCCTCTCTGCTTCCTTCAACCCTGCATTGCCGCGGAAAACCGTGCTTCCAGCAGGCAAGCCCGACGCCAATTAGAAGTAATACTATACTATTTCGTGAAAGTTTTGTTCTCGATTTCCAGGTTTTCCCTGATGCGCGTCAATTCCTTCATTAGAACCACTTTGCTCTGGTTCAGCGCGGCCAGGCGGGCCCAATCCTGCTCCCTTCCGGCAGCGTCGATCACGGGATTCAGCGCGGTCAATTCGCGCTCAATTTTCTTCCTCCGCAGGGCGTCGGCAAATTTGATTGCATCCTCGCGGCCGGGCACCTCTTCCGATGCCAGCATGCACTCATGAAGCAGGTTCTGATCTTCAGCGCTCAGGCTTTCACCGAGTGCATGGATGTCCACAGGTTCACCCGAACTGCGCAACTCCAGGAGCTTGGTAAAAACACCTTCGGCAACCAGGCCGCTCAGGACCCCGTCAGCCCTCAATGCGGGGAGAAGTTCGTCCATCAATTCCACGTCCTCCAGAAAAGCCCCGAGGAGTTTCCTTTCCGCCTCCGATGCCTTGAACTCGCGGGCTCTCGTCACCCCGTCCGTCCGGCGTTCCACCGCGGCACGTCTCAATTCCTCCCTCAGCAGCCGGTCATCCAGCAGAGCTCGCGCCGCCAGTCGGTCCGTCATCTCTCTGCGCATGAGCGGATTGGGCATGCGGGCGAGATAAGGTAGCACGGCGTTGGCCACCGCAAGTTTGCCCTGCGGGCTGCCCAGCCCGTGCTCGGCGATGGCGCGGTCGGTAACGTAATCGACATAGCCCGGCGCTGCCGCCAGCAGCCGCCGGTACTCAGCTTCGCCCTGTTCGCGGATAAACGAATCGGGATCCAGGCCGCCCGGAAGCGTCAGCACCTTAACTTCAAATCCCGCCTCGAGCAGAGCGTTGAGCGACCTCTCCGTGGCCGCGACTCCCGCAGAATCGGGATCGTAATTCACCACCACGCGGCGAGAATAGCGCGCCAGCAACCGAATCTGCGCTTCGGTAAAGCTGGTACCGCAACTGGCAATCACATTGTCAATTCCACAGGAGTTCACCGCGATGCAATCCATGTAGCCTTCCACCAGGATCGCGTAATCCTGTTTGCGGATCGCCTTGCCGCCGCTGTCCAGATGGTACAGCACCCGGCTTTTGGTATAAATCGGCGTTTCCGGGGAATTCAAATACTTAGGCTGCTCATCGCCCAGGGCGCGGCCTCCAAAAGCAATCACTTTACCGCTTTCGCTGGCGATGGGGAAAATGATCCGGCCCCGAAAACGGTCAAAGCGGCGCCCGCTGGAGGCGTCGCGCAGAACCAGCCCGGATTTCTCAACGGTCTCATCGTCGAACCCTGAGGCGCTCAGGTGCCGGGTGAGCTCGCTTCCGTCGCGCGGAGCATATCCGAGAAGGAAGCGGCCGGTAACCTCGTCTTTCAATCCGCGGTCCAGCAGATACGCCCGGGCCGCGCGACCTTCGCTGGTGCCGGTCAGTTGCGCCGCGTAAAACTTTGCCGCAGCCTCATGGATTTTGTAGAGCGCCGTTCGCTCGTGCGATTTGGAGTCATTCCCCTTGTGGCCGGTCTCGACAAGCCGGACGCCCACCTTATCGGCCAGGCGCTCCAGAGCTTCAGGGAAGCTAAGATTTTCAACCAGCATGATGAATTTGAAGACGTCGCCGCCGACGCCGCAGCCGAAACAATGGAAAATCTGCTTGGCGGGATGCACAGCAAAGGACGGGGTCTTTTCCGGGTGAAAGGGGCACAGGCCCATCATGTTCGCGCCTGCCTTCCGAAGCTGAACGTAATCGCCGACGATTTTGACGATGTCGGCGGCTGCGCGAACGTCTTCAACCTGGTTCATGGTCTATCAGCAATCGCCAATGCCACACTCAGTCTACCCGATGAGCACGGCGACGATTCCACAATCGACGTAATTCGTAACACAAAAATCGCGGAGAAGCGTCCTCCTTACGGAACCACCAGCAGCCCCGAAGAAGATTTCTGGAGTTCGTCGGATTTGAACTGGCTGCGGAGAACATCAAGGTAAGCGCGGCCTTTGGGACGGCCGTTGGCGCGCGTGGCCCCCAGTTGAGTGAGGAAAATAAGAATGTCGCGCACTTCGCTGTCGCGGGGCGTCTCAAAACCCGGGTCGGTACTCCCCGCCTGGTTGTACTCTTTGATGGCGGCACGCAACGCTTCATACAACCCGCGCTGCAGGAGATAGTCCGGCGGCTTCTCGTAGTAGATGCCGCTCGAAAGAGTTTGATAGGCCTCGGCAAGTGATTCCAGGCTGGCGATGATGTCGGAGTCGGTCACCGGCGGATTCTCTCCGGTGTATTTACAGATGGTGTAGGCAAACTCTGTGACCAGAAGTTGGTGCCGATTGACGGTCGATCTGGAAACCTGCACGTCGCTGAAGGGAACCGTCTTCCAGTCAACCTCGCGGCGGCCAAGATCGTGCTTGCGGCTCTCCACCAGGTAGGAGCAGTCAGAAGGACAGTCAATCGTCACTTCACGCTCGGTGCCACAGCAGACCGTACAGATGCTCTCCACCCTCGCCGGGCAGTAGCGTTTTGCTTTTCTCTTCTCACAAATGGGGCAAGCCAAGCGACGGTCCCTGTGCCGCAAATTGCCGTCCCGTGGGCGGCTTCAGACATTCTATGCAAAACCAATCGCCGTGGCAAATTCAAGGTGACAGCCGGAACCAGGGCTGAACACGGATTCAATTTCCATCTCATTGTTGGGTTGCATTTTGGGCGCGGCCCCATCTAAAGTGAAGAGTTACAGTTTTAATCAGATCGCCTTCCTTCTTGCTCCGATGGCCCACCGTCACCGGGTATCAGCGTCGCGGATGGGAGGATCGGCAATTGAAATGGCGCAGCTACTCGATTCATCAGAAAGAGCCGACGCTGTTATTGTCGGCGGCGGAATTATCGGAAGCGCGATTGCGCTTCGCCTGGCGAAGTCCAGAGCCGCCGTCACTGTCATCGACCGTGGCGAGCCTTGCTCTGAAGCCAGCGGGGCCGCGGCGGGCATGATTGCCCCGCAGGGTGAATTGATTGAGCCCGAACCGTTCTCACAATTCTGCCAGTTCAGCCGTGATCTCTACCCGGAGTTCGTTCAGGAGGTGGAGGAACTCAGCGGCGATCGCGTCAACTACCGCCGTGATGGCTCCCTGCTGGTGGCCATCGACCAGCATGAGTGTGAAGAGCTGGAGCATATCTACAGAACGCAAACCGCGCTCGGCCTGCCGCTAGAGCGTCTGTCGATTGATCGCGCCCTCGAGCGCTTCTCAGGCCTGTCGCCACGCATCAAACTGGCCCTGTTCATTGAGGGCGACCACTGGATTGACAACCAACGGCTGACCCGCGCGGTGATCAGGGCGGGTGAACTTTCCGGCGTCACCTATCATTGGAATTGCGCGGTGACGGGTTTCAACGTCAAGGGCGATCACGTTGAAAGCGTGCGTGCCCTGCCGCAGGGCAATTCTGCGGAAACCGTGTTTTCTGCTGAACAATTTGTGCTTGCGGCCGGCTGCTGGTCCGGAGGGCTGGCAGAAACTCTCGGGCTGTGCATCCCCACCATCCCGTGCCAGGGCGAAATGATCGAATTCGAAACACCCAGTGACATTCCTTACGTGGTCCGCGCGGGCATCAATTATGTCGTTCCACGCGGCCCTCATCTTACGGTGGCAGGCACCACGGCGAAGTGGGGCACGTTTGAAAAAGTGGTCACCGCCGGCGGCTTGCACTCCATCATCCAGGGACTCACGCGCATTCTCCCCATGACGAAGGATTTCAAATTCCGCCGCGCCTGGGCTGGGTTGCGGCCCGACACGAAGGATCATCTTCCTATTCTCGGCTACAGTTCGCTGGGGAACCTGATCTTCGCGACTGGGCATTTCCGAAACGGCATTTTGCTGGCGCCCGTCACGGCCAGGGTGATTGCGGAACTGGTTCTCAACGGCGTGCCATCTCACTCCCTGGAGCTTTACAGCCCAGAGCGCTTCAGCTTTGCCGCGCGGAGCGAAATCGTTTAGGATGGCTACTCAGACGGCGCTGCATCAAACACTGTCAAATCATGAGTAGTTTTCTCCGCTCCGAGTTGAACCATGTCTGATCCTCGAGTTCGCTTCGCACCATCTCCCACCGGTTACTTGCACGTCGGCGGAGCGCGGACCGCTCTCTACAACTGGCTGTTCGCACGGCGCATGAACGGCGTCCTCATCCTTAGGATTGAGGACACCGACGCCGACCGTTCCAAGCCTGAGCTGACAACGGCCATTCTCGAAAGCCTGGAATGGCTGGGACTCGACTGGGACGAAGGGCCGTTCCACCAGTCCAACCGGCTTGACCGTTACCGTGCGCTGGCGTCGGAGATTCAGAAAGCAGGACACGCCTACCCCTGTTTCTGCACACCGGAAGAGCTCCAGGCCAAGCGTTCCCTGGCGGCCGGCGGCCGCCCCTGGAAGTATGATGGAACCTGCCGGAAACTTTGCGAGCCGGAGCAGCACAAGCGCCTTACCGACGGCGTCCCGCACGTCGTCCGCTTTCGCGTTCCGGAAGCTGGCGAAACTGGATTTGACGATCAGGTCTTCGGCCACGTCAGGGTTGAGAACCAGGAGATCGAGGATTTCGTTCTGCTGCGTTCAGACGGGCAGCCCACCTATCATCTGAGCGTTGTGACCGACGATATCGATATGCGGATCACGCACGTCGTCCGTGGTGCCGATCATCTCTCCAACACTCCCAAGCAGATCCTGGTTTATCGCGCCGTCGGCGCCAGCCTTCCGGTGTTTGCGCACCTTCCCTTGATTCTGGGTCCTGACCGGCAGCGGCTTTCCAAGCGCCACGGAGCAACTTCCGTCGGCGCCTATCGCGACCAGGGCATTCTGCCAGATGCGATGATTAATTTCCTTGCGCTTCTGGGTTGGACGCCGCCCGGAGGCGGAGAAATCGTTTCGCGGGAGGCCATGGCTCGGCAGTTTGACCTTGCAGCGGTCTCCAGATCCAACGCAGTTTTCGATCCTGAAAAACTCGCCTGGATGAACAGCGAGTATCTTCGCGCGTTAGCTATGGACCGTCTGGCGCCCCTGGTGAACGCAGAACTGCAATCGGCCGGCATCGATCCCACAATCCCGACTTCGCCTGCGGAGTTCCAGCAAACGGTTGCCCTGCTTCAGCCGCGCATGCGCACTCTGAAGGATTTTTCCCAGGGCGGACGCGCATTCTTCACGGATGAGTTTGATTACGCGCCGGAGGCCCGCAAAAAATTCTGGAAGGAACCTGCTCTGCCTGCGCTTCTTCACGCACTGGCGGATCGGCTTGAAAAGCTCGATTCATTCGGCCCGGAAGAGGCTGAAGAAGCCCTGCGGGGCTTGGCGGAGCAGGCTGGAGCCAAGGCGGGACTCGTGATCAACGCAACTCGTGTGGCCTTGACCGGGCAGGCCGTCGCGCCTGGCCTGTTCCATATTATGAAGGTGCTGGGACGGGCAAGGACGGTGGAAAGGCTTCGGCGGGCCGTCAAAGTTCTGGGCGAATCAGGTGCTGGCGACGCCTAGAGGAACAGCCGGCCGGCCAGCCGGAACGCGGCTCTTTCACGACGCCCGTTCAAACCTTTCAATAATCACGATCGCCACTGCAATGACGGTTGCCGTCACTTCCAGGATGCGTTTCACCTTCTTCAGCTTTGACATGGCTTCATTCCCCGAGCGGCAGCCAGATGCTGCCCGGTAGATCCTGATCCGGCCCCTCAAGTCCTATTATCACCCCTCGGACGCCGCGAGGAAAGACTTCCAGCAATCCGAAGCAACGAGGAAGTGAGAATCTCTTTTTCCCTGCACTGCCAGGATTGAAGAACAGCTTATTCGCCATAGCCAGAAGGCACGGACGATGGCTATGGCCGAAAACAACCACCTTGGTCTCGGGGTCAACGTTCTCGAGAAATCCGGCGCGGCGT
>Ga0209178_1000165_pt1 | contig 17312 bp, 15 predicted proteins | sample GAAS200_FD_187521 | JGI IMG/M metagenome (GOLD analysis project Ga0209178, IMG submission 187521) | Agricultural soil microbial communities from Georgia to study Nitrogen management - GA AS200 (SPAdes) (version 2) | ecosystem: Environmental > Terrestrial > Soil > Agricultural land | place: USA... | reverse complement strand
GCGGTGCAGTTCAAGCTCGCGGACATGGCGACGCGGATCGCCGCCGCCCGCGCGCTCACCCACGACGCCGCGGCCGCCAAGGATCGCGGCGAGCGGGTCACCGAGCGGGCCGCGATGGCCAAGCTCTTCGCTTCCGAGACCGCGATGTGGGTCACCACCCAGGCGGTCCAACTCTTCGGCGGGTACGGCTACATGCGGGACTTCCCCGTCGAGAAACTCTTCCGGGACGCAAAGGTCACTGAAATCTATGAAGGCACCAGTGAAGTCCAGCGCATCGTCGTCGCGCGCGGACTCTATTCGCAAGACTAACGGCGCCCCCGCGGCCGCCGGGCCCGCGCTCTTCGCCCTGCTCGCGGAGCACCACCACGAGCAGGTGAGCTTCTTCTACGAGCCCTCCTGCGGGTACCGCGGCATCATCGCGGTGCACGACACCACCCTGGGCCCCGCGCTCGGCGGCACCCGCTTCTGGAATTACGCCAGCGACGCCGAAGCCCTGGTGGACGCGCTCCGCCTCGCCCGGGGCATGACCTACAAGGCGGCGGTGGCGGGCCTCAACCTGGGCGGCGGGAAAAGCGTGATCATCGGCGACAACAAGATCAAGAACCGGGAGCCGATCTTCCGCGCCCACGGCCGCCACGTCGAGTCGCTGGGCGGACGCTACATCACCGCCGAGGACGTGGGGACCAGCACCGCCGACATGGAGCTGATCCGCGCCGAGACCTCGCACGTCACCGGACTGATGGGCAAGTCGGGCGACCCGTCGCCGGTCACCGCCTTCGGTGTCTACCGCGGCATGAAGGCCTGTGCCCGGCACCGCTACGGTTCCGATTCGCTCACCGGCAAAACGGTGACGGTGCAGGGCCTCGGCCACGTGGGCTACTTCCTCTGCAAGTTCCTCCACGAAGAAGGCGCCAAGCTCTACGTCACCGACATCGACTCCCAGCGGGTGAAGAGCGTGGTGGACGAGTTCCGGGCCACCGGCCTCGCGCCCGACGCGATCTACTCCCAGCAGGCGGACGTGTACGCCCCCTGCGCGCTCGGCGCCGTGATCAACGACGAGACCATTCCCCAGCTCAAGGTGGACATCGTGGCCGGCGCCGCGAACAACGTCCTGGCCGAGGATCGCCACGGCGACACGCTGGAAGCGAAGGGGATCACCTACGCGCCGGACTACGTGATCAACGGCGGCGGGCTCATCAACGTCAACGCCGAGCTGCACGGCTGGTCCCTGGAGCGCGCCCGCAACAAGGCGGGCGAGATCTACGACACCATCCTCCGCGTCTTCGAGATCGCGGGGGACGAGGGGATTCCTTCCTACCAGGCGGCCGACCGGCTGGCGGAGCAGCGGATCGCCGCCGTGGCCCAGGTGAGGCAGAACTTTGTCTGAGAAGGTGCTGGTCGGCGCCGACCACGCGGGCTTCGAGCTGAAGCAAAAACTCGTGGCCGAGCTGAAGCGTCTGGGCTACGAGCCGGTGGACGTCGGGCCCAAGACCCTGGACCCGCAGGACGACTATCCCGACTACGGGAAACCGGTGGCCGAGGCGGTGAGCGAGGGGAAGGTGCACTGGGGCGTGCTGGCCTGCGGCACGGGCCTCGGCATGTCCTACGTGGCCAACCGCTTCCCGCACGTGCGCGCGGCGGTGGTGTGGAGCCCCGAGATCGCCGAGCTGGCGCGCCGACACAACGACGCCAACGTGCTGGTACTGGCGTCGCGCTTCCTGCCCGACGAGGAGAACCTCGAGATCCTGCACCGCTTCCTGAACACGCCCTTCGACGGCGGGCGCCACGAGCGCCGGGTTGAGAAGATCGACGAATGAGGAATCACACCGCGCCGCTCGCCGCCGTCGATCCCGCCATCGCGGACCTGGTGCGCCGCGAGGTGGCGCGCCAGGAGAACGGGATCGAGCTGATCGCGTCCGAGAACTTCTGCTCGCTCGCGGTGCTGGAGGCGATGGGCACCGCGCTCACCAACAAGTACGCCGAGGGTCTTCCCCGGAAGCGCTACTACGGCGGCTGCGAGGTGGTGGACGAGGTGGAACAGCTCGCCATCGACCGCGCCAAGGAATTGTTCAAGGCCGACCACGCCAACGTGCAGCCCCACTCCGGCGCGCAGGCCAACATGGCGGCGTACTTCGCGGTGCTGAAGCCGGGGGACACGCTGATGGGGCTGGCGCTGCCGCACGGGGGGCACCTGACGCACGGCGCGTCGGTGAACTTCTCGGGCTCGCTCTTCCGCGCGGTCCAGTACGGGGTGCGGGAGGACACCGGGCGGATCGACTACGACGCGCTGCGCGCGCAGGCCAAGGCGGAGCGGCCCAAGCTCATCGTGGGCGGCGGGAGCGCCTACGCGCGGATCATCGACTTCCCGGCGCTGCGGAGCATCGCCGACGAAGTGGGCGCGCTCCTGCTGGTGGACATGGCGCACTTCGCCGGGCTGGTGGCGGCGGGCGTTCACCCTTCGCCGGTGCCGCACGCCCAGCTCGTCACCACCACCACCCACAAGACGCTGCGCGGCCCCCGGGGCGGCATGATTCTCTGCACCGCCGATCTCGCGAAGGCGGTGGACAAGTGGGTCTTCCCGGGCACGCAGGGCGGACCCCTGGAGCACGTGATCGCCGCCAAGGCGGTCTCCTTCAAGGAGGCGCTCGACCCTTCCTTCAAGACCTACGCGAAGCAGATCGTCAGCAACGCCCAGACCCTCGCCGCCGCGCTCCTGAAACGGGGCTACGCCATCGTCTCCGGCGGCACCGACACCCATCTCTTCCTCGTGGACCTGCGGGCCAAGAACATCACCGGGAAGGACGCGGAGAAGCTGCTCGACCGCGCCGGGATCACGGTGAACAAGAACACCATCCCCGGCGATCCCCAGTCGCCGTTCGTCACCAGCGGCATCCGGGTCGGCGTCCCCGCCGTGACCACCCGCGGGTTCCGGGAGGGCGAGATGGAGCAGGTGGCGGCGCTGATCGACGAGGTGCTGGTGAAGCGCGATGACGCCACGGTGGAGCGGATTCACGGCCAGGTGCGCGCGCTCGCGAAAAAGTTCCCGCTCTACGCGTAGCCCCTTGCCCGCGCGCCCGGCGTTCCCCACTTTAGCGGCAGCATGAACGACTTCACCACCATCGAGGAGGCCTTCGCCAGGATTCGCGCGGAGGACGGCCGCTATGAAGAGCGCGGCTACTTCTTCGTGCTCGCTGCGCTCGAGTACGCGCAGGGCCGGCTCCCCGCGCGCCGCCACCTCTCCGGCGCCGAGCTGGCGTGGGCGTGCCGGGACTTCGCGCTGGAGCAGTTCGGCCTCCTCGCCCAGACCGTCCTCGCCTACTGGGGCATTACCTCCACGGAAGACCTGGGACGCATCGTCTTCCTGCTCATCGACGTCGGCCTCCTCGCCCGCCAGGATTCGGACCAGATCCAGGATTTCTCCGGGGTGTATGACTTCGCGGAGGCGTTCCGGTCCGGCTACAAATGGCCCGGAGTGGAACGCGCGTAAGGAGCGTCAGTCGGGGAGGGGAGGTGCCGCATGAACGCCGTGGAATGGCCCGTCTGCAAGAAGTGCCAGCAGGGTTCGCTGATCCCGCTTTCGGACTATGGACGTGACGGCGCGCCGATCACTTACAAGGCGTGGGTCTGCACCAATCCGGAATGCGGGTGGAACATCCGCATCGACAACGGCGAAATTTCGTTCGGTCGCACCATCGGGCAGAGCCTGAAATAGCGTTGACCGCCCCCTCCGTCCGCGCCCCCGCCGTCGCCGGGAAGTTCTATCCCGGCGCCAAGGACGCGCTCCAGCGCGAGGTGCGCGGGCTCCTCCACGCCGCGGAGCCCGCCGGCCCCGAAGCGCCGGCCCGCGGCGCGGTGGTGCCTCACGCCGGTTACGTCTATTCGGGCCTCACCGCGGCGCACGTGTTCCGTCGCGTCACCCTGCCCAAGGTCATCGTCGTCCTCGCGCCCAACCACACCGGCGTCTGCGACGCGCCCCAGGGCGCTTCGCTCTGGGCACGCGGGGCGTTTCATACGCCCCTGGGCGACGTCCCCGTGGCCGAAGCGTTCGCCGCCGAGTTGCTCGATTCCTGTCCCCTCGTGGGCGTGGATCACACCGCCCACGAGCAGGAGCACGCGGTCGAGGTCGAGCTCCCGTTCCTCCAGGAGCGCGCGCCAGAGGCGCGCATCGTCCCGCTGATTCTCGCATGGGACACCTGGGAGATGTGCGAGACCCTGGGCCTGGCGCTCGCCGACCTGGTGAGGCGCTGGGCGGAGCCGGTGTTTCTCCTCGCCTCCTCCGACCTGAACCACTACGAAGCCGCCACCGTCTCCGAGGAAAAGGACGCCCGCGCCATCTCGGCCCTGCAGGCGGTGGACGGCAAGGAGCTGCTCAAGCGCTGCCGCCGGGAACGGATCAGCATGTGCGGCCGCGGTCCCGCCGCGGTGACGCTGGTCGCGACCCGCGCCCTCGGCGCGACCCGCGGCGAGCTGGTGGACTACCGCCACTCGGGGTGGGTGACCAACGACGAATCTCGGGTCGTGGGTTACGCCGGCGTGGTGATTCCGTGAGTGGCGTCCCGGTTCTCACCGCCGCCGAAGCGACCGGCTGGGACGGCGCCGCGCGGAAGCAGTTCCGCATTCCGTCGCGGGTGCTGATGGAAACGGCGGGGCGGGCGGCCGCCGCCGTGATCGTGCGGGAGTGCCCGGACGTGCGCAAAGGCGGCGCGCTGGTGGTCGCGGGGGCGGGGAACAACGGAGGGGACGGCTGGGTGCTCGCCCGCGCGCTCCACGGCGCGGGGGTGCAGGTCACCGTCACCGGGCTCGACCCCAAGACCGACGACGCGGTGGACAACCGCGCCCTGGCGCGCCTCGCCGGCGTGGCCGAGCTCACGCGGGAAGAGCCGTGGCCGCAGAGCACGGTGATCGTGGACGCGCTCCTCGGCACCGGGGCCGCGGGCCCCGCGCGCGGCGACGTGCAGGCGCTGGCGGAGCGGATCGCGGGCGCGGGCGCCGCGGTGGTCGCGCTCGACGGTCCCACCGGACTCGATCTCTCGAGCGGCGAGGCGCACGGGCCGGTGCGCGCCCGGCTCACCGTGACCTTCGGCGGCGTGCGGCGGGGGCATCTCCTCGCGCGCGAGTGGTGCGGCAAGGTGATCGTGGTGGACATCGGGTTCCCGCCGGCGGACGCGCAGTGGCCGCTGCTGGTGACGGACGCCTGGGCCGGGAGTCGCCTGCCGCCGCTCACGCCCACCATGCACAAGGGTGATCGCGGACGGGTGACGGTGGTCGGCGGCGCCGCGGGGATGACCGGCGCCGCGCTGCACGCGGCGCGGGCCGCGCTCGCCGCGGGCGCCGGGTTGGTGAAGCTCGTGGCCGCGAAGGAGACCATCGAAGCCGCGCGCACCACGCTTCCCGACGTCCTCACCGTGGAATCGAAGCTCGGGGGCGAGCTCGAGCCCGGCGCGCGCGAAGCCCTGGACTGGGCCGACGCGCTGGTGGTGGGGCCGGGCCTGGGACGGGACGCCGAGCGCGCCCGCTTCCTCGCGGCGGTCCTCTCCCAGCGCCCCGTTCCCGCCGTGGTGGACGCCGACGCCCTTCATCTATATGACCGCAAGGCCGACCGCCCCCTCGTCTTCACGCCCCACGTGGGCGAGTTCCGCGCTCTCGCGGGGGACCGCCTCGCCGACCTCGCCGCCAACGACCGCTGGGCCGCCGCCCGCGAGGCCGCGGGCGATCTCCGCGCCACGGTGCTGCTGAAGGGCGTGCCCACCGTGATCGCGGCGCCGAGAGTGCCGGGCCTCGTGGTGGCGAGCGGAAATCCCGGGCTCGCCACCGGCGGGTCGGGCGACCTGCTCGCCGGATTCATCGGCGCCTTTCTCGCGCGGGGGCGGGAGGGTCCCGAGGCGGCGGCCCTCGGCGCCCACGCGCTCGGCCGCGGCGCGGAAGAGGGCGCGCGCCGCTGGACCGCCCGCTCGCTCCGTCCCGCGGACGTCCTCGCGGCGCTGCCCGATGTGTGGCGCGCCTGGCTGAACGACGTCCCCGCGGGTCCGCCCATCGTCGCCATCCTCGACGCGGTGGAGACCGAATGAAGGCACGACGGGGCCTGGCCTGCGCGGCGCTCTTGTCCGGTCTGGCCGGCTATCCGCCTCGCCGCCCGTCCGCCTCCTTCTGGCGCCCCGAAGACCGGGTCGTGATCTCGGACTTTTCGTGGATCGAAGCGGTGGCGGCGTCGCCGTTCTACGTCTTCGCCGCCACCGCGCACGGTCTCACCATTTACGACCGCCGCTCCCATCGCTGGCAGCTGCCGGTGACCGCCGTGGACGGATACCCCAGCGCGCGGATCCGGGTGGCGCTCGCCGACGCGGTGGACAACGGAGTCTGGCTCGGCACCGACCTGGGCTGGGCGCGCTACGACCCCGATCTCCATCAGTGGGAGAGCGGCACCGTGCCGGGCGGGGTCTCGAGTCTGATGCTCGACGCCGGAGACCAGGCGAGCGGCGTCTTCGTCGAGACCGGCTTCTCGGGCTGGCAGTTCCTGCCCCGCGGCGGAGCCATCCCCGAGCCGGGCCGGCCCCTCCCACCCGTCGGCCGCCGCATCCAGGCGCTCGATCCGCGCGCCGCGATCGCCCTCGCACCGACAGCCCAGTCCATGCGGGCGCTGATGCTCACCGATCAGCGGCTCCGCAGTTATCAGTTCACGTCCGCCGCCCGTTCGTTGGATCAACCGGAGGTCTATTTCGGCACCAACGGGATGGGCGTGCTCGAGGTGGACCCCAACACCGGCCAGTACCAGCGCCTCACCACCGGCATCCTCACCGCGAGCGCCGGCGCGGTGGCGCTCGGACCCGATGGCGTCTGGGTGGCCGCGAACTCCCGCGCGGGCGATCGACGCGGCATCGCCTGGGTGAGCCGCGATCTCGGCGAAATGACGGGCGAAGAGGACGCCACCGGCCGGATCAGCGGCGTCCTCGTCACCCGCAAACTCCTCGCCTCGGGAAGGAATCTCTATCTCGCCACCGATCGCGGGCTGTTCGTGGTGGACAACGGGAGTTACCAGAGCCGCCTGCTGGACGCGGGCTCCGGCCTCCCCGCCGATCAAGTCCTGGCGCTCGCGCCCGCGCCCGACGGGGTCTGGGCCGGCACGGCGCGCGGACTCGCCGTCGTCAGCGCCGGCGGCAAGGCGCAGCCGTTCCCCACTCTCCCGCAGGCGATCACCGCGCTCGCCGTTCTGCGGGACACCCTCTGGGTCGGCTCCGCCGTGGGAATGGGCGTCCTCGCTCCGGGGAGCGATCAGGCGGTGGTCACCCGCGAGCTCGATCAGGCGCCGTCGCTCAAGACCACCATCCTCGCGCTCACCCGCACCGCGGACACCCTCGTCCTCGCGACCGCGAACGAGCTCGCCTGGCGCGACCCCGCGGGAGCCTGGCACGTCTCCCGCGGCCGCGGGGACCTGGGCACGGTCACCTCGCTCGCGGGGGACTCGGGCGGGGTCTGGATCGGCGGCACCACCGGACTGGCCTTCTGGAACCTCGGGTCCGGCGCGGTGAAGGCGCTCCACGTGCCGGACGACATTCCCGCCGCGGTGCGCGACGTGGCGGTGCAGGGCGAGTACCTCTGGGTCGCCACCGACTCGGGCCTGGTCCGCCTCTCGCGCGACGCGGCGCGCAACCGGTGAGCGACGCGCCCGCCGCCCTCGGCCCCGGCCGGGAGTTCGACGTCCTGCGCGCGGCCTTCGCGCGCCTCGCGGAGCAGGGCGCGGCGTCGGCCGATCTCGGCGACGACTGTGCGCTCGTTCCCGTCGGCGGGACCACCCTCGCGCTGAGCATCGACCTCGCCGTCGAGGGCGTCCATTTCCGCACCGACTGGCTCTCGTTCGAGGAGATCGGCTGGCGGGCCACCGCCGCCGCGCTCTCCGACCTCGCCGCCGAAGGAGCGGAGCCGATCGGGGTGCTGGTGAGCGTCGGATCTCCCGGAGACGCCGGCAAAGGGAAGGGTGACGGAGGAGGACCGGTCGCCGAGATCGTGGCGGGCGCGGGCGCGGCCGTCGCCAGCGTGGGGGGAAGAGTGCTGGGCGGCGATCTGGTGAAGAGCCCGCACTACCTGGTGGACGTCTGCGTCCTGGGCCACGCGCCGCATCCGGTGCGGCGCGCCGGCGCCGGCGCGGGGGACGGCGTGTGGGTCACCGGGAGGCTGGGCGGCGCCGGGCTCGCGCTCGCGGGGCTCCGCGCCGGCGTGCAGCCGCCGGCGGAGATCCTCCGCCGCTACGCCCACCCCGAGCCGCGGATCGCCGCGGGCCGGTGGCTCGCCTCCCACGGCGCGACCGCGATGCTCGACATCTCGGACGGACTGGCGCAGGACGCGGGGCATCTCGCCGCGGCGTCCGGCGTCGCGATCGAGATCGCGATCGAGCAGGTGCCGTGCTGGCCCGCCGTCCCGCCGCTCGCCGCCGCCGCGAGCGGGGAAGAGTTCGAGCTGCTGGTGACCCTGCCGAAGGATTTCGCGGCCGCGGCCGACTTCACGACGAGCACCGGCCTCCCGCTCACCCGGATCGGCTGGTGCGCCGCCGGTCACGGCGTCCGCACCACGCACCACGCCGCCGAGGTTTCCATCTCCGGGTACGACCACTTCGCGCCGTGATCCGCACCGCGTTCTTCTACGTCATGCTCGTGGTCTCGACCGCGATTCACGGGCTCGGCTCCATCGTCGCGGGACTGCTGGGCGTGAAGCACCGGCCCGGCGGGATCTTCGACTGGGGCACGAGCGACTGGGGGCGCTGGATCCTGTGGGCCGCGGGAACCCCGCTCCAGGTGACCGGTCTCGAGCGGGTGCCCCGCGACACCCCCGTCGTCTACGCGTCCAATCACTCCTCCATGTTCGACATCTGGGCCCTCGCGGTGGCGCTGCCGGGCTCGGTGCGCTTCGTCGCCAAGGAAGAGCTGGCCCGGATTCCATTTTTCGGCCGCGCCATGCTCTCGGCGGGCCACGTCTCGATCGACCGGGCCAACCGCGCCAAGGCCTTCGAGGCCTACGACCGCGCCGCGAAGACGATCCGGGGCGGGATCTCGACCATCGTCTTCCCGGAAGGGACCCGGAGCCGGGACGGCGCGCTGCTGCCGTTCAAGAACGCCCCCTTCGGCCTCGCCATCGCGGCCCAGGTGCCCCTGGTGCCGGTCTACGTGCACCACACCTTCGAAATCCTCCGCAAGGGCGCGTGGCGTCTGTCCAGCCGTCCCATTCGCATCCTCATCGGCGACCCCATCGCCACCGCCGGAATGACGATGGACGGGCGCGACGCCTTGCGGGAGCGCGCCCGGGCGGCGGTCGTCGAATTGAAGTCGCGCGTTGACTCGGGCTCCCGAGTTCACTAGGGTAGGGGCCATCATGTCCACCATCATCGCCGTACACGCGCGCGAAATCCTCGATTCCCGGGGCAATCCCACCGTCGAAGCGGACGTCACGTTGGCGAACGGGGCCCGGGGCCGGGCCGCCGTGCCGTCCGGCGCCTCCACCGGCGAGCGCGAAGCGGTCGAGCTGCGGGACGGCGACAAGCAGCGCTACGGCGGCAAGGGCGTGCTGGAAGCGGTGAAGAACGTGAACGAGATCATCGCGCCGCGCCTGGAAGGGCTCGCGGCCGAGGAGCAGATCGTGGTGGATCAGGCGCTGCTCGAGCTGGACGGCACGCCCAACAAGAGCCATCTGGGCGCGAACGCGATGCTCGCGGTGTCGCTCGCGGTGGCGCGCGCCGCCGCCGAGGACTCGGGGCTCCCGCTGTACCGGTATCTGGGCGGTCCCATCGCGCACGTGATGCCGGTGCCGATGATGAACATCCTGAACGGCGGCGCCCACGCGTCGAACACCGTGGACTGCCAGGAGTTCATGGTGGTCCCCATCGGCGCCGAGAGCTTCACCGAGGGTCTGCGGATGGGAGTCGAGGTCTTTCATTCGCTGAAGAAAGTCCTCGGCAAGCGGAACTTGTCGACCGCGGTGGGGGACGAAGGCGGCTTCGCGCCCAATCTCCAGCACGACGAAGCCGCGCTGGAAGCGATCATGGCGGCGATCGAAGGCGCGGGCTACGACGCCGGGAAGGACGTCGCCATCGCGCTGGACGTCGCGGCCTCGGAGCTCTTCGCCGACGGGTCCTACTCGTTCAAGAAGAGCGGGGGCGGGAAGAAGAGCGCCGGGGAGATGATCGACCTGTACCAGAGCTGGACCGATCGCTACCCCATCGTCTCGATCGAAGACGGCCTGGCCGAGGACGACTGGTCGGGATGGGCGAAGCTCACCGAGGCCCTGGGGGGGCGGATCCAGCTCGTGGGCGACGACATCTTCTGCACCAACGTAGAGCTCCTGGCGCGGGGCATCGAGGAGAACGTGGGGAACGCGATTCTCATCAAGGTGAACCAGATCGGCACCCTCACCGAGACCCTGCAGTGCATCGATCTCGCGCGCTCCAACGGATTCGGCGCCGTGATCTCGCACCGCTCGGGGGAGACCGAGGATACGTTCATCGCCGATCTCGCGGTGGCCTCGGGCGTGGGGCAGATCAAGACCGGGAGCGCGTCCCGCACCGATCGCGTGGCGAAGTACAACCAGCTGCTGCGGATCGCGGAAGAGCTCGCGGACGCGGCGCATTACCCGGGCCGGGACCTTTACGGGTTGTGACCCTGGGCCGGATGGTCGGGGCGGCCGCGCTCCTGGGGCTCGCCTGGCTCGCGGTGTTCGGCGGGGAATACTCGGTGCGGGACTGGTGGCTCCTCAAGGCCCAGGTGGCGGCCGAGCGGGACTCGCTCTCGGCGCTCCGGATGTCGCTCGATTCGCTGGAGCAGGTGGCGCGGGCGCTCGAGACCGATCCCCGGGCTCAGGAGCGCGCCGCGCGCGAGCAATTCGGAATGATCCGGCCGGGAGAAATCATCTACCGGCTGGTGCCGGGGAAGGACTCGGGGCAGTAGCGCCACGGGGCCGAGTTGTTCCGGCCGCTCTGCCTTCGTTACATTCCTCACCTTCTGGGCGGCGTAGCTCAGCTGGTTAGAGCAGCGGAATCATAATCCGCGGGTCGTCGGTTCGAGTCCGACCGCCGCTATGACGATCGAGGCCCCGGGGGCGGGGGCCACCTCGGCCCCGGCGCCCCCGGCGCGTTCCACCCGCGACCCTACTTCGCCGCCGCCGTCGCGTGCTCGGTCGAAAGAATGAATCCCGTGATGTCGCTCTTCAACTGCCGGGCCGACGCCTGATTCAGATACGCCATGTGCCCGCTCTCGTAATAACTGAACTTCACCCGGTCCTTGTACGTCTGATCGTAGCCCAGATGATTGAAGGTGTACTCGGCGTTGGCGAACGGCGTCGCCATGTCGTAGTAGCCCGCCCCCACCAGCACGTGCAGATAGGGATCCTTCGCCATCGCCAGGCGCAACGACTGGGACTCGCTCGGGAACCCGCCCCCGAAGCCCGGCGTGCTGCCGGTGTAGTCCCAGCGCCCCGTGTGCCCGCCCATGTAGTACTGCAGGTCGCTCTGGAAATTCAGCTCGCCGCGCAGATACCGCATGAACGCCGACATGAACGCCCCCGAGGGCGCCACGTCCGACGGGTCGTAGTCCTGCCGCTGGCTCGCGGCGTTCTCGTCGATTCCCGTCATCCGGCTGTCGTAGCGGCCCACCATCTCCCGCTGATCCCGCAGCAGCTCCGTCCGGAAACTGCCGGCGTCGATCCGCAGATTGTTGTTCAGCGCGAACTGGGTCGAGATCCCGGTGAACCGCGCCAGCTTCTGCGCCGCCGCGCTCCGCTCGGCCTCGGTGAGGGTGTTGCCCTTCGCCAGCGTCGAGAGGTAGTCGCCGAAGGCGTAGTCGCGCGCCTGCTGCGCCACCTGCGCCAACGGCAGCTGCTGCAGGTCGGCCGGAAGTTTCTTGTGGTACCACGCCGTGGCCGTATAGGTCGGGAGGAACGTGGCGTAGCCGATGTCGTTCGACGGCACCTGTGACAGATTCTGGAAATCGAGCACCGTGCCGAGCAGCATGATCCCGTTCAGCTCGATCCCCTCGCTCTCCTGCAGCTCCGTCGCCAGCCCCGCCGACCGGAAGGTGCCGTAGCTCTCGCCGAAGAGATACTTCGGCGACTGCCAGCGCCCGTACCGGTCGAGGTAGTCGCGGATGAACTCGCCGAACATCTTGATGTCGTTCACCGCGCCGGTGAAGTCGGTGGCCTTGACGCCCGGCGCCGGACGCGAGTAGCCGGTCATCATCGCGTCCACCTGCACCAGGTCCGTCGCGTCGAGCGGCGAGTAGGGATTGTCCACCAGGTTGTACGGCGGCGGCGGCTCCTGCCCGCCCGGGCCCATCTCGGGATGCTTGGGACTCATGATCCCCATGTCGAGCCAGATGGAAGCCGAGCCGGGTCCGCCGTTGAAGAAGAACGTGACCGGGCGGGTGGTCACGTCCGCCTGGTCCCGCGTGTACGAGATGTAAAACACCGTCGCCTTGGGCTTGCCCAGGGAATCGCGCAGGACCATCGTCCCGGCCCGCGCCGTGTAGGCCACCGGCTTGCCGTCGATGGTGAGGGTGTGCTGGGTGGTGGAGAGCGTCTCGACGGCGGGTACGCCCGGCATCGTGTCGGATTCGGCGACCGGCCCGCGACCGCCGGGTCGCTGGGCCGCCGCGGGCGTGAACGCCGCCGCGGACGCGGCGACGGTGAGCAGTAGCAATCCCTGGCGCATGACGGATTCCTCCTCGAGGTCGGTTGGGGATGGCGGCGTCTCGCGCACCAACGGGCGAGCGCCCGCCAAAGATGGGCGCGATAACTTGGGGGGCGCAAACCGGGGAGTCGCATTCAGTAACATCAGTCGGTGCGCGCCACGTTCGCGCCCGGCGCGCCGTCGACAAAATCGGCGGCGTGCGCCGCGGCACCCGCCGCGCCCCAACGGCGAGATCGCCGTCTTCCAGAGCCCGGGATCCGCCGCGCCCCGCTGGCGTCACCTTCCGACGCGGGCCCCGCCGCCGTATCGTTGTGCGTCCTCACCCGGCCACCCCTTGAGCGATTTCGATACCCTTCGCGGCGCCCTCGCCGACCGCTACACCCTTGAGCGCGAGCTGGGGCGTGGCGGAATGGCCACAGTCTATCTGGCCGGCGATCTGAAGCACGGCCGCAAGGTCGCGATCAAGGTCCTCCATCAGGACATCGCCGCCCAGATCGGTCCCGACCGCTTCCTCCGCGAGATCGAAATCGCCGCGCGGCTCCAGCACCCGCACATCCTCCCCCTCTACGACTCGGGCGAGGCCGCGGGCTACCTCTATTACGTCATGCCCTTCGTCGAAGGGGAGTCGCTCCGGGACCGCTTGAATCGCGAAAAGCAGCTCTCCCAGGAAGACGTCATCAAGATCACCTCGGAGGTGGCCGGCGCCCTGGGCTACGCGCACAGCCGGGACATCGTCCACCGCGACATCAAGCCCGAAAACATCATGCTCTCCGGCGGGAGCGCGGTGGTCGCCGATTTCGGGATCGCGAGAGTCGCGTCCGCCACCGATCAGCAAATCACCCAGTCCGGGACCATCATCGGGACGCCGGCCTACATGAGTCCGGAGCAGGGCACCGGCAACCCGGACCTGGACGGCCGGAGCGACGAGTACAGTCTTGCCTGCGTCGTCTACGAGATGCTGGTGGGCGAGCCCCCCTTCACCGGATCCACCGCCCAATCCATCATCGCCCGGCACTCGATGGCGCCCGTGTCGCCGCCGTCCATCGTGCGGGACACCATGCCCGAGACCATGGAGATCGCGCTCCTCCGCGGGCTCGCGAAGGTTCCCGCCGACCGGTTTCCCACGGTCATGCTGTTCGCCGAGGCGCTGGCCGCGCCCTCCCGCGTCACCGCCGCGATGCGCCGCCAGACCGGCGCGCTGCCCTGGCCGCTCCGCGCCGGCCGCACCTGGACCCGCCGCCTGCGCTGGATCGCCCCCGGGCTCCTGGTGCTGGCCGCGGCGGCCTGGGGGGCGGCTCGCCTGATCGACCGGAAATCCGCCGCCGCCGGCGCGGACGGTGCCGCGCCTGACCCGCGCAGCATCGCCGTGCTGTACTTCGACGACCGGAGCGCCGACAAGAGTCTCGGTTACCTCACCGACGGGCTTACCGAAGGATTGATCCACGAGTTGAGCGGCGTCTCCGCCCTGCACGTGGTGTCCCGGAACGGCGTCGCGCCTTTCCGCCACGGGACCGCGGGCACCGACAGCATTCGCCGCGCCTTGAAGGTCGGCACCATCGTGGACGGGACGCTGGCGCAGCAGGGCGACAGCCTCCGGCTCACCATTTCGATGGTGAACGCGGTGACCGGCGACGAGATCGAAACCACGTCCATCAAGGTGCCGCGCGCGAACGCGATGGCGCTCGAGGACACCCTTCCCGGGCAGGTCGCGTTCCTCCTGCGGCGGCATCTGGGGCAGGAGATCGAGCGGCACGCCACCCGCGCCGAGACCCGCAGCGAGCGCGCCTGGGAGCTGGTGCAGGAGGCGAAAGAGTCGGCGGCCGGCGTCGACAGCATTCTCGCCGCGGGGGACACGGCGGGCGCCACGCGCGCGCTCGCCCGCGCCGACACCCTTCTGGCCCAGGCCGAGGGAGCGGACTCCCGGTGGCCGGACCCGGTGATCGAGCGGGGGTGGCTCGCGTGGCAGGAGCGGCACATCGCGGGCTTCGACAAGGGTCCGGCGGATCAATGGACGAGGAGTGGACTCGGCTTCGCCGCGGCGGCGCTCCGCTTGCAGGCCGACGATCCGGAAGCGCTCCATCTGCGCGGCACCATGCGCTACGTGCGCTGGCTCTTGAACCTGGACCCGGCGCCCCTCACGGCCGACCAGCTGCTCGCGGCGGCGGAAGCGGATCTCCGCGCCGGTGCTGTCGAGGCCAACCCTAATCGCGCGCAGGCCCTCGCCTTGTTGAGCCACCTGCTGGCCCGTCGCTCGCAGACGGTGGACGCGAAGCTCACCGCCATGGAAGCCTACGAGGTGGACCCGTACCTCTCCGAGGCGGAGGACGTGCTCACCCGGCTCTTCCTCACCTCACTCGACCTGGAGGACGCGGCGGAGGCGAACAAGTGGTGCCGGGAAGGGTTCCGCCGCTTCCCGCGGAGCCCGCCATTCACCGAATGCCAGATTCAGGTGTACGCGCTCAAGGGGCAGAAGGCGGACGTTCCGAAACTCTGGACGCTCCTCGAGCAGAACGTGGCGCAATACCCGCCGGCCGAGCGCGAGTACCGCCGCCGCCGCGGCGAGTTGTTCGTCGCGATGGCGCTCGCCAACGCGGGCCTCAAGGACAGCGCCGGCGCCGTGGCGCTCCGCGCCCGGGAGGGCGCCGGCGCCGACGTGGATCCCACGCGGGACCTGGTCTACGTGGAGATTCTCTTCCGCAGCATGGCCGGCGATCGCGACGAGGCGATCCGGCTCCTCAAGCTCTACCTCGTCACCAACCCCGAGGACAAGGTCACCATCGCCCAGGACAGCACCTGGTGGTGGCGCAACCTCCGGTCCGACCCCGAGTTCCGGCGTCTGGTGGGTCTCGCCAGGTGACCCCCGGGGCCCGCGGCCCGGGCCTGAGCCCGTTTCCGGTTTGGTGACCTGCGCCACTGTCCACTCCGGCCTAAAACTGTAGATTCGGCGCCACACCTCGCCTTTGCTTAGCCCTAGAACCCGAACCCATCGTGCGCCCCTCCGGGCGGGAGGAAGTCTGTGAAGAGTCCCTTGAGCCGGACCGCGCTGGCGGCGCTCGTTGCCGCCGCGATCGGCTGCTCCGAGCGTAGCCAGTCTCTGCCGCCCCAGCCGAGCGTGGAGGCGAACAACACCTCGAACACCGGAACCGGCTGCAACTTCCAATCGCTGAACGTGCTCGCCAACCACTACTTCGGCGGACCCGAGGCCAAGGTGGTGCGCGGGATCATTTCGCAAATGCAGAGCGCCGGCGCGTTCACCGTGCCCGCGATCAACGGCGGGTTCGACGTGATGTCCCACATCGCGGCGAACGTCAAGGCGGGCAACACCGACGTGACCGACGGCTCGAGTCTGACCAACGGGCTCCTGGCCTGCATGTTCTCCGACCCGGCGCAGCTCCCGGCGACCTTCCCGGAAGATTTCACCGTCGCTACCAACCCCGCCGACTCCGGCGGCTACGACGTGCGCGGCGGTGCCAATGACCTCACCGGTCCGGTCTTCAGCCGTCCGGTGCCGGGCTCGTTCTCCGGCGTCGCTCCCATCGGCGCCAACACCTGGCCGGGGATCCTGTCCGGCAACGCCGCGCCGGCGCGGGTGCTGGTGTACGGCGAACCGGCGCTCCTGCCCAACACCTACGAATGGCGGGTGGTGCCGCGCACCACGACCTTCTCGCCCGCAGTGATGGTCGGCGTCTGTCTCGACGCCAACAGCCACGCCACGTCCCTGGTGCACGAGAACGCCAGCCTCCTGCCGTTCGAGGACGCGGCGTTCCTGCCGGTCTGCGCCGGGCTCGCGTCTGGCTCCTGGGGCGCGCGGCTCCTCGATCGCGTGGAGCGGTGGGGGGTGGACGTCCTCGGTCCCCGGCCCCTCTCGGCCACGCCGCCGATGAATCCGGGCGGTCTCGCCGGCTCGACGGGAAGCATTCACAGCATCTTCGGCCCCGAAGTGGTGGACACCGTCAACCTGACCTTCACCGTCCAGCCCACGGACGTGCAGGTGAACCAGATCATCACGCCGCCGGTCGTGGTGCTGGCGACCGAGGCCGGTACTACCACCCCGGTGCCGAACGTGGTGATCACGCTCACCACGCTCAACAACAACGGCACTCCCGCGTTTCTCGGTGGGACGCTGACCGGAACCACGGATGCCACCGGCACCGTCACTTTCGCCGACCTGTTCGAGACCAAGACGGGCGGTTACCTGCTGGTCGCGTCGGCGTCGGTGAACGGGCGACCGGCGATCGCGGTCCCCACGGTGAACTCGACGAGATTCAACGTGCGGCCGTAGGCCGACGAGTGCTGGCAGCGAACAGGGCCCGGATCTCTCCGGGCCCTGTTTGTTTTCCCCCGACGGGAACCCGCCGGCGCCTACTTCTTCTTCGTGGTCTTCTTGGACGCGGGCTTCTTGGCCGGCGCGGCCTTCTTCGAGGACGCCGGAGCCATGGGCGGGTTGTCGGAGTTGAACTCGTCCGCCACCGTGAGCCACGAACCATCCGACTGGCGCTGGCGCACGTTGAGGTACTTCCCGTTGTCGGACACCGGTCCGGGCGCGCCCGGAGGCGTCACGCTCATCGAGTAGTGCCCGGCGACGTAGGCCAGGTCCCCCGAGCCGTCGATCGCGTCGATCGTCAGCTTGAAGGTCTTGATGGGCGGG
>Ga0209178_1000163_pt1 | contig 17345 bp, 14 predicted proteins | sample GAAS200_FD_187521 | JGI IMG/M metagenome (GOLD analysis project Ga0209178, IMG submission 187521) | Agricultural soil microbial communities from Georgia to study Nitrogen management - GA AS200 (SPAdes) (version 2) | ecosystem: Environmental > Terrestrial > Soil > Agricultural land | place: USA... | reverse complement strand
CCTGCGAACCTCGTCTTCTACATGGTCTCTCCGAGCCAGATACGCATGATATCAGTCGATTCCGATCCCAATAACGAGCACCCTGCAGTAATCGAGTTGAACCACTAGAGCTTCGAGGATTCGTCTGGCGGACAATTGACGACAATTAGGAAGAGCGGGACTCGGTGGGTACTCTCTGGAGGGCCTCTTCCATGCATTTGCTGCCTGGTACTGCGCGAGTGATTGCCGCGGCTCCTACTGTGTTGCCATCGGAATCGTTCACGGGAGAAACCGAGGTTGAAACGCGGATTTCGGTTCCGTCTTTGCGCAGGTGGACCGTCTCGTAAGACTCCACGGTTTCGCCGGAATTCAGCTTTTCGAGAACGGATTGCAATTCGTCGTAGCGCTCAGACGGCAGCAGCAGATTTCCGAACTTGCCTAGCACTTCACTGGCCGTGTAGCCGTAGAGGCGCTCCGCGCCGGCGTTCCAACTGACGACTGTCCCGGCCAACGTGTGGATAACGACGGCGTCGCTCGAAAACTCGATGATGGACGCCAATTGGGAGAGCCGTTCCTCGACGCGCTTGCGTTCTGCGATTTTACTTTTCAGCTCCTGGTTCGCGCGCATCAGGTCGGCTGCACGCGCGGCGATTTCGTTTTTGCGTTCCCAATCGTTTGCGTTGGATTCGAGATCCGCGCGCAAGAACTCAATGAATGCGCGCCAGGAGAAATTGTCGAGTAGAAACGGCAGAAGGACGTCGGTCGTCGTTGTGCCCGCCTGGAGGAGCTTGTTCGCGACGGTTATATTGTGAAGAGACTGTTCGTAACGATGAACCGAGCACCAGCGCGCGCCAGCGGACGTGAAGAGTTCCTTTTCCTTTTGGGACTCGAGATGCTCCTCGATTTTTTGCACAAGGGCGCGAATCCTGCCAAAGCATTCCACTTGTTGCTGAACGAGCAGCTCAACGTCCCTGCCAGCGCGGATGAAGATTTCGGTGGTGAGTTGCACGACCTGACTGGAGATGGCGAGGACCTGCTCGGCCATCTGCAACTTGGCTTCGATCATGCTGCGGCGATGTGGGCTGATATTGGGGCTCATGCCGGCTTTTTCTCCGTCAGCAACTCGCCGATTCTATCGAGTAGGCGGTGAAAATCCACAGGCTTTGAGAAATAGTCGTCGCAGCCGACGGCGACCGCTTTGGAACGATCGTCGATCAAAGCATGAGCCGTCAGTATGATGAGCGGAATATCGCGCGTCGCGGATTCGGATTTGAGAACTTCTATAACCTGCCAACCGTCCATTCCCGGAAGGCTGATGTCCATGAGAATGAGGTCGGGCATCTCAGCACGCGCCAAAGCGTAGCCCTCCGCACCGTCCGGCGCCGTGACAACGGCGAATCCCTTGCGCTCAAGGCGGCGCGCCAGCATGTGACGATTCGGCTCGTTGTCCTCAACAATCAGGATTTTCGGCACGATTTAGCTCCCACTTTCCGCTTACAAGTGTGCCTCTCAGTTCAATCGGGCCCGAATGCTTGATGGGAGGGTACTTAGGTACAGTCTGCCCCTGGAGGATTTTTTACCTGTTTCAGTGGCCACGCAGAATAGGCGGTTAGTACTATTTTCCGCCGACCCAGTACTAATCGGAATCATCGGGTAAGCGCGGGCGGGGCTTGGGGAGTACGCGCGGCGGCTAGAACGTCTGCGTGAATCGCTAGCCGCCGATCATGACGGTCATGCAGCCGAGGATGATGACTCCGCCGTGGGCTGTTTGGTCGCCCAGCCGAGCGGCGGGCAGGCTGCCGATCATGACGGTGCTGGACCCTTTGATGATGTTGTCCGGTGGTCCGACGCAGGTAGCCATGTCACTGACGCGGGCGGCGGGGAGCATGCCGATCATCACGGTCGGTTCGCAGGGAGGCAGGATAGGGCCACCGACGTGCGGAACCGGGCCGGTTGCCATGGGGCATGTGTGCATGTCTGAAACGCGGGCTGCCGGGGGCATTTTGTCGATCCTCCTCTGAAAAAGGGGCACGGCAAGCAGCGCCCCCACGAATCACACTTCATACGCACAACACTGACAAAGCGCGCTATGCCAGCTTGATACCGAATTTGCCTCCGCTGGATGTGTTGGCGTCATCGGCGGCATCGGGCTTGGTGGGGCTGGTCGTGCTCGCGCCTGCGCCTGAACCTGCCGCGCCGCCGCTATTGATAAGAACCATCGTGCCACTGATGGCCACGCCGGCGGGACCAATGTTCACGAAATTGCTACCCGCTTTTATCGTGAGCTCCATGCCCGCTTCAATGACTACGTTCATGCCGGCCTTGAGATGGATTGCCGTGCCGGCTTCGTGCGCGTAGTTCATGCCAGATTTTTCGTAAAGATTCTGGCCGATGTCCAAAGAGAGGTTTTGACCAGCTTTCTGATTAATATTGCCTGTTACGTTGAGGTGGGCGTCACCGCCCACATCTTCCATTTGATCTTTTTTGATTGTGAGGCTGTGATTGTTGCCGACGTTTTCGCGCGAGTCGTTTTCGACGAAGACGTCCATGTCTTTTTCCGCGTTGATGAAGAATTGCTCGCTGCCTTTTTTGTCTTCGAAGCGAATCTCGTTGGCGTTTGCCGCGCCGCCGCTCTTGGAGCTTCGGGATCGAAGCGCCGAGACGGTGCCGTTATCGGGCAGCACATACGGGACATTCTGATCGGCGTTGTAAACGCGGCCGATGATAATGGGGCGGTCGGGGTCGCCTTCGAGAAAGCTGACGATGACTTCCTGGCCGATGCGGGGGATGAACATGCCGCCCCAGCCTTTACCGGCCCAAACGTGAGAAACGCGAACCCAGCACGAGCTGTCCTCATCTTTTTGGCCGAGACGATCCCAGAAGAACTGCACTTTAACGCGGCCGTATTTATCGGTGTAGATTTCCTCGCCGCTCGGTCCGGTGACGACGGCAGTTTGAAGCCCCTGCACGAATGGCTTGGGCGTCATCCGTGGGGCGCGGTACTGAAACGATGCGTCGATGCATGAGAAGCGATTCGAATAATGCGAGGAGGCTTCAGCGCCCGAATAGTACGTGCCGGCATTCGATGCAAAGTGCTGGACGTCGGTGAGCAAATAGGACTTGTTCATGTCGTCGCGATCGAACTCTTCGAGGTCGAAATTAAAGCCGGAGGCAAGCGTGCGGCAGATACTCGAACCGGAAGCAACTTCATGAGGCGCCTCTTCTTCCTGCATCCGAATTTTGGCCAGCGCGTTGCCATCGGCACCGGCGGAGTACATGCCCGGATAATCATAGATTTCATAATCGCTATTCTTGGCGACCGGATAGATGGTGGGATCGGTGGCGTTGAGGTTAGCCGCGGGCGTTTCGAAGTTGTAGTCGCGGAGTGTGTATTGGCCGGTGCGAAGTTCCTGCTCAAGTTGAAAGCTGGTGATTATCTCTTCGACCTGCGCAGCGGCACCGGGTGAGTACCGGAACGAGGATTGTACGGGACAATTCTGATGCGCGCTTGGCGCGTCCGCGAGAACGAGAGTGTGCTTATCTTCGGAGTGCTCGAAGAAATAGTAGATTCCGGCATGCTCGAAAAGGCGCGAGATGAAATTGAAATCGGTCTCGCGGTATTGCACGCAATATTCCACCGGATTGTATGTGCCAGTGAGAGAATTTTTGTAATCGGACGATGAGAATCCGCCGTCTTCAACAACGTTGTCGAAGATATCGAGTATCGATTCCTTTTGAAAGATTCTGCAATCGGCGCTGCGCGTGAGGAACCAGAGCCAGGGAACGACCTCCATGCGGTAACGGGCGAAATGCGCGTCACTGCCGGTCTGAGCAAAACGGCTGACGTAACCGTTCCAATAGCGGAAGGAAGAACCATCGGCCAAAGCCATTTTGATCGTGACATTCTGGCCGACGATATCGTTGAAGGAAACGTCCTTCTTTTCGGATAGGAGATCGAGGCTGAAGTGGAAAAGCCGCGATATGCCCTCATGACCACTGAAGCCCGCCAAGAGCAAAACGTCGTCGCCCAGAGGCGTGGTGAGCGAGATGAACCTGTTTTCCTGTGTGAACTTTCCTGAGCTAGCCAAACTTCACCTCCGGATCTTGAGCGGCAGCTATCAAATGGCGACTCCAGCATCGAGCCGGTTCGCAACGGTGTGCATATTCGTCAGAGAATCTACGTTATCTGAAACAACGGTGTTGGCGGCTGCCGCTTTGACGATCCTGATGATCTTGCCGACGCCTTTCATGACCTGCTGAGCAATCTGTTCGCCGCCATAATGAGAAAAGGGGAGCTTCGGATCCACCTCGTAAGCGTAGGCCGAAAAAGGATAATCGACCGGGTAGTTCGCGTGAGAAATGACGCCGGATTTAGGAGCCATTTTGACGAGGTCTACATTTTTTTGAACTGCGCTGGCCTGGCAGGAAAGGCAGTTGCGCATGTATTGCGTAGGATCGAAATGGTGCTGAGATTGCCAAACGTGCGTCAGTTCGTGAATCAGCGTGTCTTCATCATAGGAGGCGCCCATATTCATCACGTTGATGCGCTTAGTTGTGCCCGGAGGGAAGTTAATTACGAGGGTAGCCGTGAAGGGACGCCCTTGCGCGCCCGCCTTATTGCCGATCCAGACGCGCGAGAAATCGATGCTGCCGCCGAAGACCTCTGTGACGCGGCTTGGGAGATGCGCGGCGTCAATCGGATGGAAATTGCTGCGAATATCGCGGTAGGCGTGATATCCGGCCCGGCCTATCAGAAAGGGAACAGCAGCGGGCGTGGCCAGAATCATGCCACGCGCGAACGACGGAACACGCGGTAACGATGTCGTAAAGGCGTGCTGCAATTCGGCAATCAGAGCTTCATTGGCGCTGTCGCCGTTGCCGCAGGGCGTAAAATTACCTGTCCCTGTGGAAGAAACAGCGGCGAGGCGCATGGTCTGTATTGCGTGACCGAAGAAGCCGAGATCGCGATCGTCGACTTGCGCGACTCCGAGTGCACCCGGCACGCGGGCTTGTGGGTTGCTCATGCTATTTTTCGACCGCCTGCTCTGTTCACATCACGAATACTGGAAAGCGCCGTCAGCACCGATTCCGACATGAATCGATTGCAATTTTTCACCTTCGGCCATACGCCCAAGAAGCTGGCGCGAAACATCGGGCAGAAGAGAATTGGTGAGAATGTTATCGACATTCCGCGCGCCGGATTCGACTTCGGTGCAGCGCTTGGCGACTTCGTCGATCAGCGAGTCGTCATAGGTGAGCGCGATTTTGTGGTTTTCCTGGATGCGACGCTGAATTTTGCCGAGTTTGAGCGTGATGATCTTTTTTAGGGCCTCATCGCGCACCGGGTAATAAGGAACGACGACCATACGGCCGAGAAACGCCGGCTTGAAGATCTTGTTCAGCTCGGGCTTGAGCGTGTTGACGAGGGCCGAAGCATTGGGCATCGTCTCAGGATCGGCACACAGCTTCATGAGCTGATCGGTACAAGCATTCGTGGTGAGAATAATGATGTTGTTGCGGAAGTCGATTTCGCGGCCTTCGCCGTCTTCCATGCGACCCTTATCGAAGACCTGGAAGAAGAGTTCAAGCACGTCCGGGTGCGCTTTTTCGACTTCGTCGAGAAGGACGACGGAGTAAGGCCTGCGACGGACGGCTTCGGTGAGCACACCGCCCTCGCCATAGCCTACATATCCCGGAGGGGAGCCCTTTAGAGTGGAGACGGTGTGCGCTTCCTGAAACTCGGACATATTGATGGTGATCAAATTGTGCTCGCCGCCGTAGAGAAGATCGGAGAGCGCGAGCGCGGTTTCCGTCTTGCCGACGCCACTGGGACCGACGAGCATGAAGACGCCTACGGGCTTGATAGGGTCATCGAGGCTGGCTCGAGATGTCTGGATGCGCTGGCTGATTACATCGAGCGCAAACGGCTGGCCGATGACGCGATTCCCGAGATGCTGCTGGAGCGAAAGGATGGTGGCGATCTCGTCTTTGAGCATCTTGCCGACAGGAATTCCCGTCCAGGCGGAGATGACTTCGCCGACGATCTGGGCATCGACGCAGACGCGGATCAGGCCGGTTTCGCCTTGCAAGGCGGAGAGTTCGTTTTCAAGCTTTGAGAGTTGCGTACGAAGCTCGTCCGGAGTTTGTTCGGGCGCGGCTGCCGGGGCGGCGGTAGCGACGGCCGCACTTGCCACGGCGGCTGCTCCAGCGGAGGCGACGGCCGCGGCGGCGGAATCGCCATTGCCGCTTTCGGTGGGCACTGCTTTCGCAGCGGCAGCGCCACGCTCGAGCTTTTCGCGAATCTCGCGAATTTGGACGACGAGGCCCTTCTCCTTATCCCAGCGATCTTGCAAGGCTTTAAGACTTGCCTGTACCGATCCTTTCTGCGATGCGAGTTGTGCAAGGCGTTCGGTGTGATCGACGCCGACGACCATTTCGCGTTCGAGGATGCGGTGCTGGACGTCGAAGTCGTCGATCTGGCGGATCGCGTCTTCGATAGCAGCGGGAGTGGCGTTCTGGCCGAGCGAAAGTCGCGCGCAGGCTGTATCGAGAACGCTGACGGCCTTGTCTGGAAGCTGGCGGCCTGCGAGATAACGGTGCGACAAGCGTACTCCGGCGGCAACGGCTTCGTCGAGGATGCGGACCTTGTGGTGCTTTTCCAGCGACCCGACGATGCCGCGCATCATCACCATGCATTGTTGCTCGGTGGGCTCTTCGACTTTTACAACCTGGAAGCGGCGAGCCAGGGCAGGGTCTTTTTCGAAGTATTTTTTGAATTCGGCCCATGTGGTAGCGGCGATGGTGCGGAGTTCGCCGCGCGCGAGCGCCGGCTTGAGTAGATTGGCCGCGTCATTCTGTCCGGCTTGGCCGCCTGCGCCGATCATTGTGTGCGCTTCGTCAATGAACAGGATGATCGGCGTGGGGGACGACTTCACTTCCTCGATGAGGCCCTTGAGCCGGTTTTCGAATTCGCCTTTGACGCCCGCACCGGCCTGAAGGAGAGCGAGGTCAAGGGTCCGAACCGTGACGTTGCGAAGCGGCGGAGGAACGTCGCCTTGAGCGACGCGAAGGGCGAAACCTTCGACGACAGCCGTCTTACCGACGCCCGCTTCGCCGGTGAGAATGGGGTTGTTCTGGCGGCGGCGCGTGAGAATGTCTATGACCTGGCGAATTTCAAAGTCGCGGCCGAGAACAGGGTCGATCTTGCCGTTTTTGGCATTCTCGGTGAGATTTACAGTGAACTGATCGAGATTAGGCGTCTTGCCGCCAATTGCGCGGCCGGGAGCGGCCGGCGCGCCCTCGGAGTCCGCGACGGCCGTGACAGTTTCCTCGGAGGAATCTGCGACGATTTTGGCGAATTCATTGCGGAGTGCTTCGGGCTGGATTTTCTGAAACTCGCGGCTGATCTCGCGCGTGATTCGGGCGAGATCGTCGTCGGTTACGAGAGCCAGAATTGTGAAGCCAGTGCGAACTTGCGAGGCATTGAAATCGATCGAGCCGATCGTCCACGCCTGCGTGAGCATCTTGAGCACGCTGGGGCTGATGGCGGGTGTGCGCGCGTTGCCGGACTTGAGCTTGTCCATGCTACGCATAAGCTCGCCCGTGAGGCGGGACTTATCGATGCCGAAATGCTTGACGATTTTTGCGAAGTCGGAAGCCTGCGACTCAAGCATTTTCGTCAGGAAATGCTCTATTTCGATATCGTAATGCGTGCGCGAGAGGCAAAGGCCGGCGGCGCCTTCTAGCGCCGAACGCGCCTGGTCGTTGAGTTTGCCGATGAGTGCTTTCAGGTTCAGGCCCATGAGATACCTCGCAGTCAGAGATTTAGAATCGTTTCGTCCGGATCGCGAGAAAGCGGCGCCGATTTCAGCCAGGTAATCCAGCCGAGACGAGGGGCTGTGGCTTCAGCGGCGCCCACTTCGCAGCGCGGGACGTCCTCGCGCTTCAGGATCAACTGAATTTCAAAATCAAATTCATCGTTGGAAAAGAATCGCGTGATGGCCTTCAAAGACTCGTACGCGTCGCCATCGGGGAGAAACTGTCGATACTTTTCCAGCGGCATTGGGCCGAGCTTGACGCGAACCCGGGATTGCTGGTCCCAGATTTCGTCGCCAACGACGGCGCCCATGCCGAGGCGTTCGGAATCACCTTCTTCTTCACCAACCGCGCATTGCGTGGAGACATCGAGCCGGTACCAACCTCCCACGAATTCCTCTATATCGACCGGCACGTCAAAATAGGCCGTCAGGACCTGCTCAAGGGCCTGAGCGGAGCGAGATTGACGAGCCAAAAGACCCGCGAAATGAAGCAGTCCGTCGTCGCCCAGAGATTGGCGGCCGCCGAGCCCGGAAGTCCCGAGGCCGATCAGGTCGCGCATGTGGTGTTCAAAAAGATCTTCAGTGCCGCTCGAATGAGTGACTGGAAAACGGTATTTCTCCCACGCTCGATGGAAGAAAGAAATCATGCGATGGTGAAAGATATCGAGGAAGGATTGGAAGGAGCGGTCTTTCGCTCTTTCGCGTTCAAGAACCATCTCCGTGTAGCAATACGGGAGCACGCCCATGGGGCCGGTGAGGCCCATAAAATTGACCATCATCTCGGGCGGACCGTCCTCGGGCCAATCGATTTTCTGGATAGAACTTGCGGGAAAACCGAGAGACGTGTTGCCGCGAAAACGCACGGCCTCGTCGTCAGGATTGGAGAATCTGCCGACCGGGCGGCGCTCCGGGGCAAGCCGCTGCAGGAGCGTGACCGCCTGAAAGAACTCGAAAGACCAAGGCTCCTGATGGAGCGCGTCTTCGAGCGGCGATTTTTCTAGATCAATATCCTGCGTCCTGCTCTCGGTTGCCATTCGTGCAACGGCGCCTTTCTTTGCGGCGTGGTAACGGCTAATTGCGTGAAGCTATTGAGCGAAACGCTTAGTCCCAGAAAGCGCTCGAGAACGGCGGCGAAGAGATACGCTCCGCTCCCGACGAACTGCGATTCATCGAGTTCGATTTCGATGCGCGTACCTCGCGCGAACGTGATGCTATTGTTGCCGGAAACCCGGGTGAAATGCTTTGCGCTGCGTACTCGAAGGATACTCTCGATTACGTTCTGAGAATAGGCCGAGCGGCCAATATCGTAGAGGCGCAAGATTTGTTGCAGCGCATCGCGCCCACCTTCGACAAGGGAGAGGTAATTGAGAGAGAGGTGCGAGATGAGGCGCCACATAGTGCTTTTGCCGGATGTGGGGCGAACAGTCGGCGTCGGCTTGCGCAGAGCGACGATTCGCTTGAATGACGACGAGCCTTCCAGCTCGAAATCGCCGTCCTCGTTTCCAAAAGGCAGCCGCGAAGGCAGGTCGCGGTTCGTGCACGTGGTCTTTATCGAGAGGATACTCGAGTCGGGGTTCATCGGCTGCATCGAAAGATCGACGAGCGAGAGAAACATGTCCGTGCCGTCGTCGTTGGGACGCTCGGAGGCACGGCGGCGTGCGAGCCAGAACGCGGCTTGTTTACGGCCGCGCGTGGAATGGCGCAGCGAGTAGAAAGGTTCAAAGGTCGAAGTCTGCTGCGTGGATGTGTTTATGCAGCCCACTTCATCCACGGAAAATACTTCGGTGGAATAAGGACGCCGGACATCCGGGACAATCATGTACTCATACCTGCGCTGACTAAGCTGAATCGGCTCGGCAACCTGAGTGAAAAGATTGATTACGGGGGCACAGCCGAGGCGAAATGACTTTTTACCAATTTCGAGCTCAAGGCGCTGACGGCGATCATCGCCCTCTACTTCGGAGATCAAAAAAATGAATTCGACGGCATCCTTGAAGCCTGCGTCCCACACGGGCGCGAGTTCGGCGACGTCGATAAAAAGGAATTTTTCCGGAAACGCGAAATATTCCATCAGGAGAGCGTGTCCAAAGAACGAGCGGTCTACCTCGGGAAGCAGAGTTTCGCCGGGCTCGAAACCGACGGGCCGCAACGCGCTCACAGGCAGCGTGACTGGAGGCACCTTCGAGCCGGGAGTGGGATCGCGGACGATAATGCGAGTAAGCCGCGTGAAGAGCAATTCATACAATGTGTTGATAACGCCGCCCTCGCCATCGAGATAGAAACGAAGGCGATCGATTTTCAATTCCTTCAGGTTTACGTCGGGAGCGGCGCGCAATTCGACGCGGACAGCGGCTGTCGAGTCAACGGTCTTTACGGGCGGCTGCAAGCGGCTCGGCGCGCGAAATTCGCCCGAGGCGACGCGTACAGGCCACAGAGTGGTGTCGTAGCACGTCTTGAATGTACAGGGAACTCCGGCTACGGGCCGCGAGAAGAGAGATGAACCGCGGGGAATAGGAAGTCCTGTGGTGATTTTGCCCTTTTCCGGGTCGAGCTGGAATTCGACGATGGACATGGACGGCAGAGGCCGTACAAGCTGCGGATAGACGACGCTGAGCAGCGCTTCACTGATCTCCGGGAATTCATCGTCAAGTTTCAGATGAACGCGCGCGGCGAGAAACGCAAATCCTTCAAGAAGCCGCTCGACATGAGGGTCTTCGCATTTTGTCGGCTCCAGCACCAGTCGCGAAGCAACCTTGGGATTCTTTTCGGCGAACTGGGCCGCCATCTTGCGGATGTAATCGAGTTCACGCTCGTAATAGACGAGCAGATCGTCACGCATTCGGTCCTCCAGCGACGCGACAATTGCTGGAGCGGAGCTCGACCGTGGTGTCGAACGAAACAGGCTCGGGAGCGGGATCCATGGCAAGCAAGCCCTCGATTCGGAAGCGCAGCTCCTGGATGCCGGCGTTTTCCGATTCGATGGGAACGAGGCGGAGATTGAGAAGGCGAGGTTCGAAAATCTTGATGGCAGCCATCAACTGGCGCAGCAACTTGGCGCGGTCCGGCGCGGACGCGGCGCCATAGTTGGAAAAATCCGGCAAGCCGTACACGTAAACGGAGCGATTCAACTCTTTAAGGTTCTCATCGGGATCGAGAAAAATCCTGCGGCTGTTCAGGAGCCATTCGAGGTCGCGTTGTACGGCGGCCTTCATCAAGCGAACCGATTGCGAACGGGTGAGAGGGGCTTCGGACGCCGTCTTGGGTTCCCTATCGATTAAGCGGTCCAGCACGGACAACGTGACGGTGACATCGCCTTGGGTTCGCGCCATTGTGACGGATTATCCCGCGCTCAGCGCGCGCACAGGGTCCAGGCGGCAGATGCGCTCGAATAATTTCTGTTTCTCGGACGCGTCGTCCTGGATTCGCCTGCTAAGGTTCATCAGCGTGATAAGCGCGCCGGCCATCATCTGGCGGTCTTCCCACTCGTCGAGCTTGTGGTTTTCGATTGCAGCGGCCAAATCCTCGAGCAAAGGCTGAGCGATGGCGTCCTTGCCTGCGGCGGCGCAGAGTTCGACAAGCTGAAGCTTTCGCCGGAAGCGGCCGCGGCCAGAAGTCTGGCGAGCGATTTCCTCTTGCATGATGCTAAAAGCTTTTTCTGCCTGGCCTGCCTTGAGCGCGTCGGTTGCGAGGGCGTAGCTGTCGGCTGATTTGGATGGCCACGACGGTTCGGGCGCGGAGTCGGGCTGCGAGGCAGCGGATTCGACGGCTGCATCTGCAGGTGCTTCGCCCTCCGGCGGTCGGGGCGGCTTGGGGGCGGGGCGCACCAACTGCAGGAGCCATGCGCGTGTTTCGGCATTGGCTGCAGGCGTATCGTCGAGCATCGTGGCGTCCAGCAATTCGGGCACGTCGTGGAGCAGAACTTTCAGTTCCAGGCGAATGGCCGCAGCGATCGGTTCGTAGTCGGCACCCAGAGCGATGCAGGCTTCGACGACATGGCGTTGCAAATCGAGCCATGCGCGACTACAGGGCAGAGACATGGCGTTCTCAGCCGTCTCGAGAAGCTCGGTCCATTTTTCGGCGAGCGCGAGGCGCTTGATTTGCTGGCGAAGCTCCGTCGGCGGCGCTTCCAGAAGGGCAGCATCGGAAAGGCGCGCGGCGGCCCGGAGTTCACCCCAACGAAGGCCGCGCATCATCAGGTAAGGCGCCGGGCTGTGCGGCTCGCGCTGGCGAAGAAAGGCAGCGGCTTTCGCGACGTTCGCGATCATTTCGCGGCGATCGGCAGGTTCGGAGCTGGTCATTATGGAAATGACGATGCTCGGGATCGCACTGCGACCCGCGCCTGCCGCTCCGCTTGTGCTTGTTGCGAAAGCGTCCGCGGCAGAATCTGCAGCGGCGGCAGTCTCTTCGACAGGATCGGGTTCCGTTTCGCGTTTTTTCTGGAGCAGGCCGTGGACGGTGTGGCGAATCTCCTCGATGGCCGTCTTTAGTTTTCCCAATGCGGGGCCGGCGCTGCCGAACTTTTCATCGCAGACTTCGTCGAGATTTTTTAGTACGGCGAGGCAGCCATCGAGGTCTTTTTCGGCCTGAGCGTAAAATGCCTTCGGCGTCTCATTGAACGATTTGTCAAAGTCTTCGGCGCTAAGCTTCCCTTCGTTGATGCGTTGCGCGCGCTGGTCTCTTTCTTTATCGCCGAGCGTGGGTACGTCGTAACCGACGAGCCGAGATTCTTTGTACTTGAAAAATCCGTAGCCAGCGCGTGCCAAAGGGACATTCTTTAGAGGAATGTCGAGAGCGGTTCCAAGCCAATCGAGCGGCGCCGCGCGGAGTTCCAAGTCGCCGTCTTCGATGGGCGGGAAGAGTGTGTCCCAGAAATTGGCGATGAGGCCCTGGCATAAAGCGAGGCCTTGCTGGAGGCCGCCGAAGCCCTCCGTGCGCAAAAGCGCGTCGCATAGCCACGCGGCTAGCTGGAGATCCTTCGTTTTGGTTGCGAGAGCTTCCTGGGTGGTCTTCAGGATGAAAGGAAGATCGGCGACTTTTCGCTCCTGCTGCCATTCGCCTTGATTGAGGCCGTCGTCTTCGCGGCGAGCTTCCTTGATCTTGTCGTAGATAAGCAGCTTGGAGTCGTAACGGACGTCGATGCCGCCAGGATTCTCGGCAGAAATAGGGTTGAGCAAACCTTCGCGGAGGGCCATTGTTTTCAGTTCCGTTAGTTTGCGGCTGCTGGAGCCGCGACCTGCTTGTCAAACTCGATAGAACGAACTTCGAGGAAGGGAACTTCCTCTCCATCGACCAGAAGAGTCTTCTGCCCGGAAGGATATTCCGTTCCATTCTCATCCGCGGACCACTCGGTGATGCGACCGAGCCACACGGCTTCGTTTTCGGTCTTCCAGGAAAACGGATAGACCACGGGAATCAGCACTTCGCCGAGTTCGGTGCTCTTGAAAGCCGGACCGGTGCGAATCATGGCCGGCGCCCACAGCGTGTCACGCAAGCGACGCGGCGCTTCCATGTGCAGAGACTCGATATGCTCAAAAGGAATCCAGAGGTACGCGCCCGCGGCAAAAACTTCAAGCCGGCCTCCGAGATCGGGATCGGCGTCGCGCAACGATTGGAACGGGCGGCCATTGAGCTTTCCCGTCACCGGCGCGGATGGCGTATGGCTGGAAAAGCCCGCCTTTTCAAAAGTTTCATTGCGGAGCTTCTCAGCGTTCAATGCGGAATAGTAAAGAACGGCACCCATTTCCGTTTCGGCGCCGCCCTGGGCGAGCACGCTCAATTGCTTTTCAGCGCGAGCGAAATCGCCGGAGGCGCAAAGCAACTCGAAGAGGAACGTCCGCTGCGTGGAATCGGCTGGGTGGTCGCGAAGGTACTCCGTAAGCTCCTTCGCGGCCGCCCGAACCTTTCCTTCCTGGAATAGTTGCTTCGCTGTGATTGCGTTCGCCATGTCTATTGGCAAACTGGGGTCAGCTTGCTGTGTGCGTTACTATGTCCCAGCCCTTCGTGACGGCGCCCTTCATCTTGCCGCCCTCTTCCTCATCATGCGAGAACTCGATTTTTTGGAAGTTGAAGCTCACCGATTCGGTTGGTGCATCGCCGCCCGCGCCGGAGGCGTTGTAACCGTTGACAACCGCGCCCTTGAGCTTGAGGTGATAGTAAGTCACGGATTTCTGGTCGAGGGTCTTCTGAACGAAGAGCTCCACATCGTCCGTAAGCCGCTTTCCACTGGTCATGTTCGCGAACAGCAGGGGCGAAGCCTTGTCAACGGCTTTGCTGATCGAGAGATCCGTCAAACTCGGATGTCCGACGGTTTCTCCTTTCGTTGCCGAGTCCACCCCGTGGAGACTTGCACCCCACGAAAAGTTATAGATCTCAATAGCATTTTCCATCCCTTGGATCTTGCTGGATCCTGGGATGCTCTTGATCTTCAGGAACATATTTCCCATCTCGTCTTGTCTCCTTATACTCGATGAATTTTAGGTATGGCAACCGCTGGGCCCGACTGCACGATAAGCGCGAAGCGAGCTTCCCCAGCCGGACCTATTTAGCCGGCGCAGGAAGCTCCGCCACCAGGCGCAATGAAACAGTAAGTTCGTCCAACTGAAAGTGAGGCCGCAGAAAGGCCACGGCGCGATAGACGCCAGGTTTCCCCGGAACCTCGGCCACGTCGATGCGAGCTTCGCGAAGCGGCCGCTGCGCTTTCACGGCAGGCGAGGCTGAATCGTCCGGAGTAACGTACTTCGTAATCCATCGATTCAGGAACGACTCCGCTTCATCGCGCGACATGAAGCTTCCAATTTTGTCGCGCATCATCGCTTTCAAATAATGCGCGAAGCGGGAAACGGCCATGATATATGGCAATTGCCCCGATAACCGCGCGTTGGCATTGGCCGAATCTGAATCGTAAACCTTCTGCTTCTGACAGCTTTGTACGCTAAAAAAGGCCGCATAGTCGGTGCCCTTGCAGTGAACGAGAGGCACGAAGCCGAGGTCCGCCAGCTCTTTTTCCCGACGATCCGTAATCGGCACTTCCGTTGGGCACTTGAGGGCAAGGTCGCCCTCGTCGGTATAAAAATTGTGGACGGGGAGTCCCTCAACCAAGCCGCCACCCTCAACGCCGCGCATGGCGACGCACATTCCGTATTGAGCGAAGGAATTTGTCATGCGAGTGGCCAGCGAATAGGCGGCGTTCATCCACAAGTACTTGGAGTGGTCAGTGCCGTCAACGTGCTCCTCGTAGGCGAATTCGTCGATCGGCTTCGTGTCTTTGCCATAAGGAACGCGGGAGAGTGTGCGCGGCAGGCAGAGCGCTACGTAGCGAGAGTCCTCACCCTGGCGGAACGACTTCCATTTCGCATATTCGGTGCTGTCAAAAATCTTTGCCAGATCGCGGGGTGCATCGAGCGACGTGAAGCTCTCGAGATTGAGCAGGTCCGGTGCAGCGGCGCTGATAAAAGGGGCATGAGCCTGAGCCGCAACATGCGAAATGCCTTCGAGCAAGGAAATATCCTCGGGATGTTTGCCGAATTCATAGTCGCCCACGAGTGCACCGAACGGGGCGCCTCCAAACACGCCGTATTCTTCTTCGTATACTTTCTTGAACAGAGCGCTCTGGTCAAATTCGGGAGCCTTTTCGATGTCGCGCAGCAATTCCTTCTTGCTTACGTTCAGAACGCGGATTTTCAAGCCCGTGCCGGTCTCGCTGTGATCCATGAGGTGCTTCAGGCCGCGCCAGGAGCCTTCCAGTTTCTGGAATGACGGATGATGCATGATCTCATTGAGCTGGATCGAGAGAAGATGATCGATTTGCGCGATGCGCGCATTGATCATCATTTCGGCATCTTTCGCCACCGTCATCGAGCCCTCGAGAATCTGCGAAACGAACTCCTTCACGAGATTCTTTCCGCGCTCGCGTGAGACGGCGTCCGTACCGAGCCGGCCCTGGCTTACGATCTGATCGAGGAGGCTCAGCTCCTGTGTTTCAGCCGCAGCGGCTTGTTTGTTTGCAACTTTTGCATCAGCCATTAGAGCCTCCATCGCCCGGTTTGATCTCGCCCTTCAGTTTTTCAAGCTTTTCAGTATTGCCGACCGCATCGAGGAGCAGTTCCTCGAGCTTATCGTTGCCCTGCATGCTGCCACGGAGATCGGCGAGTCTGGTGCGCAAATCCATCAGATCTTTCAGCGGCTTGACCTGCTTGGCGACATTTGCCGGCTCGAAGTCTTCCATCTTTCTGAATTTGAGGTCGACTTTCAGCTGCGGAGCATTGGGATCTTCGCTGAGCTTGTTTTCCACGGCATAGGAAAGGTGCGGTTTCATGCCCTCGAGTACACTGTCGAAGTTATCGGGGTTCACTTCCACGAACTTGCGGTCCTTCAATCTGGGCAGCGGTTCCTGCGGCTGGCCGGTGAAATCCCCCAGTACGCCGACGACGAAGGGTAGTTCCTTGATCTCTATGGCGCCACCGACTTCAACGTCATAGGTAATCTGCACACGGGGCGGGCGGACGCGATCCAACTTGTGTTGTGCGCTTTGTCTTGCCATGTAAGCACCTTCCTTTCGGACTTCGGGCAGTTCTGTGATGTCGCGCCGCAGCGCAATTAAAAGCCGGCTTTGGCCACCGAGCGATCCCTTAAATGCCGACAACTATGGGACACAGGGTCGCGATCAGACCGGTTTGCAAAGTGAGCGAAGCGAAGCATTTATCACACACTTTCGACAAGTGTCAAGCAACGCTTGGGTTTTCTTGCCGTCGCGTGCCAAGTCGGTTCAGGTCCTTAAGTCAGGAGCAAGCGAATGACCATCTCTACGGCGTTTCGTCAGTTGGCAGGGCAAGGTGTGATATTCTCCGCGACGCAATGTGAAGTTTTCTGAAGTAGAAGAGGAAACGCGGCTTATGAAGCAGCCAGCTATTGTTCCGCCGAGCCTCACCGACGCCGAGCGCCTGCGCAATTTCTTGCTTGAGACAGGCTACACGGGGGAGTCTATCCTCAAGGCGCTTAATGCGAATGAGTTGCCGTCGCCCCGGCAGGCCAGCGCCGGGCGAATGATGCGCTCCTTGCAAGAACCTACGTCCTTGAACGCGTTATTGCGCTGGTTTTACTTGGGGTTACGGATCGATCGGGCGAAAGTGACGAAAATTGTCCCAGAATGGTTCATTGAAACCGCTTGCGCCAGTAAGATTTTGCGCATCGAGGGAAGTGATTTGACTCCCGAGGTGCTTCTAGTTCCCTTCGAGAAGCAGTGGATTGCCTCGGACACAAATGCTCGATTCGAGGCTTGTGCGCCGGATTTTGTCGTCTGGCCTAATACGACCACTCGGTTTCTCCATTGCTTCACCGTGAGCTGTCGCTCCCGAGCTACGCTGGATTTAGGCACCGGGAATGGAGTGCAGGCGCTCAGTGCAGCGGCATACAGCGATAATGTCGTCGGTACCGACCTGAACCCCCGAGCAATCGAGTTTGCCGTTTTCAACGCACGGCTCAACGGAATCGAGAGTGTGGAGTGGCTATGCGGGGATGCCTTCGAACCTGTCAAAGGGAGAAAATTCGATC